>Ga0137389_10001599_pt1 | contig 13318 bp, 9 predicted proteins | sample 15con2h14BmetaG_FD_104645 | JGI IMG/M metagenome (GOLD analysis project Ga0137389, IMG submission 104645) | Vadose zone soil microbial communities from Angelo Coast Range Reserve, California, USA - 15con2h1.4B metaG | ecosystem: Environmental > Terrestrial > Soil > Vadose zone > Saprolite...
CATGCCGCCGCAGGAGCGCCAGCGCCTGCGCCAGAACTGGGACACCTATCGCGGCTTGCCCCCGCGCCAGCGGCAGGAGTTCATGGACAAGTACCACCGCTGGAAGGGCCGTAAGTGATCAACTCAGGGGCGGCTTCGCCGCCCCGGGCGGCGGAGCCGCCCCCGAGTCATCCTCTACTCCAGCACGACCAGCTCTCCGCCCACGTGTGCCGGATGGAGCTGGCAGATGATCGGGAAGACGCCCGCCTTGTCGGCCGTGAACTCGACCGTCTGCGACTCGCCGCGGTTCACGATCGCGGCGACGTTGTAGCCCGGGATCGCGAAGCCGTGCTGGTTCGGCTCCGCCTTCACGTTATTGATCAGCTTCAGCGTGACCTTGGTTCCCTTCTTGACGACGATCGTCCCCGGCACCCAGATCTTCGTGCCCTCGTACTCGATGTTGACCAGGGTGAGGTTCAGGGTGGCCGGCTCCGCCGCCGGCGCCGGGCCGGCGAGCGCGATCAGACAGGCGAGTCCAGCGAGCGTTGCCACGAGCGTCCGCATGCGTGCCTCCTCGGTTGGGGTTGTAGTGCCTCTTGCAACCATACCGGCGTCGTCAGCGCAACGTTGAGTCGCCGCCGGGCGCTGCTATGATCGCCCGGCGCATGCGTCGCGAGGGCACCTTCCAGCTGCGCGCCGACTTCGCTCCCGAGGGCGACCAGCCGCAGGCGATCGCCGCGCTCGCCGAGGGCATACGCCAAGGCGCGCCCCACCAGGTCCTGCTCGGCGTCACCGGGAGCGGCAAGACGTTCACCGTCTCGCACGTGATCGCCACCCTGAACAGGCCGACGTTGGTGATCGCGCCCAACAAGACGCTCGCGGCGCAGCTCTACCACGAGTTCCGCACGCTGTTTCCCGAGAACGCCGTGCGCTACTTCGTGAGCTACTACGACTACTACCAGCCGGAGGCCTACGTCCCGTCGACGGACACGTACATCGAGAAGGACGCGTCCATCAACGACGAGATCGACAAGATGCGCCACGCCGCCACCAAGGCGCTCCTCGAGCGCAACGACGTGGTGGTGGTGGCGAGCGTGTCCTGCATCTACGGCCTCGGCTCGCCGGCGAGCTACTTCGACATGCTGGTGTTCCTCGAGCGCGAGACACAGGTCGAACGCGATCTCCTGCTCCGCAAGCTGGTCGACATGCAGTACCAGCGCAGCGACTACGACTTCCACCGCGGCACCTTCCGGGTGCGCGGCGACGTGGTCGAGATCTTCCCGGCCTACGAGGAGGCGCGGGCGATCCGCGTCGAGCTCTTCGGCGACACGGTGGAGAGCCTCTCCGAGGTCGATCCGCTGCGCGGCACGGTCCTGCGCAGGCTCGAGCGGGTGGCCATCTATCCCGCCAGCCACTACGTGGCGGGCGACGAGGTGATGAAGGGCGCGGTCGAGTCGATCCGCGCCGAGCTGGCCGCGCGGCTCGAGGTCTTGAAGCGCGAGCGGAAGCTGCTCGAGGCGCAGCGCCTCGAGCAGCGCACGCGCTACGACCTCGAGCTGCTCGCCGAGATGGGCTTCTGCCCCGGCATCGAGAACTACTCGCGCCACCTGGACGGACGCGCCGCGGGCGAGCCGCCCTACACGCTCCTCGACTACTTCCCCGAGGACTACCTGCTGGTGATCGACGAGAGCCACGTGACCGTGCCGCAGATCGGCGGCATGTACCGGGGAGACCGGTCGCGAAAGGAGACGCTGGTGGAGTTCGGTTTCCGCCTCCCGTCCGCGCTCGACAACCGGCCGCTCAACTTCGAGGAGTTCACGCGCCACGTCCGCCAGACCGTCTACGTCTCCGCGACCCCGGGCGAGTGGGAGGTTCGCCAGGCGCGCGGGTGCGTCGTCGAGCAGCTCATCCGCCCGACCGGGCTGACCGACCCCGAGGTGATCGTCCGCCCGGCGCGCCACCAGGTGGACGACCTGCTCGACGAGATCCGCAAGCGCGTCGCCGCCCGGGAACGCGTCCTGGTCACCACCCTCACCAAGAAGATGGCCGAGGACCTGACCGATTACCTCCAGGAGGTCGGCATCCGCGTGCGCTACATCCACTCCGACATCGAGACCATCGAGCGCGTCGACATCATCCGCGACCTGCGCCGGGGCGAGTTCGACGTGCTGGTCGGCATCAACCTCCTGCGCGAGGGCCTCGACCTGCCGGAGGTGTCGCTGGTCGCCATCCTCGACGCCGACAAGGAGGGCTATCTTCGCTCCGAGCGCTCGCTCATCCAGACGACCGGGCGGGCGGCGCGGAACGTCAACGGCACGGTGCTCATGTACGCCGACAGGGTCACCGACTCGATGCGCAAGGCGATCGGCGAGACCGATCGCCGGCGCGCCGTGCAGCAGGAGTACAACCGGGTGCACGGCATCACGCCGCAGACCATCCGGAAGGCGATCGCCGAGCCGCTGGCCGCGTTGTGCGAGGCCGACTACCTGACCGTGCCGGTCGCGGAGGAGGAGGGCGAGCTCGCGGCGCTTCCCCCGGCCGAGGTGGCGAAGCGCGTGGCCGCCTTGCGCCAGGAGATGCGGGATGCCGCGAAGCAGCTCGAGTTCGAGCGCGCGGCCGAGATCCGCGACCGCATCAAGGCGCTCGAGGCGCGCGCGCTGGGGGTCGCGCCAGCCGACGCAGGGTAGGGCGGCGCCCCGTTTCACCGGCGGTGGAACGTACCGATGCAGCGCAACGCGACGGGTCGCGATTGCGCGGCATGTCTTGCTGGCACGCTCCTGGCTTGCGCAGGCTTCGTCCTGGCGCCCCGGATGCGGCGCGCCACCTCCGGCCGCATCGTGAGCGCCCCGTGCGCCGTCCCGCTATAATCCCGTGTTCGTGAGCTCCGACGAGAAGGCCTCCCCGGCGCAGGCGGACGCCGCGCCCCGTCCGCTCGAGGAGAAGCTCGGCGCGGTGCCGCCGCGGCCGGGCGTCTACCTGCTGAAGGATCGGCAGGGGAAGATCATATACGTGGGCAAGGCGGCGAGCCTCCGCACGCGGCTCCGCACCTATCTCCGCGGCGGCGACGAGCGCAGCCAGGTGCGCTTCCTGGTCGAGCGGCTGGCGGACTTCGAGACCATCGTCACCGCCAACGACAAGGAAGCGCTCATCCTCGAGAACAACCTCATCAAGCAGTACCGGCCGCGCTACAACATCCGTCTGAAGGACGACAAGAGCTACGTGAGCGTCAAGGTGACGGTGAGGGACCCGTGGCCTCGTGTGCTGGTCACGCGCCGGATCGTGAAGGACGGAAACCGCTACTTCGGGCCCTTCGCCAGTGCCTCGGCCGTGCGCGACACGCTCGACACGATCCGCAAGGTCTTCCCGCTGCGGACGTGCAGCGATCACGTCTTCCGCAACCGCAGCCGCCCCTGCATCGAGTACGACATCAAGCGCTGCCTCGGTCCCTGCGTCCTGCCCGTCGACCGGGCGGCCTACGAGGAGCATCTCCGCCAGGTGATGCTCCTGCTCGAGGGCCGCAACACCGAGGTGGTGACCGGGCTGCGCCGGCGGATGGACGCGGCCGCGCGCGAGGAGCGCTTCGAGGACGCGGCGCGCCTGCGCGACCAGATCCGGGCGATCGAGACGACCCAGGAGCGCCAGCAGGTGCTGGAGCACTGGGGCGCCGACCAGGACGTCTTCGCCCTTTACCGCGAGGGCGGCTCGGTCGAGGTGCAGGTCCTCTTCGTACGCAGCGGCAAGCTCGTCTCCAACCAGAGCTACCGCTTCGACGACTGGGAGTTTCCCGACGAGGAGGTCCTGGAGGCCGTCCTCACCCAGTTCTACCAGGCCACCAACCACGACGTGCCGGACGAGATCCTTCTCCCGATCGCCATCTCGGACGCCGGCGCCCGCGCCGAGTACCTGAGCGAGCGGCGCGGGAAGAAGGTGGCGATCCTCGTCCCGCAGCGCGGCGACAAGCTTCGCCTGGTCGAGATGGCGCGCCAGAACGCGCAGCAGGCCTTCGCCGAGCGGCGGGACGCCAGCAAGCAGGGCGAGCGCATGGCGGCGGAGCTGCAGGCCCGCCTCCGCCTCGCCAACGCGCCGCGGCGCATCGAGTGCCTCGACATCGCGACCTTCCAGGGAGGCGAGACGGCGGGCGCGATCGTCGCCTTCGACGAGGGCCAGCCGGCGAAGGCCGGCTACCGGCTCTACCGCATCCGCACCGTGGAGGGGACGGACGATTTTGCGGCCGTCGCCGAGGTGCTGCGCCGGCGCTTCCGCGACGCGCGCGAGCGAGGCGGCCTGCCGGATCTGCTGGTCATCGACGGGGGGCTCGGCCAGCTCGGGGCGGCGCGCGGCGTGCTCGCCGAGCTCGACATCGCGGACCTCGAGGTGATCGGCCTCGCCAAGGAGCGCGTCGAGCCGGACGCGACCGCGAGCGAGATTCGCCGCCGCCCCGAGCGCGTCTTCCTCCCCGGGCGGAAGAACCCCGTGGTGCTCAAGCCGAACTCGAACGCGCTCTTTCTCCTCCAGCGCGTGCGCGACGAGGCGCACCGTTTCGTGAACCTCTATCACCGCAAGCTCCGGACGCGGGCGCGCCTGCGCTCGCGGCTCGACGCGATCGGGGGCATCGGCCCGCGCCGGCGGCGAGCGCTGCTCAGGCGCTTCGGGAGCCTGCGCCGGGTCGGCGAGGCCAGCCCCGAGGAGCTGGCGACGGTGCCCGGCATCACGCTCACGCTGGCGGCGCGGATCAAGGAGGAGCTCGCCCGGACGTAGCGGCCGTTGTCGTCCCGCCCCCCGGAAGGAGACGCATGGCGGAGGTGCGCCCGGGGCTCGGGGTGATCACCGCCGGGGTGCTGGCGGGCGAGATCGCCGCAGCGGCATGGACTCCACCCGGCGCGGCACTGATCGCCGCGCCGGCCGCCGCGCTTGCCCTCTGGCTGGCGGCGAAACGGTGGCGCGGGCTCGGATGGGCCGCGCTCGCGGCCACGGCGCTCACCCTGGGCGCGACGCGCATGCGCGGGGTCACGTCGCCCGTGCTGCCGCCCGAGCATGTCGCCCGCCTGGCGCTCCCCCTGGCGACCGCGCTCGAGGGCCGCATCGTAGCAGCGCCCGAGCGGCACGCGGGCCGTGCCGTGCTCCTGGTGGCGGCCGAGGCGGTGGGCCGCGGCGCGGCGCGCCGCCCCGCCAGCGGCCTCGTCCGCCTCGCGGTCCGCCGTCCCGCCCGCCGCTGGCGCTACGGAGAACGGCTGCGGGTCGAGACCACGCTGCGCCGGCCGCGCAACTTCGCCAACCCGGGCGGCTTCGACTACGTGGGACATCTCGCGCGCCAGGGCGTGGGCGTGACGGCCTCGCTGTGGAACGGCGAGATGCTGGAGCGGCTGCCGGGGCGGGCGCGCGGCTGCCGCGCGCGCCTCGAGCGCTGGCGCGAGCGGCTCGGCGTGGCGATGGCGACCGCGGTGGCGCCGCCCGAGGGCGCGGTGCTGCGCGCGCTCATCGTCGGCGACGAGGAGGGCATCGACGCCGAGCTGCGCGCCGCGTTCACGCGCGCCGGCGTGGTGCACGTGCTCTCCATCTCCGGGCTGCACGTCGGCCTGGTCGCGGCGGCGGGCTTCGCGCTCGCCCGCTGGCTCCTCGGGCGCAGCGAGCGCCTCCTGCTCCGCGTCGACTCGGAACGGCTGGCGGCGGCGCTCAGCCTCGGGCCGGTGGCGCTCTACACGGCACTCGCCGGCCTGGGCGTTGCCACGCTGCGCTCGGCGGTGATGGTCGCCGCAGCGGTCGTGGCGGCGCTCCTCGGCCGGCGGGCGGACGTGCTCCGCACGCTCGCGCTCGCGGCGCTGCTGCTGGGGCTCGCCTGGCCCGGCGCGCCGCTCGAGATCGCCTTCCAGCTCTCCTTCGCGTCGGTGGCGGCGATCGTGTGCGGGATGCGGCGCCTGGCGCCGGCCGAGCCGGATCGCTCCTGGCGGGCCCGTCTGCGCTCAGCCGCGCTCGTCTCACCCTGCCCCTGGTCGGCACGGCGCCGCTCACCGCCTTTCACTTTCACCAGGTGTCGCTGGTGGGCCTGGTCGCGAACCCGCTCACCATCCCCATCTTCGGCTCCGCGGTCGTCGTCCTCGGTCTCGCCGGCGCGGTCGTGGAGCCGCTCGCGCCGGGGGCCGCCGCGGCGCTCTTCCGCGCGGCGGGGCTCGTGCTCCGGCCGGGTATCTGGCTGGTGCATACGCTCGCGCGCCCGGCCTGGGCGGCGCTCGACGTTCCCATCCCGAGCGTGCTCGAGCTCGCGCTCGTCTACGTGCTTCTCGCCGCCCTGCTGTGGTGGCCGCGACGGGGCGCGCGGACGCTCGCCGTCGTGGCGCTCGCGGGCCTGCTCGCCGACGTCGGGTCGTGGGTGCACGAGCGGGGCTTCGCCGAGCGCTTGCGGGTGACCTTCCTCGACGTGGGGCAGGGGGACGCGGCGGTGGTCGAGCTGCCCGCGGGCCGCGTGATCGTGGTCGATGCCGGCGGCTTCCCCGGCGGCGACTTCGACACCGGCGCCGCCGTGGTCGGGCCGTTCCTCTGGACGCGGAAGATCCTCCGGGTCGACGCGCTCGCCATGACCCACGCCCACCCCGATCATTCGGGCGGCCTGCCCTACCTGCTCGAGCACTTCCGCCCGCGCGAGTTCTGGTGGACGGGCGTTCCCGGCGAGGGCGTCGAATGGGAGCGCCTGCGCGCCGCGCTCGCCGCGAGCGACACCCGGGTGCGGGTGCTCGCGGCGGGCGCGCCGCTGGCGGACTTCGCACGGGCGGCGGTCGAGGTGCTGCACCCGCCGGCTGACGGCGGCTACGCCTCGCTCAACGATTCATCGCTCACGCTGCGCGTGCGTGCGGGAGCGACCGCCGTCCTGCTCACCGGCGACATCGAGATCCGGGCCGAGCAGCGACTCCTGCTCGCGCCCGCGCGCCTGCCGGCCGCGGTGCTCAAGGTCCCGCACCACGGAAGCCGGACGTCGAGCACGCCCGCCTTCGTCGACGCCGTGGCGCCGCGCGTGGCCATCATGTCGGTCGGCGCCGACAATCGCTACCACCTCCCGTCGCGCGAGGTCGAGGCGCGCTACCAGGCGCGCGGCACGTGTCTGCTGCGCACCGATCGCTGCGGCGCGATCACGATCGACGTCGACGGCGAGCGTCTCACCCTCGACACCATGCGGGCGGGCTGCGCCTGCCCGCCGCCTACGCCGCCTTGGTGAGGCCGTGCCGGAGCGCGTACATGACCAGCCCCACGCGATCGCGCACCCCGAGCTTCTGGAAGACGTTGGTGAGGTGCGTCTTCACCGTGCGCTCGCTGATGGTGAGCGTGGCGCCGACCTCCTTGTTCTTGTAGCCGGAGGCCACCAGACGCACGATCTCGAGCTCGCGTTCGGTGAGGCCGTTCTCGTCCCGCCCGCCGCTCGCGGCGCCGTCCGGTCCCAGGTGCGAGAGCTCCTCGACCAGCGCGTTGGTCATGCGCGGGTCGACCCACACCTGTCCGGCGCAGACGGTGTGAATCGCCTGCATGAGCGTCTGGCGCGCCGAGTCCTTCAGGATGACGCCCTTGGCGCCCAGCTTGAAGGCGCGCACGTGCTCCTCTTTCTCGTCGCAGGCGGTGAGCACGAGGACCTGCGTACGCGGGCTGATGCGCAGCACGGCCGGCACGGCGTCGAGGCCGCTCCCCTGCGGCATGCGGATGTCGAGGAGGAGCACGTCGGGCTGCGTCTGCCAGATCAGCTCGACGATGTCCTCGGCGCTCTCCGCGTCGGCCACCACCTCGATGTCCTCCTCCATGCCGAGGATGGTGCGCAGGCCCTCGCGGAAGAGGGTGTGGTCGTCGACGATCACCACGCGCCGCTTGGGACGAACAGCACTCATGCGTACATCCTCCGATCCGAACCGTAACGGCCGCCGGGGCCGGCGGCGGGGATGGTGACCATGATCTCGGCGCCGCGGCCCGGCCGCGAGCGGACCCGCAGCGCGCCGCCGAGCGCGGCGGTGCGTTCGCGGATCGACCAGGGCGCGGCCGCCGGCACGAGGAAGCCGTTGCCGTCGACGCGTCCGTGGCCGTTCGTGAAGCCGGTGCCGTTGTCGCGCACCACGAGGAGCAGGTGGGTCGGCCGGCAGGTGATCGTGACGACGGCCTGCGAGGCGCGCCCGTGGCGCACGGCGTTGACCAGCGCCTCGCGGGCGATCTGCGTCAGGTCGTGCGCGGTCGCGGGCGTGAGGTCGGGCTCGCTGCCCGGGCGCTGCACGCGCACGCGGAGCCCCTGGCGGCTCTGGAACTCCGCCGCCACCCGGTCGAGCGCCGCCCACAGGCGCTCCTCGTGGCGGCGGGGCTCGCGCAGCACGCTCAGGTAGTGCCGCACCTCGCGATAGCCGCTGTCGACGGCCTGGTGCAGCTCCTCCAGCTCGCGCGGCACGCGCGTCGGATCGCGCCGCATGAGGAGCTTGCAGGCCTCGACCCGGAGATCGATCCCGGCGAGCGACTGGATGAAGCCGTCGTGCAGGTCGCGCGCGATGCGCCCGCGCTCCTCGGCGACGGCGTACTCCTCGGTCTTCTCCTGCAGGCGGACGTTCTCGAAACCGGCCGCTGCCTGCGCGACGAGCAGGAGCAAGAACTCGAGGTCGTCGCGCGTGAACTTGCGCCGCGCCTCACGGATGACGATGGCGTGCCCGCGCAGCTCGCGCTGGATCAGCACCGGGGCGATGATCAGGGCCTGCGCCGCGCGCGGATCGGGAAGCGCCAGGGGCGGGATCAGCGCCTTGCGCTTGATCGCGCCGCTCAGCACGTCGTAGCAGAGCGCCGTGCCGGTGGCGGGGCGCACGTCGTTGGCGAGCAGCCCCTCGGTCTCGGCGGCGAAGGGAAGGGGGAACGGGTCCGTGTCGGTGATGCGCAGCGCGATCCGCACCCGCTTGCCGCGGCGGCGCACCACGTCCCAGGTGAAGAAGCGCCCGCTCTCCGGATCGCGCAGCACGAGCAGCCCGCGCTCGGCCTGGAAGTAGTCGAGCGCGCGCCGCATGAGCCGGGCGAGCGCGCTGCCCGGCGGGCGTCCGCGGCGGAAGGCGGCCGGCAGCTCGAGCATGAAGCCGAGCTTGCGCTTCGAACGGCGCTCGTGCTCGCCCAGGTAGCCGATCAGGTAGGCGAGGGTGAGGAGATAGGCCGGACGGAAGAGGTGCACGCGCCGGAAGCCGACGTCGCTCCCGATCGTGTGGCTGGCGACGAAGAAGACCGAGGGGTAGAGGAGCGCGAGGACGATGGTCACCAGCATGGTGGCGCGGAAGCCCCAGCGCACGCTGACGCTCGAGATGACGAATACGTGGAGGAGGAAGAACGGGCTGGTGCCGCCTTCGGTGAACGGGCTGATCAGGCTGATCCAGGCCACGTCGATGGCGCACGAGTACCAGCCGAGGCGCTCCTGGCGGAGCAGCTCGGCGCGTACCAGGAGGAAGAGGACGATGCTGTAGGCGACGTAGCCGTTGAGCACCACGTAGGCGAGGTCGGCGCGGAAGGAGGGCTGCTTGGGGTCGACGATCACGACCGCGAGCGTGGCGCTCGCGAGCAGCACGCGGCAGAAGGCGATGATCTTCTCGGTACGCGAGAAGGCCTCGAGCGGCGCCGGCTGGGGCCCGCGGGAGATGAGCGCGAAGGAGCGAGAGACGGATCGCATAGCGAGGCTGACGCTGAGGCCCCTCTACCCGAGCAACCGATGTGCCAGCGGAACGGGCATTTGTCTTGCCCCCGGCACGCATCGCCGCCACAGGGAGTCTGGCATCGGCGCACGATGCGGAGAATCGGCAAGCTCCGCTGGCCGTGGGGCTCGGAGGGCGCCAACAGCGCGTTGACTTTACGGGACCCCGTCCCTATCGTACCTGCATGATCGAGGAGGCAAGCGTGCAGCCCGGGAACCCGCTGGCCCTCACCCCCCGCGCGGTCGAGATGGTGAAGCAGGTACGGGCGAAGGAGGGGTTCTCGGAGGCTCACGCGCTGCGCGTCTCGGTGGTCGGCGGGGGCTGCTCCGGTTTCAGCTACCAGCTCACCTTCGATGATCACGCGCAGGAGGGGGACCAGGTGCTCGAGTACGAGGGCGTCAGCGTCTTCGTGGATCCGACCAGCGCGCCGTACCTCGAGGGCACCGAGATCGATTTCGTGTCGAGCCTGAACGGCGGCGGCTTCAAGTTCTCGAACCCGAAGGCCACGCACACCTGCGGCTGCGGATCGTCGTTCTCGGCGTAGGCCCGGACGGGCGCCGGCCGTGAGCCCGCCCGCCGGCGTCGTCTACGAGCACGTCGCCTTCGACCTCGACGGGACCCTGATCGACTCGCGCGCCGACCTGGCGGCGGCCGTGAACCATGTGCTCCGGGGCCTCGGGCTGCCCGAGCTCGCGCCCACGACCCTCTATCGCTACGTCGGCGAGGGTGCGCGGGTCCTGGTCGAGCGCGCCCTCGGCCCCGACCGGCAGGACCGGCTCCAGGCCGGGGTCGAGGCGTTCATGGCCTACTACACGGCGCACCTCCTCGACGCGACGCGCCCCTACCCCGGTGTCGAGGAGGCGCTCGCGGCCCTCGCCGAGCGCGCCATCGCGCTCTCCGTGCTCACCAACAAGCCCGAGCGGATGAGCCGCGTCATTCTGGAGGGGCTCGGGCTGGCGGCGCGCTTCGTCGCCGTCCTGGGCGGGGACTCGCTGCCCGTGCGCAAGCCGGACCCTGGCGGTCTGGAGCAGCTCCGCGCGCTCACCGGCACGCCGCGCGAGCGCATGCTGCTGGTCGGTGACTCGGGGATCGACCTACGCACCGCGCGCGCGGGCGGGGTCGCGTTCTGCGGCGTCGCCTGGGGGCTCGTGCCCGAGGCGCTCGCGGCCCTGCGGCCCGGACGTGTGATCGCGCACCCGCGCGAGCTGATCGCGCTCGTCGAGGGTGGGTTGGGATGAGCGACCCCGTTCCCTTCGCGATGGGTGGCGCGTACCCGCCCCGACCGGGCAACGCCGTCCGCGCGCTGATCGACGGCGAGCCCGCCTTCCGTCGCATCGTCGAAGCGGTCGAGGCGGCGCGCGCGAGCGTGTGGGTGACGGTGGCTTTCATCGAGCGCGACCTCGCGTTGCCCGGCGCCCGCGGCACCTTCTTCGATCTCCTCGACCGCGCGGCGGCGCGTGGCCTCGACGTGCGCGCGCTCTTCTGGCGGGAGCCGGAGCTCGACCGGCTCCTTCCCGGCGCCTGGCATTTCGCCGGCAGCGAGGAGGACCACCGATGGCTGGCGGCCCGCGGTGCGCTCTTCCTGGCGCGCTGGGATCACCTGCCGCGCTACTGCCACCATCAGAAGAGCTGGCTCGTCGACGCCGGCCGGCCGGGCGAGGTTGCCTTCGTCGGCGGCATCAACCTCGACCACGGCTCGCTGGTGCCGCCCGGGCACCCGCCGGTGGGCGACGGTCGCGCGCACGACGACATTTACCGGAACGTCCACGACCTCTATCTCGAGCTGCACGGCCCGGCCGCGAGCGACGTGCAGCACAACTTCGTGCAGCGCTGGAACGAGGCGAGCGAGCGCGAGCGGGCGGACGGCGCGTGGCCGGACGCCGAGCGGGCAGGGTGCCTGCCGTTCCCGGCCCTGGTCTCCCCGCCCGCCGGCGCCGTCACGGTGCAGATCGCGCGCACGGTCCGCGCGGAACGCTACCGTGACGCCACGGCTGCCCCGGGTGGCGCGCCGTTTCCCGTCGCGGGCGGTGAGCGCGGCGTCCTCGAGCAGTACCTCGCAGCGGTCGCAGCCGCCCGGCACGCCGTCTACGTCGAGAGCCAGTTCCTGCACGCGCCCGAGGTGCTGGCGGGCCTCGAGGCGGCGCTCGCGCGCGGCGTCGAGGTGGTGTTCCTCACCTCCGCGATCCCCATGCCGGAGGTCGGGGCGGCGCGCCGTGACGGGCGGGCGGCCGCCGTGTTCGCGCAGCTCGCGGCGCTCGGCCGGCACCCGCGCTTCACGCTCGCCGGGCTCGCCGCCTCGTGCGGCGAGGGGCGCTACGAGGACGTCTACGTGCACGCCAAGGGCGCGCTGGTCGACGACGCGTGGGCGACCATCGGCTCGGCCAACGTGGCAACTCGCTCCTTCTACGCGGACACGGAGCTGAACGCCTCGTTCTGGGACGCCGGGACGGCGCGCGCGCTGCGCTGCGCGCTCCTGGGCGAGCATCTGGGCGTCGACACCCGCGCGCTCGACGCCCGCGCCGCGCTCGCCCTCTTCCGCGAGGTGGCACGCGCGAACCGCGATCGGCGGGCGCGCGGCGAGCGCCTCCAGGGTCTGGCATTCGCGCTGGACCCCGCCGGCTACGCAGCGTAGGCGCCATGCGCGGGGGGCCTCCAGCGCGCCGTCCCGGCGCAACCGCGTGGGCTCCGTGTCCCTCGCCCTCGCGGTCGGCGGGACCGCAGCCTGCCACGTGGGCCTCGGGAGCGGGCCCCTGGCCGGCGCGCCGTGGCTGCGCGTCCTCGCCGCGGGGTTCGAGGCGGCCACGATCGGTGGCGTCGCGGACTGGTTCGCGGTGACCGCGCTCTTCCGCCGGCCGCTCGGGCTGCCGATCCCGCACACGGCGATCATTCCCACCCGGCGGGCGAAGATCATCGAGGGCATCGTCACCATGGTCGAGGAGGACTGGCTCTCTCCCGAGGTGATCAGCGCCCGCCTGGCACGGCTCGCGCCCAGCGTCCTCGTCGTCGACTGGTTCGGCGATCCCGCGCACGTCGGGCGCGTGGGTGCGCCCGTGCGCGACCTGCTACGCGGCCTCGCACGCACGCTCACCGAACCCGGGGTGGCGGGTTTCCTCGATCGCGCGCTCCAGCGCCAGCTCCGCGAGCTACCCGTCGACGCCGGCACGGGCGCCTGGCTCCGCCGCGCGGTCGCGAGCGATGGGGCGGACAAGGCCTTCGAGACCCTCGCGCTCTCGCTCGCCAACCTGACCGAGCGCCCGCGTACCGCGACCGAGCTCCACTGGTGGCTCGACCGCTCCGCGCGTACGCTGCGTGCCGGCGGGCAGCGCCTGCTGCCGTTCGTCCTGCGCCGCCGCTTCGTGCAGCGGCGTATCGTCGAGGCCGCGTGCGGCTACGCCGCGGCCGAGCTGCGCACGGCGGCCCGCGATGCGCAGCATCCGCTCCGCCAGCTCGTCCAGGGCGCGCTGCTTCGCTTCGCGGAGCGACTCGCCGAGGGGGATGCGAAGGCGCTCGCAGACGCCGAGAGGGTGCGCACGGCGCTGGTGGAGAGTCTCGAAGCGGGACCGCTCGTGCGCGATGCGCTGGCGCGGCTCCGCGCCCAGCTCGAGCAGGACCTCGCCGATCCGGGGGGCGCGCTCGCGGAGCTCGTCGACCGCCGGCTC
>Ga0137389_10001601_pt1 | contig 13316 bp, 9 predicted proteins | sample 15con2h14BmetaG_FD_104645 | JGI IMG/M metagenome (GOLD analysis project Ga0137389, IMG submission 104645) | Vadose zone soil microbial communities from Angelo Coast Range Reserve, California, USA - 15con2h1.4B metaG | ecosystem: Environmental > Terrestrial > Soil > Vadose zone > Saprolite...
ATTATTTTTGTGATCGACTCCAACAAGGAAGCCATTGCGGTGAAGGAAGCCCGCAAGCTCGGTATTCCCGTGGTCGCGGTGGTGGATACGAACTGCGATCCGACGGAAGTTGACTGGGTAATCCCCGGCAATGATGACGCACTGCGCGCCATCCGGTTGTTTGCATCCAAGGTTGCCGATTCGATTGCCGAAGGCGCTCAGGCTGCCACCGATAAGGAAACTGCCGATATGGCAACCGCCATGGCGCAAGGCCAGGCTGCATCAGCTGCCGCTCATACTCCCAACTCTGCCGATCTGATGGAAGAAGAAGAGTTGAATATGGAAGAAGTGCTGGGTGGCAAAGTCCGCAAAGGACCTGAGACTGCCGAGCCTGCAGCGGAAGTGCCGGCCGACGTGGCGGCAAAAGCCAACTAGGTTTTTCGGCGGTGGATCAACGCTGGAAAACGTGCCAGCCGGCGACTTCAATATCATTTACTCGGCCCGCGCGGGGCAACTACCACGCGGGTCGTATGTTGTAAGGCCCTTTCAAACTGAAGGAAATTAATTTTCATGAGTACTGAGACAACGAACATCTCTGCCGCCCAGGTAAAAGAATTGCGGGAGCGCAGCGGCGCCCCCATGATGGACTGCAAGAAAGCCCTCACCGAGGCAAAGGGCGACCTTGAAGAAGCCATGATCGTGCTGCGCAAGCGCGGCATTGCCACGGCAGCAAAGAAGGCGACACGCATGACGACGGAAGGTTCCGTGGCCAGCTACATCCACGCAGGTGGAAAGATTGGCGTGCTGGTGGAAGTGAATTGCGAAAGCGATTTTGTGGCCCGCACCGATGATTTCAAAGACCTGATCAAGGACATTGCGATGCACATTGCCGCGGCGGACCCGAAGTTTGTCCGCAAGGAAGATGTCACGCCGGAAGCCTTCGAGAAGGAAAAAGAGATCTATCGCGCGCAGGCGGCTGCAACCGGGAAGCCTGCTCCGGTGGTAGAAAAAATCGTGGAAGGAAAGATGTCAAAGTTCTACGAAGAAGTCTGCCTTCTGGATCAGCCGTTTGTGAAAGAGCCAGGCATCAGCATTCACCAGCTCATCGCAAGTAAAGTCGGCAAGCTGGGCGAAAATATTTCTGTCCGCCGCTTCGCGCGTTTTAAAGTCGGCGATGTGGGAGAGACCGTCGCCATCAGCAATCCGCAGCAGGAAGAAAAAGCAGAGTAACGCTAAACAACAAAACAATCTTGCACGGAAGGCGGCAGAAAACAATGCCGCCTTTTTTATTGGGGCGATGTCGTCCGCCGGTTACTCGAATTGCTTCCTGAAGCTCTCCACCTGCTGTTTCAGATCGGCGACTTCCCTGCGCAAGTCAGTCACTTCAATTTCCAATGCGACGAGCCGTTCATTGTCGCCACCGGTCATCGAACGACTTTCCTCCTCGGATTCCGTGCTGCCTTCGAAACCCGCTATGTCGCCCGAGAGCAGATGCGCATAGCGGGCTTCCTTGGTTCCAGGCTGGCGCGGCAGCATCTTCACAAAAGGCGGCTCACGCTGCATCAGCTTTTGGAGAGTAGCTTGCACATCAGACAATTCGTCAAAGCGGTGCATTCGCTCGCTGCGTCCGCGAAGTTCGCCCGGAGTTTGCGGCCCGCGCAGCAGCAGTACATCCATTACGGCGTTTTCAGCCCGCGTGAAGTTGAATACTTCCTGGCTGCGATGTTCATACTTGGTCACGCGACTGTCAGCGCCTCTGGCCGGACCCGCCAAACGCTTTTCCTGGAGGGAATAGAGCGCGTCGCGGACCGTGTTTTCATCCAGGGTCATCACCGGATCGCGGTTGTTCTTCTGATTACACGCATTGACCAGCGAGTTCAGAGACATCGGATAATAATCTGGCGTTGTAATGTCTTTTTCGATCAGCGCCCCCAAAACGCGGGCTTCCACTGGCGTAAGAAAGATGTCCATGCAGGTTTAGTCTACCCAATCCGCAATGAAAATATTGGTTTCATGCGGTTGCTTGCCATTTCGGTTGGACGCCCACACCAGCTTCTTGCCATCTGAGCTGAACATGGGAAACGAATCGAAATCAGGGTAATAGGTGACGCGTTCCTGATGAGTGCCGTCCACGTTGATGATGAACAGATCAAATCCGCGCGCGCTTTTTGTATCAACCAGGTTGGAGGCAAAGATAATTCTCTTTCCGTCGGGCGTGAAATAAGGCGCAAAGTTGGCGAAGCCATTATGCGTGACCTGACGTTTGTTCTTGCCGTCAGCATCCATTACCCAGATTTCAAGATTGCTCGGCTTGATTTTCCCTTCTGACAAGAACTTTTTGTACTCGGCGATCTCTTCCGCTGTTTTAGGATGCTCCGCCCGGTACGCGATCTTTTTTCCGTCATAGGACCAGAAAGGCCCGCCGTCGTATCCAAGCTCATGCGTTAACTGCTTCACGTGGCTTCCATCGGCGTCCATCACATATATATCGAGATCGCCATCGCGCATGGATGTGAAAGCAATCTTCTTTCCATCACGGGTAACGGTGGCTTCAGCGTCATAGCCGGGCGTGTTGGTCAGCTGCTTCAGGTCACTGCCATCAGGCTTGGCCGTGTAAATGTCATAGCCGTCATAAACCGGCCAGACGTAGCCTTTGGAGTAATCCGGCCTGGGCGGACATTCCGCACTGGCAGCGTGCGTGGAAGAAAACAAAATGCGGTCACCCGACGGAAAGAAATAACTGCACGTGGTGCGACCTTTGCCTGTGCTCACCAGCCTGGGTGTGGCCGGCTTGCCATCGGACGTATTCACGGGAATGGTGTAAATCTGATCGCAGGGAACGCCATCGCCCTGGTGCTGAAAAATCAAGTATTTGTCGTCAGCGGAGAAATAAGCCTCGGCATTCTGTCCGCCAAAGGTAAGCTGGCGAATGTTGTGCAGATGCTTTTCCTCGGGAAACGCTAGTTGATCGCCCGGCTTTGGTTCCACAGCAGGTTGCTGCGCGGAAATGAGGCAGGCCGCAAATGCCAGAATGGCGGTAAAACAGAAGACGCAAAGCGTCTTTGCCTGGACCTTGAAGAAGTTTAATCTGGACATAAATTGAGTTGAAGCGTGCCGGAATTCTACAGGCGAAGACAATCCCAGGCCAGTATCGCGGAGTATGCTTTCTAGGCTGTTTCTTTTGGCCTGGACGCATTTTCCCAAAATACCCTGCTTACGCTTTTTTCGTTGACACGTCTTACCTAGGTATAGACAATCTAGGCCTTGAATCTCTATGGCTAAAAACGAAATGATTCCCGGCACCCTTGGCATGCTCATCCTGCGGGTACTCCAGCCCGGAGCGATGCATGGCTACGCCATCGCCCAACGCATTCACTCACTCTCCAATGACATGCTTCAGGTGGAAGAGGGGTCACTTTACCCTGCGCTGCAACGCATGCTGATTAAAGGATGGGTGCAGGCGGAGTGGGGCGTCTCTGAGTCCAACCGCAAGGTGCGGCTGTACAAGCTGACGGCCAGGGGCCGCAAGCAATTGCAATCAGAGATCACCGACTTTGACCGGGCGCTGCAGGGGATACAGGCCGTTTTGTCCAAGGCATAGGAGGACAACATGCGAGAGCTATTCCGCCGTCTTTATTTCTTAGTTAACCGTCGCCGTCTCAATCAGGAACTGGCTAACGATATGGCGGTGCATCGCGAGATGCTGGGCGCTGAAGCGCGCTCCGGCTTCGGGAACGCGACGTTGTTGCGTGAACAAGCCCGTGAAGCGTGGGGATGGGGATGGCTGGAGCGATTCATGCAAGACGTGCGTTACGGCTTCCGCATCCTCAGGAATAATCCCGCGTTTACTCTGGTCGCCATTCTGGCACTTGGCCTTGGCATCGGGGCGAACACAGCTCTGTTCAGCATGGTCTATGGCGTTCTCCTCAAGCCTTTGCCTTATGCGGATGGCAACCGGCTCGTCGTGCTTCGTCAAACTACCGCAGACAACGGCGCGAACGTTCTATTTTCAGTCAAAGAGATCGAAGATTATCGGCATCAGTCGCGCTCCCTTGCCCAGGTCGAGGAATATCACGGAATGAGTTTCATTCTGCTCGACGGTCAGGAACCAAACTCGGTGCGGACAGGCGTGGTCTCAGCTCATTTTTTTGATCTGCTGGGAATCAAACCATACCTTGGCCGTCTCTTCACGGATGGCGACGAAACACCCACGTCAGACGCTGTCCTTGTTCTGAGTAACGAATACTGGAGGCAGCATTACGGCGGCGATCCCACCATCGTCGGCCGCCGTTTCCGCATGAATGACAAGGTACACACGGTGATTGGAGTTCTGCCGCCAGTGCCTCAGTATCCCCGTGAAAATGACGTGTACATGGCAACCGTGGCATGTCCGTTTCGCTCCTCGGCCGACATGATCATGATGCGTGAACATCATATGATGGCAGCATTCGCACGCCTGAAACCGGGCGAGACGCTGCAATCAGGTAACACTGACATGGCGAACATCGCCACCCATTTCCGCCAGAACTACCCTGAAATTTATCCCGCGAACCGCGGCTTCACGGCAGGCATGGACGGTCTGCGCGCGCAACTCACACGTGACGTACGGCCCATGCTGCTGATCCTGCTTGGAACCGCCGGACTCGTTTTGCTTATTGCCTGCGCTAACGTGGCCAATCTTGCACTGGCAAGGATGATGCGACGGGAACAAGAGCTTGCGATTCGTGCTGCCCTGGGCGCCAGCCGCGGACGGCTGGTGCGTCAACTGCTCACGGAGAGCACAATACTCAGTCTTGGTGGTGGCCTGCTCGGCCTGTTCCTGGCCTCGCAGTGCCTGAATCTGCTGGTCACCTTTGTGAGCCGCTTCACTACTCGCGCGGCCGAGGTCAGCGTCAGCATGCCGGTTCTTTTCTTTACACTCGGCCTGTCGCTGCTGACCGGACTCGTCTTCGGCGCAGCGCCTGCTTTCTCACAACGTGCCACCCTGGTGAAATCCCTGAAAGAAAATAGCAGTTCATCCACCGTCAAGATCGACGGAAACCGTATGCGAAATGTTCTGGCGATGGGCCAGGTCGCTATCAGCTTCATGCTCCTGATCGCAGCCGGGCTGATGATACGCAGCTTTGTAAAGCTGCAACAGATCGATGCAGGCTATGACGGCAGAAATGTTCTCACAGCCAATGTACCGTTTAACTTCACCAAATATAAAAAGGATGAAGACGTACGAAAATTCTTCGAACAGCTGAAACTGAAGCTGCAGGGCTCACCCGGGATCCTTGGTGTGGGGTTCAACAGCGGCGCGCCGCTATCGCCTGGCCGCCCTTCCAACGTTCCCTTCCTTATCGAAGGGCGTCCGCTCGCCAACAAGCAAGGCAGGCCTGAGGCGAATGTTGAAGTTGCCACTCCGGAAACGTTCCGCTTACTCGGTGTGCCCTTGCTTTCGGGAAGGTTCTTCACCGAGCAGGACAATGAGAAAGCGCCGGAGGTAGCTATCATCAGCCGTTCATTCGCGCGCCACTATTTTCCCAACGAAGATCCAATTAACAAACGCATCTCTGGTGACAATGGAAAAACCTGGACACAGATCGTGGGAGTCGTCGGTGACGTGAAGCAGTACGGCTTGGATAAAGATCCAATCGATACCGCCTATGCTCCACTCGTACAGCAGCCAAATGGCAATACATTGCTGATAAAGACGGCGGGCGATCCGCTGTCTTACGGTACCCAGCTACGCAATGCAGTTTTCGCCGTTGATCCGGACCAGCCCATCACTGGCCTGAAGACTCTGGAGGAGTTACGCGGAGACAGCCTGGCTGCAACTCGTTTGACCAGCATTCTTCTTGGCTTGTTTGCCGCATTGGCGTTGATCATCGCCGCAACCGGTTTGAGCGGTGTGACCGCCCTTCTGGTCAGCCAGCGCACCCGGGAGATCGGTATTCGCCTGGCCCTGGGAGCACAGCGGGGAGAAGTGCTTTCCATGGTGGTGCGTCAAAGCATGAGGGTCATTCTGATCGGTCTTGGAGCCGGGGTCATCGGAGCGCTGCTTACGTCCCATCTGATCGGCAAATTGCTGTTTAAGACAACGGCAACTGATCCGGTGACCTTTGTGGGCGTTGCGCTGGTTTTACTCACCGTTGCCCTGGCAGCCAGTTATCTGCCTGCACGCCGCGTGACCAGAGTGAACCCGATGATCGCGTTACGGTCAGAGTAGCCAGTCATAACCGCGGCAAAGAAGAAGAAAGAGAAAAGAGAAAAACGATGGATGAATTGTTTCGTCGCGTCTACTACTTACTGAACCGGCGCAGGCTGGAGCGTGAGCTGCGTAACGATATTGAAGTCCATCGTGAAATGCTGGGCGACAACCGGAAAATCTTTGGCAATGCCACCCTCATGCTGGAAGAATCACATAATGTCTGGGGCTGGGGATGGTTGGACCGCTCTCTCCAGGACATCCGCTTTGGTTTACGAATGCTGCGCAAGTCGCCGGCCATGTCGCTCACTGCGATTACGGTACTGGCTTTGGGTATCGGAGTCAACGTAACGGCGTTCAACATTGTTGACGTGATGTTCTTCAAGCCTCTTCCAGTGCGCGATCCGCAGACCATTGCCAGGTTCACCACGCGCTTTCCCCAGGGTTCGTCCACGGAAGTAGGTTATCCGGCGGCCATATTCTATGGCGCGCATAGTTCCGCGCTTACGGCCGTGCTGGCACAGACCGGCAGCAACATGACATTTGCTCAGGAAACCAGCCAGAACATTCACGCCGGCCTGGTGAGTGGAAATTATTTTCGTGAGCTGGGTACCGCAGCAGCGTACGGCCGCCTTTTTGATCCACAGAGCGATGTGGCGCCGGACGCGCCGCCCGTGACTGTGCTGGGCTATCGTTTCTGGCAGCGACAGTTTGGCGGTGATACTGCGGTGGTTGGCAGCACGATCCGCCTCAACAACCATCCGGCGACGGTGATCGGCGTTCTGCCGTTCGATTTCATTGGACTCGATCCTGAACACGGCGAAATGGACGAGGTGTGGCTGCCAATTGATAAAATCCAATACTTTGTGAATGAGAGCACACTGCTTACCAGCTTTGATGCCAGTAAATCCGGCGTCCACATGTGGGGCAGAGTTAAGCCGGGAATCAGTTTCAAGGCTGCTGAAGCCTCATTGCAGCCATTGGCTGAGGAACTCGTTCGACAGCATCCGGGTGATTTGCAGCCAGGCGAAAGGCTTGTGGCCGAGCCGGGCGGTTATGCCGCTCACATGGGGCCGGCAGATTCTCAGATGCTGCCTATGTTTGGAATCTTCGCTGCTCTGGTCCTGCTGGTGCTGGCTGCTGCCTGCGGAAATCTGGGTAATCTCGTTCTCAGCCGCGTGATCTCGCGCGAACGCGAGATTTTCATTCGCCTCTCCCTGGGAGCTGGACGTGGCCGCATTCTCCGGCAGTTGATGACGGAAAGTTTTCTGCTCGCCCTGCTGGGTGGCGCCGCTGGTTTGTTTCTGGGCTGGCTGGCTTCTCGTCCACTGGTGATTTGGCTGGGCGGGCCTGGCGTGCTGCCGATGAAGCCAGACTGGCGTACGACTTTCTTTGCTTTTGCAATCGGCGCTCTCGCCTGCGTGATGTTTGGCTTGCCTTCGGCGCGACAGGCCCTGCGCTCCTCACACCGAACCTCCCGCGTGCGGACCATCTTCATGACGTCGCAGTTTGCCGCCAGTTGCGTTCTGTTGATTGTCTCCGGACTACTTCTGCGCGCACTTCATCGCGCTGTTACCGTCGATCCAGGATTCGATTACGCCCACACGCTTACCGTCAGCCCGCACCTTGATGCCCACGGATACACACCGGAACGAGCAGGAGCATATCTCAACGACATGCGCTCACGGATGTCGCAGGTACCCGGAGTGCAAGCCGTTGCGGTCGTGAATCACCCGCCGCTGGGAAATAACATGACCGTTGGGCCGGTCCACGGTGCGGTCAACTTCACCGGATATTATTTCGAAACCACTCCGGGTTATTTCGCAACGCTTTCCATTCCATTGCTTGCCGGCCGCGATTTCGGTGAAGACGATCAAGATGTAGCTATTGTCAGTGAATCTTTCGCGCAAAAACTCTGGCCGGGCAAAGATCCCTTCACTCAGGAATACCCGTACGCGGGTAAGAAGATGAGGATCATAGGAGTGGCGCGAAACGCTCGCACGCTGGCCCTGTCCAATACCAATGCGGCTGAGATGTATCTCCCGCTGCACAAAAACAATCTTGTGAACGGGGTACTCGTTGCGAGAACCTCATCGTCACCGCAGCAGGTGGTCGGCGTTCTGGCAGAGATTGCGCGCTCTGCCGATCCTGCTCTTAGTCCGGACGTCTTGCCATTGAGTACCGCCTTTCGGGAAAAGCTTGGTAACACACAGCGAATGGCCGCCATAGTTTCGTTTATGGGATCGTTGGCACTGGTGCTGGCCGTCGTCGGGCTATACGGCGTGGTGTCTTACAACGTGGTTCAACGCACACGGGAAATCGGTATTCGCGTGGCCCTGGGCGCGACCCCAGCCGGTCTCATCCGTAGCCTGCTCAACAGTTGGGTCCGTCCTCTGGGCATCGCCGTCGCTCTCGGCTCCTTACTGGCTGCGGGCATGTCGCTGGTACTGCGCAGTGAACTCTATGGCGTGAGCAATTTTGATCCGTTCAGCTATTTTGGCGCCTTTCTTGTGCTGGGTATCACGGGAGGCCTGGCTGCACTGCTGCCTGCTCGGCGTGCGCTCAAAGTGGATCCCATGGTGGCCTTGCGGTGTGAGTAAGCGGCCGTACCCTGCTATATACTGTTCGCTGATGCTTGCGTTCAAACGAATCCTGCTCAAGATTTCCGGAGAAGCTCTGGCCGGCGACAAAGGTTTTGGCGTCGATACGGAGACCATCCATTCCATTGCCGGCGAAATCAAGGAAGTTCACGAACTTGGAGTTGAAATTGCGCTGGTGGTTGGCGGCGGAAATTTCTTCCGTGGCGTGGCGGAACAGGCGCGCGATATGGATCGCGTCTCCGCCGACCATATGGGCATGCTGGCCACCGTGATCAACGCTCTTGCGCTTCAGGATGCGCTGGAAAAACAGGGTGTCTTTACCCGCGTGATGTCGGCGCTGGAGATGAATCAGGTGGCTGAACCATTTATCCGTCGCCGGGCGCTAAGACACATGGAGAAAGGGCGCGTGGTCATTTTCGGAGGCGGCACCGGCAATCCTTATTTCTCCACTGACACGGCTGCTTCACTCCGGGCCATGGAGATCAAGGCCGACGTGATCATGAAAGCCACGAAGGTTGACGGCATCTATGACGCTGACCCCAAGCTGGTCAGCGACGCCATCAAGTTCGAAACCATCACTTACCTCGACGTCCTTAAGCGCGGCCTGCGCGTGATGGACGCCACTGCCATCTCTCTCTGCCAGGAAAATAATTTGCCCATTGTGATCTTCAATCTGAATAAACATGGGAACATTAAGCGGGTGGTGCAGGGTGAAAAGGTGGGATCGCTGGTTTCAGCGTAACGATCTTTCAGCGTAGCAATCAAGGTAACGCGCTAAATCACTCTGCCCATAATCTTCAGAAAGAGCGCCAGCAGCAGCAGGCAGAAGCCTCCAATGAACAGGCGTGGCATCCAGTTCCTGCTCTGTCCTTTGGCGACCAGCGAGATGAAGAACGCCACAAACCACAGAAGCAGCGCGATTTTTATGATCATTGGGCGCGATTATATAACGCTTGTGTTGGGAACTACTGCGGGAGTTTGATCCAGGTTTTGCCGCCGTCCAGGCTTGACCAGCTCTGTGAGGGAGCGGTGACCACGTGAACATTCAAGCCTGTACTTTCAATGCTGACAACGCTCCCGGCAGTAGCATCGCCAAGAGAGGCTTTTTCCCAGGTCAGCCCGCCATCACTTGAGTGGATAAGCTGGCCGCGATTGCCACCGGCCCAGATTTCTGATCCGCTGGAATGGACCGCTGAAAATTCAATCCCATCCGTGGCCGCGTATCCAGGGAGCCAAATGACCGCATCAGCGGACTTGAGCAGCTTGCCCTGGGCCACCTTCCAGCGGTAAATGGACGCGGCGCCAAGAAAGGCCTTTCTTGAGGCCCCAAAGCCACGGGCCGTAAAGGCCGGCGACTTAGCAAGACTGGGAGAGTCTGTTACATCCACAGTGCTGTTGGCAGCCACCGGATCACTGTGCTGGACCGACAGACCGTTGTTGAACATGGCAAACCTGCTCACGTTCTGTGATTGCAGCGCTGGTTCCGCACGCTTGATCGGACGTTTGCCGACTTCAAAAATCTTGCTCAGAAGACTCTGATGCTCAGGCGGCCGTGGAGTGAATGCCAACGTGCCCTGCGTTGTTTGTTGTTGGGCTTCCGGAATTACAAGATAGGCATTGCTCTGCTGCTGAAAGCTGCCGGAGAGCAACGTGGATTGCCTGGAGTAAGCCGACCCATTCGCGAGGCTGTTCGAAGATGGATCTGGCGCGGACGGCAAATTAGTCTGTCCGGCGGGGGCACTCGCAGAATCAACCGCGTCTTTCGAAAATCTCTGGGCGTTGAGGTAGTCCTGCCGGGAAGCTCTGGCCTCAAGAACGGGCGCAGCCGAGGTTACCTGCGCTGGACCTCCAGGAAGAGGCGAGCTTGCACCAGCGAGCCCGCCAATCACATCGCCTTTGGCCGCAGCCACCTGGGCCATGATCTCCGGGCTTAGCGGCTGACGGGTATCGCGCTCGCGGTTTAAGACTGCTGATTTCTTTGCAGGAACATTGAGCGGCTGTGAGGATGGAGAAACTGAGGCAGACGAGCGAAGAATCACATCTGAGTTCGCGTTGGTCTTCGCATCATTCAAGGGAGCGCTACTGGGCTTGGCCGCAGGCTCGGAAGACGCGACCGAGCTGCTGGTGCCAGGGGCCGCGATAGTTCCCTTCGCGTCCGATGCTTTTTGGGTTTGAACGCTGCTGACCTGATTTGCCACAGTCGCGGGCGAAGATGAAAAAGGCTGGTTCTTGTGCGGAAGCTCCATGACCAGAGTTACAGCCACGGCCATGGCGGCAATCGAGGCAGCTAGACCGAAGCCAGGGGTCAGGAACCAGAGGCGACGAGCCGGTGACGGCGAGACAGCCTCAGGAGCCACGGGCTCGAGACCAGCGGCTTCTGGACCTGAAACCAGCGCATCTTCCGGCGTTGCCAGAAATACTATTTCGCGGCAATCGCCGCAGACGGCTATATGCTCCAGCACCAGCTTGCGTTCCGGCGCCGGCAAAAGCTGCTCCACGTATGCCGTGAGAGTGTCGGCATCGGGGTGCTGTAACCGGGTGTTTTCCCCGGCTTGCAATCGCTGGCGTAACAAGCTGGATATTTCAGGCATAACTAACGAGAACCCTTATCTGGTTGGAACGCTGGAGGACGATTTTCTTGCAGTTTTTTGGTCACGTCCACCTGCAAATATCGTACATCGGATTCCAGGGCTTCCTCCGCCTGACTGCGGTTCATGCCCCGGGCCACAAGTCCGGCCAAAACCTGCTTTCGCACCACTTTTAACAGCTTTTCCAGCCGGCGGCTGATCGTGGATTCGTGCACGCCAAGGACCTTACCAATTTCCGTAAGCGTGCGGTCATCCAGGTAATACGAGGCCAGAACCAGACGATCGTCGGCGGCCAGTTGGCTTAACGCCTGGTCCACGGCGTCGCCAAGGCGCTTATCCAGCGGACTGGTGGGAGCCGGACTGGCTGCGGAGAACTGTACACCCTCTTCCTCCTGCTCATCCAGACTGATCAGCTTTTTCTGTTTTCTGTAACGATTTACGAATTCCTGAAGGATGACGGTTCGCAGCCAGCCTTCAAGTGACCCTCGGCCCATGTAGAAGTTGAGCCGGGAAACGCGATGACCGTCACGTTCCGATGTGCCGTAAAGATCGCCGTAGATGGAGTCGGCCAGCTCGCGTGCGCTCGAGTCTTCCTTGGTCACACCGCGGGCAATGTCGTAGAGCTTTTCCCGGTAGCGGGTAAGAAAGACTTCCCAGGCATATTCCTGGCCGTTGGCGCAGCCGCGGGAAAGAACCAGTTCTTCGAGTTTAAGCTCGCGCCAGAAACGGATCTTCTGCTGGTCAGTGGCAGCAGGAACATACTTGCAGGATACCTGATCAAGAATGGCTTCGAATTCGTCATACTCCAGGCCGTACTTGTGCGCCCCGCTCTTGTCAAAGAGATCGCGGATAGCCAGTGCTATCAATTCGACGGGACTCGGCCCAGAACTCATGGTTTGGATAGTATCAATTTTAACTGCAAGAAGGCTGGCTTTTTACATTCCTTCTTTGAAAAGCAGGGGCCTCAGGCAATTGGAGGTTTCACGTGAAAAATTTGCTGTTTTGGGGAACTTTAGTAACACTCGCGTTTTTACCCTTCACAACTACAGAAACTAAAACACTAATCGACCCGTCCTTTGCTTCATCTGGTGCTTCATCGGGCGTTTCGGCCGGATCCGGTGACTACAAGCTGCTTGCTCCCATCTCACACGGTGATCTCACCATATTTCCGGTGGTTTCCACCACGTCGCATGACACTGCGCAATTTCTTACGTTAGATGAAGGCATACGCTCCGGAGAAGTCCAGGTAATGGAGTACGGGAACGTGCGCGGCATGATTCGCCATCTGCCGCAGGGACGTCCTTACGTTGACTCGGCGCGGGTCAATCAACTGGTGCTGGTTAACAGTTCTAAACGTCCGCTAATCCTTCTGGCCGGAGAAGTTGTTACCGGCGGGAAACAGGACCGGGTTGTGGGCAAAGACAGAATTGTTCCGGCGGAGAGTGATCCGGTTGATCTCTCAGTCTTCTGCGTGGAACATGGCCGCTGGGTGGGAGAAACGGGAAAGTTTGATACGCATGCATCCGTGATGGCCCAGCCGAGCGTACGTAAAAGAGCAATGGCTGACGCGGACCAAAGCAAAGTGTGGGAAGCAGTCAGCAGCGCGAAGACAACCATGTCGTCACGACTGGCGGCATCACCCGCCGTCAACGGAAATGCGCCTGACGGCCAGGCGATCGGCGGAACAGTTGGATCTGCCTCAAAGAAGCCTATGGCGTTCAGCCTGCGCGAACTGGATGCCACATCATCCTACGCCAAGGTGATCGAGAACGGCGCGGTGAAGCAGCAGATGCAGGCGATCACCGAGCCGATGCAAAAGTCATATGAGAGCGTGATCAAACAACTGCGGAACCAGAATGCCGTTGGAGTTGTAGTTGCCATCAGAGGCCGAGTGGTGTGGGCTGACATTTTTGCCAGCAATGCTTTGTTGAGCAAGTACTGGCCCAAGCTGTTGCAATC
>Ga0137389_10001602_pt1 | contig 13314 bp, 14 predicted proteins | sample 15con2h14BmetaG_FD_104645 | JGI IMG/M metagenome (GOLD analysis project Ga0137389, IMG submission 104645) | Vadose zone soil microbial communities from Angelo Coast Range Reserve, California, USA - 15con2h1.4B metaG | ecosystem: Environmental > Terrestrial > Soil > Vadose zone > Saprolite...
CGCGTTTGCATTGCAGTAACCGACCAACCGATTGTTTAAAACACTTCCGGGGACGTATCGCCTCCAGGTTTGCCACTATAGAGCATTCATGGACTGTCGGACGATCGGTCAGCGACTGAGTCCGCGTTTGAGCGCCTCGGTATACTCGTTGACTGCTCGGACACTCACCGCTGCATTGGGGACCAGTCCCTCGAAGCCGTGGAAGGCACCGGGATAGACGTGCAACTCGATGGGAACACCAACCTGCATCAGTCGCATCGCGTATTCGATGTTTTCATCGCGCATCAGATCGAGCTCACCGATCATCATATACGCGGGCGGTAAGCCAGAGAGATCCTCCGCACGGGAAGGTGCTGCATACGGAGAGACGTCGCCCTGGCGATCTTCACCCAGATACGCCTTCCATCCCAGCAAGGATGCGGGTCGACCCCATACCATGTCTTCAGCAGCCATTTGGTGGCTCGAAAGGGTAATATGCCGGTCGTCGAGACAGCCGTAGAGCGGCATTTGAAAGATGAGCTTGACCTCCTTCTGCAAAACTCATGGCAGAGTGACAGCTTGACTTCTGGTCGTTTTTCTGGTATAAAATGAATGAGGTTCATTCATGAGGAGGCACAGGTGCCAGAGAAGATAGCTGAAGAGACACGACCCAAGCGTGACGCCATCCTGAACGCCGCGCGTACCCTCTTTGCTAAGCAGGGCTATGAGGAGACCACTATTGCCGGCATTGCCGGGGCCGCTGGCGTGGCCGTCGGAACGGTCTACCTCTACTTCCGTAACAAACACGAGGTGTACACCGCGGTCGCGCTGGACATTGAAGCCACCATTGCGGCTGTGTTTCAAGATCCAACGCTCTTCCATTTGCCCTTTGAGGAGGCCCTGGACGCCATGGTTGACGCGATCTTTCGGGAGAGCCGCACACATAAGGATCTAATGGCGCTCCTGCAAATCGACATGCGCTCGTCAGAAGAGATCCTGCAGCATAAGCACACCAACGAACGTGTCACCCAGGCCATCGCGGCCATCCTGCAACGGGCTATTGACCAGGGGCAACTCGCGCCGTGCAACACGGAGATGTACGCGCAACTGCTCAACCTGCTCGGGAGCTCCGTTATGCACCAGTGTTTCGCGGTCGAAAAAGGCGAACGTGAACTCCTGTACCGTCAGTACCTGACCGAACTCACTGAGCGCTTATTCTTCGGACCTTCTCTGCGTGAAGGGCAAAGAAGCGAGTAAGACCATTCCGTTTTGCAACCTTACCCACTCGCGAATCGTACAAGGAGAGAGAAATATGAATGAACTTCATTCAATACAGTGTATAATCAAGAGAGTCACATCGCCTGTGAAATGAATGAACTTCATTCATTTCACAGAAAGGAATCGTATATGAAAGCCTTTGTCACTGGAAGTACCGGACTGCTCGGCAACAACCTGGTGCGTTTACTTGTCGAGCAAGGATACGACGTGAAAGCGCTCGCTAGATCACGTCTGAAAGCGGAGCAGCAGTTCTCTGATCTCCCGGTCACCATTGTTCTGGGAGATATGCACGAGGTGAACAGCTTTGCATCCGAACTCAATGGATGTGATGTCTTATTCCACACTGCTGCCTTCTTCCGCGACTACTATCAACCAGGGAGCCATTGGAAGGCCTTGTGGGACACCAATGTGCAGGGAACCATGACCCTGCTAACCGCAGCAGAAAAACGCGGGGTGAAGAAGGTCATCTACGTGAGTTCGAGCAGTGTGATTGGCTCCAGACCTGGGAATGCTCCAGGTGATGAGTCCACACCGGTTGACGCCAAGCAGTTGAAGAATCTCTACAGCAAGAGCAAAGCGCTGGCGGAAGATGCCATTGATGCCTTCCTCGCACGCCACACCCTGCCGGTCGTGCTCATTCTGCCCAGCGCCATGTTTGGGCCGGGAGACATCGGGCCTACCAGTACAGGACGGCTGGTGCAGGACTTTCTTGCACGCAAGATACCAGGGATTGTTGATGGGGGACTGAGCGTCGTTGATGCTCGCGATATCGCAAACATTATGTTCACTGCCGTAGAGAAGGGCAAGAGCGGTGAGCGCTATATTGCAAGCGCCGGATATATGGCAATGGCTGACATCCTCGGCGTGCTGGAAAAAGTCTCTGGCGTCCCTGCCCCAACACGCCGCATCCCGTATGCGGCCACGCTTGCGTATGCCTCAGTGCTTGAGTGGGTTGGGCGGATCACCAGGCAACCGGTGCTCGTTTCACGCGAAAGCGTCCGCATACTCCACACACAACGAACGGTGAGCGCTGACAAAGCAACACGAGAACTGGCCGCGACTTTTCGCCCGTTTGAGCAGACCATCCGCGATGAGGTCGCATGGTACCGTACCCATCAGCAAGGCTGAAAGACAGGAAGGAGAAACAGACCAATGGTCAGTACACCCAAACAGCAGGTAGGCACAACTCGTGCTCCTACCGTGCCACAGTATGTCAACGAACTGGTGAAAGTGATCCTGCGCTCGCCGCTGCATGGCCTCTTGAGCAAGCACAGAATGCTCCTTACCTTCACAGGACGCAGGAGCGGAAAGCGCTATACCGTTCCGCTGAGCTATGCGCAGGAGGGAGAGACCATTTTCTGCATTACCGGTCACTCTTCCTGGTGGAGAAACCTGCGCGGCGGTGTCCCGGTGAGCGTCATGCTGAAAGGGCAAACACACGATGGCATGGCTCAGGCGATTTTTGAAGATCCAGCAGTGATCGTGCAAGGCCTTCAGAAGCTCCTGCAAGCGATTCCCAGTGACGCGAAATACCACGCGGTGAAACTTGACTTCAACGGTCACCCCAATGCAGAAGATATGGCGAAAGCGGTGTCTAGCAGCATTTTGATCCGTATTCAACTAACTTCATCAGAATATGTAAGTTGACTACACCCTCGCACTGGTTACTTGTCGCGTTTTGCAGATACTTATGGTATACTCATCCTATCCCTTTCCCATGGAAAAGTCTACTTACAGAATCGAAACATCGCCAGTAATCCCTATGACTGGAGAATATATAGGGGCGATGTGTTCTATAGAGTAGGCAGCATGATAACCGTCCAGCGAAGCGGCCAGTATGAGAACCAAAGGCATGGGCCTGGCTCGAGGAGCTATGCTCGCACGGCACGCCTGTTCATTTGTCTGTTCTATCGGCGTATCTACGCCTGGCCATGATTCATGAAGCTGGGCGCATGTTAGAGGAGGGCACACTATGCAGGACAGCATCCAAGTAGCAGCCGCGCAAAACGGGCTGACGCTTAAAGCCTATCGTGGCGATGGGGGAGTGCTCCTGGCCTTCGACCTCGATCAACATCTGACAGCAAACCTCGCCGGCTTTGCGGTACAGTGTACCCCCTCCAATGGACCCGCCACCTATCTGCTGAACCGCCTCAGCTTCGACACTCCTATCACTGCTGCTACCACGCCGCAGGCGCGCCCATGGACTCCTTCCAACCTGGCACCTTTTCAGAAGTTCCGCTGGATGCACTTTCCCGCCGATCTGGAGCCGGGAGCCTATACCTATACGATCACCGCCATGTATTTCGGTCCCGGTGGGTCCACCCAGCTCACCCCTGGAGTATCTGCCGCTATCTCTCTGGAGTTAGTCCCCTCGCAGCCACAGTTCCAGCACTTTGAGATGGGGTTCACCCGCGGCGATCTCTCGTCTCAAGCCTATGCCGATAAGTTCAAAAATGCTCCCATCGAGCCGGTCGGCGCCAAGACGCTCGACTACGATACTGCGCCCTTCCAGGCCCAGTACGCCTGGCTTGGCTACCATGCCCGCAAGATGGTGTTCGGCTTCCTCCAGGAATGCCTGGCCGATCCCGACGTCACCCTGGACTTGTTCGCCTATGACCTCGACGAACCGGACATCGTGCGGATGCTGCAGCAGTTCGGTCCCCGCTTGCGCGCCGTGCTGGACAACGCACCGCTGCACACCAAGGCCGGCGCGGTGGAACCCGAGGCCAGAGCACGCCTGGTCGCCTCGGCCAGTGCGGCTAACGTCGTGACCGGCCATTTCAAGCGCTTCGCCCACGATAAGGTGCTGATCAAGAAGGACAAGGATGGCAAGGCGGTCAAGGTGCTGACCGGGTCGGCCAATTTCTCCGTGCGTGGCCTCTACGTCCAGGCCAATAACGTCTTGATCTTCGACGATCCGGGCACCGCCGTTCTCTATGAGCAAGCCTTCGAGGCGGCGTTTACCAACATGGCTCACGCGGACCAGGCGCCGATTGTGAGCCAATGGTTCGACGTGGCTGCTGCGGGGCTGCCGCCGTTCTCGGTCAGCTTTGCTCCGCACAGCAGCGCAAGCATCTCACTGGACAAGGTAAGCGCGGCGCTCCAGAACGCCCAAAGCTCGGTCCTGTTCGCGGTGATGGAGCTTGATGGGGGTGGTGATGTGCTCCAGCAACTGCGTGAGCTGGCCGGGCGAGCAGGGATCTTCTCCTATGGTATCACCCAGGCGATGAAGTCTGGCCCTGCCGATCAGGGCAGTTCAGCTCAGTCGATGGGCATCAACCTGTACAAACCGGGACAGAGCAACGGTATTCTCACCTCGTTTGCCTTCCTCAAGAGTCAGGTGGCTCCACAGTTCCAGGCTGAGTGGGGCGGTGGGATGGGCCAGGTGATCCATGACAAGTTCATCGTGACGGACTTCAACGACCACATGCCCCTAGTCTTTACCGGGTCGTCGAACTTGGCCGAGGGCGGCGAGATGGAGAATGGGGACAACCTGCTGTGCATCGCCGACCGCGCCACGGCGATCGCCTATGCCGTAGAGGCGATTCGCCTGGTCGACCACTACCACTTCCGTGCCTGCATGCAGTCGGCAACAAACGAGCAGCCGCTCCAGCTGCAACCGAATGGCGCAAACTGGTGGGCGCCCTACTACGATCCGACCGACATCAAGTCTCGCGAGCGCGCCCTGTTCAGCCGTTGACCCAAGCCCGATGAGTTTCGGTTACGGCAACATGATCTCGCGTATTATGAAGCTCACTGTAGTAAACCGTCGAGAAATTCTAATGGCAACTATGGGACGGCGTACTCTGGGAAAATGCTCGATTCTCAGGTATACTTGTTCCTGAGGAGAGCATCATTTCCCACAAATGTTCTTCCAAACCACATCCATCCTAGAGCAGGGCTCCACATACCCATCATCCCTATTTCTTCCGTGACTCTCCGGGCGGTCAGGACACAATGAACCAGGCGAGGACCCGCCTGGAGAGTACTGCTTGCCGGTTGTCACATAGTCTTGCTTCATGCATCTGTGTAAATGTACATGCTATGCTGCAGAACCACGGTACCAACACGAAAGGGAACCTGCGTATGGAAACACTGCCTGCTGTCCAGGTGATCGAAATCTTGATCCATGCATATGGCAAACTGGTCTTCCATACCATCTATGGCCTGACCGGGGACTGGGAGGAGAGCCAGGATCTCACCCAGGACACCTTTGAGCAGGCCTTGCGAGCGCTTGATGCTGCCCGCGCTGCTAGTGGCATGCACTTTCACGCCAAAGCCTGGCTGTTGCGTATTGCCGTCAATACGGTGCGCATGCAGCAGCGGCGGCGCAGCCTCATGCGCTTCATCCCGTTCTCGCATCTGCGTGAGGCCCAGCAGGAAGAGGACGACACAGACCTGCTGGTGGATGCCATGGCGCCCGTGCAGCCAGCAGGATACGGCACGCACGACACAGGTGATCCGGCAGCAGTGGTGGCCGAACGGGAGGCGATCCGATGCACGCTGGCGCGGCTTCCCGAGGCGCTGCGTACGCCGCTGCTCCTTTTTATCGTTGGCGGCCTCTCCTCCACCGAAATCGCAGCGCTACTCGAGTTGGGAGAGGCAGCCGTGCGGCAGCGGCTCTCACGTGCCAGGCAGCAGTTCAGGCGCCTCTACGCCGCTGAGAGTGGGGAGGCGCTGGTCGATGCTGCCGCCACGACCGGAGCGAGTGTGGCTCCTAGTCGAGATATGAAGGTACCCGCACCCGTCCGATGGGCGCCACTACGTACTACAGCATAAGGGGAAGGATCAGTGAAGATACATGCTCTAGGCACACCGATGTGCCAGCAAGAGGGGACGAGACTGAGCACGGAACACACGATCCGAGCTCCGCCTTGCACTCCTGGTGATGGCGTTGTTGGTCTATCGTAGAAAAGACAACATGTGAGATACGACGACTTCAGGCGAGTCGCTCCTGGGACTCGCCTTTCTGAACATAGGTGAAGAGCCTCGGAAAGGCTCCAGCGAGCATTTCCCTCGATCCCCATCTCTTGGCCTGGTGACAGTATTCAGGATGACTTTCAGGTGCCGACACAGAGCCAAAAGACCAGCAACAGCAAAAAGGAGCATCCGCCATGCCCACCCTGGAAAAAACTGATGGCAGCCTGCCTGGGAGCGCTTTGCCACCGAAGAACGCAAAGTCAGTTGGGATGGCTACTTGTCCTACGATGGAGTGCTCTATGGGCTGCCCTCATCGCCACCGGCTCGGTGGTCCAGGTGCGGGAATGGCATGGGACTCTCAAGGTCTGGCACGCAGGACAACGCCTCGTCGAACTGGCCAAACGTCCGCAGTCGCAGACGCATGTCGAGCATCCTGATCAATTTCGTGGCATTCCTCCTGCCGCATCCAGGCAGGCGCAGGTGGTTCCCATCGGCCATCTGCGTCCCGCCTCGGCCTCGTGCATGCGCGGGATCTGGCCGAGTATGATCAGCTCTGTGGTCTGGAGGTGGCAGCATGCAACCCCAGTTGAAACAATTGGGTCTCACCCAACTGGAGAAAGCCTTGCCCGCGCTCTATGAGACTGCCAGGCAGGAACCGTGGACCTATGAAACCTTCATGAAGCAGGCGATCGCCTCCGAAATCGAGGGACGAGATCGACGCGCCGCTGAACGGCGCATGACCGCAGCTCGTCTGCCTGCGATCAAGACGCTGGAGGCCTTTGAGTTTGCTTTTCAGCCCAGCCTCTCCGAGCGACTGCTGTGGGAATTAGCCGATCTCTCGTTTGTCCAGACCACGACCAACATCGTTTTCCTGGGACCGCCGGGGGTTGGGAAAACACACCTCAGCTTGGCGCTCACAGTAAAGGCCCTGGCGGCAGGCTATTCGGCTTTGTTTACCACCTTGACCCACCTGGCCGAGGCGCTGGACACCGCTTCCTATCCGGGCCTGGTTCGCCAGCGGCTGCGTCGCTATACTACCCCCAGTGTTCTGGTGATCGACGAGGTGGGGTACACCAAGCTTTCGCCCGGACAGGCGCATCATTTCTTTGAGCTGGTCACCGCTCGCTATGAGCACGGCTCGATCAGACTTCCCTCCAACACGGGGTTTTCCGATTGGGGCGGCCTCCTGGGGGACGAGATTCTTGCCACAGCACTCCTCGACAGGCTGCTTCATCATGCTGAGGTCATCCCCATAAATGGCCGCAGCTATCGCATGAAAGATCGTCGGGAGACGTTGGAAGCAGGGGGTCAAAAATGAGAGGAGGGTCAATTTTCGGCTGGCGCACATTGGTCGGCGTTGGGGTCACACCTGGTTGGCGCACCAATGCTGGCGTTCTAGTCCGCTGGGGGCTAGATGGTTTTTAACGGAGGAAGATAGGACAAATGGGCGGTCAAAATTATCCGAGCGCAAAAGTACGTCGGCGTTGACAACGGAAAGCTCTTCCGGGTAATCGGCAGCACCTCACTCAGCCACTTCGCTTGCAAGCGCACCCACTCCGCAATGGCGAGCGGCGTCCTCATCCCGGCCACTTTTCCCAGCAGGATCAAGGTGAAAACCAAGGCTACGCTGTAACGCACTCCTCGCTTGTGTCGTCCATCCTGCACTTGCTCCAAGGCTCGATACACTGACAACGCATCGATCTCTACCGGCAGTTCCATCTGTTCCATTACCGTATCTAACGTGCTATAGTTCATCCAGGGTCTTTCCTCGCTTTCTGAGATGATGAGAGTTTTTCTCATTCTAGCAAGGATGGACTCTTGTGTTTCTTCTTTGGGACTTTTAAATAGCCCTGGACACGCTCTGCCTTGCATGCCTATGACTGCGCCGCCTGCACTAACCGCCGCGCGATGCTCTCTGAGTCGGGCACAAACGCAAAGTGCTTGCGAGCGTAGGCGCGAAAGAGCGCCTGATACCTGAACCGGTTGGCTCCCCAGCGCGCGATAAAAGGGAACCTGACGAGTCCTTTGGTCCTGTTGGACCAGGTGACCCGTACACTCGTTGCGTGCGCAACGTGGGGAATGCCCAGCTGAGTCTTACAGGCCATAGTGCGCTTTCTATCCATCGTCCGATCCGGATAATGTACTTGACAAACCGCAAACTGAAGCGTATGCTTATGCCAACTGGAGGCGCAAGAGAGCAACAATGCCAGGAAGAAAGGTGCATACTCTCATGGCTCAGCAGTCCATCACCCGACTATCGATTTTGACTTGCGGATCTATCGTCAGCATTACTGCAAGCAGCGGGGGCTGGATGAACTGGACGCCGCCCTGATCGCGAAAATAAGCGGCTATGAATGGCTGCCACTCGATGCTTTCGCCGCTCGCGCCGAGGCTGAACACCTACGGGCAACACGGCCTGATCTGGTTCGCCACGCAGAGCGCATCCGCAAAAAGTGGAACAACGCCAAGAGCGATGCACTCGGACTCTGCACTCATGCCTCATGGGGTGGAGCGATCTTCGTCACGAATGATGGCGACTTTCATGGGAAGAATCATGATGAATTGGAGCGGCTGACCAACGGTCAAATTGTATGCCCCCGCGAGGCGATAGCCGTGGTGCGACGCACAATCGGGGGAGGAGTGTCGAGCTTCCAGGTGATAAACAGCCCTCTCCTCTGATCAAAACCCGCTGGTCGTCAAAGGAAAATATGCTATTCAGAGAACAAGACAAAGCGTAATGAGTAAGGAGGTGTCAGATATGACCCTAGACCTTTTTACTGCTCCATTGGACACAGTGACAGCTACCGATGTGATTGACTTCCTGAGTCGTTACGACAACGCTGGGGGCCAGGCTTCCCCCGCATCTACGATGATACTTCTTATAGCCACTCACCTTACACTTTAGAGGTCAAGTAGTAACGGACCCCAAAAACAACGAGAAGGAAGAGCAAGAAATACTTCCCTGGCTCTACAAAGGGCTTGAACTGAAGTAGGGAAGACGCTCTCTCAGGAAAGAGAGCAGTTCTCCGTGGTCTCGCTGACTCGCTCAATATCGAGTCGTGATAATGAGCCTTAATTCAGCACACCCAATGTTAGCGTCGCGCATTTTTCACCAATCATGGAAAAGTTTTATGATGCAAACACTCCATGAATTATTTTACATGACTTGCAGCAGCCTTGGTATCATTTTGCGTGACGGAACACGAACACTTGTCAGATCCCGCTGGTCTGTGCTACAATCATTTCCAGACCGATCTTCAAGATAACTACACTTATCTTGAAGATTTCGGGCCAAAACGCAGCCGCCAAAAACGCTGTAGAAACGCCGGTGATAGCGCAAGGAGGTGCATTATGCGTCGCAATCTCGCTGTGGTACCAGATGGAACGACGGAAGACAAACTGATCGATCTGTGGGTTCGCCTCAAAAAAAGTGTCCACACCCAACGGGCGTATCGCCACGATATCGAGGTATTCCGCGACTTCGTTGAAAAGCCTCTCGCTGCAGTCACCCTTGAGGATGCCCTGGACTTTTGCGACAACCTTGATGAGCTTGAGATTACCAACAAGCGTGGCGAAACGAAGCCCCTGGAGGACAACAGCAAGCGGCGCATTCTCAACTCGGTGAAATCCCTCTACAGCTTCGCGTATAGCTCTGGTCTCTTCCCGGTCAACGTCCTGGCCGCCGTCAAGCCGCCCTCGGCCAAGAGCGCCATCTCGCAACGCATCCTCTCGGAGGCGACCGTGCTCAAGATGATCGTGCTCGAGCAGGAAGCGCGCAACCACGCCATCCTGCACGTGCTCTACGCGGCCGGCCTGCGCGTCTCCGAGCTGTGCAACCTGCGCTGGCGCCACGTCATCCGGCGGGCGAGCGGCGTCCAGCTCGACATCGTGAGCGGCAAGGGCGACAAGCAGCGCCACGTGCTGCTGCCGGAGGGCTCCTGGCACATCCTCTCGGCCATCCGGGAGGGAGCCGCGGACACGGACTTCGTCTTCCGCTCGCGCCAGGAGGTCTCGCGCGGGGGGTACTATAAAGGCACGAGACTGGACACAACGACCATCTTTCGCATTGTGCGAGAAGCCGCAAAACGGGCTGGCGTGCCGAACTGGTATGAGGTTTCTCCCCACTGGCTGCGGCATTGTCATGGTTCCCACGCCATCGATCACCAGGCACCACTCACCGTCGTCCGCGATACCCTGGGCCACAGTAACATTGCCGTGACCAACGAGTATGCGAAGGCCCGTCCGGATCAAAGCTCATCCGGCTACCTCCCCTTATCGTGAGGAGGCGGACGGATGACTTCCCTGATCAGCAATCTTCCTGGCGAACGAGAGACGCATAGATTCATACAGACAAGACGTTCTTTGATATATGTATGCCGTCTGCAAAGTACTTGACATCAACGCTGTCAGGAACATGTGGCGCTGGCGAACGCTCCTGCTCTGGATGAACGCGCGAACGTTGCTCTGCACAACCGTGCGGGGAAACGCATGGTAATGGATAGAGAAAGGAAAACGCCTATTGGAGCATTTTTTATGAAGAGTGACCATCCTTGACGGTGAAGTCGATGCCGTTGTGGTAGGTCCAGCCCTCTCCTGCCTTCAGCGCGTACGGGCGCATGCTTGGGGTGTCCATTGGTCCCTCCCTTATGGTCTGGATTGCCCTCCAGCCCTGTTTCCTGATCGAACGTCTCGGCTGGGAAGCAGTGGTGTTGAGATGATCCAGAGGTGGCCGAACGGGTCGGCCAGTCGCCCTTTTTTTCCCTGCACAGGCTTGTTGGCCTAGTATAACGCTTCTTGTTCGCGCTGTCTCATGGGTGCCCCTCACTTCTTGAAGCGTCATGCGCCGTTGGCGCGCCACTCCGTATGTTGAGAGATCTAGAGGTGAACTCCCTCCCTGTCTTTCACGAGCTTCTGAATGTCAAAGAAAAGAGCGGCGTTTATCCAAGCATGAGAGCATTTGCTAGCAACGATCACTGCTCTGTGGGGAGCTTTGGCGAAGGGAGAAGTGTCGGCATCCCTGTTGAAAGCGTAAGGCCAATGGCTATAAGAAGTCTGTCTTGAAAAACAGACGCAAAGGGTGTCCGTATTTTCCCCGCAAAATGTAGGCCAGTGACAATTTTCCTGACACCGATTGTTGGCTAGAGACACTATTTCCGGCATAGTGGGAGGCTAAGGTCATTTTTGCTGGCATGCAAAGACAATACATGTGGCACACCTCTCCACATCAAGCAGCATTAGTGCAGGTTCAAGGACAATTTATGTGACATCCTACACTGTGGTACGCAACGGCACCCTCCTCTCCCGACCAGGAGCTGCCATCGTGGTAGCGACATCGACCAGTGCGTCACCACTCTCAGCAGTGTAGATACGCCGGATTCAGGAGAATTTAAGGTACTTGTAGCTCTTACCCGTTACTCAACTTAGACATCACCGTCATAATAGACGACGGATTCAGAAGGGAAAGTTTACAGTACTGACCAGGCCTGTGAGTCATCCATCCGCCATACTATGGCTCGCCTGCGTTGGTGTGCTGTCTTGTTTCGTCGCGAGAAGCGAAACACCTCTTCCTGTCCTTGCCCATAGCAAGAGAACAGCCAGGGCCTGTCTCCCTTTGGGGGAAGCTGAGAGACAGGTACTAAGAAAGCCATCCTTCATTCCTGCTGACCATCCAAAGGAGTGTTCTCGTGCAACCACGGGTAGACACAGCAGTCGCGCCTCCTGTGCAGGCGTTATCGACTTCCTGGTGCCCGTCACACATGGGGTGTGCTATCTAGTTTCAACGTCACTTTTATTAGTGAGAAAGGGAGATCTCCACATGTCCGTTTACCACCACGGTACGCATCCTGTTTTGTCTCCGGTTCATCTCTTTCGCTTGCTTCGCCCTTGTCTCCGTCTGACGTTTTCCCACGTTTGGCGTTCTTTCATGGCTTTGCTCCTGGCTGTGACCTTCGCGTGCGCGGCGGCCACCAGCGGCGTCGCCACCGCACTTGCGGCTCCGTCAGCGTCGTCCAGCCAACCCAACTTCGGCCCGAGCGTCTACATCTTCAATCCCGGCATGCCGCAGAGCGAGATCCAGGCGACGGTCGACGCGGTGGCAAACCAACAGGTCTCCAACCAGTTCGGAACTCAGCGCTATGCACTGCTGTTCGAGCCCGGCACATATGGATCCAGTACCGACCCCCTCAACTTTCAGGTCGGCTACTACACCACCGTGGCGGGCCTCGGCCTCTCCCCGAACGACGTCGTCATCAACGGGTCCATCTACGTACACAACCAATGCTTCGGCGCCAACAACTGCACCGCGCTCGTGAACTTCTGGCGATCGTTGTCGAACCTGACCATCAACGTGACCACCCCGAACTTCGGCTGCTACAACGGCGAATTCTGGGCAGTGTCGCAGGCCGCGCCGATGCGTCGGGTCCACATCAACGGGTTCGCCACCCTTATGGACTATTGCACCCCTCCGTCGTACGCGAGTGGCGGCTTCATCGCCGATTCAGAGTTCGACGGCAGCACCGTGGTCAACGGCTCGCAGCAGCAGTGGCTGGTCAGGAACAGCAAGCTCGATGGCTGGACCAACGGCGTCTGGAACCAGGTGTTCTCAGGCGTCGTGGGTGCGCCCGCTCAGTGTTTCCCCGGTCAGGCGTCATGCGGTGGCCCGTACACCACGCTCGCGACCAGCCCGGTGACACGAGAGGCGCCATACCTGTACGTGGACTCCGATGGGCACTACAACGTCTTCGTGCCCTCGGTGCAGCGCAACTCCGTGGGCACGACATGGGCCGGCGGCGCGACGCCCGGCTCGTCCATCCCAAGCGAGAGGTTCTTCATTGCCCAGCCGACGGACTCCGCAGCGACGATCAATGACGCATTAGGTTCCGGCAGGGACCTCATTCTGACCCCGGGCATCTATCACCTGGACCAGAGCATCAAGGTCACGCGTCCCGATACCGTGGTGCTCGGTCTCGGTTTCCCGACTCTGATCCCTGAAAACGGAATCGTGTCAATGACAGTCGCCAGTGCGAAGGGGATCTTGATCTCGGGGATGATCTTCGACGCGGGCGCAACGAACTCTCCGGCGCTGCTGCAGGTCGGAAGCGGCCACGCGCGCAGTGACCATGACGCCTCCGACCCGAC
>Ga0137389_10001607_pt1 | contig 13300 bp, 9 predicted proteins | sample 15con2h14BmetaG_FD_104645 | JGI IMG/M metagenome (GOLD analysis project Ga0137389, IMG submission 104645) | Vadose zone soil microbial communities from Angelo Coast Range Reserve, California, USA - 15con2h1.4B metaG | ecosystem: Environmental > Terrestrial > Soil > Vadose zone > Saprolite...
AGGCTAAAGCGCGAGAAAATCACCATTTACCCAACGCCGGAGCAGGTGAATAAGCTCTATGAATTGATAGAGGATTTTAGAAAGCGAACTGGTGTACGAATAAACCAACAAGACCTAATCCGCCGCCTCATTGACAGTGCAGATAGTAAAACCGTTTTACCGTAAAATACGGTATTTTTCTCCCCTTGACAAGCAGCCTATCTTTTTGCCATGCTAGAAGAACTGAAAGACACAAAAAAACCGATCTTTGAAATCGGTTATTTGATATAGCTCTAATCTGAACAATTAAAGCTTATCAAACCACTTACCTTGTGTCAAGTGGTATTTTTTTGTGCCTCAATAACCCTATCAATCTATAACTCTATGTATCACTTTCATTTTCGCAAACTGCGTTTCTTGCTCGACAAGGAAAGCAGTTGAAGCAGTAGGGGAGGCTAAACCAAGCCAAAGCTACTGTACAGAGCGGGTAAACTTGGCTTCTGTGAGGGGGGAAGTGTAAGAACTCTGACAGATAACAAACGCCTAAGCGAAGCATCGGAGTTAAACTTAGGTAGAAGCCGCAGTCTTCCGGTGAGAGGGGAAAGTATGTAACAGCAGGACAACACGGCTGCCTACCTGCGGCCTCATGCGCGTAGCACCGGAACCGTCACCGGACAGAGAAACCGATACGGCAAGAGGTAACTACTGAAAGAAGCAACTATATGATCGTCCACTGGACGAAACGATAGTTACGCCTCCAAATAAAAAGTCACGTAACAGGAGCCACACCGCGACTATAGACCTAGAGTTTTTTACTCGTTTCAAAGCGGGAAGGGGAGCCGTCTTCTTTTAAACAGGAAGCTTCTTTATGTACGTTTCATTCTCTGCCTGAAATTGCATTAAGCAGCTCGAAATACCCACGAAGAAAAAGCAGTACCTTTCAGTTAGGTAGCAATAAACGCGGCGATAGCTTCAAAAATCGTTCACTCTAGGCTCCCCCATAGTTTTACGCAATAAGTCGTTAAGGGAAGACCTCTAGTAATTATGACCGGTCAAACTAGATCAATCCATATCAGGCAGAACGCTTACATGGAAAAAACCGACGCGAAGCACCCTAGAGTATCACGCAGGACTCTTACACCACTCATACACATCTTTGGCTTATTTCTATTTGCTTGTTTCATACCATAGAGTGAGCATATGGTGAACACTGCCCATACCCACTTCACAGACAACAGCGTACCGCGACGCTACAGCACGGCGAACGGGTTTACGACCCTGCGGGCTGTACGGCAAGATAACCCCGCCCCTCCCCGCGCTCGCACAGCCACACCGCAGCCTGCATCACACACAAATGACATGCGCTCGCAGCAGTCGCAAACAAATAGTTTTCGTTCACAAAAGCGACCCGCCCCCAAGCGAAAGACGGTACAGCTTGTTTTGTGGGTTAAACCTGTAGTAAAAGCGGAGTTACAACGGATAGCAAGTCAGGAAGGGTTAAGCGTTTCCTCAACAGGCGCGGCGTTTCTTGAGAAATCCTTACAGCAAAATCTCCATAGCCAGCATACGATGCTCCTCGATACGGTCATAGAAAAAGCAATCGGTAAACACATGCGATCCTACAGCAACCGTTTAGCAGTCTTGCTGGTGCGAAGCCTCGTTACTTCAGACGTTGTACTCAGCATTGTTACCAATATTTTAGGCAGACATCCAGGCATGACCCAAAAAGACCTTGCAAAAATTCTCACTGCTTCAGATAACAAAGCAAGAGCCAATATAACCCGCATCACGCCACAACTGAAAACCTTTATTGAAGCTGTGCAAAGAGAGTTTATGGAAGAGGTGAGACAAAATGATTAACATGGCAATCTTCAAGGCCACCTACACGAATAAAGCCGCCGGAGCAAAGGCCGGTATCCGCTATATCGAACACCGGCCAGGAAAAGACAACGCAAAGATAACCCGTACCTTGTGGGGAATTGACGGGAAAATGGAAAGAAAAGAGGCATACCGCATGATTGATGAAGCCCAAAAGGGAAGCCTCTTTTTTCGGTTTGTCATAAGCCCCGATCCGCTGAAAGAGGACACCCACAAAGATATTTATTTACGGGATATAACCGAGCGAACCATGCTCAATTTAGAAGATCGCTTACAAAGACAAATACAATGGGTCGCGGCAACCCACGACGACCACGCGCCAAACCGCCATGTCCACATACTCGCCATTCTGCCAAAGCGGTTACAGGTGCAAGACTTGCAATCTTTGAGACAGATAGCCTCAGATATAGCGTTAGAACAGCGACGAGAGAAAGACGCAACCCGTGAAGCGCAACAAACACAGGAGAGGGGGAAAAATGCACAATGGGAATTGCAACGGTAGTGAGAAAAGCCTTACGGCTTCTTTTATGGGGTTTTGATAGACGGCTTCACAGAGCGCGTTTTGCAGCCATTGACGAAGCAGCCTCCATAACCGCAAACGACCCGCCACCTGTTAGCTTGCTGTTAGCCGTGAACCGCTTTAAGCACTTTTTTCTTGTCCGTCCAACAAAAACACGGCGCGAACTTGGTAATATGCTTGTTGTCGCGCCGACCAGAGGGGGAAAAGGACTCTTAGCGGTCAGCCAATTGTTAACCTGGGGAAGTAGTGTTATTGTCAATGACATTAAAGGCGACCTGTTCCAATCTACCGCAGGATACAGGGCGACACTTGGCAGGGTGTATGTTATTGACCCTACAGGCTACGGCAACCGATACGATCCACTCCTAAACAAACAGACAGAGGATGAATTATTCGCCTCGGCAACCCGTGTCTTGTTTCACGCCGATGAAGGAGACGGCGCAATATTTACGCAGCGTGCCACCGCAATGTTAACACAGCTCTTTTTAGCGGCCAGGATCGAGAACGCGCCTCCATTGCCGTATGTCCGTCAGATCATTCGATCAGGGTTACAGGCAACCGCGAAACGCTTACACAGTTTAGACCCGCACATGGCAATACAATTTTTAGATTGTGCCTACAAAGATGCTGATTTTATCAATGACCGCTTTCTCAAATCTGCCTGGGGAACGTTAACCAACCGCATGAAACCCCTTCTCACAGAAAGGGTTATCCGGTGTTTTGCAGGTTCAGACTTTACACCCAAAGACCTTATGAGAAGTGAAAAACCAATAACCGTCTATCTTCGCTGGCCGGAGCAAAACTTACTTGCGCTTTCTCCGCTCGTCCGGCTTTTGTGGGGAAGCCTTATTGATGAACTGATAACCACGTATGACAGGGCAGAGGGGAAAGCGTGTCAGCCGGTTTTACTCTTAGTTGACGAGGCGGTAAGAACAGCCATACCAAGTTTAGCGGATCACGCGACAACGGTAGTAGGTCGCGGTATCTCTTTATGGCTTGCTATTCAAAGTTTGTCACAACTTGAAGCGGTCTACGGGAAAGCACGCGCCCAGGTGCTGAAAGACAACATGGAGAGCCAGGTTTATTATAGACCAACAGATTTAGCAACCGCCGAATATTTAGAACACCGGCTAGGCCGGAAATCAGCCTATGCGAGATCGCAAACCATACGGGAAGGGCAAGAAACCAGTCAAGGAAAAAGTGAGCAGGGAATACCCCTGTATACCGCACAGGAAATCATGCAGATGAAAGATCATGACGTGTTAGCGTTTCACCGACGCTTGCCACCATTAAAGGTGAGAAGAGTTGACTTTAGAAACTACCCGCAGTTTATGAAACGGCGAGAGATAGCCCCGCCGCAGCTTTCTGCTTTACCAGAAGTTGCAGAACTACCTATTGATGAACAAGCAGAGTTACTAAGCCATGATGGATACATTGACCGTGATCTCCTCCTCAACAATTCTGAAGTGAATTAGTACGGAGCAACCAATCTTTTGAAACAGAAAAAGCCAGATCGTGACAACTTACGCTCAAAATTTTGACCTGGCAGGGAGGGAAGAGGGGAGCAACAAAAATATGCTATTATTGTTCTGCTTATTAGAGTATGTTTCATAACGAGCAGGATTTTTCTTTCAAACGGTTTATTACTCATTTAACTACAAGAAAAGCAATTAGTAACTATATTGTTCTTGGCATAGCTCTTATTAGTGTTGCTATCTACTTATATACTGCTACTTTCATGCTTTGGAATGATGCGCCTCGTTTTCTCGGTGCAATCATTACGCTCGGCATTGCCAACCCTGCTGAACCGGTATATGTGTTCCTTGCCCATTTCTTTATCTATTTGCCTTTCGGTTCTATTTTGTTCCGCGTACAAATCTTCTCAGCCCTCCTCGCCGGAGGAACGCTTTTATTGCTGTATAGATTGGTCATTAGTATTTTGGAAAAGCCCATATTGCTTCGGAAGAAAAATCAGGTTCCACTAAAACAGCCTCCATTGCTGCTTGCTGGCATCTTTAGTATGTTAGTGTTGGCATTCTCATATCAATTCTGGTCTCAAGCGCAAAATGTTGAGACCTTTATTTTCGACTGTTTTATAGAGCTTGTGGTTTTAAATCTGCTTCTGAGTGAAATAGCGTACAAAACAGTCTTTATGAAATTAGCTATTGTGGTCAGCATTTGCGGTATCGCAACCGGAACAGACCCTCCAGTTATCGCTAGTATCTTTCCCTCAGTCTTATCAGTAGCTTGGTACTGGAAAGCGGGATTAGGAAAGAAGCGGCTTTTTATTCTATTCCTATTAGGACTTGGAGGTATTGTTCTTGCGTGGTCGTATCTGCCTATTATGGCAAGCAGACATCCCTTGCAAAACTACATGAGAGAATTAACAGTCAAAGGTGTTTGGGATATTGCAACAGGTCAGGATATGAATTTGTACGTGCCTCAAGTCGGTTTGGCAAACGGTCTAACCTGGTCTCCTACTATCATGATGACAAGCGCCTGGCAATATCTGGTGATGGCATGGATGGATTTTACCCCTATTATTCTGCCTTTAATTATCTTGGGCGGTGTGTATCTGTGGCGTTATCAACGTCGTACTTTCATTGCTTTCTTTCTAGTTGTGATAACAAACTTCATATTCTCTTGCCTCTACTTATCCGGTAACCAGGAGTCCTGGTTCTTACAATCCGATGTTGTATTTGCGGTCTTTGCCGGTGTAGGTTGTGCATGGATAATAGAGGTTATATCCGCTCGTATACCCAAGCTTGATCTTCGGATTACTCAAGCAGGGTTACTCACTCTTGCACTCATTCCGTTAGTCTATTGGTGGCAAACGCTTGATCGGCATAGCTGGAACATTACCCAGGATTACATAGACAATTTCTATAAACCGATAAAAAGCCCTGCGATTGTGATCGGTCAGGGAGATGTATTCGATGCTGTCTCTTCCTATGAATATGCCGCCACTAGCAACAAGCACCAAGTTATTCCTCTGTGGGTAAATTATCTTGCAACCTCTGAGCAAATGACATTGAACTTAGCAAAGAAGGCGCATATCAGACTACCCAATCTACTCTCTTACAACCAAGATAGTATAGCGGGATACAGGAAGTTTATGAATGACTTCTTTGGGGACAACATACATAAATACCATATTTATTTAACTCAACAGGCCTATGAAGATATACTGCTTAATGGGGGTCGTGAACGAAGTCTGCAAATTGATCCAGACCGATTTAGGCTAGTTCCAGTCGGCTTGTTACAAGAAGTTGTACCCAAGAACGCAAAGTCCCCCTTTAATTTGAACGATTTCTTTTATCGTTGGAACAATGGTTTTCCCAAAACGCAGCCGAATTTCCTCGAACATATTTATACAAGTGAACTGCAAAATGTTATCATTGAGGTAGCTATCTCCTACGACAATGCTGCAAACTACTTGATGTACCAGGGACAATACGATAAAGCTGGTTCTTTTTACCAAAAAGCATATTCGCTAGAGCCAAATAATGTACAAATTCTCGGTGATCTTGGGACGTTTTACGGGAGGCAAAACCAACCTGAAAAAGCATTGACTTACTTTACAAAGGCTCACGCGAGTCAGCCTTATAACGAGACATGGCTATATAATATTGCATTAGCTAAGGGTCAGTTAGGAAAGATTGATGATGAAAAAAAGGATCTCAAGAGTATTATTGATAACCCCAATATTGATTCATCCTATAAACAGGCTCTCACTGAGCAGTTGAATAGTCTCAATCAAAAAGCCAATATCCCTGAACCGAGTATTCGGCACAAAACGCTATCAGCGCCGTCAGGGTGGAAGCAATTTACTAATACAGCAATGAACCTGGCATTCATCTATCCCCAAACGCTTCAAGTAACTCAAACTACTTCTCAATTAATTTCACTCTCTGACCCTTCTCACCCTGATATGAAAGACGAACTGCTTATCTACTCTACTGTGATGTCCAGTGGAAACCTAAGTGATGTGACAGTTCTCTTTCTTGTTCCTGGCCAATTACAGCAGTCTAATACCGTTCAGTTCCCCGGATTTCAAGCCGTAATGGACGTGTACAGCGATACGACGGAACAAACGCTAGTGCTTGTATTGCAGCAAGGGCAACAGGTATTTGCAATACGCTTTCCAGAACCTACTGCATTTACTCCTGATGTGCTAGACCAAATTGTTCAATCAATAACCTCGCTTCATTAAGCATACACGAAATGTTGAGTAAAATTCACAAAAAAGATACCCCTTGACAAACTCAGCAATATAATACTTAATAAATTAAGTGAAGAAAACTAAATCAAAATCAATTTTTACAGTAGTATCATTGTTAATCTTTTCAGCGGGAATATTCTTGGGTGTATTGGCACTTTTTTTCGTTGGTGTTGTAGTGAAAAATGGCTTTCCCCAGATATCGCATGCAAATAACAGTCCCACTAGCCTTCCATTTATATGTCCATCTTGCACCTTTGATTCAATTTTTGCTAATAGGCTGAGCGGAAAAGACGTACAAAAAGCATATCTTCCATTTTTGACAACAGGTGGAAATGACTTCACAAATACGAATTTTAAGGATGCTTATATGGCACATTTGATTTCAGGCAGTGATAACTTTACAGGTGCCAATTTTACCAATGTTATATTTACCCCTCCAAATAGCAATTCTGGCCTATCATTTAGCAGTTCTAATTTTGCCAATGCTAACTTTACAGGCGCCGATATGCATGATGCTACCATGAATGGGAATACCTTCACGAGTGCTAACTTTACTAATGCGAATATCTCTAGTAATAATGGGGGTCAGTTGAATGGGAATGACTTTACGAATGCTAACTTTACTAATGCAAATCTAAATGGATACACTTTTAGTGGAAATACCCTTACCGGAGTAATTTGGTCAAATACCACCTGTGCAGATGGAACAAATAGCAACAATGACGGAAACACCTGTGTAGGACATTTAAACGGTCAGTAAGTTCTACAACTTCAACTCTCCGAGACCATCCGAAGACTTTCTAACTAAACCAGCTTTACCCGCGCCGCCGTTTGGGAAGAAGGACATTTTCTTTTGTTTGCGGAGATCGAAAAGGTTTACCAAGCCCTGTCAAATTGAGATAGATAACCTGCTTCTTCATTTCACCCTTGCTCATCGGTTTTTCCTTTTCATCACTTGTCACAATGCCAGTAACCGAAACATAATCACCTGGTCTCAATTTTGTTTCCTGCGCCATCTTCATAATTTCACGGTTAGTTGTCCGGGCATGTACTAATACATCGCCGCCATGCCATAAATCAGGGGGAGTAATGAAGATGCATAACCAAGTCTTCAAACCGGTTTCATCGTCTTTTCGTGCGGTTGGCTTTGCCACCACAAAACACTCTTCCAGCTTTATTATTTTCACTTGTTCAATTTCTCCAAACATGCCCGGCTGCGTCAGAGCAGAAACGTCTAGCGGTTCACTCGACACTTTTTTTGCAGTCACCACCCGGCGGGCGGGTTTCGCGTCAGCAAACAGGGGAGTTGGTTCAACATCACCCGGTAATTCTTCCACATGTATATCTGCAACGTCGTTGTGAATAGATGAGGGTTGAGACCCAGGATCGGTAAGAACGTCAAATAGTGAGTGCTCAGGCTGTAAAGTTTCTTGCTTTTTTCTCGGCATAGGGCAGAGCAGCAACAAAGTATCAAAGTTTTACAGACAGAGCAAGAGAAAAGAAAGAAGTTAGTAAGATCGCTTGCATGAGGAGACACCCGTACAGGTAGCTATTCTTACTCCTTTCTTTGTAATCTCTTACCTGTTTCATTCCTGGCTTGATCTAGCATAAAGCACTATGCCAGGAAACCCAGGCGAACGACAATCAGGACATAACCCGCAGTTTCACCAGCCATTGCCAGTGGAGTTTGAGCCGTATCAAGGAACGCAAAACTTTCCGACATGGAGCGTGTTTACTAACATGACAAGTTACTTTGAAACATACGATATGTTACAAAACATGGCATCTCAACCATCGGGGGGGAGAGGCGCAGTGAGACGCGCTATTCTTGGTACTGTTGAGCATTGGAAAAACGGGAAACCTACGCCACACGCGGAAGCGGCGAGAGTGTTAGTGCAGGGCTTTTTAATGAACGGAGTACGGCGCGTTGAATGGACGCCGGTAGTAGATACGCTGCGAGGGGAGAAAAAAGAATTAGGGGAGACGAACGCATTAACAACCCTTGCCTATGATTTGCTTTCTCAAACAGACTGGCGAGCAATTGTCAAAGACGCGGAGACTTTAACCAATGCAGATACTTTGCTTCAGGACTGGTTAGAGGCTCAACTGTTTACCTGGGTAGACTCACTTGACGCGAGGAAGCATACGGGCAGTGCTGGCAGGTTTGCCAATACTGTTCTTGACATCTACTTTCAAGCGGTGCAGTGGGAAAAAGTAACTGATAAGCTGAAAAGCAAGTAACGTATCATATTTTCTTCTGTTCCTCACAAAGAACTTTGCAAAGCGCGAGTACAATACACCTGTAACGCCATGAAAAGCCCTGAGAAAAGATTTATTCCAAAACATGATAAATTGTACGTCCAAAAGAACCAATGACCTAAAAACGCATTGTAGACGGTTTTTCAGCGACGTGAAACAAACCACCTGAAAATCTTGGATCTCCGTCTTTTTCATGCTGTTTTTTCAATGACTTGGTACTATTTACCAGTTCCATTGAAACAGAAGAAACCGGATCGTCATAATGTACGCTCAAAAATCACCAGCGCGGCAAGCTCGGAAATTTCAAACCAGGAGAGAAAATACACCTACACAAACGAGCAGCTAACCGCTTTTTAGGTTAGGTGTGAGTTTTGTAGGTAGTGGGGTGGAGAAGGGAAGGGAAACCCCGCCAGCAAAGCGCTAAGAACAGATTTTCTATTGGTGGATGATACACCGAAAAAAAGGGAATATGCACCAGGCTAACCACCAATATTTTATGGGGTATCCACCAGGGCATAAGGGGTAGTATCAAAGGGTGAAAGAAACGTGCTATCCAAGAAAAAGCTATCCGGTTCTAAAGCTCCAGGGGAGACAGAGCCAAAGAGAAAGAGAGACGCAGCACCTAAGTTAGCGTCTAATGCTTGTTCAGCCCAGGATAGCAACTGCTTGACCCTCTTATGGCCGCCATCAGTAACAACAAACGCAATCGAGAGAGAAGACAGCCCGAACGTTCTTTGATAGATACCACGGGCGAACGCAACATAATTGTTGATTTTCGCAACAATCTTCTCTTTTTCCTCAGTATCGCGGTCTATTTCAAAACAAATTCCTATGTCCTCAGCATTGTTAAGCCGGAGATGCACCCACCCGTCAGGAACAAGATAGACCCCCTCAGAGATTTTTATTGCAGCGTTTTTTAGTGTCCGTTCATGCTTGAAATTCATAAGCGTAAAGGACTTGTTGACCTGGGGGAGCGTTATACTAGCCACGGCCAAATCAGAACATGCTAACGTGTGCTGTAAATATCCGTGTTTCTTCTCACCAGAAGACAGGGGAACAGGCAGACCCAAAGAATCGGCAATATCTTTTAACGCTCCTTGCGTGAGAAACCAGATAGTCGGGGGTTTACCAGACGTTACGGGAAATGTCGTACTATCCACCATACCATCAGCTTTCATATTGTTGAGCTTACTGCGTACATGGTTAATACTGCTTTCACGGTCAAGCAACTTGCATAATTGGATGAGTGTAGCGTAATGCAGATGAAACAAAGAAGTCAAAAGATCATCCGAAAGTGAGCCGGTGATAAACTGCAACGGTTCACCTGCTACAACAGAGCAAAGAACGCGCCTCTTTGCAAGCGATACCGCGACAGAGGATAGAGACACTAGGCTAGCCGCAGTTTGATCCCGTTCAATGCGAGACAAGGGAGTTAGTAATTTTGCAGCGTAGGTATCTTCTATTTCCGCGAGACGGCGAGGGGCAACGTTTACACGGGGTATGGTAAGCGTTCTAATGTGCAGAGCTTGGTTATTAATATTGACTATGGCGTGCGCCCGTTCTAAATTCTCAAAAATTTGTCTTGCCTCTTGCGTGTTTTTCGTCTCGTCAAATGGCGAACTTTCTTGACTTTGACCGCCGCGCATGACCCAATCAATAAGGCTCGAACCCTGTTCGTCTTGTTTTCTCACAAACCGTTGAGCCGCCCAGGTGCTATCCTCGTACCCCAATTTAAAGAGTATGGAAATAGCGTTTTGTAAAGAACCTGTCATGCCTTTACCTAACTGGCTTGTTGTTTGATGCGCGAGATAGAGCGTACCGCCGTACTTTCTCACCTGTTCTAAGATCACAGAGAAACTATTGTCAGAGACAGTGAACAACGGAAACTCGTCTACGATCACATGATAGGGTGTCCGGTTTTCCGGTGGTATCGTTGCCCGCGATAAGAACGCTTGCTCAAGACCGACCATGAGTAAGCAACCGGCAAGACGTTTTTCAGCATCCGACAAACCGCCCAGGTTAATAATGCAGGAAGTATGAGTATCCATGAGTTTTCTAAAGTTGAGCTTATTTTGCCGTTGTCCCAGCGCAGCGCGAAGACCAGGGGAAAAGGTCAAAAGGTCTAATCTTCTCATGGTAGAGTCAATCAGTTGAGAGCTAACTTTTTCAGCAAATTTGAAATCAAAGAACTGGACAATTTGTTGATCTTTTATCTTTGCTAGGAGGCTGTCTCTGAAACTGCCATCAAGCAAAAATCTCTGCAATTGTGTTAAGGGAACGCCGCACTCAGCCAGGACAAACGCAGAATACTCAATGGTATTATCAAGCGCAGTTGTCGCATTGCTGGAAGTGGGGAAAGCGCGGTGTACTGCTTCGACCAGGTTACTAGCCACCTTGTAATTATCAATATGATCTTGTTTTAAAACATTCCACGCTATAGCAGCCCTATCTTCACGGTTAAAATCAACATACCAGAGCCGGTCATACGCGCGGGGATTGTTATAAAAGTCGCTAGAAGCAAGTAAGGAAAGAATGAGTTTTGCCAGATCGCCGTGCGGGTCAATGAGACAAAACGAGACACCCAGGCGAAGTAAAAACACAGCAATAGAGGCAATAAATGAACTTTTGCCACTACCGGAAATACCGATGATATGTTTATGCTGGATAAAAGAAATTCCATCGAGAGTAACAAGTTTGTTCCCCTCGACAGTATGACCTAATGGTAATGATAGCTGAGACATGGTGAAATCTCCTTGTGTTATGGTTACGATGCTTGATCTAGTCTTTGTTGCGCTATGTTCACATATTCAGCATTTAGCTCAATCCCAATGTACCGCCGCCCTAACTGAGAAGCGGCGACACACGTTGTACCGCTCCCCATAAAGGGATCGAGAATAACATCACCCTGTCTTGAGCCAAGAATAATGAGGTAGGAAAGAAGCTTGAGCGGCTTTACCGTTGGATGAGTATTAGAGATATTTTCTAACCCTTTGCTCTTTTCGCGCTTAGCTGCTTTCGGAACAATGAGATAAGGGAACGTCTGACGCACACTTGCAGGCAGTTCATCCAGCTTTTTTTCAAACCATTTATCCAGATCAAAGTAGCGGGAGTAAGAACCTGAGTCGTTATACTGTTGCCATTCTAGCTTCCCTTTGCCTATTTTGCCTCCGTAGCCACCCGTTTTAGCTTCACCACGTTTGTATATTCCTGCGCTTCTCCTGTTCCTACCATCATTCAGCGCGTCATCTGAGACTAGCAAATTTGCAGGAAAGCGGCCATGTTCAAACGGCTGGTACTTAGCCCTTTTTGTCGGTAATTGAGCAACAGTAGAGATATGTTCTTTTGTTTCTTTCGGTGTATCCTCGTATTCATACGGTATTCTGCAATCATCCAGCCAGGTAACACCTTTACCATTGTTCAATGCTTGATCGACAAATGTTTTTTCAGATAATGGTTTCATGCAAACCAAAATAACTTCTACCGCAGGTTTCGGTTGAAACCCACCATACGAACCGTCTAAAGCTTTTGCTTGTTCTGATTGTGCAGTAAATTCTCTGGTAATTTTTGCATGATTATAATGTCCATCACTTCCAACGCTATTAAAACGCGCATTGACTGAGGGTTTACCCGCTACATATGTGTCTAATCTTTTATCTACCATCTTTGCAATATTTGCTGCTTTCGGAAACCCCTGTGAATATGCCCAAAACAAAGAGGTAAAATCAGTTCTAAAGCCTGCTTCAGAAAGCCGTATAATCATTTGAGAAAGCACATCTTGACGCGGCGCAGACATGATAAACGCAAACGCGCCAGGCTTTAACACCCGCAAACATTCTTTCCATATCTCAACAGAGGGTACAGCCTTATCCCAATCACGACCTAAGAAGGAATAGCCGTATGGAGGATCGGTAACAAGACAATCAATACAATTATCTTCTAGCGTTTTGAGCACAGTAAGCGCATTTTCTTGATAGAGGATATTTGTTTTGTTACGTTTTTCTTTCGACCTGTTACGATATTCAGCCTGCTTATGAGCAGGACAGCAAAATTGTCGTTTACGCCCGCGACCAGGCTGATAAACCAGGGGAGCACCGCAGGTACAGACAGGCGAGGAAATAGTATCTTGACCAGTGAGGGCGGCTGTTACACCACCCTCAGCAGTTTGATGAAGTATGATTGACGGTTCTACGTTACGCCGCAAGTTGCTCACGTTCTTGCTCCTGTAGTGGTTTATCCTCAGAACCCCACCACGAACTTTTTAGAACCGAGTCAATCAAACTGGTGTTAGCACGAAGTAACGTATCACGATTTTTTAGATCTACCGCAAAGCAGGTTATGAGTAAGACCGCGACACCAATACCTATCAGCGCGGGAGATCCGTCAAATTTCGTAAGCAGGTACACAACCCCCGCGCCAAGATAACAACCGACACAGACGGCCAG
>Ga0137389_10001610_pt1 | contig 13292 bp, 9 predicted proteins | sample 15con2h14BmetaG_FD_104645 | JGI IMG/M metagenome (GOLD analysis project Ga0137389, IMG submission 104645) | Vadose zone soil microbial communities from Angelo Coast Range Reserve, California, USA - 15con2h1.4B metaG | ecosystem: Environmental > Terrestrial > Soil > Vadose zone > Saprolite...
GGACTGCTCGGCCAGGTAGTTTGGTTGTCGATGTTCGCGGAGAGTTATATGACGCGAATAGGTTTGTTCCGCAAGTGATGGAACAGGGTGCAGTGGGTGTGATATCGGAGCAGCAACCACCTGAAGGTTTCAATGGCGCATGGCTCAAGGTTGAGAACGTTCGTCGTGCTATGGCTCTCGCAGCGGCCCAAGTGCAGCATCATCCTTCGCGCGAACTACAACTTGTAGGCATTACCGGAACAAACGGCAAGACCACAACGGCCTACCTGATTGCTTCAATTCCCGAGGCGGCCGGAGAGCCTGTGGCGATGACTGGTACGGTCGAATATCGTCTCGGCAAGGAGCATCGCAAGGCAGATCGCACCACGCCTGAAGCTACTGATATGCAGCGTCTGCTGCGCCAGGCGGTGGAGATTGGTTGCAGCACCGCCGTCATGGAGTGTTCTTCCCAGGCGATGGACTTCCATCGCTGCGATAAGCTGGAATACGCGGTTGCTGTTTTCACTAACCTCACACGCGATCACCTCGACTATCACAAGACAATGGAAAACTACTGGTATGCCAAACAGCGTCTTTTTGATGGACGACTGGGGACGCAACCACGAACGTCAGTGATAAACGTCGACGATCCTTACGGAATTGAGCTGGCGAATTCGCTGGAAAGAGATGGGTTGCGCGTGATTCGCTATGCAGTGAAGTCAGAGGCCGACGTTACGGCGCGCAATGCCGAGTTTTCGCTCGAAGGCATGCGCTTTCGTCTTTACACGCCTGCTGGTCAGCGCGACTTTCACTCGCCGCTCGTTGGCCCACCCCACATTTACAACACGCTCGCCGCCGTCACAAGCGGTCTTGCTCTCGGTTACGACCTGGACACCATAACTCGTGCCCTGGAGCGCTGTAATGGCGCGCCTGGTCGCTTCGAGCGTGTGGTTCATCATGGACATTTCGCGGTCGTTGTCGATTATGCCCATAGCGATGATGCGCTTCTGAATGTCCTGCGCACTGCGCGCGAAGTGGTGCAGGGAAGAATTATTACGGTGTTTGGCTGCGGCGGTGATCGCGACGTTTCGAAGCGCGCACCTATGGGGGAGGCGGCGGGCAGTTTGAGCGACGTTGTGATCCTGACGTCAGACAATCCGCGTACGGAGGATCCGGAGAAGATTCTTTGCGATGCCGAGTTGGGAATTCAGAAGACTGGCAAGCCGTACCGGAAGATTGCGGACCGGAGAGAAGCCATTCACCAGGCGATAACGGAAGCTCGGGGGGGAGACCTGGTTTTGATCGCGGGCAAAGGTCACGAGGATTATCAAATCATCGGACGGGAAGTTTTCCATTTCGACGACAAAGAAGTCGCCCGCGAAGCGCTGGCGGCAAGGCGATGAGGTCAGTACCGTAACGCGGTAGCGTCGGGTCAGCGATGCGAGCCACTCACTGCGAATCGTATTGCGCATCGCTGACCCGACGCTACCGCGTTACGGTACTGACCTCATGCCACTACAAGCGCAGCCAAATTTACTATTGAGAATCCGACCGGGAGAGTTCAATCGCCCCGGCATTTAGCAATAGTTCAGCCGTCTCCAGATTGCCCTTCTGCCGCGCAAGACTCAACGCTCTTATCTGAGGGATGCTCCCGTGAAAACGGCTTTCCCATTTTCACGCGCTCTGATCATGAAAGTTCCGATTTACTTGTTGTCGAAACTGACGAGGCGTTGCTAAGGTTCGATGCGGGGATTTCGTCGAGCGAAGTACCAGTAAACCGGCAGACCTGAGGCAATAATCAACAGTCCAATTAGCGACTGTGCTGGCGCGTTCTTAATTGTGAAGACAATCAGATAGATCGTTACCAGGACGAAGATTGCGGGTACGACAGGATAGCCCCACGTGCGATAAGGGCGAGGAGCGTCTGGATTGCGGCGACGAAAGATGAAGACGGAGGCTGCCACCATTCCGTAGAATAACCAGAAGGCAAAGATCGCGAAGTCGGTGAGTTGGTCAAACGTACCCGAAAGAGCAAGAATGCCTGCCCAAATAGCCTGGACGACTAGCGAAATCACGGGCACGTGGGTCTTGCGAGAAACGCGGGCCAGGCTTTCAAAGAAAATACCGTCGCGTGCCATCGCAAAGGGAATACGTGCTGTGCCGAGAATTGAAGTTTGCAGCGAACCCCAGGACGATAGCAACATGATTGCCGCAATCAAACTCACTGCCAAGGGTCCGAGTACACGTAGAGTTGCTTCTGCGGCAACTGACGAGGCCGGCGACACACTGGCGATCTGCGTTGGTGTAAGCACGTAGTAGTAGCTCACATTAACCAGCACATACAGAGCCATCACGATGAACATGCTGCTGATCAAGGCGAGTGGCAAGTTGCGGTCGGGGTGCTTCACTTCGCCGGCTACATAGGAGACATTGTTCCAGCCATCGTAGGCCCAAAGCGCGCCAAGCATGGCAGCAGCAAAGCCGGAGAAGCCACCGCCGGTTACTGCTACCTTCTCGCACGTTCCCCCGAGGTTACTCATTGTCAGATGCGCCCAACTGCCATCCTGATAAAAGAAAGCGCCGACACCGACACCCAGCACCAACAGCACTTTTAAAAGGGTGATGAATGAAGCCACATGCCCGCTAACACTGACTGCGGCGCAGTTAATCAAGGTCGTCACGGCAAGAGTTAGCAGAGCCACGACCTGCAGCTTGCCAAAAGGAATTTGATAACCTCCCGGCAATGTGAAGGAGAAATAAACTCCGCTGAGTCTGCCATGCACGAGATCGTTTAGGAAGATAGCAAAGCCGACAGACAAGGCTGCGGCAGATGCGGTGCGGGAGATTAGAAATTGCGACCAACCATTGAGGAATCCCCACATTCGGCCATACGCGTCGCGCGTAATCACATATTCTGCGCCCGCCTCGGGCCTCATCGTCGTCAGCTCGGCGTAGGTGAGCGCTCCAGCCAGCGCCAGCAATCCGGCGGTGATCCAGACGGCAAGCACCCTCAATGGCGTACCTACATTGCATGTCATGACACGCGCTTTCAGGAATACACCAGTGCCGATGATGTTGCCAACGTTGACCGAGATTGCTGCGATTGGCCCAAGACCGCGAATGAGTTGGCGTTGGCTGGATGACGACATTAAATGCTTCCGTGGCGGCTCAGGTAGTTCCTAGTTTCAACTCTAGGCACATTCCGGCGAACGATCTTCCTCATAACTCCATTTTTGGACCAAGGGGCAAGCCCGAACCAAGGGCAAAGCCCAAATGATTCCTGTAGCTGACCGGCGGGGCAGAGCCGCAGCCTCACATCAGGCGGAAAGCCGTAGCGAAGCCATCGCGCTAAACCGGCACAACCTCACTGTGACGTATTGCTGCGGCCCGCGTTCGTACCCTTCCAGTCAAGGCTTTAGCGGCAGCTTCGCCGGTTACGACCGCGCCCTCCATGAAGCCCTGCCAGTCCGCCAGATGCTCTCCGGCGAAGAGGACCTTACCATGGGGTTGTTGCAGGATCGGCCGGAGAGTAAACCACTGGCCCGGTCGATAAAAGGCATAGGCGCCCTGTGTGTACTGATCACGTTGCCAGGCATAGGATTGAATATTGAGGGCGAGTTCAGGGGCCCGCTTGTTCAGAGGTAGAAGATCGCGCGTGATGATGTCGCTGCGTCTCACGCTATTTTGCGCTGCCAGCACGTCGGCCTTTTCGCCAATAGCATAACTGCACAAAATGCCTTGTGGACCTGGTTGATTCTTTGTGCTGTGAAAATAGTAGTGAGACGTAACATCGCTGACGAGCGAGAAGTCTTCGGCTCCCCAGAAGCGTTCGCGAAAGAGAACAGAGCTCTTGATGATGCGTGCGTACTGAAGTTTATTCGCAGCCGCGCTCTGGGTATTCGGTAGTGGCGGATCAAAAGAAATTTTATCGAGTACGCGCGTAGGCACAGTGCAGATACATGCATCTGCAATGAAGTCTTTGCCGCCAGCCGTTACGGTTACCGTGCCGCCACGCTGAGCAATCTTCTCGACAGACATACCTGTGCGGATCGCCTCGTTTCCGATCCGTGATTGCAGGGCGTTCACCAGACGAGAATTACCACCCTCCATCTTGAAATCCATCTCGTTTGCCGGACTCGATTCGAAGTACTCGGCTGCAGCCGTATTGGCGGAAACCATGCGGATCGTTTCGCCGAAATCGGTACTGTCTTGCAACTCGCGTAGGAGCAGATCTTCTTCCGTGAAACCAATCTCTTCCAGCCAGGTCCACCAATCATACTGGTCCAGCCGCAGCCGATCTCTTTGGGAGTAGCTGTGATAGGCCTTCTTGAACTTCTCGAAAGCCGCCTTTGCCTGGGGCGAGAAATCCCATTGGCCGGGTCGCTTCACGACGCCGTCCCGCATTAGCGAAGCCTCAAAGCGGTGGTCCTGCAAAGGAATTGCAAAATCATGACAGAGCGCTTTCATTCGCTCGTGACTTTCTCCCACCCATTCACCGCCGAGTTCACATACGAGTTTGGGGTTCTCTTTGAAACTGAAGGAAAAAACACGACCACCAACACGAGGCCTGGCTTCGAGAACGGTAACCTTCCAGCCGGCTTGCTTGAGCATATTCGCGGCAGCCAGCCCGGAAAGACCGGCGCCAATTATCACGCACGAATAACTGCGTCTTTGAACAAAAGGACTAAGTACTAGTGGTGCGCCGACCGCCGCCAGTCCCGCAGTTTGTAGAAACTCGCGACGCGAAGTGGTCTCAGTCCTTGTGGAGGGAGCGTTCACCAGATGTCACCGGTCAACAGGTCTTCGTAAGAGTCGCGTCGACGAGCGAGAAAGACGCTACCATCTTCACGAGTGATAACAACGGCGGGGAGGGGACGACCGTTGTAAGGAAACATTTGGGCCAGCGAGTAGGCGCCACTATTGAGCAGCGCCAAGACCTCGCCTGGTTGAACGTCTTGAGGAAGCTTGCGATAGTCAGGCAAGCGTCCCTCGCGCTCGATGTCGAAATAGACGTCGCCTGAGTCACACAATGGTCCCGCAACTTTGTAATCGCGTTCGGAAGGCTCGCAAGCGCGGGAAGCAGAAATAAGATGGTAGTACCATTTATAGTTATTCATCGAAAGCATGATGTTGTAGCCCGCATCAGTAAGGAGCCATACATCACCGGTTTCAGGCCGGCGCTTGATATTGCGCACGGTTGTCAGCACGAGCCCGGCATCGGCGATCACGCTGCGTCCGGGTTCGAGGAGGATGGTCACCTGATCCAGCAGATGTTCAGCTGCCGCGGCCCGCGCCGATTCGCGCGCCACCCGCAGTGCTTCAGTGAGAACTGCCGCAGGCTCAAGATTGGCGCCCAGCATGTCGCGTTCATGTTCTGGTAGTTGATCGGCTTGCGAGCGATCACGCAAATAGTTAACAGGGATACCGCCACCGAGATTGATGTGTTCGAGGGTGTGACCGGTTTCTCGATGGATCGTCACCAGATGATCCCACATGCTGCGAAAAGCTTCGGCAAAGGGTTCAACGTCAGGTGTCTGCGAGCCGACGTGGATATGTATGCCGCAAACTCGGACCAAGTCCGGATTTTGTAAACCACGTCGAAAAGCGTCCAGGACTTCGGACGACGAGATGCCAAATTTGGAAGTCAGCAAAGCAGTTTGCAAACCAAGATGCGAGCGCGTCCCGATTTCCGGCACCAGTCGCAAGGTGATTCGAGCCGTGGGGACCTGTTCACCGAGGGCACGTAGACGTCTGACAGATTCTTCGACCAGGCCAATTTCATAAATCGAATCAATGTTGATTGCATAGATTCCCGCGCGTACTGACTCATCGATTTCATCGTTCGACTTGCTGGTGCCATTGAAGATGATCTGATCGGGGCGAAAGCCGGCTCTTAGTGCTTTAAAAAGTTCCCCGCCGCTATTGACCTCGATGTCGATACCGGCCTCGAGCACGGTTCGTAAGATCGCCATGTTCGAGTTTGCCTTTGAGGCATAGCAAAACTTGATTGGTCGATCAACAACCTCAGCGGCATGTTTTAGTCGATCTATGTTTGCATGAATGCGAGACTCGGAAAAAACAAATAGCGGAGAATTGTATTCTTCAACCAGCTTAACCGCGTCGACGCCGTTGATGCTGAGACGACCGTCACGCACTTCGAGATAGCCTGGAATTGTCCATGCAGGACTTAGTTGAACTCTACCAGATGACATTTTGCGGCAACTCCCACGAGTCGAATCAGAAAAGTCGAGCGAAGATAGACGTTTGATGAAAGCAGCGTCAAGTCAGTAAACAGCAAACAGTAAACAGTGAACAGCAAACAGTGAACAGCAAACAGCAAAACAGATTCCAGTCGTCACACAGTCGTACCAGCCCATTCCAGCCCTAGTTTGTCTGCTGTTTACTGTTTGTTGGCTGTCTGCTGTTTGCCGATAGTTTCTTCAGAATCTCACGGATCTGCTTGTAGTGCCGTTGTTCGTGAAAAGCAACCATCGAAATGGCGGCAACACCGTCGAGGTTGCCCAGGATGGGATGACGAAAAGAGATTTGCCGCAAGCGTGCCCGACCGTGTTCAGCGCAAAACTGTTTTAGACGGGCGCGAGTATCGTTGTAATTCCTAATGACGTCTTCCTTTGGTGGCGGGTTGCCGGGTTGAACCGCTTTTGGCGCCTTCACACGGTAAAATCGCAGGGAGACGATTCTCATGGGAACCAGTTTTTTCAGCATTCCAACTTTTCCCTGAGGACGCTGTACCGATGCGTTTAAGTCGCTTAGCACACGCTCCTCAACCAGACGCAAATGGTGAATCACCTCCGCAATACTCCACTCGTTTTCAGCAGGCCTTTTTCGGAAAAGCCCTGTTTCGAGCGTACCGATCGTTGTAGCAATCTTGCGCTGAGTTGAATCCAAACGATTGAGCGTTCTTTTCATGTAAAGCAAAACTACCGCGCAAAATTAAAAGTAAGCATACCAGAAACCTTCACAGGCTCGCCCATTAAGGTTGTCGGCGAAAATCTTGCCAGGCGAGCTGCATTGATAGCGGCGGCTTGTAGCGACGGTGGGCCAGATACAGCGCGCGCCTCAACTACAGCTCCTTGTTCGTCGACCATTACCTGGACCACCACGATGCCGGAAGCATCGCCCGGAGGCATTTCCGGTAGGGGCAGATAAATAGCCTTGCCATTCAGTATGCCTCCTGAGATGGGCGCTTTTTTTGCAGGTGGGTGGCCATTGGCATCCGTGGAATCCGCAGCCGACTTAACCTGCGTAGCGGACGCATCTGTCTCGGTTTCAGGCTTCTTCTCTTTTCCATTTGGCCTGGGTTGTCGTGTTGCAGCAGGTGGTGTACCCGGAGTGTCCCCTTGCGTGGCGACTTCCTTCGGCGCTTCTATACGATCCTGTAAAAGAAAGGAGCTAAGAAATCGTTCTTGCAGCGAATCGTCTTTCTTCGTGTTTAGCACAACAACCGCGTAGAAGCGTTTTTTGGTCGAATATGCCTGGAGCACACCATTGAGATCTCCAACCGTCAAACGATATTCCCGGCCGGGATGACCATGAAAAGTGTTGCTCCTCACGAGCGTTAGTCTTGCAGTTGCATCTTTGCCACGCGCTTTTGAGGGAAACCAATTCTTAAAGGCATCAACGTAAGAATTGAATCTCTCAAAATCAGAATACAGTGCAAGGTTCGACTTTATGCCACTGAAAGAAGCAACAGCTAAAACAGGACCCGCAGTGCTGGTCGAGAGATAAAGACGTGTGTTCAACTCCATTTTGTGGTAGGGAAACGTACCTGTCTCGACCGTTGAGTTCTTTGGCATCTGAATCGTGAATTCCTCTCCAGCAGGTCGCAGACTTTCCCACTCGGATGAGATCGCATTCACTTGCGCCTGCGACGATTCGACAACTACAACGAGCAGCAGAATTGCAAGCAACCAATAGATTGAACGACGGGCATTCATATAATCACCCTCCCAAAGATGTTGGAGTTGCATGTCGAGTTTAAGAGGTCAACCCGTTCAAGTCGGGTCAATCCGGGCTGACAGTTTGTTCGATGCCTGCGCTGTGGCGAGTCGACCACTTTTCGCGACTCTAGCCCTGAGGCTGGAAGGTGTCAAGAGTCGATGGTGTTTCAGGTGCTTTCAGGAGGAGATAACTTTCGCACGTTCCCTTTCAACAAGAACGCGGCGGAGGATCTTGCCGGAAGGCGATTTGGGAATCTTGTCAATGAATTCCAGGTAACGGAGTCGCTTGTGTGGAGCGACCCGCTCAGCGACAAACCCCATAATCTCTTCGGCTGTCGTTTCTTGACTCAGGACGATTATCGCCTTTGGCACTTCTCCGGCCTCATCGTCAGCGCAGGGAATGACGGCCGCGTCGGCAACACATGGATGCGTTAGCAAGACAGCCTCGAGCTCGGCCGGCGGCACCTGGAACCCTTTGTATTTGATCAACTCTTTCGCGCGATCGACAATAAAGAAATGTCCTTCCTCGTCGGCGTAGCCGACGTCGCCGGTGTGAAGCCAACCATCGGCATCGATGGTCTGCGCAGTCGCCTCCGGCTGATTAAGATAGCCCTTCATCACCTGTGGTCCGCGAACGCAAACCTCGCCCCTCTGATTCTGGCCGATAGTAGCGCCTGTTTCAAGATCGACAATCTTGCATTCGGTGTTAGGAGCGCACACGCCTACCGAACCAAACTTAACCAGCTCTGAATCAGAAGGTGAGGAATGGGTTACCGGACTCGTCTCCGTCATACCATACCCCTGACGAACCTGACAGCCGAGCCGTTTCATACATGCGCGCGTTAAGTCTTCTCCCAATGGCGCTGCCCCTGAGAAGATCGTTTTCAGTTTTGGCAGTTTGTAATTCGCTACGACTGGACTATTACTCAAAGCCAGGACGATCGGCGGAACTATATGCGCCAGACTCACTTCGTAATCCTGCAAAGCCTGCAGAAAGCCTTCGAGATCGAAACGTGGCATCATTACGATCGTGGCGCCGGTGTAAAGACCCAAATTCAAAACCACCCCAAGGCCATAGATGTGAAACAGCGGAAGTACGCAGATGAGAGTGTCCGTTTCAAAGAAATAGTTCAGGCCCTCCATCTGCCGGAGGTTAGCTACAAGATTGTGATGCGTGAGCATCACTCCCTTCGGAAATCCGGTTGTGCCGCTCGAGTAGGGAAGCGCTACCAAGTCTTCGCGCGGATTGATCTCCACGTCAACGGGATAGGCCTCACCCTGGAGCAGGGACTCAAAAGATGTGGCGCCTGCCGCGCTTTCTCCGAAAACGAACAATTCCTCAATATTAGCTTCGCGAACGGCTTCGCTGACTTTCGTCAAACAAGCAGCGACCGTGACCAGGAAGCGAGCGCCAGCGTCTATGAGTTGATGCGCGATCTCATGCGCTGTATAGAGCGGGTTGATGGGTGTAACAATGCCGCCCAGTGAAGCCACTGCATAAAAGATGACGGCGTATTCAGGGACGTTCGGACTCAGAATTCCGAAAACTTCCCCTTTCTTAAAACCGCGTCTATCAAGACTGGCAGCGACGTGGCGGATCGCATCGTTCAGTTGGGCATAGGTAATGACGCGGCCCGTTGGACCCTCGATGAGGGCGGGCTTATCGCCGAGATCTTCCGCATGCTGCAGGACAAACTGCGTGAGCGGAACTTCGGGAATGGAAATGTCTGGAAAGGGACTACGAACTATCATTGTGTTGGGAGTCGGATTCAGGGGCAGTCTAAATCACTTATCATTTTTCATTTGGTCAATCTACTGAAGGAGTCAGTGGTCCGTTGCCAGTGGCCCGTTGCTAGTGAAATCAAATGAGCATATGAAAAATGTCAAATGAGAAATGATAAATGCTCCGGGTTTTGTGCCCACGATACCTTTAGCAGGGTGACCACGGGTCTGAAAAGGGTTTATATTCAACCCCACATACCGCGATTTACGAACTTCGGTCGAAGAGAACTCAATGTCGGGATCAGAACGCCGTCCCCTGAACATCGTATGCATGGCCACCTACTTCAAAGGCGCCGACTTCATTCGTGAGTGTAAGGCGCAGGGCTGTAACGTGATCCTCATTACGAAAGAGAGAATGCTGAATGAAGACTGGCCCCGCGAAAGTCTGGCCGATCTGATTGCTGTCCCCAACGACGCCAGCCCAGAGTTGTTTATTGATCTGATTGCATTCCTGTCCAGAAAGGCAAAACTCGATCGAGTCATTGCCCTGGAAGAGTTTGACGTGATCACGGCTGCCCTGATTCGCGAGCACCTTTGCCTGCCTGGTTTGAGTAGTTCAGGAGCAAAGGTTTTTCGCGACAAGATGGCCATGGCTGTGTACGGCAGCATGGCCGGTATCGACGTTCCGGAATTTGTACCGTTAATCAATCCTGATGAATTGCTCGAATTTATGGAGCGTGTTCCCGGACCGTGGGTAATCAAGCCACGGTCGGATGTTTCGGCCATCGGGATACGCAAAGTCGAAGAGGCTAGTGAAGTGTGGGCTATCATAGATGAGCTGAACGCGCGTGAGAGTCTGCGTGAAAGGGCGTCCTATTATTTGTTGGCCCGCTTCATTCCCGGCCAGGTCTTTCACGTTGATTCAATCGTCAACAACGGTCGGATTCTGTTCGCGGGCGTCAATCAATACGGTCGCCCGCCAATGCAAGTGGCTCATTTTGGCGGCGCATATATCTCCCACACCGTCGCCCGTGGATCCGCTGATGAAGAGAAACTGTTGGGAACCAATCGAATACTGATTAAGGCGCTTGGGTTGCAACGCGGCGCTACACACGCCGAGTTTATTAAGAGTTCAGTAGACGAGAAGTTCTATTTTCTGGAAGTGGCCTCGCGTGTCGGCGGCGCCTACATTGCAGACGTCTTGGAGGCCGCCTCTGGAATTAATCTTTGGCGCGAGTGGGCGAAGATCGAAGTCGCCGATGGAGTGGGTATCGAGAGAATTACGCCATCGCGCAAAGAATACGCGGGAATTATTTTGTCACTCGCAAAACAAGAGTCTCCTGACACGAGTGGTTACACAGATTCAGAAATTGTCTATCGAGTTAAGAAGCGTCATCACGCCGGAATGATTGTGCGCTCGCCGCGGCTGGAAAGAGTAACGGAGCTGCTGGATGATTACGGCCGTCGGTTTGTCGATGATTTTGTCGCTGTAGTGGCGCCGCCTGAAAGACCTGAGTGAACTGGCTCTTAGTAGAGTCATTCCACAGCCTGTTCGTGGTTGTACCAGATCCAGCCTACAAATCGTCTGCTAAAATACTGCTCAACTACAGAACCGGAAGCGGTAGCGACCTGGCCGTTTCGGTACCACTCAACTTAAAGATTGTGTGTTGCGAAACGGCCAGGTCGCTACCGCTTCCTGTTCTGTAGTTGAGCGCTAATGCAAGAATTGTCCAACTCCTCAAAGAGTACGGGCCGCGAGATGCCGAATTTGCGCGTTCCTCCGGTCAGGCGGAATTTTTGTCAACCAGTGGCCAAGTGGTTGAGCTTCCAGATATCGACACTGATCTCTTCTGCGTAATGAAGCAGCGGATGATCTTTCGGAGTTGGCAACTGGAGCGATTCGATCAGCGAAGAAGACAGCTAAGTCAAGGTAGCCTTTTGCAGGGGCCAGGGTTGATGATAAATGCGCGCACGATGTAGTTCTCCTTTATGCTCGCTATAAAGGCAATAGCGCTCCGTCAAGAAAAACTCGAGTGAACCAGGCTGTGAATAGGAAAGTTTTTCGCCAATCTTCCATGACGCTTGCAATGCAGCTCGCGGATCCTCGGTACGAGTGAGCGCGTAATTGATCTCCTTTACGCGTTGCTCAATCTTAATCTCGGCCTTGTAGTAAGGAAGAAAGAATAAGGCGCGGGCAGCAAATACAGCAGCCGCGCTGTTGCAGTCCAGCGAGAGAAACCAGACACCGGGGACATGATCGAAGTAGACGTAAGTGCGCACATTCAGTTCATGCAAAGAACTGAACCCGGGCACTGGCGGAACGAAAGGTGGAAACGCCCTGATGTCCCACATCGTGAAAGGCGTAATAGCAATCCAGGCTGAACCATCAAAAGTGTCTATCTCCAGCCCTGCCGGAATCAGCGGGCGCAACACCCGCGCGTCAATGCGCCAATGCGTGAACAGAAGCTTACCCCACTTCTGATGCATGATCGGTTGGCCCTCGGGCCGATGGCGAATAGTGAGACGATCAACATCTGTAAGTGAGGTGTTCATTTATGAACCAAGATTGTCATACGGTGTTTGGCCACCAACTCTTTGCAACTGATCATCTAACATGTCCAGCGCCATGATGGGAAGGAGCTAATAGCAATGTGGCATAGGGCAACAGTAATTCTCGTTTTTCTGTCTTTCACCATTGTCGCTTACGGACAACAGGGCAAAAACCAAAACCAACGACGTTATGTGGTCGCCCCCTCAGAGAGCCTGTTGCTAGTGATAGCATCTCAGTCTGATTGTCCGCTTAAGTTCGAGGATGCAAAACTTCTGATAAGCGCGAAGGAAGATGGCGCTTGGGGAGCAAGTTACAAGCTCCATAACCGCGGAGCGATACCCATTCAGAGCTTTACTGTCGTTTTGTGGACTTCATATGGTAGCGGTGGAACGGTCGCTCGTCCGAGACGAATTGAGAACAGCCTCATCATGACCGGTGAGACAGTGAGCGGAGGTGACGACGAAATAGTTCCGCTAACGAATGAATTGCGAGACAAACTCCAGTTACACGGTCCAATGAAGGCTCTTGGAGTTCTTATGGTTGAGAGCGTCAAATTCAGCGACGGATCGATATATAACAACGAAGCCATTTCGCAGGCACTTCTAGCTTATTTCGTGGAAGTATCAAACAAAGTCGATCGTGCTAGCCGTCAGAGGTAGTGGGTAAGCCTGACGCACTTTGTTGTCCAGCCATGCGCCTGCGAAGGATCGGAGCGAGTCGCAGCGTAAGAGCTTGATGAATGTCGAGTACTGGGGATTGCGAAGTCTTTACAAACTCAGTCACCTGGGTCAGCGGCTTCACACGCTTACTTCAAATGCTTGTCCAGCCAATCGAGTACCGTGTGGTGCCAGAGCTGGGAGTTCTGCGGCTTGAGCACCCAGTGACCTTCATCAGGAAACATGAGCATCTTTGATTCGACGCCCATACGCTGCAGCGCAGTGAATAACTGCAGTCCTTCGCCAAAGGGAACGCGGTAATCAAGTTCACTGTGAATGACAAGCATTGGTGTCTTGAAGTCTCTGACGAAGTTGCTTGGCGACCAGCGTGCGTACATGGCCGGATTGGTCCATGGCGTTCCC
>Ga0137389_10001619_pt1 | contig 13273 bp, 10 predicted proteins | sample 15con2h14BmetaG_FD_104645 | JGI IMG/M metagenome (GOLD analysis project Ga0137389, IMG submission 104645) | Vadose zone soil microbial communities from Angelo Coast Range Reserve, California, USA - 15con2h1.4B metaG | ecosystem: Environmental > Terrestrial > Soil > Vadose zone > Saprolite...
AACAACCTCTTCCGCTGCCTGTTGCGTGTAGCGGCCATCCGTAAAGAAGATGAGGCGGGCGCCACGCGCCGATGCAACCAGCAACAGAACTCCAGCACTGCCGGTAAATCCGCACAGATAGCGAATGTTGGGCAGATGAGTCATCAACAGCGCCGGGCAACCAATCTCGCGAAGTCTGGCCGTCAATCGTTTTTGGCGGGCGGAATAATCCATGATTCCTGATTTTAAATGCGCAGCATCGCCTTGGGCATGGGCTGGTTAGGAACGGAAAAAATAACCCCCGGCCACAGCCGGGGGCATTTACAGAGGAGTGTGTTTTACGTCTGAATTATCTTCGGCGTAATGAAGAAGATCAGCTCTTGTGTGGAAGTATTCACCGTCTGGTGCTTGAACAGATTGCCCAGGATTGGAATGCTGCCGAGCAGCGGCACCTGCGCAATGGCCAGGTTGTTCTGTGTCTGGACCACACCGCCGATCACCACTGTACCGCCGTCCGCCACCAGAACCTGCGTGGTTGCCTGTTGCTGGTTGAGCGTCGGGTTCAACTGCTGGCCGGTGACGCGGGTGAAGTCAGGAACTGTGTTCTCCACGTCAACGTTCAGGAAGATGGTGTTCTCCGCGGTAATCTGCGGGGTCACGCTCAAGCGCAGGAAAGCGTCCACGTACTGGACGGTGGGCGGACCACCCAACTGCTGGTTGGTAACAATCGGAACGCGAGTACCCTGCTTGATCAGCGCCAGAATGTTGTTCTGCGTGGTGATGTGCGGACGCGAGAGGATTTTCAGCAGTCCGCGGCTTTCAGCCATAGTCAGGATGAAATCAAGACGGAAGCCGGCGGTCGCATTCAGGAATTCGATGCCGCTGCTGGGCGCCGAGGCACCCAGGTCAGAGAACAGAGGAATTGTTCCCGCGGTGGTTCCCTGAATAAAGCTCGGGACCACGCCAGCCGGTGGGGTTACTTTGATTGGGCTGTCAGCCGTTGCGCCGCCCACGGCGTTGTGACCGGAACCAAAGCCGAAGCCAAGCTGGGTACCTATATCTCGAGCGAACGTTCTGGTGGAAGCAACTACACGCGCTTCGATTTCAACTTCCGGAGTCTTACGGTCCAACGTGCGGAGCAGGGGATCGATTTTCGCCAACGCCGCGGGTATGTCTTCAATGATCAGCGCATTGCTGCGGGGATCGGCCACAACGTCGCCGCGGGGCGAAAGGAATTTCTTGATGATGATAACGGCGTCTTTGGACTGACCGTAGCTCAGGTAACGGGTAATCGTCTGCTTAGGGACTGCAAGTGATTGAGCGTCCTGCTGTGCGCGGCGCGCTTCGGCTTCAGTCTTCAGAGTCTCCAGCGTGGCAATGCGAAGAACGTTGCCCTGAAGCTGGCACTCGAGTCCGTTGTTGTTCAGGACAATGGCAAGTGCCTGGTCCCACGGTACGTCGTCAAGAACAATGGTTACAGAACCCTTCACGGCCGGATCAAGCACCACGTTCAATCCGCTGATTTCGTGAATCACGCGGAAGAAATCTTTCAGATCCAGGTCCTTGAAGTTCATACCGATCGGTTCGCCGTTGTAGTGGCCCGTGGTGCAGGTGCTCACGGCAGTGGTGGGTACCTGAGCCGGGGCGGCTTGTTGCTCTATCAAGGCGGCGTTGATGGCGTTTACAGGAGCGCTCAATTTTGCACTGGCCTGGAAAGGCGCCTGGTTGGCCGTAGCGACCGTTGTTGTCTGGTGAGAAAAGCGCGATGCCGCGACGTCAGCTTTGGACGGAGTTGGCTCCACTAGGTTCTGTTCCGGCTTCTGGTCTTCTGCAACTTCCTTTTTCGCAGAGAACACCGGATTCACGATCACTAAGTTTTGCGCCGGGACTGCCGGCCTGGCTTCATCTTTCGCGGAGCTGGCTGCTGAGGCAATCGCAACCGGCTTCTGAGAAACGACGGCCGGTGTGGCGGCTACTTCCGTGTTCTCGGTTGGCAGGACCGGACGGGGGCTGGAGCCATCACGCAGCTTCAGAACCAATTTATTGCCTTCCGGAACCACGTCAAAGTTCTGCATTGCCGCCAGATCAACCACCACGCGCGTGGCCGGCGGCGCTGACTGGTAGCGTGCCGCACGGACTGACTTAATGCCATTGCTGTTGACGGCAATGTCACGCGGGCGACCATCCAGCAATGAGTTCGGTATATCAATGACCAGCCGGTCCGGGGCGGTCAATTTCATGGTCTTGGCCGTGAGAGGACCGTTACCACTGATCTCAACGTTCAATCCATTCGTTCCATGGGAAACTGAGATTCCCTGCACGCGAGCAATTGCCGAAGAAGTGCTGGCAGCGCGAGACGCGTTGTTGGCCGCAGCCGCAATATCTTCCTTCGAAGGCACGCGGGCCGGAGCGCCGGAAACGTTCAGACGAACGCCTCCTTCCACGTCACTCACGGTCACGTTTGCGCCTTTGATGAGCGCTACCTCAACACGAGCCACTTCCTCGCCCGCCGGCGAACGGTAGCTCTGAATGCGGTAGGAACGCACGCCGGGAGCAAACACCGTGTGTACCTTGGGATCAGGACGCGAGAGCGAAACTCCTGCCAGATCGACCAGGATCAGGTTGTCGGCCGGCCGGTACTCGGTATGAGTGAATGTTCCGGTCGCGAGAATGGTGATCTCTCCGGCATTCTCGTGATTTTTCACCAGGACTCCCGACAGTTGCGAAGCGGAAGCTGTTGCCATGGTGGTCACAGCCAACAGGGTGATTCCTAGCAGTTGTCTTAGCCTCATCTGTTTGTCTCCCCACGTAGCGGTCAATATTTCCGCTGAACGTGCGCGGCTTGGTCCACCAAAATCGCAGTGTGAGCCGCGTATCAATGCGTGATTTATAACGTCCCTATCCCACAAATCCTGATGTTGCTGTACTGCAACCCGCACGGCTCTAGCTGGTGGGGCTTAATTTCTTTACAACTTCCTTGGCGCTTTCACGGCCTACAGCGTCCCTGACAAACTCGCGGAAGATAATCGAATCACTGGTGATCTTTTCCACGCTGCCGTTAAAAACCTGGTCATTCTCCCGCAGAGTGTAGGTACGACGGTTGCTGGTAGTCACGATCGCCATCATCTTGCCGCTGATGTCCCGGACCGTCCCCTGCAACACCAGTTCGGGGATTGCCAGGCAGCGTTTGCCGCTGGTGCAATTGCCCGTCGGGCCTCCAGTGCTGACTGCGCGAATCGGACTGATAAACGGATCTCTGCGGCCAGCAGCGCCCATCAGCTTTTTCGGGCCTTTCTTTTCAAGTGGCGGTGCCGGCGTCGTGTTCTTCACTTCCACAACAGCTTTCACGGGTTTAGCGGGCTTGGTTGTTGCCACACCCTTCTTGGTGGCTGCCGTTTTCGGCGTGGCAGGGACCTTCTTTGCATTCCCCGCGGCAGGAGCTTTCTTCGCAGCTGTTGCCCCTACTGCCGTCTTGACTGGCTGCGCAGGAGTACCGGTCTTGGTAGCGGCGCCGGCAGGTGCGGACGGCGTGGTGGTCTGCCCCTTAGCGGGCGCGCTGGCGGATTTTGTTGATGCAGCCTTTGCGCCTGCCGCCGGTGTAATAACGCCTGCTTTCACGGGCGAACCCTTCTTGGCGGGGGAAGATTTTGTGGCAGGCCCCGATTTTGTGGCAGGCCCTGATTTTGTCGTAGCAGGCTGGGTCGCGGTCGGAGCCGCGGTCTGGGCCTTGGCAGCGGGAACCGCGCTTTTCACGGGCGCTGGGGACGCAGTTGCTTTAGGCTGCGCGGCGCCGCTCTTCGGCGTTCCCGTATTGTCACTCTGCCCAATGGCTGCCGTTACCAGCACCGTGGCTATCGCGAGAATTTTAATCAGCTTCATCGTAGTTCCCTTCACCTCTTCAGTCCGTTCTACTTTGCAGGGGCTGTCGTGACCGCTGCCGGAGGCTGTCCCGGCTTGGCCGGTGCTGGTGCCACCTGATCGGCTTCATGACTGAAGAATGTTGTTGCCGTACAACTGGCAACCACAGTTTCTCCGGGCGCATACTGGTACGTGCCCTTCACCTTGGCGGGGCTGGTTGTTTTCGTATTCGACATCTGCAGGTTGTCAATGTTCACAATGCGCTCCAGCTCTGAAACGCGCTGGAAGAAATTAAGGACCGAGTAGTAGGGGCCGTCAATGTCGATGGCGAACGGAACGTCACTGTAGAACTCATGATTGCCCACCGGCATTGAGGTGTAGCGCCGGATTTCGATGCCCGCCGTTGATGCTGTGTCATGCAGCAGGCGGATGAACTGATCAGCGTCCTTATCATCAGGAACAATTTTCTTCTGGATTTCCATCTGCTGCTGCAGGATCGCCATCTGCCGGTTCAGGTCTGCCAGCTTCGGCTCAAACTGACGCAGTTGTTCGTTTTCGTGGTTCTTGTCCGCTATTTTGGTTTTGATTTCGGCGTTGGCCTGTATCTGCGGATTGAGATACACGTAGTAGTACGCCACTCCGATAATCAAGGCCGCCAGGACAAGAACTCCCAGGCGCGCTGCAAACGACATTTCACCGAATTTAGCCATATACCAACCGTCCCGACTTACGAATCAGAATTCTCTGTTATGACTTGGACTGCACTTTGTTTGACTTGCTAATTTCACAGATCAATTCGAACTTGAAGGCTTGCAAATCCTTCACGGACGCATCCTGTGACGTTTCTTTGATCTCAACGGTTTTGAAAGCGCCGGTCTTACGCAGGTTGGACATCAAATCGGCTACTGCATCCGCGCTTAGCGCCATACCCGTAAAGTCCAGCGCCTTCCCGTCATCGGTCATGGCATCAAGCCAGACTGCGTCTGTTTTGTTGACGGTATCGGCCACCAGGTTCAAAAGATTCATCGGGCCTTTTTGCGCTTCCTTCAACTCGTCAATGACGCGCACACGGCGTTCAAACAAGTCTGCTTTGCGCTTGCTGGCCTCGTATTTCACCTTAACCTCTGCCAGGCGCTGATTTTCCGCAATGGCACGCTGGAAGTCCTTCTGCAGAGTTTCATGCTGGCGCGTGACCCACATATAGGAAAACGCCATGCCCGCAAACAAGCCCAGAAACACAATCAGCCCAAGAACCATCGAGCTTGAGCCTTCACCAGGCATTGACACCGACGTGGAAGCGCGCTTGCCGCGCGTTTTTCGGGGAACTCCAAGCAGGTTAATGCGAATCATAGATTTTCAAAGCTCCTGAGTGCCAAACCGACAGCCACCGCCAACTGTCCGGGATTCTGTTCCAGAATCTCGTTCTCCAGTGAATCGGACGGAGGAACGATCTGCTTGAACGGATTAAGAATCTCCACCGGCAGTGAGAATTCCTGCCGCAGCGCTTCTACCAGTCCGGGCACCTTTGACGATCCGCCGGCCAGGTAAACACGTTCAATGTGTTCGCCCGAAGCCGTGGCGCGGAAAAAGTCAAAAGTCTTTTGAATTTCCAGAACAATGATTTCCGTCACCTGTTGCAGAATGGGCTGTTTGGCATCCTCACTCACAGTGCCGATGCGGCGGCCTAGCTTGAGCGACTCCGCGTCATCAAAGCTCAAGTCGAGTTCCTTCTGCAAAGAATCTGTGTACTGGTTGCCGCCAACGCTCACGTCTCTAGTAAACAGCGGCGTGGTCCCCTTCACGATGTTGATATTCATGACGCTGGCGCCCAGGTTCAACAGGGCCACCGTGGAATCCGGCGAAGGGTTGTAGTTGTATTCGTAGCAGTTCTGCAGCGCGAAGGCGTCAATATCCACCACTGACGGGGTCTTGCCAGCCAATGAAAGGACGTTGGTGTAATTCAGGATTTTGTCTTTCTTCACCGCCACCAGGAGCACGTCCATCTGCGGACCGGTATCACCGGGATTCAGAATCTCGAAATCAAGATTCACGTCAGAGATATCGAATGGAATGTGCTGTGAGGCTTCGGTGGTAATACCTTCAGCCAGTTCGGATTCCGTCATGGGCTGGACCTTGATAGGCTTCACAATCACCGAGTGTCCGCTCACGGAAGTGGCCACGCTCTTGCTCTTGATGTTGTGCTGGGTAAAGATCTTGCTGATCGCGCTGGAGACGCTGCCCGAGTCAACGATCATGGAATCCACCACAATGTCACTGGCCAGCGGTTCCACGCCCAGATGCGAAACCATGATCTCGCCCTTGGAGCGTTTCAGCTCAATCGCCTTGATGCTGCTGGAACCTATGTCCAATCCGACAATCGATTTTCCTGATCCAAACATGCCGTCCGCCTTGTCCTTTGTGCCTTAGTTCCTGTTCCCGAGGTTTATCTGCCTACAGCTTTCGCGGCTCTGGGCTTCTTCTTAGCGCCGCCCATGTTCATGGTGCTCTTCTGTTCCATCCACTGGTCAAGAATGGTTTTCTTGAACTTCCAGCGGTTCCCGAGCTTGAACGCAGGTATCTTTTCCTCGGTCACGTATTTGTACAGCGTGTCAGGACTGACTCCCAGATACTGCGAAGCCTGTCTGATATTCATCACTTCACGCGAATCTGCCGCCATAAACGTAGCCTCTCCATGGTGGGTTGTTGGCCTCACCAGGGCCTGTGGGGAAATACTCTTGTCTTCTCGGGGGGAAATCTTTGGGTCGATGCGAGTTATATCCGGCTTAATACATGCGGTCAATAGGTAAGTTCCGGTTTCTACCCCTGTTTCCGGTATATCTTTAGGTCTAGTACCTGCTTTTGTCCGGTTGGAAATCAAAATCCTGAGCTGCAATGGTAGTAGTACCACAAGGCGTAGTGGTGTTGATGCAGACGATGCTGCAATCCACCTGCATTGTTACTAAGGCTGCATGACTGGCCTAATGGGTTACTCCCAAGGTAATTAAGATCAAGGCCTGAAGAAGGCCGCGGATGCACGCGTTTTACCCGGTTTTTGCGGCGTTTACAGCCGCGTGGAAGCGCAAATTACCCGAGTTTTTAACCCATGCATCCGCGATTTACGAATTACCTGCAGCGGATTCAGGCTAGATCGAAAAGAAGCACTTCTCCGCCATCTTGCGTACCGCTCAACTGGAACAGTTTTTCCTGCGCCAGGGCGGCGCCATCACCAGCTTTGAGTTCATTGCCCGCAACCTTTACCGTGCCCCGGGTCACTTGCACCCAGGCATATCGGCCTTCCGCTAACTTGTGTTCAACCGTCTTGCCGGCATCAAGCTGGACGGTGTAGAGTTCCGCGTCCTGTGACAACTGCACTGCCCCGTCGCCAGGCTTTGGCGACGCGATCAAGCGCAGCCTTCCTTGCTTCTCTTCCGTGGGAATTGCCTTCTGCTCATACATGGGCTTCAGGCCTTCTTTTTCCGGCAGAATCCATATCTGGTAAAGGTGCACGGGCTCGTCTTTTGAGTGATTGAACTCACTGTGCCGGACTCCGGTTCCGGCGCTCATCTTCTGAATTTCACCGGGACGAATCACGGAACCTGTACCCATGCTGTCCTTGTGCTCCAGTGATCCTTCCAGAACGTAGGTGATGATCTCCATGTCCCGGTGCGGGTGCGTGGGAAATCCGAAGCCAGGCTTGACCCAGTCTTCATTAATCACGCGCAGGCTGCGGAAGCCCATAAACTTTGGATCGTAGTAATCCGAGAATGAAAATGAGTGGTATGTATCCAGCCAGCCGTGGTTGGCATGGCCGCGTTCTTTGCCCCGTCGAATCTGAATCATGGTTTAATCCCTCTGCCGCAAGCCTGACCGGCGGCACGGGCCGGATCTGGATCGGGCCCGCTATTTTCGAATCGACTGTTTAGATGCTTCGACATCAAAATAGTTTCAGCCGGACACCGGGGGCTGTCTTTTCGGGGGTTTGACAGTGCCATTGATTCGAAGGAGCTGATTCGGCTCGGGCCGGGTTACTTGTCGAACTTGAATTCCTGGTGTTTCAGCAGAGGCAGCAGGCTGTTGTAGTCGTCCGTCCAGAGGCGCAGACGCGCAATGGGTTGAATCGGCGCACCTGCCGCGGCTATCTCTTTTCGCTCGAGGAAGTCTCTGTCTGCCGTTACCAGCACCCAGTCTGAGCTGTAAGCGCCCACGTCTTCATCATCTTCGTTGGTCACGAATAACGAACCCATACCGGCGTGTTCTGCTTCTTCCTGGACTACGGGCGGCAACTTCAGAAACAGGTTGGATACATGGACGGCCAGAATGCCACCGGGATTCAGGTGTCGACGATAAAGCTGGATGGCCTCGGCTGTGAGCAGGTGGACGGGAATGGCGTCGCCTGAGAAGGCGTCTAACACCAGAACATCATAGTGTTGGGGCGGTTCGGCGGCGAGCGATAAGCGTGCGTCGCCAAGAACAACATCTATCTGCGCCTGCGATTCACGGATGTAGCTGAAGACATTCCGCGCAATCGGCTCCACTTGAGGGTTGATGTCGTAAAAACGGATCAAGTCGCCCTTTTGGCCGTACGCTGCGATTGTTCCCGATCCCAAACCGATCACGCCAATACGACGCGGCCTGCCAATGCAGCATTTGTCCAGCGCCAAACCAACGCCGGAAGCATGAGAGTAATAGGTGGTGGGTGTTTTGCGAAGCTCGTCACTGAAGATCTGCGTACCGTGCTGAATGGTGCCATGCATCAGCATCCGTGTGATCGTTGGATCAGGCGGTTCGGTGGTCTGGGTGACTCGCAGTGTGCCATAGAAATTCCGCACCTGTACGATGGCACCTTCTCGATCATGGCGGACCTGTACCACGATCAGCGCGATCGCGCCCACTGTGGCGGCAGCCCAGAACAGACGCGGCAATACGCCAGACGCCCACGTGACGACCATAACCATGGTTGCCGTGAAAACGAGACCGCAGGCAAGCTCATAATTGCCATCCAATACCAGCGGAGCAACAATTCCAACAAGAATTGATCCCAGGGCACCGCCGGCGGCAATCAAAAGGTAAAAGGATGTTGCATGTTGTGGCGCGGGACGAAGGCGATATAGCTCGCCGTGGCATACCACGCAGGCAATCAATAACGTCACACAATAAAAAATGATGGTGACAGTCAGCGGCATGGTGAAACGCGTATCGTAAAGCAGATATCCCAGCGATCCCAGTGAAACAGCCAGCAAACCCAGCATGACATAGCGAGGATAGGAACGGGGTCCGTTGAAGGCCCAGACAAAGCTGAGCAGGTATGCAATCAGCGGAATAATCCAAAGAAGCGGAATGGCAGCAACGTTCTGGCTCAGATGATTGGTGAATGAACACAAGAGCACTGATCCACAGGCTGCCAGCAGCAGCCACAAAATGCGATCGCGGCTGTGTGGTGCTTCTCCGTGCGGGCACGGTGTGTTGCCACCGGAGACAGTGGGAAGTTCCACCGGACGCGACAACAATGCGCGCGCCCGGCTGGCGCGCATGGAAGCAATGCCGACACAGGCAATCACGAGCAGCAGAAATCCTCCAAGCCATACGGAGCTTTGCACCCGCAGGCTGAACTTGGGCTCCACCAGCCAGGGATAGACAATCAGCGCCAGCAACGAACCAAAATTCGAAAGCGCGAACAGACGATATGGCGGGACGATAGGCTCGGGCGTTCCGGCGTTGCTCGATTGATGGGTGGTGACAAAACTCCGCGCGAACCAGGACTGTAGAAGAGGATTCGTCGCAGACAAAACCAGAAAAGGCAGACCGATGAGTGCACTCAACAATAGGAAGACGCTGACAACAGGATGTGACGTGGATGCATGCAGGTCAGAACGCAGGCTAAACCCACTCTGGACCAATGCAGTCACCAGAAGTCCTGAATAGACAAGCGCCTGAGCGCGTGGGCGTAACCGGGTAGCCATCCAGTGCGCCAGCAGATAGCCGCAGAGCAAAGCGGTTTGAAAGAAGACCAGGCAGGTTGTCCACACCGCGGCAGAACCGCCCAGCAGGGGAAGAAGTTTTTTGCCTGCGATTGGTTCAATGAGAAACAGCAGAAAGCTTCCCAGAAAAATGGCTACGGCATAGAGAAATGTGAGCAGGGGCATGAGCGCAACCAAGATAGCATGACCCAAGTCATGCCAGAATTACGTTTGTTCTTCACCGGTGCCCAGTTTACGACAGAGCTTCCCGAGTTGCTCCTGCTCGGTGGGCGATAGACGGTTCATCACTTCGACGATGCGTTGCGAATGCTCAGGGAAGATGCGGTCAATGAGCTTGCGTCCGGCGGGCGTGATGCTGGCCAGGACAAAGCGTTTGTCACGGCCCTGCTGCTGTCGTTTGGCCAATTTACGCTTTTCCAGGTTGTCGATCACCAGCGTCAGATTGCCGCTGCTGGTGAGAATCCGCCGCGCCAGATCGCCCAGGCAAAGCGGGCCAACATGAAAGAGGGCTTCAAGGACCGCAAACTGGCTGGGTGTGAGGCCTGCGTCATCGAGTCCTTCTCGCGAAAACGTCAGGACCGTGTTGGCTGCGCGCGCCAACTTCACGTAACTGCCCAGGGCCCGCTCTTCTTTAGGAGTACCTTTAAAATTTTTACTCATGTCCGGGTAAGGAACACGAACTTTATCGCAAAGATGCGGCTGAAAGCAAAGCTATAAAACGAACCGGGCTGATTTCTCGCAGCCCGGTTCGTGGTTCGAATTCCAGACCTTTTTCGGGTCCTACTGAATGTCAAACTGCTCAGGATGCAGCAGCGGATCTGACTTGACCAGAATCGTACGCTTAGTCAGGTCTTCCATTTCCTGAATCCACTTGCCACCGCCGCCCTTCAGTGACTTGGCCACTTCGGGGTTGACGCGCAGCATAACGTCGCGCTCAAAATGGCGAGCCATTTTACGCATCTCGACGTAAATCTCATTGCAGACCGTAGTCACAGACTTGATCATGCCGGTTGCCTGGCACGTGGGGCAAGGTTGACCCAGTGTGCGTTCCAGAGACTGCTTTACGCGCTTGCGGGTGATCGCAACCAGCCCGAAGTCATTAAACTGCAGGACCTTGGATGGTGCGCGATCAGACTTGAGCGCTTCTTCCAACGCCTGCATGACCTTCTGGCGGTTCTTGCGTTCATCCATGTCAATGAAGTCGATGACAATGATGCCGCCAAGATCGCGCAGCCGGATCTGGCGCACGATCTCGCGGATTGCATCCAGATTCGTCTTCACGATAGTGTCTTCAAGACGGGCGGTCTTGCCGACATACTTGCCCGTATTGATGTCGATGGCGACCAGAGCTTCCGTCTGGTTGATGACAATGTAGCCGCCGCTCTTCAGCCAGACCTTCGACTTGAGCGCCTTATTGACTTCGTCCGTGATGTTGAACTGCTCGAACAGTGGAGTCTCTTTGCTGTAAAGCTTCACGCGCCGGACCAGCGACGGCTGGAAGCGGCTGACGAAGCGCAGGATGCGGTCGTATTCGTGTTCGGTGTCGGCCCAGATAGACGAAAAGCTGGTGGTGACCTGATCGGGCAGGATACGCTCCACCAGATTGAGATCGTGGTAGATCAACGCCGGGGCCTTGGAGGATTCCGCCCGGCCCTTGATTTCCGTCCACAGATTAATGAGGAAACGGATATCAGCGCGAAGATCATCTTCATTGGCTCCCGCGGCTGCGGTTCGCACAATGAACCCGCCGGTTGACTCGCCACGTTCGCTGGTGACAATCCGCTTCAGGCGGTGACGTTCTTCTTCAGAAGCAATCTTTCTTGAGACGCCCGTGTGGTGCACGGTCGGCATGAACACCAGATAGCGGCCCGGCAACGCAATGTGGCTGGTAATGCGAGCGCCCTTCTTGGCAATGGGTTCTTTCGCAATCTGGACCAGAATTTCCTGGCCTTCCTTTAGCAGATCACTGATGGCAGGCAGTTGGCGCTGAGGAACATGTGGACGCCTTCCGCGAATGCGACGCCCCGGGCGACGTTGACCGCCTCCCCGACGATCATTCGGCCGGCGATCAGAACGCTGGTGCTGGGCGCCAGCAGTGCCGGTTCCCGTTCTATGCTCCGCACGCGCGCCGTCGGCGTCTTCTTCTGCGCTTTCGCCGCCTTCGAATTCTTCACCCTCGGCATCCCCGGCATCCCCTAGCATGCGGCTGGCGGGATGTCCGTCTTCTTCATCGAAGTCGTCGGCTTCGTCACTGTCGTCGCCGTTTTCGTCCAGGCCTTCGGCTTCATAGTGTCCAGTGGCCTGGTTGATCTGAGCATCACGAACGGCTTCCGTGAGCTCGCGGCCCATCGGCACCAGATTTTCCTCTTCCAGTTCTTCAAACTCGCCGAGATCAAGATCGTCTTCGTAGGCGGGAAGGTCGCCTTCTTCTTCTTCGATGACTTCCTCTTCGACCACGCCGCGACCACTGGCTTTCCATGGTTGGTCCGCCGGGGTGTCTTTTTCAGCGGGCGGAACCGATAACGATGCACTGGCAGTTGCTGAATCGATTCCTGGCGCAGCTTCAGATGTGGTCGCAGGCGATGCATTCGCCACATCAGACATAGGTTTAGTCCTGGCATTTTCAGCTTTGTCATGCGTAAAAGCCTGCACTTCGTCGGCATGCTGCTGTTTCTGCACTTGCGGCGCGTGCTATACTTCCACCTCATCGAATTCTTCGGTCTCGGCATCTTCACCGGTGAAAACAGGAGTGACCTTCATGGGCGCGAATCGTTCTGCTTCGTGCTTTGCCTGACGGTCCCCTTCCGGATGGCTGGTTTCCTCGCCATTATCATGCACGTGTGGATCAGCATCAGGAACCGGCACCGGCGCAACGGCCACGCTTTCCTGGTGACGAGAGCTGGCTTCCGTTTGATGAGGCATTGGGCCCGTGGAGGCTACATCCTGAAGGAACCCGCGCTCATGTTCATGACTTGGCGCAGCCGGTTCGGCTGCTGAAGACCGTGCCGAAAATGACGAAGCACGCGGATCATCCCCCTTGTACTTGGCAAGAGATTCGCCCGGCAGTGTCATGGAGTCCGGGGTGAACTGCGAAGGATCAATGGAGAACTCTGTGGAGGGCCGAGAAGTTCGTACCGGCGCGTTGGGCCGGGACTCAGGTGTCGCCGCTTGTGCTGATGGCGGCTGGTATTTGGAGATTGATTCACCAGGAAGGACGATCGGTTCCAGATCGGCTTCCGGTTCATTGCGATTCCCGTAACGGCTTTCGCGGCGCGGCTCACGATCGTGACGATCATGACGCGTGTCCGGCCGCTGGGCGTCATTTCGCAGATCATGACGCGATTCCGGGCGCGATTCCTGCACAGGTTCCGGACGCGACTCTGGATGATTCTCGGGAGCAGTTTCCGCCCGGTTTTCCTGTTGTGGTGCGGCGGATGGGCGCTGTTCTTCGCGATCAT
>Ga0137389_10001622_pt1 | contig 13255 bp, 9 predicted proteins | sample 15con2h14BmetaG_FD_104645 | JGI IMG/M metagenome (GOLD analysis project Ga0137389, IMG submission 104645) | Vadose zone soil microbial communities from Angelo Coast Range Reserve, California, USA - 15con2h1.4B metaG | ecosystem: Environmental > Terrestrial > Soil > Vadose zone > Saprolite...
CTGCAGCGGCGTCGCCGTGAGCAGTAAGAGAAAATCGCGCTCGATTTTCTCGATGAACTGGTACGTCGCGCCGCGGTGGCTCTTGATCTTGTGCGCCTCGTCCACGATCACGAGGTCCCAATGATGCCGCAGAATCTCCTCGGCGTGCCGGCGGGAGCGGGCGCGGTCGTGCGACACGATCGCGCGGGTCACGCGCTGCCAGTCGTCGGGATCGGTCGGGGTGTCGAAGTGCTGAAAGAACTTCTCCTCCAGCTCTCCCTGCCACTGCCCCACCAGCGACGCCGGGGTGAGGATGAGCGTCCGGCGGGCCAGGCCGCGAATCGCCAGCTCCCGGTAGATGATGCTTGCCTCGATCGTCTTGCCGAGCCCGACTTCGTCGGCGAGGATCGCGCGGCCGCCCATCTGCCGCAGCACCCGCTGAGCGACGTCGATCTGGTGTGGCAGCTCCTTGATGGCGTGCCCGCCCAGCGTAATGAGCCGGTCGAAGCCCGGGACGAGCGCGACGTGCTCTGCCTCGCGCCGCAGCTCGTACCAGGCGCGCGACGCGGGGGCGGGCCGGGGGGGGGCGTCGAGCTGTTTGGCAAACAGCTCCAACGAGCGTTCGTCGACCGACCAAACCGGGACAGCAGGATCAGGCATTTGCGGCAGTCAGCGAAAAGGGGCCGCAATATTCAATTCGCTACTGCACCGCGCCAGCCCACCACGATTCCATCTCTACGCGGTGACCAATACCGCCGCGGGTGCCGGCCCGGCGTCGACGAGCTGCTTGGTGACGGGTTCGACACGGAAGTTGAGCCCTTCCAGAGTGCGGGAACCCAGCAGGGTCAGGTCGCCCGGTTCGCCGAATACGACTTCGTCGCCCGCCCGCTTTCCCTCGACGTATACCGACACCGTGCCGGTCCAGCGCTCGAGTACGGTCCCATTCGCCTGGCGGAACCGCCACTGATTGTTGCGCTCGACACCTAAGGATTCGAGCACCTCGGCCGGCACCCAACTCAACTCTGCACCTGTGTCGACCAGGACAGACCTGAGCGTGCGTCTTTGGCCTGGCCTGGCCGGGTTCTCAATCTCGATGTCAACGCGAAACGTCCCCATGTCGTTTGGCACATTAGCTCCTGAAGGCACGCCGAGTAGTACCCTAGCGTCGCGGGTCGTGTCAATAGTTCTGATCCCCTGCTCTTGTGAGCCGATTCAGCTGGTAATGACGCTACTCGCGCGCTCATGACCTGGATCGCGCGTTTGTATGCGACAATCTCCGGGCTGCTCGCAGTCAGACAGCAATCACACTCTGTGCACGCTTGTTAGAACGATTTGAGCGGCCGATTGCCGCATGCGTTTGCGGACCCCATCATTGTGTGTTCTGCCGACGCCGCGGAGTCAATGCTCGCCAAACCCCTCGCCGCCGTTCGGGTCGCGCGCCCGCATTTGGGATTCGTCCCCCGCGCCATCGTGGAGGCCATCTTCCTGACCGAGGGCCCCATCGGGCCGGCCAACGCGATCGCGCGCCAGCTGGGTCTCCACAGCCGGTTTCAGCTGGCGCGGCTCCTCAAGCGTGAGGGACTGCCGCCGCTGCATGTGATGGCGGGATGGGCGACGGTACTGTCGTGGGTCGTTGCCGCCGAGCGGGACGGCGTATCTCTGTGCTGGCTGGCGTTTCGGTCGAAACGACATCCCAGCGCGTGTTATCGACTCGTGCGAGAGGTCACCGGGCTCAGCTGGCAGACAGTGCGCGCGCGAGGCTCGCGCTGGGTCGAGCTGCAGTTCTTGAAAGAGGTCAAACAGACTCTCGTCTGACTCACCGCGGATGCACCAAGCCGTCCAGGCCATTGGGATGCACAACGTGGAGCGGCTGGACGCCGGCGTCTGCCCTTCCAACGGGGATGCCCGCCGACCGATTCCATGACTCGGTCAGCAGCAGGTTGCCATTCTCGTCGATGTACTCGACCGTGAGGAGTGGTCCGTCCAGACGGAGGACCGCGAATCCACAGTATCCGATGGGCGTCTGGAGAGCCGCGGACGATTCCGCGTTCCTGCGGTCGTCGTAGAACACGAGGTTGGTCTCTCGTGCCCTTGAATCATGGGGTCTCGCGTCCAGCTCGACGGGCATGCCTCCGTGGCCAATGCAGCGCGCGCGAATCGTCGGCAGGCCATCCACCGAAACAGGGCCATATCCCCCGAATCGATGTTCGTGTCCCCAGAACCACAGCAGGACACGATCGAGATATGGCGCCAGATTCTTGCCGATGGTCGAGTAGCCCGAATCGAACGCGCTGAACAGCTGATGATGGGTCAGAACGATCACCGGGCGTGGATCGGCGGCGTTCGGGAAAACAACGGAACGAAGCCACTGCATGATGTCTTCATGCAGCCGGATCCGGGAATGCCAAAACTTTTCGATCAACGGCAGTATGCCGGAGTAGTATCCGCTGTCCAGACCCAGAATCCGCCAGTGGTTATTCTCCAGGCAGAAATAGCTCGCCTCCTGATTCAGCGCGCGCAGCGCCGTCTCGAAGTAGCCCTCTCCTCCTGAGTACATCTCGTGGTTGGCATTCATGGCAAACGTATACTGACTCCCGTGCGGCCAGTCCTCGGTGCCCAAGAACCAGTCTTTATACTCTTCCGGCGTGCCACTGAAGTACACGTCGCCCATGTGAATCGTCACGGCGGGTTCACGATCGCTGATCAACTTGGCCACTCTGTAGGCGGGACGCGTCCCGGTTCCCCAATCGGCTGCCAGCGCGACCGTCACGCTATCCGGCATCGTGAAAATGCCATTGCCCACGCGATAGTGATTGAACGTGTGCCGCGCATGGAACATCACTCCGAAGTAGTGCGCGATCCACGGACCCCAATTGTTCTTGAGGAATTGCAGCGGATTTTGCGGCGGCGGGTCGTGGTGTGTTTTCCAAAGCGATCCGGCGGCTGACCGTTTGAGCCGATAGACGTCCGCCAGATCGCGTGGCCCGGATGCTTTCATCTCGAGAGTCCGCTCAAGCCTCTGCCACCATACTATCGAGATCCTTTATCGCGTTATCAGCGATGCGTAGGGCGAGTGCCGTAATCGTGAGCGAGGGATTGACACCGAGTGCAGTGGGGATCATCGACCCATCCGCGACGTAGAGACCTTTGTGGACGCCCGACGCCCCCGCCGTGCTGACGTCGAACACATGACCGAGCTGATCGACCACGCCTCGATGACCGTCAGCCGCCATGCGACAGCCGCCGAGCGGATGACTCAGGGTGATCGAACGCATCTTGAGCGTGCCGAAAACGTTCTTGGCGAGGAATGGGTTGATGAACGGCTTCGGATCCGCGGGGTCCTCGACCAGCGGCGCCAGTCGGTCGAGACTGCGTTTGATGTCGGCGTATACGGGATCGTCCCAGAACTGCTTTCGATCATCGCGCCGGAGACGCACAGTCGTAGCACCCAGCCCCCTCCCTAGGCGGAAACGACCCTTCGCTTCTTCTCGCCCCGCCCCCACCACGCACATCATCCTGGCCGTGAGCTCTTCCTCGGACTGGAACGTGCCCGGCCGCTTGAACGGGTTGCTGAACAGCGCGGCGAGCTCGTCACCGATCTGGCGCAGCCCGGCACGAACGGCAAAACAAATCAGCGTCCAGATCAGGAAGAGAAAGTGATGCCGACCCTTCGCGAGCGACCGAATGATCGGCAGCCCGACCCCGACGAGAGAGGCCAACGCCGGTGGGATGCCCTGATCCTCGAGGGTGTGAAAGCGAGGGTGGTTCGGGTTGCTGAGATCCTGTTCTGGGTGATCGGTGTCCGTATTGAAGTGGCCAAAACTCGATGTGACGGGCCCACGAATCAGGCTGACGCGTTCCTTGGTCTTCTCCATGAACGCGATGTAATCGCCGTTGGTGGAAAAACCAGCGCCGACTTCCGGGCTGAGGTTTGGAATCGTGTTGCGTGCCTTCGAGCGAAGGAGAATCTCGTTCGTCCCCACGCACCCCGCGGCGATGATGACCGCGTCGGCTGTGACGCTGCCTCGCGTCCGGCGTCGATTGCCGCGCAGATAGGCGTCCCGATCCTGCTGCACGAACCGTACCTCGTAACCGCCCCCGGGGCGCTTGACCACTACATCGACCTCGACCAGTGGCCAGAGGTCGATTACGCCAGGAGGCAAAATGGGCGCTGCCGGCGGAGCTCCGGGTGGGCCCGGTTGCCCGAGGATAGCGGCCATGAGCTGTTTGTTCAGCGTGTGGCGGGCGCCGGGCAGACATCCGACATTGCAGCGTCCCTGGCGCTCGCAGTAGTTCTTTGCGTTCCCTTTGTCGTCAAACTGATTGGGCGGTGTGTGCGTGGGATCAGGATCGACATCGTTGATCGCCAAATCAACCGCCCCGTAGCTGTCAGCGACCCCGCGCTGGACGAGGTCGGCCATCGCGGTTTGAAAGACGCGAGCCCGATCGATCCAGAGGCGATGGGCGGCATCGGGCGCCGGCGGGGTCAGTGATAGGTCGATGCGCTTGCGCTTTCGCTCCGGATTCAGTGGGTCGTCCTCCAGCACCCAGCGCGGATTCACTCCCGCCGTTCGAGTCACGATATTGCTGAGTCCTGTATTTGGCCCCGGGGCGGGGGGAACGACGCCGTCCCGGACGTCTAACGCTCGCAGCACGCCTCGTCCGATCGCCTCGCGGGCAAGGCCGTAATACGTGTCACGCTCCGCTCGGTCCCACGTGACGGCGGTCCACCGCGGATCCGCAAAAATCAGCTCTGGTGGACGGATGGTGATGTTGGAGTAGACTAACGATCCGCCGCCGACGCCACAGGCGCGGAGAATTGAAACCCCGTCGTTCTTCAGCCGGATTAGCCCAAACAATGTCGTTCTGCCAGGCTGCGTCACTTCGATCAGGCCATCCTCATTACCGCTGTGTCGACGGCAGCGCGTAATGAGGTCGATGAAGCCGCGGAAGTGGTTTTGCGGCGGCCAGTGCTGGACCGGTTGCCGCACGGCCTGCGCCAGGAAGTCATAGGTCGCGACCGGTTTGTCTTGCACCGTGCTCACCGGCGTCGTCCACCAGGTCCCGCGCTCGAGCATCAGTATGGTTCGCTTCGAGCCAGGATGCTGGGCATTCCAAGTTTTGAAATGACGAGCGATTGGCAGGGCGGTCATGGTACCGCCAAAACCAGTGCCAATGACCACAACCGTGTAGTGTGATGAAGCCAAGCGGAGCTTCCTTGACGAGGACTGAACGCCTCAACGCATGATGGACTCGTCAGCGCGGCGCGGCTAGAACCGTTTGAGCACCAAGATTCCGCGGCGTGTAGTCGGGCACGCGTTGTAGACGCTCCCGCACGGATTCATGGATCAGCGCGTCGGCAGGAATGAAGCGGCGTCGCCCCAGATTTATGCGCAAATATGGCTTCCATAAGCCCGGTGCAGTCTGTCGATGACTCACCTTCGGCCATAGCTCGGCGATCCACCATAAGCCCTTCAGTGACTCGTGCTGGTTCTTCGTGGCGGGATCAGGCGCGACGTACGGCGGCTTGGCGCCGAGGATGTCGTTCTTGCGTTGCGGGTCAACTCGGAGGCCCGCCCATTCGGCCTCATCAAACATCCAACGCAGCGGGATCTTGGAGAGCTGACTCTGGAACTCTGGATAACTGCCGCCCACGTCGGAATGCACGCCCGCGAACCACACTTCCTTGATGTCCTGCTGGGCGTCGTGCGGATCGCCAAAGGAGTTCTGCCGAAAAAAGGCGCGCCGCTCGTCGATCGAGACAGCGTGCCGCACGATCATGTAGTCGGGATTCTTGGTCGCCCTGGTGAATGGAAAATGTACTGCATCGTACACCCATCCCACGGAGCTCACCGTATCCCACACGCCGACAAAATGCGGCTTGCACTCGCGTGAGAAGGTGCGCTTGAAATCCGCGGCGACTGCGAAATCGATCCGCTTGGGCTTGATCAAGCGGATCGCATACGGAATCAACGCCTCGTTGCCCTTCGTCAATAGGCCGACGGTGTGCAGCATGCCACACAGCGCGCGCGCCGTGTACGCCCCTCGGCTGAAACCGAACACGAAGACCTGATCGCCGGGCTCGAATTGCCGCATGAGAAACTGGTACGCGTCCGCCACGTTGTCGGAAATGCCATAGCCGAACGCGAGGCCAAGGACACGGGTCCACCATTGCGCGACTCCCGTGAGCGCGGCTCGCGCCCCAATCGTGCCGACCCCCGGATGGTAGTAGGCGATCTGCGCGCGGTCGGAAACCAACGCCTTGTAGAGATTGACGACGTTCGAGTTCTGCTTTCCGAATTGATTGCCGGTGCCGTCGCAGCAAATGACGATTGTTTTGGGCACGAATCAGGGCTGCGTAACGAGCGTGATGGCGGTGATCGGGTGAATCTCCCACGCGGTCGCGCGCCAGTTGCGGTCGCCCCCAGGGTGCGTGTTCTCGGCCTGTGACTTGTGCTCCGCGTCGAACATCAGCCACCCACGCACCCTGGCCCAGTGACCCTCGAGCGTCTGCTGCAACGTGGCGGTAGACCAATCAGCCGAGTCCGCCAATGCCGCGGCACGCCAGCGCGGTGTCACCTCAACGATCACCCGCCGCGTTTCGGCGGTATCCGTGGGGCTCGTCGTGAGCTCGATATGCGTGTCGCGATGGACGGGGTCCCCTTTCTTGCAGTTCGTGGTCTCGAAGTGCCCGCCGGGAATCACACGGAACACGTACCCGGTGATCTCGGCCCCCTTCCCGTCGTTGAACCGCGCGGCGTCGTTTGTGCTGGGCGCGAGGATGGCAGCCAATGTCACGCTGCTGTCAATATCGCCATCCTGTGGCGGCGCGCTCCGGTTCTTGAGTCGGTTCAAGACCCGGACGTTCGCCGGTATCGCGTTTCCTGAATCGGGGCAAGCATCGAAATCTCCCGGCCCCGGCTCAGTGAATGCCCCGGTGGAGCCGGTGTGGAACGTGTGCGCTGGCGCCGGCTCGTGCAGCTCGGTCGGATCGACCAGCGTGACGTAGCGCTCATAGACCCATCCGACTTCCTCGTTCTGTGTGCGCACGCGAAGATACCCCGACCGATGGCCGTTGCGTAGCAGCGTGACCGCGTCGCCGACTTGCAACGATCCTAAGTTGTCCGACGACTTCGAGGGTCCGCTGTGCAGCGTCGCGTCGTGCGTGAGCACTCCGACTTGCTGCGCGTAGGCGGTCGCGGAAAGCCCGAGCAACGTGGCGATGACAATCATGAGTTTACGCATAAATCCTCCTACCGAAGACTCTGCCCGCCCGCGGACGCGCCGCTATAACATTTTGAGCAGAACATAGACAACGCTAGTGCTGCCCCGTAATGTGGAGCCTTCATGCGCCAGCTGACCCTGCTGGTCCTGTTGCTGTTCCTCGTGATCGTCCGCCGCGGCGATGCACAGGGCATGGTCGTGCATGGCAAGGACATTCAGCAGCGCGCCACGAACCCCGCTGTGCTCGCCGGAACGCGTGTGGTTCGGGCGGGTCGTGCCGACACGCTGGGTACAAACGATTCGGTGCGCCTGCGGCCCAGAGTCGTGGTCGCCGTTCCCACGGGGAAACGCGCCACGCGGGACTCGACCGCCGGGTCAGCGGGGGACGCGCACCTCGACCTGCCGGTGCGGTTGATCACTGTGGACGCGGGCGGGACGCAAGTCCTCACACTCACCATTCGCGTTGCGCCTGAAGGCGCCGGTCTGACATTCAATCGTTCCAAGCAGAGCTTTGTGGGTACCGTGCTGATCGGTCTCGAAGACAGTCTCCGCAGGACGCAAAAGATTGCCTTGGCGAAAATGCAGCTCCAAATCACCGGCGACGTCGATTCGCTCGACCGCCGGATCATCGACATGGACCACACCAACATCCCCTGGGAGCGAGTGCAACTCTTCGCGCGCACACCGCGCGATACGGTGCATGTCCGGATCCAGGCCGTGTTCGACCCCGTGGGTTACGCCGCACCAATTCCGGTGGAGAGACCACAGATCGAGGTCCGACCGCTGTCCCCGAACATTCAGGGCTTGGGACTCGACGAGGTACCGGTCACGATCGCCATCCCTCAGTCGATGCGCGGTGACACGGTGCGCGTCACGCTGTGGAGCGATCGTGGCGGATTGGACGTGGCGACTCTTGCCGTACCGCCGTCGGGCATTGCGGAGGTTAGGCTGCGATCGAGCGGTGTCGGTCTCAACACGGTCCACGCGGAGATCATGGGGATCGCTACAGGAGAAGCGCGAGTGCGCTATACACTCCCATGGCCCTTCCTCGTGGCCGCGTTCCTCGGCGGAGTCCTCGGCACAGTGATCCGCCGCCGTAAGCGTCACCTGGCGCTCGCTGATTTTGTCGCTGGGATCGTGCTCGGTCTCGTAAGTGCGATTGCGTATGCCATCGGTCTGAATCTGACGGGCATCGACCTGAACGTGCGCGTCGGTGAAGCAGCCGTGCTCATCGTCGCGGTGCTCGGGGCTGCCCTGGAACTGCCCGGTCTGACGGGGCTACGCAAGCGGGTTGCGGGCGATGGCGGTTAGCGGCTTCGGAAGCTGACCAAATAGGGTAGCGTGCCCCCGGGCCATGCCCGGGGGCCTCGTGGCGAAACCCGCTAGTGCACCTGCGCCTGCAGCCCTGTGCTGCCCGCGTGACCTCCCACCGGCGCTGCGCCAGCCGCGCCCCCAGTGCCGAGCACAAACACATTGCCGGCCTGCGCGAGCGATCCTCCCTGCGAAACGATCCCGATGCTGGGCCCACCACCGCCGCCGCCGCCCGGACCGCCCGCACCCCCGGTGCCACCCGTGCCGCCGTTGCCGCCGGCGCCAACTTGAGGCGAATCGTTTGTCGCGCCGAGGCCACCAGCAGCGCCAGTGCCACCCGGGGCACCGCCGATGCCCGCGCCGCCGGCACCGCCGTTGCCCGTCTCGATCGTGTTGCCGGTGATCGTCAAGGTCGAGAGCGTGCCGACGATGCCGAACGAGCCGCCGGCGCCACCGCCGCCACCACCGCCGGTCCCGGCGCAGCCGCCGGTGCCACCACTAGCGGCACCATTGCCACCGCCCGTTCCGTCGAGCCCGCCACCCCCGCCACCACCGCCGCCCCCGCCGCCGTTCTGGCCAAGCGCTCCGGTAAAGCCATCCGCCCGGAAGTAGAGGCCGAAGTTGGAGAAGCCTCCAAAGGAGTCACCGCCCGATCCCGCGGCTCCAGTGATCCCAACGAGGCCGTCCTGCCCATTCTGGCCAGCGGGCAACGGGGACGTCGCTCCGCCGAGTCCACCAAGCCCGCCATTGCCTCCGTTGGGCGCGTTGCCGGGCGCGCCATTCTGGCCGGTGGCGCCCGGCGGCCCGCCCTGCCCACCCGCGCCACCGATAAGCGTCGTGCCGAAACAGACGAGCTGTCTCTCAAAACCGCCGGCACCTTCGGGTCCGTTCGCGGATCCTGGCTGTCCGTCTAGGCCCGCGATGCCGTTCTGTCCCGCGAGGCCACTGAAGCCGTCTCGGCCCGCGGCACCGTTGCCTGAGACAATGTGATTACCGGAGATCGTCGCCACGCTGTTCGTAAACACCATCCCGTAAGCGCTCTCTCGGGGCAGGGTCGCGTCGCCGCTCCTGATCGTGAAGCCGTCGATGATCACTCCCGTCACGTTGTCGCCTTGCACCGCAACGGCCGAACTGGATGGTCCGGGGCCGATCGTCGTGACGAACGTCGCCGGCGCGCGCGTCCAGGTTGCGGCATCGTAGCCGCCGTACAAACTGACCCCTGCGCGCAGCTGCACATTTTCCGGATATGTGCCCTGCGCTACATTTACTCTGTTCTTACCAGCTGTGCCGGCCAGCGCGAGCGCCGCACCGATGGTCTTGAGCGGCGCGGCCCGCGTGCCGTTCGCCGCATCGTCGCCCGCGGGACTGACGTAAATCGCGTCCTCGGCCACGACCACCGTAATGCAGCTCGGACTGCTCACGTTGCCGGCGGCATCGCGTCCGCTCACACACAAGGAATGCGAACCGCCGGTTGCGAACGGCGGCACCGTGGCGCGCACGGCTTCGGTTGGCTGATTGAACGCGCCGTCCTGCGCGAGCATCGCCGCAGCCGCACCACCGTCGATCGTGTAGGTCGCCCCCGCGATGTTCGAGCCGCCCGTAGCGGCGTCGTTCACGACCGCCGTGAGGTCGAACGGACTGCCCGAGACCGGATTGGCGGGCGACGTGGCCACCGCGGACACGACCGGCGCCTGTACGTCGGTCAGCGTCGCGTCGAAGATGGCGAACGTGAGCTTCGCGCCCGTCGCATTATCGATGGCGCGCGCTTCGACGCGCTGGGGTCCCGAGGCACCGAGGGTCCAGCGCTCCTGCGCGATGCCATCTCCGCCGCTAATCGCGGCACCCGCGAACACACTGCCGCCGCCCGACACCACGACAAAATTGACGATCTGCCCTTTCACAGCGTGGGCGCGCGAGTCCTCCACGAGCGCGACGAGGGGATCCGGCAGCTCCGTCCCCGGTGGTCCGCTCTGGTTGTTGCCGGACACGACCGACAGCGAGAGTGGACCCACTGCCTGGTCCGTATCCACGGGAGCGACACACGAGGCGAGTACGAGAAGACCGGCGATGCGGACGAGTGAGGAGAGTCGCATGACTCCTCCAACAGGGCGCAGGAGTAGTCGAACGCGGAACAGCGTTACGATCACGCTAAACCGGAGGATTTGTCTCCGCAAGTCACGGAAACACGAACGCCGGAGGGCTCAAGGTAGCCGATACGTCTTCTTCACCAGCTCGTACGCCAGAGCCCGCGCCATGCGCCGCGCGTCGCTCTCGCCGATCACATGCCGCGCCACCAGGCCGCCGAGATAATTGGCATCCATGCGCCGCGCCAGGTCGTGCCGCGCCGGGATCGAGCAGAACGCGCGCGTGTCGTCGTTGAACCCGGCTGTCTTGTAAATCGAGGCCGTTTCGGTTGTCCGCTCGCGAAAGCGCCGCATGCCTTCCATCGAGTCGTGGAACCACCACGGGGGGCCGAGGCGCACGGCGGGGTAGTGCCCAGCGAGCGGCGCGAGCTCGCGGCTGTACGTCGATTCGTCCAGCGTGAACAACACGAGCGTGAACCGCGGATCGTTGCCGTAGGCGTTGAGCAGCGGGCGCAGATTGCGCGTGAACTCCGTCGCCACCGGAATGTCGCCGCCCATGTGGGGACCAAAGCGCTCGAAGACCGCCTGGTTGTGGTCGCGCAGCGCGCCGGCGTGAATCTGCATCACCAGACCGTCGGCCAGCGACAGACGAGCCATTTCCATCAGTAAGTGCGCGGTGAAGCGGCGCTCGTCGTCAGCGGTCGCAGCGCCTTGGCGCGCCCGCTGAAACAGGCGCTCGGCCTCCTCCTCGGGCAGCGCGGCAGTGTGCGGCTCGAGCACGGCGTGATCGGTGGCCGTCGCGCCCAGCTGCTTGAAGTACGCACGGCGCTCCGTGAGCGCGCGCACTAGCGCCGAGTAATCGCGCGCCCCCAGCGCATCAAACTCGGGCGAGGAAATATTGAACTGCGCGTCCGGCCGGAACGTCGGGATCACGCGGCCTTTCCATCCGGATTCGCGGATCGCGCAATGGTGCTCCAGCTTGTCGGTCGCCGCGTCGGTCGTCGCCAGCACCTCGATGTTGAAGCGCTCGAACAGCGCCCTCGGCCGGAACTCTGGACTCTTGAGCTTCTCGACAATCGCGTCGTAAATCCGTGGAGCAGTTTCACCCGATACCGAATCCCGAACCCCGAATACCTCAAACAGCTCGAAGTCGAGCCACGCCCCGCTCGGCGTGCCGCGAAACAGGTAATAGTGCTCGGCGAAGAGCTGCCACACACGGCGGGGATCAGCTTTCAGCAAGGCTTCGAGGGGCACCCCGTTGGCGTAGAGCAGACGGAGGATGTAGTGGTCGGGCTGAACGATCAGCGACGCCGGCTCGGGGAACGGCGCGTTCTCGGCGAGAATGCGCGCATCCACGTGGCCGTGGGGCGAGACGATCGGGAGGCCCCTAGTCTCCTCGTACAGTGCGCGCGCCACGCGCCGTATCGACGGATCGGGGTCGAAGAAGCGATCGGGGTTCAGACTGTTGGTGTCCAGCCTGGCGCGTACTCCCGCTGCCAATAGGCCATCGCCGCGTCGTCGCCCTGGATATGGCCGCTCGCGGGATCGATGCGGAGCGCGCGACCCGTCCACTGCGCGATGTTGCCGAGATGACAGAGCAGCACGCTCTTCGCGCCCTCGTCGATCGGCTGGCGGAGCGGCGCGCCGGTGCGAATGGCGTCGACGAAATTCGCGATGTGCAGGGCGGTCATGTCGTCGTCGGCGCTGAGGTTGAGACCGTCAGCCGCCTGCGCCGCGAGGTTCTGCTTGACGACCGTGTTCTTGAGGTCATAGACGACGTACCCATCGCGGTCCATCACCACGCTCCCGGTGGTGCCGAGGATGGCGGTCCCGCGCGAGCGGCCGTACGTGGTAAGGCCGTTGCAGCTCTGCCCCTCCCAGATGATCGTCTTCCCGCCGGGGAACTCGAACGCGGCCTCCTGGGTGTCAGGGAACTCCCAGTCATCGTCGAAGTGATAGCGACCGCCCGTCGAGGTCACGCGGGTGCACCTGTCCACCCCCAACGCCCAGCGGCACACGTCGATCTCGTGCGTACCGTTGTTGCAGATCTCGCCCGTGCCCCAGCGCCGGAACCAATGCCAGTTGTAGTGGATCACATTGTCGTGGTAGGGGGTGTGAGGCGCCGGACCCTGCCACAACTCGTAGTCGAGGTTCGCGGGGACCGGCGCGGACTTGCCCCGCCCGATGGTGGCACGGGTGTTGGCGTACCAGGCGCGCGCCAGGTAGGGCTTCCCGATGAGTCCCTCGCGAATCGCGTTCACGACCTCGATGGAGCGCGGCGCCGAGCGCTGCTGGGTTCCCATCTGTACGACTCGGGCGTGCTTGCGCTGCGCCTCGACGAGCAGCTCGCCCTCCCGCGCGTTGTGGCCACACGGCTTTTCCAGGTAGACATGCTTGCCGGCCGACATTGCGAGGATCGCGGCGGGTGCGTGCCAATGGTCGGGCGCCGCGATCACGAGCGCGTCGATCGATTTGTCGTCGAGCGCGCGCCGGAAATCACCAAGGGCCTTGGGGCTCGGGCCTTGGGACTCGCCAACGGCGGCGACACCCTTGGCCAAGACCTTCGAGTCCACGTCGCACACCGCGGCGACTTCGGCATGCGGCGTTTTGGCGAACGTTTTCGCCAGCACGGTCCCGCGGCCGTTCAGGCCCATCAC
>Ga0137389_10001630_pt1 | contig 13238 bp, 10 predicted proteins | sample 15con2h14BmetaG_FD_104645 | JGI IMG/M metagenome (GOLD analysis project Ga0137389, IMG submission 104645) | Vadose zone soil microbial communities from Angelo Coast Range Reserve, California, USA - 15con2h1.4B metaG | ecosystem: Environmental > Terrestrial > Soil > Vadose zone > Saprolite...
CTTGGCATCGGCAATGACCCCTTCAACTTCCATATTCGCGGCGGCAATGGCGGCGGCGATGCAGTAAAAAACTGGTTGTATGCCGTGCGTGATGGCGATGTTGCCGCTGTGTCGCTCAACCAGAGATTTGTAAAACAGCCGCCAGACCCCAATCAACTCGTCGATCAGGTCAGCCAGACGAAAGCTCACCTGACCTGGAAATCCATCAACGTCATGGGTGTATATAGCGAAGCGAATGGTACCATAGATAGTTTCGTAGAAGTAGACCTCTCGGCTACTGGACCAGGTGGCAGCGTCAGCGGCATACTGATCTGGCATTTCACCACGGTTCAAGCGCAGGGAGGAGTCATCATAAACGTCAGCCTCGTAGATTTCCGCGCACCTTAATAATAGCGCCGGAAGTTCGTCCCAAAAGCAGAAGGGATTACCACTGTGGCAGAAAAAACACGGAAAAAACAGAATGACCTGGACAGGTCTATTGACCGGGGCATGGACCAGTTTGGTCGTTTTCTCAAGATGCGTTGGCTCTGGGTCACCCTTGGGATGATAGTGATATGGTACCTCGTCATTTACGCGCTTCCAACATTAAGTGTGCCGTCACCTGGCGCGGTCCTGGTTTATGCGTTCCAAATCGCCTTTGCCATTTTCTTTGCTGTCATTCAATTCGTCGCTATCTTCATGTTTCTGGGGCGTGCTAGAGTCTATTGGGTCATGCCTGGTGAGACAGGTGTGACGTTTGACGACTACAAAGGCAACCCCGAGGTACTGGAGTCTGCGCGGCGCATTATACTGCTCCTGCAGGGTATTAGAGAATTCAAAGACATGGGCGGCCAGCCGGTACGCGGTCTTCTCCTCACAGGGGATCCAGGAACTGGTAAGAGCTACCTTGCCCAGTGTATGAGTACTGAGGCTGGCGTGCCCTTCTGTTACGCCAGCGCTGCCAGCTTCCAGGCCATGTTCATTGGTATGGGCGTCCTGATGGTCTGGCGGCTCTACAGAAAAGCGCGTCGCCTGGCTCGCGAATATGGTGGTTGTGTCGTCTTTATGGATGAGATCGATGCAATCGGCACGTCACGTTCACGCCAGGGTGGCGCAATGGGCGGCGGAATGATGGGAATGATGGGCGGTGGTATGGGCACTCTTAACCAACTGCTGATGGAGATGGACCCGCCCAACATCGAGACTGGCTGGTTTAAGAAAATTCTGCGCATCCTTGGCCTCTACCATAGCCGTGTTCAGAATGAGCCCGTGCTCACCGTCGGCGCAACGAACATTCCTGAGCAACTTGATGCTGCGCTCCTGCGTCCTGGTCGCTTTGACCGCAAGATTCACGTTGCCCCGCCAACCGACAAGTATCGCAGCGAAGTGATCGAGTACTACCTCAACAAGGTCAAGTATGAACCAACTATCTCAATTTCTGCACTGGTGCAGCGCCTGGTTGACTACACACCCGTGGCGATCAAGCACGTCGTCAACGAAGCGGTGATCCTTGCACACTTCGATGGTCGCGAAATGATCACCTACCAAGACCTGATAGAGGCTCAAGACATACACGAATATGGCCTGAAACAATTGAGCGAGTTGACCCCGATCGAGCGGCGGCGTCTTGCCTACCACGAGGCCGGGCATGCTGTGGCCTGCTACTACGTTATGGATCGTTTCTTCCCCGCATTTGTCACGCTGCACCAGCATGGTGAGCTCGAGGGCGCGGCAGCATTTGCTGCCTGGCGTCCAAAAGAGACGGTCATCACAAAAAGCAAAGAAGATATCCTCGCTCGCATCCAGGTGGCACTGGCCTCTCGCGCTGCTGAAGAGTTATTCCTGGATGTGAACCTGAGCGGGGTTACTAGCGACTTTGCATCAGCAACGCAGTTTGCTGCGTTATACATTGGCGCCTTTGGTATGGATGGCACGATCACCTCGTACCTGGCTTTCGCTAACCCTCTCGCTGGCGTAAACCCAATGGCTCTACCAAAGATGGCTGATCGTGTGGAAGCTGTGCTACAGTCACAGTTCAAGGCAGTCAAGCGCCTGTTCCAGGAACACAGCGAGGCTGTGACGGCTGTCGCCGAGGCACTGATCGAGCGCAATGAACTGGTGGCTGACGAGATCAAGCAGTTGATCGATGATGCTGATGCCAGGCGTGTCAGCAGGGTCGTCATCAGCGACTTCGAGCCGATGCTGGGCAACGGCCATAGCAACGGCAAGAACGGTGGCTACGCGCTGGCCGCTGGCCGTACCAATGGCAGCACCGAAAGTGGGCATACGACTGAGACACCCACGGACTCGCAGCCACTGCCCTTTAGCGATGGTCAAACGAGCGACGTGCAGCTTCCGCCCGCCAATCCCGGTCCATCGTTCTTCGTGGGCGGATAAAAAGTGCGTAGGTCCCCGATTTATCGTGGGACGAAGAAGGTGCGCAGGTCCCCGATTTATCGTGGGACCTGACATGTTCAGACGACTAACAGTCGCCCCTACTCGATATTTTGCCGGGTAGGGGCGAACTTGCGGATATCCATCGACGTCAAAAGAACGGAGTGAAAGGGAGTGCGTAGCTGCGCGATTTATCGCGCCCGGGGGTGGGGTATCCCAGGCGAGGCCGTCCCCCACCCCAGCGCCATAAATGTCGCGGCTACACCCTGTATGACTTCCCAACTTCGTGGGAGGATCTGTTTCCCGACATCGTCTGACTCCACAAAACAGATCAGCCGCTTTCAGGGTTCTACGATGCTGGGAAATACACCCTCCTACGAGGTAGGGAAACCATACAACACCCCTTCACGTGACGCCTATGGAGCGACCTTTGCGGACGCTGTCCCCGGGACAGTCCGGCTCTGCAAACTATCCAATAAAGGCAATTGTAGGAGTAATCAAGGTAATGTCAAGCAGTACGCTGATAAATAGTACGACGACAGGTGAGACGACACAGGTCCATCGTACCCGTTGGCAGACGATACTCTTTTGGGGAGCAGCACTGGCGCTGTTCCTCCTCGCCGCTGGCATGCGCCTCTACAACCTTGGCCTCCTCTTTGACCGCGATGGGTACGACGAAGGGGTTTACTGGCAATCCCTGCGGGCTATGAGCGCCGGACATCCCCTCTACCAGCAGATTTTTTATTCTCAGCCGCCCTTCTTCTTGCTCTCGGCCTTCCCCAGCTTTGCGCTCCTTGGCGGCACGCTCTGGTCGGGGCGGCTCGGCATAGCGCTTATATCACTGCTCGGCATGCTGGGTGCATTTCTGCTAGGCAAAGCCCTTGCCGGGCGCCTGGGTGCAATTATGGCGCTCTTGCTCATGGTAGTGGACACGCTTTACCTGGTGGAATCGCAGAAACTGATGGCTGAGGCGCCGAGCGTGGCCTTCTCAATGCTTGCTGTAGGCCTGGCTTATCTCTGGTGGGAGCATCCCGAAGGCCGGCGCGGCCTTTGCTGGGCGGCTCTGACAGGCATCACGCTCGCTTTGAGCATCCTGAGCAAGCTGCTGTGCGTGGTCACCTTTGCAGCGGTAGCTCTGTTGATGTTGGCCCGCCTGTGGCAAATCTGGCAGAAGCAGCCGGGTACCAACCTCGCCAGCCTGCGTCCTATCCTTGTCGGTATCGCGGCCTTTGTAGTGACGATGTTCCTGGTGCTCCTGCCCTTCCTGGGCTCCCTGCACAGTTTGCTCCAGGACGTGGTCAGCTATCATACCCAGTCCGCGTCCGTATTCGGCCGGGCTGAGAATAGCAAACTTGTGCGACAAGTCTTGCTATCGGTTTTAGGTCTCGCGGCGCTCTATGGAGCGCTTGTTGCCATCCTGTGGCGTGACTGGCGGGTTATCCCTTTAATCGCCTGGTTGCTCGGTACAGCTTTTTGGCTCTGGCGCCTGGTGCCGCTTTTCCCCCATCACCTGGGGGCTTTGACGCCCCCGCTGATCGCTTTGGCGGTAATGGGTATCCGCACTACGCCGGTGCCAAAATGGAATATGCCGCAGAGCCTCGTGCCCGCCGTGCAAAGACTGGCGACGCCGCTGGCTCTGCTGCTCATGCTCGCTGCATCGGCATTTGCCGTACGGCAAGACATCTCATACTATGTTACCGATGCCTCGCTGAGTACGAATGGATTGGTCCGGCAAGAAGCTCGTGTCAGCGTCGACCTGCAGCACGCTATAACACGCGGTCAGTGGGTTGTGACCGACGCGCAATTCATAGCAGATATGGCTGGTCGCAACACCCCGCCTGAGCTTGTGGATACATCTATGGTACGCATCGTTTCCGGCGATCTGACGCTGCAGCAGCTTATCGATGCAACGTCGCAGCCGCAGGTGCATGCCGTTCTTTTTTTCTCGGGTCGTTTCTACTTGCGCAACGTGAGACCGTTTCACGAGTGGGTCGCTGCTCACTTCCACCTCCTGCACACTTATGGACAGGGTATGGAACTATGGGTGAGATAGATGAGGTTATAAGATGCAGAAAAAAAAGACGTTCAGTACAATGGAGATCGTGCTGCTGGTCGTGTTAATCGGTTCGCTTATCCTCTCATTCTTGCAGGCTCGCCGCGAAGATTCAGAACACAGCCCAGATATGTAGGGGCGACCACGTGCTCGATCAATCGGCACTCTACGCGGTCGCCCTGGGAGGGCTTAGCCACGGCGGGCGATGTAAACAGACCGGTTATGCACAAACTGAGCAAAGGTGCCAAAGGTCCTATTCCAAGGGGAACAGGCAAGCCACTCTGTGAAGTTTTATTGTATAGTTCGTTATATCTCGATAAGAAGAATAAATGATATCTCTTTTTTCCGTCCCTAAAGACGATAAGGTTAGCGCAAAAAGAAGTACAGGTAACTCTCATTTGATGAGGGGGTGTGGTGATGGGAGAAGAGTGGAGGTCTAAAAAGGGTATGCGAGCGATCAGATCGTCGAGAGGAAGGTAATGGCGTTGAATCAGGAATTTATGCAAAGGGCACCTCAACAGGGTAATGGCTATCAACCAGAACAAAATCCATCTCCCGCAGATTGGCTGCTAGCAGGGCCTCAGCCTGGTGTCTCTCCCGCTCAAGATAGACCCTCTGCGCCAGCGCCGCGGCCCCCCGGCTCAGGACTGCTATCGAATTGGAAGGCCGGCGCATTGCGTTACGGCAACAATGGTGGGAATGTGAGCCCGCCGCCAATCGCAGAGCGGAATACACCACAGCCTCAGCCAGCGCCCAGGCCGGGAATAGATTATCCAGGTAATGGGCTAAAAAACACCCCTGGGCCGCTGCCGTTGTATCAGCAGGCCAGTATGCCCCCTGCAATGTTCTTATCGCCGCAGCAGCAGCCTGTGCCAACGTCTATGCCGGTGCAGTATCCCGGCGTGGCGGGCCCTTACCAGCAGCCCCAGCCCGGGTTTCCCATGCCGGGCCCGGTAACTGTCCCTGGCCAGCAGGCATGGTACCAGCCTGGCATGCCCCCGCTCATGCCAATGCCGGTGCAGCCGCAGGTAGGCGCCAGGCCGGGGCCAGGGTTTAAACCTCAACACCACAAAAAGAGCCGCTTCCCGGTCTGGGCGCGTGTAGCCCTTGCGGTGATGGCTCTGCTCCTCGCTGGCACCGGTGGTGTAGCAGGCTATTACTATGTTAACCTGTCCGCTCCGATCAGTGGTATCGTAAACCAGCAGGTGCCCCGCCTGAGGGGCGATGATGATCCCAACCAGGGACGCGGCACTGGCGGCAGCATCTTGGGCGGCGGCCGTATCAACATTCTCTTGCTCGGCAGCGACACAGACGAGAAATTTCAAGGGACCTACCTGGCCCAAACGGATATTGTCGTAACTATCGATCCTGCCACCAAACAGGTAGCTATGCTCTCGATACCGCGCGACTTCTGGATCAACGTGCCTGGCAGTGGCATGCATAAGCTGGACGAGGCCTATGCTCTGGGTGGTGTAGCTCTCAGCCGCCTCACCATTGCCCAGGATTTCGGCATCCACATCAACTACTATGCCTGGGTGGGCCTTGATGGCTTTGTGAAGGTAATCAGCACCGTTAACGGTGTCGATGTAGATGTCCTTCACCCCATCACCGATGACAACTATCCCGATGACGTGGGCAACCACACCACCGATATTTACAAATATAGGCGACTGTACATTGCTCCTGGCCCGCAGCATCTCTCCGGGCAGCAGGCCCTGCAATACGTACGCTCGCGCCATGCCGACCTCGTAGGTGACTTCGGCCGTTCCGCTCGCCAGCAGCAGATACTGACGCAGCTCAAGAACAAACTGAACAATCCGGGTGTTATTGGAGAACTGCCACAACTGGCGCAAGACCTGGCCGGCTATGTCAAGACGGACATGCAGTTGAACCAGGTCTTCGATCTTATGCGTCTCGCTCGCAACATCAATACAAGTAACATCCAGCGCGTCACTTTGGGTCCACCCTATTCGCAATCTGGAACCGGGCCAAACGGGCAATCGGTTGTATTCCCCAACTGTGCTCTCGTTGTGCCGGTGATTGCCAAGATGTTCGGCTCAACGGCTAATGCCAGTTGCAATATTGCTGCTAATGGTAATACATCCTCGCTCGCATCGACGCAGGCATCGCCTGGAACGAATGCACTTGCCCAGACCGCTTCCAACGGTGTCTTGCAGACGGCAGGGCAAATGGTGAACGTAAGCACAATGAGCCTGAACGGCGGCGGCAGCGACTGGTTGGGCATACATAGCCTCCTCGATCTTCTGTTTCTCGTAGTCTTTGAGTCGCCTGATGCTGTACAGGCCTGATAGATATGTTCGAGGAAGCATGATGAAGCAATATCTTAACTGGCGTTCAGCCCTTCTGCTCCTGCTCCTGGCTCTCAGCCTGCAGAGCTGCCTGGGCTTCGGCGGTAATAACGGCAACTCAAACTTTAAAACCACCAACACCGGCAGTGGACAGATAGGCGTTAATCAAGGCAATCAGATTGTTTTCAATGGCAAAATCTATTTTACGATCGGCCATCGCCTCTGGGTCCTGGATGGAACACGCAACCTGCACCAACTGACCGGCGGAAAAACCGCTGTCCGTGATCCCGCGATCTCCCCCGACGGTAAGTGGATAGCTTTTGACGCTGTTTCCAAAAACTCTTCCGACCTGGTCTACATATCCGTCAACGGTGGCAAAATGCATATGTTGCGCAGCGGCAATGGAAGTTATTACTATAAGGGACAATTTGTCCACTCCTCCAGTACCTGGAACGTCCAGCCCGCGTGGTCGGCGGATAGTTCGCACCTGCTTTTCCTGAGCGACTTTGAGAAAGAGGACTGGTACAGCTACACGGGTATTGACGCCCCGCTACTGGATTTACAGGCATTCTCAATCCCATTAAGTAATCCAAGCGCGGTGCAGGATGTCGCCTATGCCTACTTCGGCGACGGCGGCAACAGGGACCCCAGCTACCGCCCGGGACATCCTGATCAAATCATCTACACCCACTATGCCTATGATGTCACGCGTACGCAACAGCTTGTCCAACTCTTCATGGAGAACCCAAATGCGATAGCCAGCTACCCTCGTGGGCATTACTATCCAGGCGAACCTGGCTTTGACCCGGGGGTAGCCATCACACCGCCCACCATAGAGTGTATAGAGTCGGCTTTTTCGCCCGATGGCAACTCAATTGCCTATATCAAGCGCATTGGCGTAGATCAAATGGGACTCTACGTGATGCCCACGCCAGAAAATATTACCAGCAGTCCAAATAGCTCTACTGTTGCTAAGAAAGCCTTGCTGCCTTACAAACAATCTTCTCTCATCATAAAAGGGCAATTCATAAGCCAACCGTTCTGGTCTCCTGATGGGAAGCAGATTGCCTACCTATCCTATAACAACCAATCTTTTGATATCTGGCTGGCAACCGTGACCATCGACCCCAAAACAGGCCGCTATGTCATGAAAGGGAGCCCTGTTCAACTCACAAATGGCGGCATTGATGGAGACTCGCGTCCTGTCTGGACGGCATGAGCCGGTTAATGATATACTAGCCCACGATCGTATCGAATGTATCATCGTACCGTGTTTTCCTGGGTTGTTCGAGGTTAAAAGTTGAACCAGTTTGACGGCACCCTGATTGCTGGGCGCTACGAGATTCGTGAACATATTGCCACCGGCGGTATGGCCAGCGTCTTCAAGACCTGGGATCACCGCGTAGAGCGCATCGTGGCGATGAAGGTCCTGCGCTCCCTGGACAAAAATGATCTGCGAGCTGTAGAACGCTTCCGCCGCGAGGCGCGCGCCGCCGCCGCGCTTACACACCCGAACGCAGTCACCATCTATGACTTTGTTGAGGAGATGGGGCAATATTTTCTGGTCATGGAGTATATTCATGGTCCCACCTTGAAGCAACTGATTGCGCAACGCCGCCAGTTGCAGGCACAGGAGGTGCTGGAAATCGCGGCGCAGGTATGCGCTGTACTGCAAGTTGCCCATGCCCGAGGCTTTATCCATCGCGACATTAAGCCGCAGAACATCATGCTGGCCCGCGGCGCAGGTTCAATAGGTGCGGGAATTCTCGGTGGTGGTCGAGGCATTGGCGGCGGCATCCTCGTCAAGCTCACCGACTTCGGTATTGTGCGCGTGGTTGAGGATGCAGGCCTCACCAACAGTGGTATTGTGCTGGGTACCGCCGATTATCTTTCGCCAGAGCAGGCGCGCGGCGAGACCCTCACTGCATCTTCCGATCTCTATTCTCTAGGTGTTGTAATGTTTGAAATGCTGACTGGCCGTCCGCCATTTGTTGGCCCCACCGCGGTCTCTATCGCAATGCAGCATGCATCGACAAACCCACCGCCCTTGCGCCAATTCAATGCCAATGTGCCACCAGCCGCCGAAGAAATAGTGATGCGGACCCTGGAGAAGGAACCCGAGGATCGCTTCCACTCGGCTGCAGAAATGCAGCAGGCGCTGCGCCAGTGCGCTAGAGAACTGTCTGTACAATCCCCACCAGGGTCCATGGCTCTGCGCAAGTATCCCGGTGGAACCAATGGGCAAGACCAGGGCATCCCACCTGCACGCGGGCCATACTCATCCTGATCCAGTATCCCGCTATTGCATATCCCGCACTAGGGCAGCAATTTCTCAAATGTCTTATATAGTAGGAGCGACCCCTTGCGGTTGCCCTGGGATGGAAGTACATCTATGCAACGTACACAAATCAGCACAAATCAAGCTCCCGCTGCCATTGGCCCATACAGCCAGGCGATTCGCTGCGGACAATTTGTCTATGCCTCCGGCCAGATTGCCCTGGACCCGGTAAGCGGAGAACTGGTCGGCGAAGATGTCCAGGCGCAGACACATCGCGCCTTGCAAAACCTTCAGGCCGTGCTTTCCAGCGCTGGTACTTCGCTCGCTGATATCGTCAAGACCACCGTCTTTCTCGCCCGTATGAGCGATTTCCAGGCAATGAACGCTATCTATGCTACCTATTTTACAGGCGTGGCCCCGGCTCGCTCGACCGTTGCCGTGGCCGAGTTGCCACGCAAAGCTCTCGTCGAAATTGAATGCGTGGCTCTCATCGAAGACAGCTAAAATAGATAGTGATTTTTGTAGCAGAGGTGTACATAGTGCAGGCGCGGCCAGCGTGGTCGCCCAGAATTGGAGCAAACATAGTGAATGCAGCAGGTATATGGCGTGCTACGCTCGATCGCCTCGAATCAATGTCCATCGACACCGCATCGAAGGCGTGGCTACAATCTGCCCAACTGACAAGTGCTCCAAATATAGAGGTAGATGATAGCGATGCCTCCTTAGCAGGCGCCCAGGATCAGTCGCTCTACTTTACTCTTCAAGTGCCCAACGGCATGGCTCGCGACATCATTACGCGCTGGCGGCGTTCCATTGAAGACATCCTGGCAGATGTCACCGGGTATCCTGTTGCCATCAGTGTCACCGAGGGCTTCGATAGCGATATAGCCCCCCCTGAATTTTCTTCTCGCGTAGACTCAATGGACTATCCTCCGCCAACAACAAACTACCAGGCAGGCAACTATGCATACTATGAAAGCGTGATCAAGCCTCCTATGCAGCAAGACGCACGGTACGCGCGAGCGGGCTTCAACGATGCATCTGATGAATGGGATAACGAGCAGCGTGCGAACATTTTGATGCAAAATCGCCTCAATCCGCGTTACACTTTCGATGCATTCATCGTTGGCAACAGCAATCGCCTGGCGCATGCCGCCTCTCTGGCGGTAGCCGAGGCCCCGGGCGAGTCGTATAACCCCCTCTTCCTCTACGGTGGCGTGGGGCTAGGTAAGACCCATCTCTTACATGCTATCGGCCACCAGGGCGTACAAACCGGGCTGGCAGTTCTCTACGTCTCGTCCGAGCAGTTCACCAATGAAATTATTAATGCTATCCGCTATCGCACGACCGAGGAATTTCGCGCCAAATACCGCTCTGTAGATATCTTGCTGGTGGACGATATCCAGTTCATCGCAGGCAAAGAATCGACAGAGGAAGAGTTCTTCCACACCTTCAATAGTCTGCACGAGATGAGCAAGCAGATCGTGATCTGTAGTGATCGCCCGCCCAAGGCGATTGTCAGTCTGGAAGAGCGATTGCGTTCCCGTTTCGAGTGGGGATTGATTGCCGACATCCAGCCACCTGACCTGGAGACGCGCATGGCTATCCTGCGTGTCAAGGCCGACCTGTTACACTATCGCGTGCCTAATGATGTAATTGCCTTCATTGCCGGCCGCGTGCAGACGAACATACGTGAACTGGAAGGCTGCCTGAACCGCCTCATGGCCTATCAGCAACTGCACCGCACGGACCTCACGATTGACGTGGCACGTGCCGCCATGTCGTCGCTCGGCAACGACAGCCGGGAGTCTAACCTCAACATTCGACAGATCGCCCAGGCAGTAGCAGAATACTACCACATCTCGCTGGAGGATATGTGCGGCAAGCAGCGCGACAAACATATCGTCATGCCGCGCCAGGTCGCTATGTACCTGATGCGCCAGGAGACCCAGGCCTCTCTCTTCGAGATCGGGCAACTGTTCGGTGGGCGTGATCACAGCACTGTCCTGCACGCATACGAAAAGATTGACCAGGCCGTGAATGTCAATCCTACGCTGCGCCGCGAGATCGTCGCCATTCGCGAACATCTCCTGCGGGAGAGATAGAGAAAAAAGGCCTTTGCGCGGCCCTGGAACAGAAAGGCATTATGCTACCATACACAACCTACTTGATCGACTTAGATGGTGTAATCTACCGGGGCAATACACTATTGCCGGGCGCGCGAGAATTCATCGCCTGGCTCGAAACTAATGGTAAAAAAAACCTGTTCCTGACCAACAATTCGTTCGCTACCGGCGAGCAGATCCTGGCAAAACTCCAGCGCCTGGGCATTGCCGCTGATTCCACTCACCTGCTCAGTGCCGGGCAAGCGGCAGTGCAGCATATCTCTCGCCGTTTTCCCGGTGGGGTCGTTTATGTCATCGGCGAACTGCCCTTGATCGACCTGGTCAGGTCGCAACACCTGGTTGTGGCCGATCCGCAGGCGGAAAAAGCCGACGCTGTACTCGTCGGCCTTGACCGTACCTTCGACTATGCAAAGTTGAACAGCGCCATCCGTGCCATCCGCGCGGGAGCGTTTTTTATTACTATCAACCGCGATGCATTGCTGCCAGTTGAAGATGGCTTCATACCGGGCTGCGGTACACTGGCCGCGGCAATCGAGGCAGGCAGCGGCGTAACTCCGGAGGTGGTTGGCAAGCCGGAACCGCTGCTGCTCCTGTAAGCAATGAACATTCTGCACAGCCAGCCCAGGGAAACTCTGATGATCGGCGACAGCCTGGACGTTGACATCCTCGGCGGCAAAGCAGCTGGCACGCACACCCTGCTGGTTCTCACCGGCCGCAGCAGCCGCTCCGACATCGGCAGGCTGCAGATCGTGCCTGATCACGTTTACCAGGATTTGACAGCATTGTTGCAGGCTGAAAACAGCGCAGCATAGAAAGATAGAAATCTTAACCCCATCTCAACCAGATCTTAACCTCTTTGCCCTTCCCCATCTTACCGTATTGGGCTACACATTAGTGTAGTAGTTTATTAGCTTTTTCAGGAGGGTAATTTGATGAGCAGCAACAGACGCAGCATTCGCCTCTTTACCTGTATCAGCATGGTGGGCATGGTAGTCCTGGCACTGGCAGTGCTGGTAGCCCCACGCGCGCTTTCAGCAAGCGCTGACAGTGGCCAGGGGAACCGCTCGGACCTCAAGAACTACCAGCATGTCTTCGTCATTATGATGGAAAATACGGGCTTCGATAGCCTGATCGGCAACTCAAACGCGCCGTGGATCAACATGGCCGCGCAAACCAATGGGCTGGCGACGAACTATTTCGGTGTTACCCATCCCAGCCAGCCGAACTACATCGCGGCAACCTCCGGCTCGACCAATGGCGTCGCCAATGACAACGATACGACCATCGATGTGCCGAACATCGTGGATCAGCTCGAAGCCCATGGAAAGACGTGGAAGGCGTATATGCAGTCGCTATCCTTGTGCGCGACGAAGCTCGACCACGCCTGCGGCAACCAGCTCTACGAGCGCAAGCATAATCCGTTCGTCTCGTATCTGGACGTGCAGTCGAACGCCGCACGCATGGCGAACATCGTGGACTTCAGCCAGTTTTCTAGCGATCTGGCAAATAAAAACGTACCCGACTACGTCTGGATCAGCCCCGACCAGTGCCATGACATGCACGGGCGTGCTGCGACGCCGTCGGATCCCTGCGACTTCTCCCAGGTGCAGAGCTTGATCGCCACAGGTGATGCATTCCTGAACTCAACCGTCAGCGCTATTATGAACTCACAAGCCTGGACGGGTAACTCCGTGATTTTCATCACCTGGGATGAGAGCGACTTCACCGGCTCGGGTCCGTTCGGCTTCGGCGACACGAGCGGCTGCTGTGATTCGGTCCAGGGCGCGGGCGGCGGACACGTCGTCACGCTGACTATCTCGCACTCGGACCACTCACCGCGCACCTCCAACGTGGCCTATAACCACTACTCGCTGCTCGCTACCATCCAGGGTGGCTGGAAGCTCGGGTGCCTGGCGTTCACCTGCGATACCGCCAACGTGCAACCGATGAGCGACCTGGTCGGCCCGCAGGGCTAAGAGGCCGGGAAACAGTAGAAACAGCGCATTAACGTTGCGTGCAAAGAGCCTTGCGGCTGCGCCCATATGGCAGTCTCAAGGCTCATACTACACCCACTACTCCCAGGCGCCGACCTTCACGTA
>Ga0137389_10001635_pt1 | contig 13223 bp, 13 predicted proteins | sample 15con2h14BmetaG_FD_104645 | JGI IMG/M metagenome (GOLD analysis project Ga0137389, IMG submission 104645) | Vadose zone soil microbial communities from Angelo Coast Range Reserve, California, USA - 15con2h1.4B metaG | ecosystem: Environmental > Terrestrial > Soil > Vadose zone > Saprolite...
ACCGCGCCGGTTTCAGGCTTCGCCTGCAGTGTGAAGCTGACCCGGCCCCATCGCGTGGGGGCCTGCTCGATGCTGATCTTCTTTCCGGACACCACCCACTGGCGTGGAACGCCCTTGGCCAAGTGGAGCCGGTCTTCGTCAGAATCTTCGAGTACCAGCATCCAGCGTGCGATGAGCGGAATGGTTTGTTGCGCGGGAATGCAGTACAGCGCCGAGTCCCCAGTAATGCCTGCCACCTCGCCGGCCGTCCAACTCCCGCGCGTGTGGCCGTGATAGCGATGCGCGTAGAGGAATAGCAGGAACTCTTCGATGCGGTCCAGCCGGAGCAGCATTTGCGCGTACCCGTAAGAAATGAAGCCGAGAATCTCGCGTCCGTCGTCGTGGACTCCCCCCCGTTGGCTACGACTCCGACTGTCGTCGCCCCGTACGCGCGCATGCAGTCGATCACGAGATTCGCCAGGTGCGCGGGTAGTACGTCCGCTTGCAGCAATTCGGCGTAGGCACGATGCGGCCATTGCTGCGGGCTCGGTTTTTCTGTCTGCAGCGACTCGCGAAAGGTGAGCGTGGTTCCGGGGAACAATCCGATGTAGGGCGGCGTCTTGTCGCGTTGAATGTTCTTTTCAACGCTTTCGACGGTGCGGCGGCGCAGCGTCTGGCCAAGTTTCGACCAGTCGGCGGCGAGTTCCTCCATACCCGAGGCTGGTTGGTTGCGTCCCACCTCGGTCCACGTCTTGGCGATGTCGTTGAAGCCTCGAGCCGCGCAAGCCAGGCAAAGGTCCGTTCGACCACCCATCGCCATCGCCCCAATCCGCTGCCATGCTCAGTGTTGCGCCTCGCGAGCAAGGGCATGATGTGGCGGGCAAGCAGACCTTGGCGGATTGCCTCGGCGTCATAACCACGGTCGCCTAACACGCAATCAGGGGCGATGACGCGGACGTCCGCGCTCTCCTTGTAAAACTATCGCGAATGCCTTCGACAACCCACTTCAGAGGTGTCGATACGTTTCCAGGGCGTTATTGCCGACGCGAGTCTGGCGGCACCAGGTTGTTCGCGCGATAGTACACAACAAGCTGGCCGTAGTGCTCACCGCTGTGCTCGATGGCGAACGTCCAGATGCAGGAGTTGTGGGCCATCCGGTTGCCGAAAAATTTCGATGTATTGTCCAGACCCGCCTCGCCCTGCTGTTGGATCACTTTTGCTCCGTCCGCGACGGCCTCCTGCACGAACTTCACCACGTCGGCCTTCGTCTTGAAAACGTCACGCGAAGGATTGTCGCCCTCGCCGAAGTCGGGCCCGAGGTTTAATCCGGAAATCCTGCGTATCAGGACGAAATCGAGTGCGGCGGCGTGGAGAAGATTCTGGGCAAAGGTGCGCTCGTCCTTCTGTACCTTGAAATCGTACTTGTCTGCGGGAAAATCCTGGGCCATGGCGATAAGTTTGTTCCCGATGTCGTTCCATCGGTCCAACATCTCATCGGATCGAGAGCGCGAGGGACTTGGAGGTTGATTCTGCGTTTGGGCCTGACTGTGAAGGCTCATTCCGGCGGCAGCCAGTAGAGTGAGCACAACCACCGCGAACGAACACCGCTTCAAAGACTGCTTCATCGTAAATTTCTCCTTTGGATTGAGTGGTAGATCGTTCCCCGAGTAGAGCGTGCGCTTCAATGCGACGTAAGGTCATTCCGGACCACCTGGCCGTCCTTCATCACAAATCGAACTCGCTCGATCTCGGTGATATCGGCGATCGGGTCTCGAGCAACGGCAACAAGATCAGCAAATTTGCCGGGCTCGATCGAGCCGATGCGGTCCTGCCAGCCCAGCATTTGTGCCGCATTGACGGTGATCGCACGAATAACGTCGAGCGGCGGCATTCCGGCAGCACGCAGGTTAACGAAGGCCGCGGCGCTTGCCTCGCCGCGCGTCTTTCCAGGATAGAACCAGCACATATCCGATCCAGCCGCAAATTTCACCCCCGACTTCAAAACTCGCGGAACCAATTCGTCGTATTGCTTTTGGACGCGTGCATCAGAGCTGGCATTGGAGGAGTGGAAGGCGGAAGACATCACTATGCTTGGCTCAGTGATCTTCATGAAAAAGTTGCCATACCAAGTGGGCGTCAGATCGAGGAAGATGCCTTTATCCCGCATCTGCTTCAGTTGTTCGTCGGTCACCTTGTTGCCATGCTCGATAGAGTCTGCGCCGGCTTCGATGGCGGTTTGAATGCTGGCGATATCGACGGCATGGGCGGCAACCTTAAGGTGCTCACGGTGTGCCTCCTCGACCATCGCCGTCAGTTCCAGGGGTGAGATGGCATCGCCGACTGTAACCTTGATAAGGTCGACGTTATAGAAGACGTTCTGTAGCACTGCCTGCCGTGCTCGTTCAGGACTGTCTATCATTAGGAATTCCTGTTCTACAATCGCCTGGGCAACCGCGGGATTCAGACTCTGAAGGTATGAATCCAACGCTATAACCTTACGTTCGGATGCCAGGATCCTCGGGCCGGGAACGCGGCCGGCATTGATCGCGTCCCGCAGGGCCGCATCGCCGTCAATACCGGAGTGCCCGAGATTGCGTATGGTGGTAAAGCCACTCTCCAAGTCTTCGCGCGCCAATTGCGCGCCCAGCAACACGCGTTTAGTGGGCGACTCGACAACTGCCAGTAGTAACCCCGGAGCAAACTCTCCATTGAAGTGGCGTGCGATTTCGGCTTCTGGGGGCACAATGATGTCGAGAAGCAGGTGCGTATGACTATCAATCAGTCCGGGAAGCAAAGTGGAACTGCCCAGATCGATGGTTTTGACGCCCGGCGCATGCGCTTGCACTTGCGTCGGAGAACCAACCTCCTTGATCTTGCCGTTTTCAATGAGCACGGCTGCGGGCGAAAGCACCTGCCCGGTCCGAGGATCAAGCATCCGGCCAGCCCTTACCAGGGTCTGGACGGTAGGCGTTTGGGCAACGACGCGCCCAACTGAAAACAAGACGAAAAACAATGCAGTCAAGACCGTGCACAAGTTACGCATGCGACTCAGTCCTCCGTATCACCACGTGCTCCCAGCATCTCTACTACATCTCACGTTTAGTCTACTACACTATGCGTTGACAAAGGCAAGGGGTTTCAGGGAAATCTCACTGGCGTGCGTGAGGGCACCGCTCCGGGGACTCCAGGAAGGAAGCGGTACGGCTCGGTGCGTGGTGACTCCCGGAAATTACCGCTTAACAAGAAAACAGCAAGCGGTGTGTGCCACCGTCCCAAAAACGCCCCAAAGGAGGACAGCGCCGAAGACTACGGTTAGCAGCATGCTCGCAGCGCGGTAGGTTGGTTGGGGCGGAGCGGCCAACCGGGCAAGACGATGGCTCATAAACGATGAGGCTGACGCCTGCAGCAACAATGCCTTATCTGGATTGGCAAGTTTTGCGAGTGCAGAAACCAACTCTTCACCGTGGGCGCTCTGAATCACAAACTCGTCACAGGAGAGCTCTCGATACAAGGCAAGGCGAGAGCCGGCGATCCAGACAAGCGGATGGAACCACAACACGCAAAGGCTCACTTCATGGATCAGGCGTATTAAGTTGTCGCGTCTTCGTGCATGGGTCAGTTCGTGGATGAGAACCGCGTTGAGTTCATGTTCGCTTAACAGCCGATCAATTCCATACGGAAGCGAAACATAAGGATGCAAGACCCCGTCTACCGCCGGAGCGTGCCCAGTCTCAGCGAACCTTACTGGGACGCCCTGCGCAACGAACCCCGGCCTCGGCAGACGGCCACTCTGACTCGCCGTGACCGAGGTATCACGATGCTCAGCGCGTATCCGCAAACAAAGCCGCGTAAGCATTAGGGTTGCGCAAAGCAACCACACTACCGAAAGCGTGGTAGCGGTCCGGCCTCGAGAGATGGTATTCGCGAAGTCGCCGATGATGCCCAACGGTGCGGCCCACGAAAGGTGGGACGACCAAAACTTGTCGAGGACTGCGCCCACCGGCAGAACGAAATTGAGCGAGGTCGCTACCCAGATCCAATACTTCGTGGTGGCGCTGCCACCTCGGATGGACGTTAGAGCCCATGCCGCGAGCCCAACCACTGAGGCATACAGAAGGTGAATGTCAAAATAATACAACGCACGCGTGATGTGCTCATGCATGGCCTTTTCCTCCGCGGCTACGGCTGTTCTTGTTGCCTGGCGCCGCGTTTTGAAGAGCCTTTAAGTCCTTGAGTGTGATCGTGCCCGTTTCGAGTAGGTTTGAAACCAGTATGCGAGGGGATCCGCCGAATAAATCCAGGAGGTCTCGAACCAGCCCGCTTCTGTACTCGTTCTGGTCGATCGCAGGCTCGAATAGCTGGGCATTACCGATTTTCTTCACTTTTCGCAGAGCACCTTTTTGCTCAAGTCTATAGACGAGCGTCTGTACAGTTGTGTAAGCAACGCGCTCTTCCTCGGGCAAACTGTCGAGAATTTCGCGGACTGAACAGGTCCCCAGTTTCCAAAACTGCTCCAGGATTCGTGTCTCGGCTTTTGAGAAACGAGTTTTATTCATATCTCCTATCCACCTCGGCAATGCTACTACAACGTCCGTTTTCCGGACAAGCGGCCAATTCTCCTCAGTTTCGTTGCGCTGATTCTGCCTGCACTGGCTGGGCATCGGTATAACGGGTACATGAATCGCAATGCCGATCAGTCCAGCTGCGTCGCCGGGTAATTGTTGAGTAGCATCCAAAGTTGCTGCCTCCGCAAAGCAATTCGCTCGGCTGATTTCGCCCTCCTCCATCCACCATTCGCCTGCATACCTGAAGATTCTTCTGCTCCGCAACGGCGGTGCAGTTCCTACTTCGAGCGGATTTGCTCGCGGAGAGATCGTTGGGCGCTCTGCCCAAAGGGTCCGTCTGAAATCGCTGCAGAATCAAGCTCATACCTCCCAATGAGTTCCTTGACAGTGACCGTTCACGAGTTGCCCGTATTTACAGGGTCGACATCTCGAATAAACTTTCTTCTCCCGGCGTCGCGTCAGTCAGACTGGAGAAGAAAATATGGCGCGACATAGATATCAATATGGATGCTTAACCAGGAGGAACAACAAGCTTAGTGAAGACGTTTGGCAGTTTCGTTTTTACGAAACGACACCGGAAGGCCGCCGATGCCGGAGGTCAACTAGCGTGGGGACGGTAGCCCAATACGCGACAAAGACACACGCCTTGCGCGTCATCGAGCCACTCCGCCTCCGATTGAATCTGCACCATCGATTCGGAAGGCCCGTATCAGTCAGTGCTCTGATGGATCGCTATATGGAACACGAATTGTCCGAGCGGCGGCATTCGACACAACAATCTCATTCGTCGGCCCTGAACCGATGGATTCGCCCTCGTTGGGGTAACTATCTGCTGGAGCAAGTAAAGCCGGTGGAAGTCGAAGAGTGGCTGCGGTCTCTCCCCTTGGCGCCCAAAACCAAGGTCAATCTTCGCAGCCTGTTTCACCTTATTTATGAGCACGCACAGCGATGGGAATTGACAGATCGCAATCCCATCGACCTGGTACGACAGCGCGGTGGCCGCAGATGCATACCACGCGTGCTAACGCCAGGCGAGGTCCGCCTCCTTCTGGAACAAGGGGCCGAACCTTACCGCACCATGATTCTGTTTGCGGTATGTCTTGGCCTTCGCGCCAGCGAAATCATGGGCCTGCAGTGGGGCGCCTTCAACTGGGAAGATCTCACGGTCCTCATTCGGCGAGGCGTTGTCAACGGCAAAGCTGGCGATACCAAGACCGAAGCCTCTCGTAAAGCTCTTCCAGTTGATCCTCGCGTTGCTGCACCTCTGGTGGAACTGCGCAACCGCAGCTTGCACAAAGGCCCGCAAGACTGGGTCTTCGCAAACCGCGCTGGCCGACCCCGAGGACAACAAAACATTCTGCAGCGCCATCTCAGGCCAGCCGCGGTACGGGCTGGAATCGGAAAGATCGGCTGGCACACCTTTCGACAATTCGTACTCGACCATGCTGGGAGCCGCCGGTGCCGATATGAAGGTGCAGCAGGAGTTGCTACGGCACTCGACCATCCAGAGCACAATGAACATCTACACCCAGGCAGTATCCGAGCAAAAACGCGCCGCGAACAGCATGGTGGTGGGAATTCTGTTCAATGAAATTGCGTCCAAGAACCAGCCTCCGCTAATGGGAGCTAAAAGGCACTAGGCACGCGAACATTGGGCCTCATGCGATCATATTCAAGTGATTGTCTTTGTGGAGCTTGAGGTTGGTTGCGGGGGCCCGATTCGTACCGAATTTACAATTCCTGTCGATACCCTTCAGGAGCGAACTAAGCCATGGCGCTATGTAAATCTCACACGATGGCGAACGCGAGGGGCAGTTTCCGTATACCGACCATCCGGAAACCCGACCTTGATTTTCTTGGATGACCTCTTGCTAACCGAGGGAGCAAGATCTAGTCTAACTCGGTAACCGAGAGGAGACCTTGTGAGCAAGCCTTCCGACCTGGTCCAGGGGACGCTGGACATGCTGATCCTCAAAATACTGGCATTGCAACCCTTGAATGGATGGGCCATCAGCCAACGTCTGAAACAGATTTCCAGCGATGTGCTGGGCGTTAGCGACGGTTCCCTCTACCCTGCGCTGCACAAGCTGGAACATCGCGGTTGGATTCGGGCTCACTGGAAGTCGAGTGAAAATAACCGCCGCGCCAAGTTCTATTCGCTGACGGGGCTGGGGCGGAAGCAGCTCGAAAAAGAGACATCCAACTGGAACCGCGTCTCGGCGGCAATCTCCGGCATAGTAAAGCTCAAAGAGGCCTGAATATGGATATCGAACAATGGTTCTATTCCCTGCCATTACGTTTGCGCTCCTTTTTCCATCCCCACCAGGTAGATCAGGAACTAAAAGAGGAGCTCCGAGAGCATCTCGAGCAACAAATCAAGGAAAACGTCGCGAGAGGCATGTCGCCGGAAGACGCGCGCTACTCCGCCCTACGCACTTTGGGCGGAATCACACAGATCGAACAGCAGTGCCGAGACGCTCACAGCGGAAGCGTCTTGGAGGACCTTGTTCATGACTTGCGTTACGGGTTCCGGCAACTGTGCCGTAGTCCAGGGTTTTCTGCACTGGCAATTCTGTGTTTGACCTTAGGCATCGGTGCGAATGCTGCGGTGTTCAGTTGGGTCGAAGGGATCTTATTCCGTCCTTATCCCGCGGTCGCGCACCAAGAGCGGCTGTTTGCTCTTGCGGGAACGGCGCGAGGTGAGAGTGGAGAGACAGAACTTTCATGGCCGGACTTCCTTGATTTGCAGAGGAGCTGCACATTATGTGAGGAGTTCTTTGTCAGCAAGATTACCGGCAGCACGCTGAGTATCGGGGACCACGCCGAGACCGCAACCGGTAGCATCGTCTCCGCTAACTATTTCGACGCGATCGGTGTTCGTCCTATTCTCGGGCGTGGCTTCGAACCGGGCGCAGATGCAGGTAACGACTCCCACCCGGTCGTAGTCATCAGCTATCAGCTGTGGCGCAATCGTTTCAAAGGTGACCCGGAAATCATTGGCAAGATGCAGCGCTTTAATAATGTGCCGCACACCATCATCGGCGTCGCGCCAGAAGGATTCTATGGAACTTTCGTAGGCTGGGCGATGCAGTTCTGGGTGCCGGCGTCTATGGAAGAAACCTTCGAGAGTGGCGGCTACAAGCTTGAAGACCGGGACGCGCGGTGGATTGAAGCTTATGTACGGCTCAAACCCAGCGTCAGTCGCTCGCAAGCGCAGCAAGAAATTTCGGCAATTGCGGCGCGATTGGAGACGAGGTACCCAGCCACAAACCGTGGGCGCGGCGTCGGAGTGTGGCCGTTGTGGCAGACACCGTTTAACAATGCCGGCACGCTGCTGCCGACACTCGAGGTCATGGTGGCTGTCGTCGCTTTTGTTCTGCTCATCGCCTGCGCCAATGTGGGCAATCTGCTGCTGGTCCGGTCATTCGCGCGTCGTCACGAAATGAGCGTTCGGCTCGCGATTGGAGCCAGCCGCGTGCGTTTGTTGAAGCAACTTCTTACCGAAAGTCTCATTCTTTCGGCGCTGGGCACAGCCGGCGGACTTCTCGCGGCGTATTGGTGTCGGCACGCGCTGGTGCTCTTGTTACCAGCGCGCTCGGGAGTCGCAATGTACCTGCCCGGGGAAATCGACGGGCGCGTGATGTCGTGGAGCGCTGGTATTTGCTCGATCGTGACGCTGATTGTCGGGCTAATTCCGGCGTTTCAAACGCGCAACCTCGATCTTGCCGGGCCCTTGAAAGCCGAATCCTCAGGTGTGGTCGGCGCACGGGGGAGAGCGTGGATGCGCTCGGGCCTCGTCGTGTTCCAGGTTTGTTTGAGCTTCGTTTTGCTGGTTGGAGCGGCCTTATTGCTCGAAAGCCTGGAAAAGATTCGAACCACAAGTCCGGGCTTTAGCACGACGAGCGTGGTGAAGACCGGTGTACCGCTGGTCGCAGCGGGATACGACGTGCCGCGGGCCAAGGTTTTTCAAGACGAACTGATTGACCGCCTCAGTGCGCTTCCGGGCGTGGAGTCCGCCGCTTTCGCCGGGGTCACTCCGTTGGGCTACGGTACATTCCCTTCCACGCCAATTGCTGTGGACGGCTACCAAGCTCCACTTGAGGAACAACCTGCCATTGAGTACAACCAGGTCAGTCCGGGTTATTTCGCCACCTTAGGAATCCCTCTCCTCTCCGGTCGTGAATTCACGCGCACCGACAATGAAAACGCGCCGCTGGTCGCCATCGTGAATCGAACTATGGTTACGCGGTACTGGGGCGACCAGGATCCTATTGGCCGTCGCCTCCAAGTAAAAGGCCGCTGGGCACGAGTCGTAGGTGTAGCCGCCGACTCTAAATATGAGAGCATGCGCGAGACTCCAAGGCCATTTTTCTACGTACCGCTCCGGCAGGATTTCGTACGAGCACCGGCGTTGAATATCCGCACCAATCAACGGCTACCAACCATTCTGGCCGCGCTCGTTCACGAAGTGCATGCTTTGGACGCAAACCTTGCACTTTACGAGATGATCACACTCCAAGAACAAGTAAACCGCTCGACGTCGCCTCAACTTGTGGCCGTCACCTTGGTTTCGATTTTGGGAGGCTTGGCGCTTCTCCTGGCTGGCGTTGGCCTGTACGGCGTGATGTCTTACGCTGTAGCGCAGAGCACGCGCGAGATGGGATTGCGCATGGCTCTTGGTGCCGGCCCGGCGAATCTGATTCGTCTGGTCATTTCGCGCGGCCTCCAGCTAACGGCTGGAGGCGTCCTCTTCGGCACCGCTGTAGCACTCGCTCTGACGAGATTACTCGGAAAGCTTCTCTACAACGTCAGCCCGCACGATCCGCGGGTATTCGGATCGGCGCTGGCAGTGATGACGATGATTGCAATCTCAGCTTGCCTGCTGCCGGCCTGGCGCGCAGCCCGGATCGACCCCGCCCGAGTATTGCGGGATTGACCTTGCGCCGTCCGCGATATGTCGTTAAAGCAATTTTTCGCCAACCTGAGTGGGTGCAAACCTCGCTTTACGGGGAAGTGCCGGAAATCCACCCAAAACGCGTCCCACCGCAACAAACGGTCGGAAGTCCGTCTCAAGCCATTTATCAACTTTCTCGTTTGTCGGATACATACCTTCACAAGGAGGTCTTTTGGTCAGCTTGAAGAATATGAGCCGGAAAGTGAAAATTCTCTTGCGGTGGTTGGTGCCCAGCGGTGAATTGCCTCGCGGTCAGGAGTTCTCGGTTCCCGCCCGTTTTGACCACCAAGGCGAAGACTGGACCAGCAATGGGTGGAGCCTCACCATCACGACCGAAGGAGTTCCAGATGCCGAAGGCCGACAGATCGGGACTGCGCGGTTCTTGATGTCAGAGGCTCCTCACGATTGGCTATCGGTCGGGAAACGCTTCATGATTTTTTCGTCGAAGGCTCTGGCGCAAGGTCTGGTGGAGCAAGTTCTGTCCGATTGAACCCCGTGCGGCAAGACTGCTGTGGCCGCATGTAGTGTTGCGGATTTGGGCGTAATATGACTGCCGAAGCTTTGAAGGCTTGTATGAAGCCTAGTAGTTGGCTCCCATTCATAGCGGTGGCGGTCCTTGTAGTGACTCCTCTGCCTGCTCAGCAAAATCTTCCTAAGTCAACCCAAGAGGGTTTAGCTGCTTCGGTTCGTGTAGAAGTCCTGACACCCGTCGATTTCAAGGCCCTTCTCTCTCAAGCCCAATCAAGCGACCGCGAGGCCCAGTATTTGCTGGGCCTCATCTACGAAAGAGGCCTATTAGTTCCCCGAGACTTCCCTGCGACAAGGAGCTGGATGCTCAAGTCCGCTGAACAAGGCTATGCACCCGCCCAAGGAGCGATGGGCGAGATGTACTTGATTAACGTCAGAGACAATGCCCCGATCCGCGATTACGGTGACGCCGACAGATGGTTGCGGCTGGCGGCTACTCAAGACAACGCCGATGCACAGTTCTGGCTGGGGACAGGGTATGAGCGGGGCTGGTTTGGGACAACCGATTATCGAGAGGCGCTCAAGTGGCTGCAGAAGGCCGCTGCACAAGGACTGCCAAACGCACAGTTCTGCTTGGGCCAAATGTATGAGGAAGGAAAAGATGTCCCTGAGAGCGACTCCTTGGCGGCCAGTTGGTACCGGAAGGCGGCAGACCATTTCTCCGATCACGTAGGAGGGGTGTGGGAAGCGGAAGTTCAGTTGGCCTATCTGTATCGAGATGGTCGCCTGCCGCAGGATTACGTCCAAGCATACATGTGGTTCGCAATCGTTGGCTCCGCTGTCGTCCCTACTGATGACGACGAGATGAAATGGGCCGCTGAGCACATGACTGAGGCGCAAATCGCCCAAGCCCAGCGTGTGGCGGAGGATTGGATCAAACGTCACACGGCCAAGCCAGTAGATTTAGTTCAAGCAAAGCGATAGAGAGTCTCTTGCTTCTCTTCGTGCGTTAGGAAGCCAGTTAAACGAGCGCGCTCCGCTTTTTGGTTTTGGGTTCGTGCCAACAAGGCAGCTAATCGTCAATTTGTGGCCGACCGACAGCGTTAGACTGAAATTGCGGGGAAAGCAAATCTGTTCAAGTTCAGTTGCAAACAATCGTGCTGTCGCCGTGGCCCAAATTGGTTGTAGTGCAGACCAGCGGTTTCGGGGGAGTGGGAATCGAGGCGCATCGGTCTACGAGAGCATTGTACTTTTGTACTAAATCGGCGTAATCCTTCTGCCGTTGCTGATCTCTTTCGTGGAGCACCTCATAATTGACCTGAGCGACGTCTCTTTCTTGTTGTACTTCAAACGCTGCTGTCACTTGGTCAAATTCTTGTTGCAGACTTGCCTCTGCAAGGACTGCAAGCTGCCAATCTTTCACCGAGAGGCGTGCTGGAGTCTCCATCACGCATCTGTCAAGTTGATGTTTCAATCCGTAAGCCTCGTTCTCTCGGGATAAAGCTTGTTCCATTTGTTCTGTAGTGCCGCTGTTCGGTTTATCGAATCTTATTTCGCTCACCCTAACGATAAGATCGTGACACGCCGTTGTTGTGTGGATAGTCTTCCTTTTCTCCTGTGCTTGCCCGCTTGCCAGGACAGCTAAGGCGAACACTGTGACCACCAGCAGCTGTCCTTTATGACTCATAACCACCATACACCCCTCCTTTGTACGTCGGAGTCGAGGATCAGGCTCAGGTTTACACATTGACAAGATTCTTGCTGTAGACCCACGGCAAACTTACGATCTGCAACTCAGCTTGGTAGTAATCGTGCGACATGTCGCAATGCTCACACGCGACAGAGAAATGATTTGGCAGGCCATGATCTAGCACATGCGCGCCCGAACTTCCCGTGTAAACGGGACGCAGGCGAAGCAACCTTCGGACTACTCCTACCTTCCGATCCTAGGCAAGGCACAACCCCAGTAATCTGGCATTAGCTCTTCCGCTTAGCCCTGAACTTGGCCCATCGTGCCCGCTGCGCAGCTGCTATCTTCGCCCTCGATTTCGCCGACATCTTTCGCCGTTTGCGGCTGGGCTTGACCGTCCCACTATAAACATTCGCAAACGCCGTAAGTGCCGCGTTCAGACCAGACAACTGCTTCTCCACGCGACCACGTTCCTTTTTCAACTGCTGCATTATTGAAGACAGGTTCGCCATTGTTTGAGCCCCCTCGGGACGGGATTGTAGCAGAGCTTCGATGAAGCGAGGCGCTCACGGTAAGGGACGGATCACTCCAAGCAATCATCGACTTGCCGCAAACTCACCATCCTTTGCGCTTGACTGTGACTTCTGTGCGGTACAAACTTCTATATGGTGCGTCGTGAAAAGACTAACAGTTGCTCTCCTTATCGTTGGGACATTGACTTCCACGGTTTTGCACAAACTGCGGAACAGATTATAGAAGGTCGACGTAAGGTATTTGTCGGTTGGCTCGGGATCGTCAACTTCGCGGAAGCCAAGTACAAGAGTAAACACCGCGTCTACGGGAACCTAACTGCTTTGCGCCATGCCCACCTGCTGGACGCCTTGGTTTTCGAGTCCAACGTCCCCTCAAGCCCGCCAGACTCGAATCTCATACCAGTAAGCACGGGTTTTCGGGTGACAGTCTCCAGCGATGGACAGCACTACAAGGTGGCGATCCATGAAAGGTTGGTGGATGTGGGGGATATTGGCCTGCTTGTTGACCAAGCGAGTACGGAATGGATAGTTTCGTGTCCGCCACAGGCACCCCCCGAGGATGGCCCACAGGGACCTTTGTCATCCGTCGCAAGGTAGGCGAATCGCGTCGGTCCTCCATTGGATCTCACGCTTCCAGCCAGTTATTTTGCAACACGCTGTGCAGGGCAACACGCGCCGCCAGACGTTATCAGCACAGCCAACATCTTTCAGCCAACTAGTGCAGTGTGCGACGTCATTCTGAAGTAGGAATTACGGCACAATAAATTGTCGCAATCAGGCGATAGCGCTCACAACCCGGTCAGTGAGTGCTTCTATGGCGAGTAGAGTCGAGAACAGGCGCAGTGACTGTAGTCTCCCGGTGGATATTGGACGGGGCTTTCGCCTCGCCACCTCAGTCCGGTTTGGCTTGGTTCTGTTTCCTGTCCCCGCTCATCGAACCGGACTCGCAGATTCGACCCTCTACGCCGAAAGCTCCGACGGCTTTGTTATCTCCACCGCCGCTCCGATTGCTTCTATGAGAAGGTCATAAAAGT
>Ga0137389_10001636_pt1 | contig 13222 bp, 6 predicted proteins | sample 15con2h14BmetaG_FD_104645 | JGI IMG/M metagenome (GOLD analysis project Ga0137389, IMG submission 104645) | Vadose zone soil microbial communities from Angelo Coast Range Reserve, California, USA - 15con2h1.4B metaG | ecosystem: Environmental > Terrestrial > Soil > Vadose zone > Saprolite...
GAGCGCAACCGGCAGTGTCTGGGTGCGCTGCGCGGTGACGAACAGCGAAGCGGTAAATTCGTTGAACGACAGGATTGCCGCGAACAACCAGCCGCTGACCAGGCCCGGGACCAGCAACGGCAATGTGATGGTGGTGAGAACGCGGTGCGGCGGCGCGCCGAGGCTCGCGGCGGCAAGCTCCAGTCGCGGATCGAGGTTGCGCAGCGAGATGTAGACGCTGCGCAGCACGAATGGCAGCACGAGCACGACGTGGCAGGCGACGATCACCCCATAGCCGCGCGCCATGCCGAGCTGCGCCGCGAGGATCAGAAAACCGAGACCCACCGTGAAGTGGGGCACCACCAGCGGAGAGAGCAGCACGGCCTCGAGCGCCCGCTTGAAGCGGAACTCGTAGCGCTCGAGCGCGAGTGCGAAGGCCGCGCCGACCACAAGCGCGATGGAGGATGCCCAGCCGGTCACGATAAGCCCGTTGCGAAAGCCGGCTTGGAAGTCGTCGTACGCGAGCGCCTTGACGAACCAGCGCCACGACCAGCTCTCGGGCGGGAACGACAGAATGGCTCGGCTGTTGAAGGCGGCGAGCGTGACGACCAGCGCAGGCAGCAGCAGAAAGCCGAGAATGGCGCTCACGGTGACCCCACCCAGCAGGCGCAGGCGCCACTGCGACGGCAAGCGCGGCATCTCAGTGCGGCCCGATTTTTTCGAGCGGGGCTGCGGCGGCGCGCATCAGCGCCAGCACCGCGAATGTGAGCACGAGCCCGGCGACCGACAGGCTCGCCGCAAACGGGAAGTTGAAGCTCGCGAAGCCGAGCTGATAGACCAGGTTCGAGACCATGTTGACCCGGCCGCCGCCGATCAGCTGCGGGGTCGCGAACGCGCTGAAGGTCCAGGCGAACGCGGTGGTGACGCCGGCGATGATTCCGGGCGTGGAGAGAGGAAGCGTCACGGTGAGAAAGACGCGGATCGGGCCGGCGCCGAGGCTCGCAGCCGCGCGCTCGTAGTCGCAATCGATGTGGGAGAGCGCCGCCGCCAACATGATCACCATCACCGGCAAGGTGACGTGGACGAGCGCGGTGACCACCGCGAACTCGGTGAACATGAATTGCACCGGCGCTCCGATCAGCCCGGCCTTGAGCAGCATCGAGTTCAAAAACCCGTTGTTGCCGAGCACGACGATCCAGGAATAGGTGCGTACCACCTCGCCGAGGAACAGCGGGGTGACGGCGATCACCAAAATTACCGACTTGAGCGCGACGTTTCTGACATGCACCAGCGCATAAGCGAGCGGGTACCCAACGACGAGCGTGAACAATGCGGTGAGGAAGCAGATCCAAACCGTGTCGAGGAACACCCGGAGATAGAGCGGCTTCATCAGCGCCGCGAAATTTGCGAGCGTGAAACCCCCCGGCTCCAGCGAGCCCGGCACATAGGCCCGCAGGCTGTATTGCATCACCGCCGCCAGCGCGGCCACGAAGGCGAGCGCGCACAGCGTGGCCGGCGCCACGAATGCACGCAGAAACGGTCTCGACGTCATGGCCGCTCGGCGGGACGACACGGCGGCACGCGGCGCAGGCAGGCCATCAGGCCGTCAGTTCATGATGTTCTCGGCAAACCACTTGCGCCACTCCGCGGTCTTCTCCGCGCGCAGCTTGTGATCGATGATGATGGCCTGCTTGTTCCACTGGTCGACCGAGGTGAACACCCCCGGCAGCTTGGCGATGGCCGGGTCGAGCTTGGCATCCAGGACCACCGGGCTGCCCTTCTTGAATTTTGCGACTTCGGCCTGCACCTGCGGGTCGAGCGCGACGTTGATGAACTTGTAGGCGAGTTCCGCCTTCTTGGAGCCTTTCATGATGGCGACGGTGTCGATGCCGAGCACGGCGCCCTCCTTCGGGATCACGAGCTCGATAGGAACGCCTTCGCCGGCCATGTAGTGCGCGTTCATCGACAAGATCACCTGGATGGGCGTCTCGCCGTTGGCAATGAGCTGCTGGCTGTTGGCGTCATTGGTATAGAACGCCTTGAAACTCGGCTTGAGTTCCTTGAGCTTGGCTTGCCCCTTTTCCCAGGTCGCAGCGTCGCCGCCCGAGAGCAGCGCAGCCACGACGATGAGATGACTGGGATCGAAGTCCGGCGCGGCGAGCTTGCCTTTGACCTCGGGCCTCCAGAGATCCGCCCAGCTCTCGAATGCCGCGCCTTTGATCAGGTCGGGCCGGTAGCCGATGGTGTAGACATAGGCCCAGGTGCCGATGTGATACGGGCTGATCTTGGCCTGGGCGACCAAATTCTTCGCGTTCGCCACCTTGGCGAGGTCGAGCTGCTCGTAGAGGCCATCGTTGGCATAGAGCCAGCCCACGTGCGATGTCGTGAACGTGATGTCGCTCTCGGGATTGCCCTTGGCAAGCTTCTCTTTGTTCAGCCGATCGATCGTGCCGCCGGTGATATACTCGACCGGCACGCCCGTCGCGGCGGTAAATTTCTTGCCGATGAGGTTGTCGACCATGTCCCGCCAGCTGCCGCCCCACACGCTGACGACGAGCTTGTCCTGAGCGCTAGCCTGCATCGGCGTCAAGACGAGAGCCAACGCAGCGAGTGCCATGCAGATCCGTTTCATGCTCCTGCCTTTCCGGTTCGCTCGACCATCATTTGACGCCACGCCAATCTGCGGGGCGTCGAGCAACACCCGTGGATTTCCGGCGCGTCATTATTCGTTGAGAGCGCCAAGCTTGTCCAGCGTCGCGGGCTCGCCATCGCCTCCGCTTGCCCGGATGGCCGCGCAAGGCTTGGTTCACGCTCAAGCTTGAGGGTAGATTGACTGCGCAACGTGGGAGTGCATCGCGATGGGACCGCGCCTGGAGCGCAGCAACCGACCAAAACAGAGGTCAGCCGGTAACGTGGCGGCGGCCTATCTCGCCTTGTTGGCCGATCGTGGGGTCGACTATCTGTTCGGCAATGCGGGGACCGATTTTGCGCCGCTCATAGAGGCGTATGCGCAGTCGGCGCAAACGGGCGTCGCAGTTCCGCGGCCCATCCTGGCGACGCATGAAAATCTCGCCGTCGCCATGGCGCACGGCTACGGCATGGTGTCGCGCCGCGTACCAGCGGTGATGGTGCACGTCAGCGTCGGCACCGCGAACATGGTCTGCGCGGCGTTGAATGCGGCGCGCGAGAACGTCGCGATTCTGCTCACTGCGGGCAGATCTCCGCTCACCGAGACGGGTCTGTTGGGCTCGCGCGACGGCTACATCCACTGGGCGCAGGAAATGTACGACCAGGCGGGCATGATCCGCGAAATCGTCAAATGGGATTACGAATTGCGAAACGCCGAGCAGCTGACCACGGTGGTCGACCGCGCGCTTGCGATCGCGGCGACGGAACCGCGCGGCCCCGTCTACCTGTCTTTGCCGCGCGAAGTCATCGCGGCGCCGGTTTCCGATTTCGAGCCTCCATCGCCCTCTCGGCTCAGCGCTGCGGCTCCCCCGGCGCCGGACGCAGACGCGATTGCCGCGGCCGCGCGCACGCTCGCGCAAGCAACGCGGCCGTTGATCGTGACGGCGAACGCCGGCAGGGACGCCGCGGCCTTCAAGGCGCTCACGCAGTTCACCGAGCGGTTTGCGATACCTCTCGTCCAGCATCGGCCGCGTTATTTCTCGCTGCCGTCATCGCATCCGATGAATCTCGGGTTCGATCCCGTGCGACTGGTGCAAAAGGCGGATGCGATCCTGGTGCTCGAGAGCGACGTCCCCTGGATTCCAAGCCGGGCCACGCCCCGCCCGGAGTGCAAGGTCATCCAATGCGGATTCGATCCCTTGTTCACGCGCTACCCGATCCGCGGCTTTCCCTGCGACGTTGCCATCACGGGGAGCAGCGTTGCCACCCTTGCCGCGTTGACCGCGGCACTCGCGGACGGCCTCGATGAGCAGTCGATCGAGCTGCGTCGGCGCTGGATCAAGGAGGAGCGCGAGGCGCTGACGGCGGCCTGGAAGACTGCGCTCGATGCCGCCGCCCGCAAGACCCCGCTCGATCCCACGTGGGTGAGCCACTGCGTCGATCGCGCCAAGGATCCGCACTGCATCGTCATCAACGAGTACACGCTGTTCCTCGAGCAATGCACCTTCGAGTTTCCCGATCTCTATTTCGGATCGAGTTCCGCGTCGGGTCTGGGTTGGGGCGCCGGCGCGGCGCTCGGCGCCAAGCTTGCACGTCGGGAGAGCCCGGTGATGGCCGTCCTCGGCGACGGCGCCTACATGTTCTGCAATCCCGCCGCCGTCCACCACGCCTCGGCCTTGCACGAGCTGCCTGTCCTCTTCGTCGTCATGAACAATGGGATGTGGGGCGCGGTCGAACGCAGCACGCTGGCCATGTATCCCGAGGGGTTGGCGGCGAGGAGCAACGAACCGCCCTTCGTCGCGCTTCGAAAGCTGCCGGCCTTCGAGAAGATCTGCGAAGCGGCGGGCGGTTATGGCGAGCGCGTGGAAGATCCGGGGGCGCTTCCCGGCGCGTTGCAACGCGCCATGTCGATCGTAAAGGATGAACGGCGGCAGGCGCTCTTGAACGTCATCTGCGGACCGGGAGGAACGGCGTGAGCGACCGGCGATGCAAAGATGAAGACGAGCCGATCCGAAGTGCTGTCAATCGGCGAGCCCGAAACCAATGAGCGCGCCAGCTCGTCGGGAAATCATCGACGATCCTGCGCCTCGAACCGCGCGAGGTCGCGGAGATCAGCGCGCCGCTGCTAGCTGACGCCGCTAGTACAGCCCGCCGGTGCCGGTCCGTATCGCGCGATCGGCTTCCGGCGAAACGCCCACCGGGCGGCCATCGGCATCGCTGACGCCGATCGCCGAATAGTTGTCGGACGGCGCGGTGCCGGGCTTGAAGGCTTCCAGGATAACGCGTTGATCGCCGGGGCCTGCCCGCATGCCGCTCCTTGGATCGATGCGGATGAGCTTGATGCCGGGCGGCACGCGGAACGGCACCGCCGGTTTGTCGGCGAGCGCCACCTTCATGAAATCGCGCACGATCGGGGCCGCCAGCACACCGCCGGTCGCGCCGCGGCCGAGATGGCGCGGCTTGTCATAGCCGAGATAAACGCCGACCACGAGATCGGGCGAGAAGCCGATGAACCAGGCGTCCTTCTCGTCGTTGGTGGTGCCGGTCTTGCCGGCGATCGGCTTGCCAACCTCCTTGACGACGGTTGCGGTGCCGCGCTGCACGACGCCTTCCATAATCGAGGTGATCTGGTAGGCGGTCATCGGATCGAGCACGCGCTCGCGGTTGTCGATCAATGTCGGCTCGTTCTCGTCCGCCCATTTGTCGGCGTCGCAACCGCGGCATTCGCGCGAATCGTGCTTGTAGATGGTATGGCCGTAGCGATCCTGGATGCGGTCGATCAGCGTCGGCTGGATTTTCCTGCCGCCGTTGTCGAACATGGCATAAGCGCCGACCATGCGCAGCAGCGTCGTTTCGCCCGCGCCGAGCGCAAAGGAAAGGTAGGGCGGCAAGTTGTCGTAGACGCCGAAGCGCTTGGCGTATTCGCCGATCAGCGGCATGCCGATGTCCTGGGCGAGCCGCACCGTCATCACGTTGCGCGACTGCTCGATGCCGAAACGCAGCGTCGAGGGTCCGTAATATTTGCGGGTATAGTTTTCTGGCGCCCAGATGCCGGTGCCGGTGTCGATCTCGATCGGCGCATCCAAGACCACGGTCGAAGGCGTATAGCCGTTGTCCAGCGCAGCGGCGTAGACCAACGGCTTGAACGACGAACCGGGCTGGCGCAGCGCCTGGGTTGCGCGGTTGAACTGGCTCTGGTCGTAGGAGAAGCCGCCGGCCATCGCCAGCACCCGCCCGGTCTGCGGATCCATCACGACGATGGCGCCGGAGACTTCGGGCACTTGGCGCAGGCGGAACTGACCGCCGCCGAGCGGCTCGACATAGACGACGTCGCCGGGTGAGAGCACCTGCGACACCTTGGTCGGAGTCTTGCCGCGCGCCTTCGCCCACTTCATGCCTTCGAGCGCGATCGTGCCGGTTTCGCGCTCCTTCGAGAGCGCGCCGCCCGGTTCGCGGCTGGGCTGCAATCCGATACGGGCCGATGCATCATCGGCCTCCAACACCACCGCGAGCCGCCACGGCGCAACGTCGGAGAGCGCCTTGACCTCGGCGAGCTTGGCCCCCCAGTCGCCGGCCGGGTCGATTTTCTGGGCGGCGCCGCGGTAGCCGTGCTGCTCGTCGAAATTCACGAAGCCGTCGACCAGTACCTTGCGCGCCAGCACCTGCATCTTGGGGTCGAGCGTGGCGCGCACCGAGAGGCCACCCTCATAAAGCTTCTTCTCGGTGTAATTGTCGTAGATGTAGCGACGGACCTCTTCGGCGAAATATTCCGCCGCGAAGATGTGGGCGCCGGTCGGCCGCGGGGTAATCTTGAGCGGCTCTTTCTTCGCCTTCTCGGCCTCTTGTACGGTGATGTAGTGGTCCTCGGCCATGCGGTCGAGCACGTAATTGCGCCGCTCGAGAGCACGCTCGCGCTGGCGGAAGGGATGGTAATTGTTGGGCGCTTTGGGGAGCGCCGCGAGATAAGCCGCTTCCGCCACCGACAATTCGTGCACCGACTTGTCGAAATAGAGAAGCGAAGCGGCGGCGACGCCGTAGGCGCCCATGCCGAGATAGATTTCGTTGAGGTAGAGTTCGAGGATGCGCTCCTTGGAGAAGGCGCGCTCGATCTTCATCGCCAGCAGCGCTTCCTTGATTTTGCGCGCGAACGACAACTCGTTGGTGAGCAGGAAGTTCTTGGCGACCTGCTGGGTGATGGTGGAGGCACCCTGCGGCCGGCGGCCGCTGCCGTATTGCTGTATGTAGAGCGTGGCGGCGCGCGCGATGCCGGAGAAGTCGATGCCGCCGTGCTCGTAGAAATTCTTGTCCTCGGCCGCGACGAAGGCGTGGGTGACGAGCTTGGGCACCGCCTGGATCGGAATATAGAGCCGCCGCTCGCGCGCATATTCGGCGAGCAGCGAGCCGTCGGAGGCGTGCACCCGCGTCATCACCGCGGGCTCATAATCCTGCAGCTGGGAGTAGTCCGGCAGCGATTGGGAGTAGTGCCACAGCAAGCCGGCCGCCGCCGCGACGGCGGCAACGAATATGATCGTTCCCGCCGCGAACAACAGGCCGAAGAAGCGCAGCAACAATCTCATGCCCGAAGACCCCCTGCCCCGAACCGGGTGGCTGCGATATCTGCCGGTGGCCTCACCCGCGGCCGGCCAAGGTCCGCCGGATGTCCCCGCGCCACGCGGCAGCCGCCGCAGCGCTCGGTCCCGGGGGTCTAAGTCGCTCTGTTTTATGTTGAAACTGAGGCTAAACGGTCACAGTCCAGTCAATTCTGGCCGCCCCCGGCCAACCGCGTGCCAAAGAATGCGTCTATCGCCCGGACGATCGATTCCGCGGTGCGATCCCGCCACTCGGTCGAAATCAGCGATTTCAAGTCCGCCCTATTCGAGACATAGCCAAGTTCGACCAGGACCGAGGGCACATCGGGCGCCTTGAGCACGACAAAACGGGCCGACTTCAGCGGATGCTGGTGCAGCCGGGTGGCATTCTTGAGCGTCCCGACGACCGTGTGGGCGAACTGCACCGAAAAGGTCTTGGTTTCGCGCCGGGCGAGATCGATGAGAATGCCGGCGACGTCCTTCTCCTCGGCCGAGAGATCGAGCCCGGCGATCACGTCGGCTTGGTTCTCGGCCTCGGCGAGGCGCGCGGCGCGGGCGTCCGAGGCCCGTTCCGAGAGCGTGTAAACGGTCGCCCCTTGCGCGTCGCCTTCCCTGCGCCGCAACGCATCGGCGTGAATCGAGATGAACAGCGCGGCCTGGCGCGCACGCGCGAACTGGACGCGATCGCCGAGCGCCACGAACGTGTCGTCGGTGCGCGTCATCAGCACGCGGTACTTGCCGGTCTTTTCGATCTTGTCGCGCAGCAGCGAGGAGAACTCGAGCACGATGGTCTTTTCCATCTCCCCGCTCGCCGCCCTGGTGCCGTTGTCGATGCCGCCATGGCCGGGATCGATCACCACCAGCGGCCGGGAATCGCCGTTCACCTTGGTCTCGGGCGGCGTTTGCGGCTTGCTCCCCTCGGGCGCACGGCTCTCGAGCGCAACGCTGCGCATGAACGCCTCGCGGTCGGTTGCGGTGAGGTGAAGCACGAGGCGCGCGGGCTGATCATTGGCGGCACCGAGCACGAAGGCCATGTCGACCTGCGCCGGGCGCGCGAGATCGATGACCATGCGCGAGCCGCCCTGCATGACGAGGCCGAAGCGGTATGCTTTGATCAGACCGCGGCCCACCTCCCCGGCCTTGGGCGGGAACTGGAACGTGACCTGCGGCATGTCCAGTACCACCCGGTAGGGATTGGCGAGCGTGAAGGCGCGGATCTCGATCTTCTGGCTCAAGTCGACGATCAGGCGCGTTTGCGTGTCGTCGCCGCCGAGCCGCACGTCGCTCGCCACCGGAAAATCATTGGGTGCGCCCGCCGGCGCTCCGGGTGGGCCGATGCGCTCGGCTGCGGACGCGCTGCCCAAGGCGAGTCCGCCCAATAGGAGCCCGCTCAGGACCATTGCGCCGAAGAGAAAAGGCAGGATCGTTACGCGGACGGACATGGGCGGCCCCTGCGAGCCCGTCTTACTCCATTACGGGGGTGCGGTTAACCCAAACTTACCCCGCAGGCTTGCGGTGCCGGCTGCGGGCAAGCCGCTCCCTTGCCATCGGCCACCGCCCGCCCTAATAAAGGGGTGCTGACGATTTGCAGTTCCGGTTGTGCCGCGTTCGGACATCCGGCTGGCCCGCCGAAGCACCGCTCCCCGACACGCGACGGGAGGGGATCGTGCGGGCCGATTTGGTTCGCGGCGTCGCATGGATGCGGCGCGGACGGACCAGCGAAGCCGATGTTCTTGTGGACACCACCGGGGTTGCGTGCGGGACGTACCGCGCGCAATGACCGGGCGGCTTATGCTTTCCGAGGCCGCTATCCCGAGTCGAAAGATCGCCAGCCAAGAGAACCAGCGGCCGCGCTCGCCGAGCGCTGCCGTCCCGTCACGGGCCAAAGGTCATGCTGCGACCGCGCATCGACACCTTAACCGATCGCTGCCGACGCAACCTTGCGTCGCCGAGCGACGCGGATTCGGCTGCTTGCCATGCGTCGATCTCGCGCGCGTCCGAGGCTCATGCTTTCAACCACAGTCAGGCCGGCTTCCGGTCGCGCCGTCTTGCGCCGCCCAGGTGGCGGCCAAAGGCGGCCGCGCGCCAACCGGTCGTCAAGAGATTGGTCAATGCCCAACAAAATGCTCGTCGATGCGACCCATCCGGAGGAGACCCGGGTGGTTGTTCTGCGCGGCCATCGTGTCGAGGAATTCGATTTCGAGTCCGCCAGCCGTAAGCAACTTCGCGGCAACATCTATCTGGCCAAGGTGACGCGCGTCGAGCCGTCGCTGCAGGCCGCCTTCGTCGACTACGGCGGAAATCGCCACGGCTTTCTCGCCTTCAGCGAAATCCATCCCGATTATTACCAGATCCCAATCGCCGATCGGCAGGCGCTGATCGCCGAGGACGAGCGCGCTCAGCGCGCCGCCGAGGCCGAGGCCGACCGCCGCGCTGGCCGCCGGCACGCTCGCTTCGAGCGCGCACGCGATGAAGTCAAGAGCGCGCCGCTCGACACCGAAGGCGAGGCCATGGCGGCGGCGTCCGAGCAGATGGCTCCGCTCGCCGAGGCGCTCGAGGAAGCGGCGCCGGAGGAGGAAGCGGCGCCGGATGCGCCCTCCCCGGCCGCGATCGCGGCCGAGCCAATTCCGCTCGAGCCTGCCGAGGATGCACCCACCGCCGCGGCCGCGGGCGAGGCTGCGATCGAACTCGCCCAGCTCGAATCAACGAGCGCGTCCGAGCCCCTTCCAACCGTCGACGAACCGCAGGCGGCCGCAGGCGACGCCGCCGAGACCGCCGACGTCGCCGTCGCCTCGGAGCGCAGCGACAGCGAGGCCGGCGAGGCGGCGGCCGTAACGGCTGAAGCCGGCGTCAATATCACCGAAGTCAACGGCCATGGCGCCGAAGGCGAGGACGAGGTCGTGGAATCGGTCGGCGGCGCCGACGCGTTGGAGGAAGTGCCCGAGCGCATGCCGCGCGTGCGCCGCCAGTACAAGATTCAAGAAGTCATCAAGCGCCGGCAGGTGATGCTGGTGCAGGTGGTCAAGGAGGAGCGCGGCACGAAGGGCGCGGCGCTCACCACTTATCTTTCGCTTGCCGGCCGCTATTCGGTGCTGATGCCGAACACGGCGCGCGGCGGCGGCATCAGCCGCAAGATCACGAGCGCGGAGGATCGCCGGCGCTTGAAGGACATCGCCCAAGAGCTGGAAGTGCCGGAAGGCATGGGCGTGATCCTGCGCACCGCCGGCGCCAGCCGCACCAAGACCGAGGTCAAACGCGATTTCGAATACCTGCTGCGGCTTTGGGAAACCGTGCGCGATCTCACGCTCAAGTCGACGGCGGCGACGCTCGTTTACGAGGAAGGCTCGCTGGTCAAGCGCTCGATCCGCGACCTCTACAACAAGGATATCGACGAGATCGTGGTCGCCGGCGAGGACGCCTACAAGGAAGCGAAAGAGTTCATGCGCATGCTCATGCCGAGCCATGCCAAGAACGTGAAACTCTACCACGAAGCGCTGCCGATCTTCACGCGCCACGGCATCGAGAGTCAGCTCGACGCCATGTTCACGCCGGTAATGCAGCTGCGTTCGGGCGGTTACATCGTGCTCAACCAGGCCGAGGCGCTGGTCGCGATCGACGTCAATTCCGGTCGCGCCACGCGTGAGCACCACATCGAGGACACCGCGCTCAAGACCAACCTCGAAGCCGCCGAGGAAATCGCCCGGCAATTGCGCTTGCGCGATCTCGCCGGGCTGATCGTCATCGACTTCATCGACATGGACGAGAAGCGCAACAACCGCGCGGTCGAGCGTCGGTTGAAGGAATGCCTGCGGCATGATCGGGCGCGCATTCAGGTCGGACACATCTCGCACTTCGGGCTGCTCGAAATGTCGCGCCAGCGCATTCGCTCGAGCGTGCTCGAGAGCTCGACCGAGAAGTGCCCGCATTGCGGCGGCACGGGCCATGTGCGCTCGGTGTCGTCGGTGGCGCTGCAGCTCCTGCGTTCGCTCGAGGAAATGCTGCTCAAAGGGGCGACGCACAATCTCAATGTGCGCACGCGCTCCGACATCGCGCTCTATCTCCTCAATCACAAGCGCGCGCATCTGCGCGTGCTGGAGGAGCGCTTCCGCATCGCCATCATGGTCAATGCCGACGCGACCCTCGGCGGGCAACTGTCCTTCGTGATCGAAAAGGGCGAGCAGGTGCACAGCCTGGAGCAGGCCAAGGCGCTGGCGCTGCAGCCGGCGACCGCCGTCCCCCCGATCGAGGAGGAGCAGGACGAAGAGGACGATGACGACGAGGAGGCGCCCGAATCCGAAGACGCCGCCGTGGGCGCGCAGGAGGAAGAGGCGCAGGACGCGGGCGAGGAGGCGCAGGCCGCAGGCGAGCCGGGCCAGGGCCGCAAGCGGCGCCGGCGGCGGCGCGGCCGCCGCAACGGCGAGGGCCGCGAGGCGTTCCCGCAGGAGCGCGACGAGTTCCCGCCCGCGGAGGCCACGGACCTTGCCCCGACACCGGGCGAGCATGACCTCGCTCGATCGGGCCAAGCGCAGGAGACCGGCGACGGGAGCGGCGCCGAAAGGCCGGCAGAGGCGCATGGCGACGGCGAGCGCCGGCGCCGGCGCCGCGGACGACGGGGCGGGCGGCGCAACCGTCGCGGCCGCGACGGCGAGAGCTTCGCGTCGGAAATTCCGCCGGAGCCCGAGCTCGCGAACGCCATCGACGATCTCGACCAGGCTGCTCCGATTGCTGCGGCCGAACCGCCGGCGGCACCGATCGCCGACTCCGAAGCGCGAGCCGAGCCGTTTTCCGAGCCGCGCGGCGATGTGCAGCCGCCGACCGCGGCGGGGCCACAGGAGGCGCCACCGGCGCAGATCGCCAACCCCGCTGTTCCCGAAACGACGGCCGCCGAACCGCCGCGCCGGCGCTCGACCGTGCGCGAGCCGGTGCCCCAGGCGTCGGGCGATGACGCAAGTTCGCCCCCGCCGTCCTTCACGCCGCCCGTGCCTTCGGTCGAGCCGGTCGTGTCGAGCCCGGCGGAGAGCGACGACAGCGATCGGCCCCGTCGTTCCGGCTGGTGGAGCAAGCGTGCGCTCGGCAAGAGCTGATCGCACCGTTATCTCAATTCGCGGTCGCCCCGTCGGCGCCGCGCGCGGCCGGCGTCTTGCGCGCGCGTGAGGGAGGTCGGCGATGAAAAGCGGCTGGGTCGACAGCGAGGCGCAAGCGGCGATCGACCGCTATGCCCGTGACGGCATCAGCCGCGATCTGGCGCTGCGCGTCTACACCACGCGCCTGCTCGGCCGCGACCCCAAGCTCGTGTTGCACGGCGGCGGCAACACCTCGCTGAAGACCACGATGCCGGACCTTCTTGGCGAGGAGGTCGCGGTGCTGTGCGTCAAAGGCTCGGGCTCGGACATGGCGGCGATTGAGCCGGCGGGGCTTCCTGCCGTGCGGCTCGATCGTTTGCGCAAGCTGCGCGCGCGGGCGGACTTGAGCGACGAGGACCTCCTGCGCATCCAGCGCGCGAGCCTGCTCGAGCCTACGGCGCCGAATCCGTCGGTCGAGATCCTGCTGCATGCGTTCCTGCCGCACAAATTCATCGACCACACCCACGCCAACGCGATCCTGAGCATCGTCGACCAGCCCGACGGCGAAGCGATCTGCGCCGGACTCTATGATGGGCGCGTGAGCCTGGTGCCCTACGTGATGCCGGGATTCGGCCTCGCGAAGACGGCGGCGGACATCTACGAAGCCAAGCCCGAGGTCGAGGGCCTGATTCTCAACAAGCATGGCATCTTCACCTTCGGCGCCAGCGCGCGCGAATCCTACGAGCGCATGATCGCGCTGGTCGCGTTGGCCGAGGAGCGGCTGCAGAAGAACCGCAAGGCGGTGTTCGTGACCGCGCAACTGCCGCAGGCGATCGCCTCGGTGGATGCCGTGGCGCCGATCCTGCGCGGGGCTTGCAGCCGCAAGGACGAGAAAATCGAAGGCGCGTGGCGGCGGATGATCCTCGAGTTCCGCACCAGCCCCGCGATCCTCAACTTCGTCAA
>Ga0137389_10001640_pt1 | contig 13211 bp, 10 predicted proteins | sample 15con2h14BmetaG_FD_104645 | JGI IMG/M metagenome (GOLD analysis project Ga0137389, IMG submission 104645) | Vadose zone soil microbial communities from Angelo Coast Range Reserve, California, USA - 15con2h1.4B metaG | ecosystem: Environmental > Terrestrial > Soil > Vadose zone > Saprolite...
GGATTCAAACCGCTGGTGCTCGAACGCCGCGCCCAGGTGGGCGGCGCGGCCATCACCGAAGAATTCCATCCCGGCTTCCGTTGCTCCACGCTCGCGCATAACACCGGGCCACTCCGCGCCGACATCGTTCGCGACATGCAACTGGAGCAGCACGGCCTTAAGCTAACGACTCCGGACGTGAGCACAGTGTCGCTGTTGCCCGACGGCCGGGCGCTCGTCCTTTATTCCGACGCGAAGAAGGCAGCGCAGGAGATTGCGCAATGGTCGCAGAAAGACGCTGCTTCCTACGCGGACTTCGGCACCGCCCTGGGAAAGATCGGCAAGGTCATCGGCGAAGCGCTCCTGCTCACGCCGCCGAACATTGACAGCCCTAACAGCGGCGATCTTTGGGGAATGCTGAAGACGGGGCGGTCCATAAGGAATCTCGGCAGGAAAGATTTGTATCGCGTCCTGCGCTGGGGACCGATGGCCGCCGCCGATCTGGTCGCTGAGTTCTTCGACACCGAGTCGCTGCGCGCCACCATCGCAGCCCGCGGCATCTTCGGGACATTTCTGGGCCCATGGTCGGCGGGCAGCGCGCTCGTGCTGATGTTGCGCGCCACTGCGGACCCATCTCCCGCCGGCAGCGTTCAGTTCCCTGCCGGTGGCGCTGGCGCCATCACTCTCGCCATGGCTGCGGCGGCGAAACAGGCGGGCTCGGAAATTCGCACTGACGCTGATGTCGCCGAGATTCGCGTGAAGGACGGCGTCGCCACCGGCGTCGTGCTCACCTCCGGCGAAGAGATTTCCGCGCGAGCCGTCGTCTCGAACGCTGATCCAAAGCGCACGCTCATGCGCCTGGTCGACCCCGCGCACCTCACCCCGGACTTCGTTCAGAAGATCAAGAACTACCGCTGCATGGGGACGATCGCGAAAATTAATCTCGCGATCTCCGCGCTCCCGGAATTTACCGCGCTGAAGACAAGAGGTAATAGCAACCTGCTTCATGGCCGCATCCAGATCAGCCCTGAGATCGACTACCTCGAGCGCGCGTTCGACGAATCGAAGTATGGCAACTTCTCACGACATCCGTACATTGAAATTACGTTTCCGTCTCTTTCGGATCCATCGCTCGCCCCGGCCGGCCAGCACGTGATGTCCATCTACATGCAATATGCGCCGTACAAATTGAAAGACGGCGACTGGGAAAGCCAGCGCACCGCGCTCGGCGAAACCGTGGTGAAGACGATCGCGCAGTACGCGCCCAATCTGCCGGGGACCATCCTACGCCACCAGATCATTACTCCGAAGGATCTCGAAGAAACCTACGGCCTCACTGGAGGCCATATATTCCATGGTGAACTGGCGCTCGATCAGTTCTTCACCATGCGCCCCCTGCTCGACTGGGCGCGGTATAAGACGCCGATCGAGCGTCTGTATTTATGCGGCAGCGGAACGCATCCTGGGACAGGGCTCACCGGCGGCTCCGGAGCTAACGCTGCCCGCGAGATTGCGAAGGCACTGAAGAAGTAGTGCTATGCACAACTCCGCCATCCTTCTCGTCTCCTGCCCCGACCGAAAAGGCGTCGTTGCCTCGATTGCTGAATTCATCTTTCGCCACAATGGCAACATCCTGTTCGCCGATGAGCATGGAGACGAGGAATCTAATCTTTTTCTGACACGAGTCGAGTTCGATCCGGCGGACTTTGATTTTGACTTGACCCAGTTTGCCGAGCGCTTTGCTCTCATCGCCCGCGACTTCCAGATGAACTGGCGTCTCGCCCACTCCACCGACCGCCCGCGCATCGCCATCTTCGTCTCGAAGTATGACCATTGCCTGCAGGACCTTCTCTACCGCCACCAGAGTGGTGAACTTCGCTGCGAAATCCCTCTGATCGTTTCCAATCATCCCGATAATCAGCGCATCGCCGACTTTTACCACATCCCCTACTTCGTCGTGCCGGTGACTAAAGAAAACAAGCGGGAAGCGGAAGAGAAGCAAATTGCGCTCATCCGAGAACACAAATGCAGCCTGATCGTTCTCGCCCGCTACATGCAAGTGCTCTCGAACGAGTTCATCGCGACCTTGGGCTCCGAGAACCTGATTAACATTCACCACTCGTTCCTGCCCGCGTTCGTGGGCTCCAGGCCCTACCACCAGGCGTTTCAGCGTGGCGTCAAACTGATCGGCGCCACCGCTCATTACGTTACTCAAGTGCTCGACGATGGCCCTATCATCGAGCAGGATGTTGTCCGCATCTACCACCGCGACACCATCGACGATCTGATTCAGAAGGGCCGCGACATCGAAAAAGTCGTCCTGTCGCGCGCCGTCCGCTGGCACGTGGAAAACCGCATCCTGCTGTATGGGAATAAAACTGTGGTTTTTCAGTAGCCTCTAAACACGCAATTGACTCGCGTAGGGACGCGCATTGGCGCTCCTCGGAAGACGGGGCAAGCCCCGTCTCAACACGTGGGTAGGAGTGCTGACACTTCCGTAACCAGGTAACCAATTGCGCTGCCGTTCCCTTTCGGTTTTACTAAAAGAGCACCCCATTTGGAAACATTACCCGTTCGATCTCGAAGGAGCTGACTTTGGTTGAGGATCCCAAATGGGAACTGGCGTTGCTCGCCACCGTGCAGAGCTTCTACCAGCGGCTGCTGAGTGACCAACTTGGCGGAGAGCTGCCCGCGCCCGCCGAACTCGCCCCTGACGTCATCAACCGCGCTGACGATGTGCGCTATACCCTCGGTCAAATGCACCTCTGGATCCAGCTCCTCGACATGGCTATCACTCCCGCCATGCTGCGACTCGGCGTTCAATCCGATCTTGATCCCGAAGTTGCGGAAGCCCTGCTGCGCTACTTCGCGCGCCACCGCGACGATTCCGGCGCCAATCGTGACAAGACCGATCTGGTCGCAACCTTTCTATTTCGCCATCCTCGTGTGGCTGGACAGTGGGAGCAGCGTGGCTACGGCCTCGATGGATCGATTCCTCTGTCTCCGTTTGAAATTGCGCTACTGGAAATCCTGTCTGAGTCCGACGTACCCGTGCTGCCGGAAAATCATGTGCAACTGCTGCGGGAATTCGGCCCCCTGCTCGACCAGGCGAATCGCTTTCAGGACTTCAGCACGCTCATGGACTCCGGCATCATCCCGCGGGTTCGGGAATTGAAAGCCTCGCTCGGCGAATCGATCTATCACCCCGGAGTGCTGGCCACGCTCGCGCCTTACAATGCCGCATTCGGCGATCGTTTCCACACGCTGTTCGCCGCCGCCACGGAAGAAATCAAGAATTTCGCCAACCGCCTCGAAGAACTCGGCGGCAGCATCCTCAGTACAGTCGACGGCGTCGAAGTTACCGTAGAGCATGTCGCCGCCTTGAACCAGGAAGCCTTGCTGAAAGTTGACTACGGCGCGGCCCTGGAAAAATTCCGCCGTGTCTCCCGGCTGAAGAAAGAGTTGGAGCGCAGGCCGCCAATCCGACGCGTTAACGTGGACTCCACGCCCTCCGTTCACGCAGTGGGTGCTGGCGCCGCGGCTGTTGCTCCGGCACTCGCCCCCAAGTATGTTCCCGCCGCCATCACCCCGCAGGCGCTTTCGGTCGAAGAAGCAAAGTTGCGGAGAGTGGAAGAATCGATCCGCGTCTTCGTGCGCGTCGCCGATCCCAAGTTCCGCCAGATCGTTCCCATGCGCTATTTCAACCTGATGCTAAGTTCCGCCGAGGTTGATGCCTACACCGCCGACTACCTCGAACAAGCGGGCCCGCGGGCGGACGCTGCGCGAATGCTGCTCCGCGTCGTCGCTGTAACCGCGCGCCTCACCACTGAGATGGAGGAACTCAAGCGGTCACGGAATTCCCGCTCCGTCTGGAAGCTGCACGCCGACTCTTTGGTGATCCTCATCGACCTCGCCAAGCGGCTCGCCGAAGCCGTTGACCGGCTCGCCTTGACCATCGGGCAGCAAGCGGAGACGCAGGGAAGCAGCGAGCCTCTGCGCAGTTCGCTCGAAAGGCTACGCGAGCGCACCGGTGAAGCGGCAAATCTCATCGCCCTGGCGTAGTCAACTCTATCCTCGATCCGCCATCTTACTCGCGTACGGATGTCTGCAGGCCGGACCCGCTGACACAGGCCTACGGCGTTCGCACCTTCTGAGCGATATCAGGACCCAGCCTCTGAAAATCGGCAACGTCCCAGGTGTAGATCCTGGTTGCACGGGCCTTCAAGGCGCACCATCCCAACAAAGCGTCGTAAATTGTCCCGCCGACGATTCCGGCAGCCGCGGCCTCCCAAATCGCCAGCCGGTATTCTCGCGTATCGAGCGACACAACTTCGAGCCGTTCCTCGACGGAATCGAGAAACAACATCGCCTGATCCGCACTCAGGCGGAACTTGCCCGGCAACCGCGTCAGCGTCGCATATAGTTCCGCAAGGCTGTGTGCGGCGCAACAGGCAGTTTTCCGATCGGCCTCAATAAAGAGGGCAAAGCTGCGCTCGTGGTGTTCGTGACCTTCCACGGACGTGGCGACCAGAACCGAGGTATCGAAGAAGGATTTCATCGTTTCCGGCCCAGTACTGCTTGTTCCCTCTCCTTTCGCACGCGTCGGATCGTTTCATGTACCACGGATGCCTTCAGCGGCGCCCCTGCGCGAAAAACCCAGACGCCTTCTTTCTTGTGCATTGACGCATTGCCTCGCACCGGACGCAGAACGATGTGGTCCTCGAATGATTCCATTTCCAGTGACTCACCCGGTTCCAGCTGCAATTGCTGACGAACTTGCTTTGGAAGGACCAGACGGCCCGCTCGGTCGATGCTTATTGTGGCATTCATAGTGGTATTATACCATGGTATTTTCCACTCTTTCTGCCATTCTAAACGCGGGCTGGCACGGAAAACAGCCCCAAAAACGATAGGGACGAGCGAAATGCCCGTCCCTTCGTTCAAAGCCGTATGACGCCTGTTCGACTAGAGCTATCCAGCCAGCAATTCAGTGAATATCAAACTGCTCCTGGTGCAGCGCGGGATCTGACTTCACGATGATCGTCTTCTTCGTGAGCTCTTCCATCTCATTCAGCAGTTTCGCGTTGTTCGCCTTCAGCGTTTTCGCAACCTCCGGGTTCACTCGCAACATCACGTCGCTGTGCTCCAGATGACTGGCGATCTTGCGCATCTCAACGTAAATCTCGTTGCAGATCGTATTCACCGATTTCACGAAGCCCGTGGACTGGCAATAAGGGCACGGCGTTCCAATCGTCCGCTCCAGCGACTGCTTCACGCGTTTGCGCGTGATCGCCACAAGACCGAAATCATTGAACTGAAGCACTTTCGACGGGGCTCGATCGAGGCGCAACGCCTCTTCCAGCGCCTGCATCACTTTCTGCCGGTTGCGGCGCTCGTCCATATCGATGAAGTCGATGATGATGATGCCGCCCAGATCGCGCAGCCGTACCTGGCGCACGATTTCCTTGATCGCATCCACGTTGGTCTTCACGATCGTGTCTTCAAGGCGAGCCGTCTTGCCGACATACTTGCCGGTGTTCACGTCGATCGCGACCAGTGCCTCGGTCTGATTGATCACGATGTACCCACCGCTCTTCAGCCAGACTTTCGACTTCAGCGCCTTGTTGATTTCCTCGTTCAGCCCGAACTGATCGTAGAGCGGCGTCTCTTTTGTGTAGAGCTTGACGCGCTTGACCAGCCCTGGCTGAAAGCGATTCGCAAACCGCACGATGCGCTCGTATTCCTGCTCAGTATCGACCCAGATGACCGAAAACTCCGAGCTGACCTGATCGCGCAGCACCCGCTCCACCACGTTTAGATCGTGATAGATCAGAGCCGGAGGCTTGCTGGTATCAGAGCGCGCCTTGATCTCATTCCAGAGGTTTTTCAGAAAGCGGATATCCGCTCGCAGTTCCTCGTCGGAAGCGCCTGCTGCCGCGGTCCGCACGATGAAACCACCGCCGCCGTTTTCGCGTTCGCTCTGGATGATCCGCTTCAGCCGCTGCCGCTCTTCTTCTGACGCAATCTTGCGTGATACGCCTGTGTGGTTCACCGTCGGCATGAAAACCAAGAAGCGCCCAGGCAGTGCGATGTGACTGGTAATGCGCGCACCCTTCTTCCCAATCGGCTCCTTCGCAATCTGGATCAGGACTTCCTGCCCTTCTTTGAGCAGTTCGCTGATTTGCGGCACCACCTGGTTCTCGCGACTGCGGAAGCGTCGTCCACCGCGCCGTCCGCGGCGCCGGTCAATGTCGGAAGTGCGGTCAGAAGTGCGGTCCGAACCGCGCTCCGGTCCGCGACGCTGCGTCCGCTGCAATAACCTGGCCTCTGGTGCGGGACCGCGAACTTCCGCGCTCGCATCGACGGTACCTTCGCCAATCGCCTCGGCCTCCAGCAGCGCCTCAGCTTCCGCCTGCGCCTCTTCGAGTTCCAACTCCTCCGCTTCTCGCTCTTCGGCTTCAAGTAAGGCTTCAGGAACTGCCTCGCCATTTGCCACGGGCTCGACGCCGGCCGCCAGCCCTGGAGCAATCTCTCCAACCCCTGATCCCGACAACTCTCCACCGGCCGCCCGGGTCTCTTCTTCGATTTCCTCGAAACCTTCGTCGTCTCCCGGCTCTTCCCCGTAAGACGCTAGGTCGGCTTCTTCTTCCTCGATCTCCTGTTCCTCCACGGCGCCGTGCTCAAGATCGTGCGTAAAATCTTGCGTAACCTGCGGAGCTGCCTCGAAGTCCGCTTCGCGCTGGTGCACGGTCGTCTCCGGCGTCGAGTAAGTCTCCGACACGGTTCGCGACTCGTTACCTAGTTCGACAATTTCCGGCGCTGTGCTTGAAACGGTCCCGTGCACTTCTTCATAAACTTCCGCAACTTCCGCGTGCGGCACATGCTCATGCTGTTCGTGAAGTGGCTCGGAAACCTCCGCCGCGAACATAGGCTCATCTTCGGGAAAGTTCGCTGTGATCGACGCCGGCATGATCGGCGCTGGCCTCTCCCCCGGTGCTGTGTTCTCCGCCCGCAAAGCCGGCCCTTCATTCTGACTTTGATTCCGGCCCTGGCCCCGACCCTGTCGCTGGTATTTGGAGATCGATTCGCCGGGAAGCAGTATTGGTTGATATCCCGGGGGCGGTCCGTAATCGTAGTCGCGACCCGCTCGAGCAGTCGGCGCAGGTCGCTGGAATCGCGAGTCCGACCCGCTGCGTCCCGAACGCTCGCCGCGATTAAAGCGGTCGTTCCGTGGTTCGATACGAGGTTCGCTCGCGGTCTCACTGCGTATTTCGTTTCGTGGTTCGCTTCGAATTTCGCCGCGGTCTGCGCTCGGCCCGCGGCCGCCCCGGTCTCCGGTTTCTCCACGGCGTCCGCGACGACGTCGTCGTCCGCGGAAGTCGCGCGAAGCGCCTGTGGCGTTACCCGACGCTTCCGACGAAGCTGCTCCCGGCTCTTCCCCCTCGCCCGCTACGCTTCCGGCCTCGGCAAGCTGCCCGTCACTATTAATCGCTGGACCACCCGCTTCCAGACCGGGACGCGGACGCGCCTCCATCACCGGACGATTCGCCGGGATCACTTCATCCAGGTCCTCATCCTGCTGCTCCAGATCCATGAAATCGGAGACGTATAGAAAGGCGTCGCGTTCCAACCCAATGTCCACAAAGGCGGACTGCATGCCTGGCAGCACGCGCGTTACTCGGCCCTTGTAAATCGAGCCCGCTAAGGTGTATTCGTTTTCTCGTTCGAGGTAAATTTCTGCTAGTTGATCGTCTTCCGTGATCCCCACTTTGGTTTCGTGGGGCGTGGCCGATACAAACAATTCCTTGTTCATTGCTACTCCGGTTTTTCTTCACCGGACCAGAAGCGCAAGGCGGACCAAGGGATCGATAGCGTTCAGCGCCGTTCCGGGTAGGAGCGGGCGCGGTCCCGGAGTTCTTCCCGGAACCTACACTGCAGTGAATTGTTCGTACTCGTCTGCACTGATCGCGTTAAGCCTTCTGTCAGGTCTGTGGCCACTCTCTCGCATTCCGCTGAGGGGGCCGTTCCCCGCCTGACTGGCTTCAATCCTGTCCGGCTTTCACTTCGCCGGCATTCTGCCCTCCTTTTTCGCGAGGGCCTTCGTAATCTTATTTACTGCTGAATCTTGTTTCCTGACGCCGTTTTCGTTGTTGATAAAACCAGTTGAAAAGAGCGCCCCAACTTCCGCCAAACCGTCTCAGTTCACGAAACGGCGCATCCTGACGTTCATTACCATCCCCAGCGCCAAAAACATGAAAAGAACGGAAGACCCGCCGTAACTCATGAGCGGCAGAGGTATTCCCGTGACTGGCATAAAGCCAACCACCATACCGATGTTGACTAGAATGTGAAAGCTAAGCACAGCCACCACACCCATCACCAGGAATGCACCCGAGCGGTCGGGCGCCGTCTGTGCATTCTGGGTCAATCGCATCAGCACTATGAAGTATAACAGCAGAACCGCTAGAGCTCCTACAAACCCATGTTCTTCGGCAAACGCCGCAAAAATGAAGTCGGTCTGCGGTACCGGCAGAAAAGCCAGATGCGTCTGCGATCCCTGGCTGCTCCCCCAGATCCCGCCCGATCCAACCGCAATGAGCGATTGATTCACTTGATACCCGGATCCTTGCCTATCCGCATCCGGATTGATGAAACTCGTCAACCGTTCCTTCTGATACGACTTCAACACCTTCATCCACGCCACCGGAACCAGCAGCCCCATGATCATCAGCACGATCAGCGCCTGCTTCCATCGCAGCCCGCCCAGAAACAAACCCATGATCGCCACGGGCAGATAAGTTAGGGCCGTTCCCAGGTCCGGTTGCGCCAACACCATCAGCATCGGGAAACCGACAATCGCGCCCGCCTTCAGAAAGTCCAACCACGACAGTTCCCGCTCGTGCAAATCCGCGAAGTACTTCGCCACCGCCAGAATCAGGATCAGCTTTACCCACTCCGACGGCTGAAAATGTCCGCCCCCCGGCATCTTGATCCAGCGCCGCGCTCCCAGATATTTTTGGCCGAAAAGAAGCACCGCGATCAGAGACGCCAAGGCGGCAACATACATCCAGTGGATTTGTTCGAGCAAGGCTTGATAGTTGAGCAGGCTGACCATGAACATCGCGCCCACGCCCGCTGCAATCCAGTAGATTTGCCTGATGTGGGCTCCGGCAAATTTCGTGTGCTCGGTCGCACTGTGAATCTGCAGCACGCCCAGCGCGCAGATCACCAGCACGAAGCCCATCAGGACCCAGTCGAAATCTCGGTAGGAAACGTAACGCGACATGGATTCAGTCGCTGACTCCAGAACTCATTGGCAGGAACTCACAGCACAAGAACTCGTTCGCAACAGAATCACTGGCAGGGATTCGTCGGGCACGCTGGACTCACCGGCGGTTCCGACCGCGTCAATATCCAGATCGTAGCCCCACCAATAGCAGCCAATCCGCCATAGACTACTGGCGGCGAACTCATGATTCCTCCACCCGCCGCTGGCGCTGCCCCGGTTCCCTTTCGACGCCTTTTCTTCTTCTTTTCTTGATCGGCAGTGTCGTCGCGTGTGGTCTCCTGCCCCTGCGTCACGGTTGTCGTTCCCTTGTCGTCTTGCACCGTCAGGTCGCCCTTGTTGGCCGCGATCTGCACGCGCCCGTCCACGTCGGTCACCTGAAACTCGGTCCACGTATTGGCCGCTGGCTTCACCGTCACGTCGCCGGCGCGGGCCGCCAATCCGCGCGACGTCGTCACGCGCACTGCGCCATGCTCAAGCTCCACTGCCAGCCCCTCAAATTTCACCAATGAGTCAGCCAGCACCATCACGCTCGATCCGTTCGATTGAATACTGGCCGTCGAATCAGGACGCGTCTGCAACATGTCTCCCGAGAACACGGCTGCCGATTTCGGCACCTCGCTACCATTTAGCCAAGCCGCACCATTTGTGTACAGGATGGCCGACGCCGTCTCTCCCGCCAGCATCATTTGCGCCGGGAACAGGATCAACAGCAAGCAGCACACAGCAGACCGAAACGCTGACTGTGACATGGTTCGGGTGACTCCCGCATTTCTGGATTTCAGTTATCGTAAGCCTCTAGAGGGTTGCCGGTCAATTCGTTTTGTTCGCGCCCGTGTACTCCTGGGTCACTGCCGGGCCGCTGCGGCTCGCTCATGGCACGGGTCGACGACAGGATTCCCCAGGAACATCTCGCCATTCACGCCCTCAACTCTCACATCGAGCCAGCGGTTCGCCGCATGATGCCCGGAAATTTTCATCTTCAGGTAATTGTCCGTCAGCGCCTCGGTGAATTCCGCCTCTCCCGATAGCAGTGTGATCGCCTCGACCACCGTCCCCACCAGCGACCGCATAAACGCCGCTTTCTTCTCTGACGCAATTTCGCGCAGCACGCGGTTTCTTTCCCGAGCCACTGCTACTGGAACCTGCCCAGGCTGCTCCGCAGCCGGCGTTCCTGGACGCGGCGAATATGTGAAGACGTGCAGATAAGTGAACGGCAGCTCTTCGATCATGCGCCGCGTCTCGTCGAACTCCGCTTCCGTCTCGCCCGGAAATCCCACCATCACATCGGCGCCGATCGCCGCCGTCGGCATGGCCGCTCGAATCTTCAGGATCTTCTCCCGGTAGTTCCACGGCCGGTACTTGCGATGCATGCGCCGCAACACCGCATCGCTTCCAGACTGCATCGGCACATGCGCATGCTTGGCAATCCGCCCGGACGCCGCCACTAAACCGATCAGTTCATCACTCCAATCCATGGGTTCGACCGAACTGATCCGCAATTTTTCAAGAGAGGTCTGGTCGAGAATGGCGCGAATCAGAGATTCCAGTCGCAGGTCGTTGGTCATTGGTTTTAACTGAGAGCTGACAGCTGAGAGCAGAGAGCTGGCTTCCAGATCCCTTCCCCACCGCCCCAAATTGATCCCAGAAATCACGACCTCGCGATAGCCCGCCTCCACCAGCGTCCCCACTTCCGCGATGACGCGCTCCTTCGGCAGCGAGCGGCTCTGTCCCCGAACATACGGAATCACACAGAACGAGCAGCGGTTGTCGCATCCATCCTGCACTTTCAGGTTTGGGCGCGTCCGCTCGTTTGCCGCTTCAAATACCGGAGCCGCAAGGAGTTCGGTATGCGCAAAAATATCCCCCACAAACACATTGCTGAATTGATCCCCGGAAAATTGATCGTTAGAAAGTTGATCTTGAAAAAGTCGCCCCAGCGGCACGAACCCGGAACTCGAGGATGAAGCAGCAGAGGGGAAAGAAGAAGAAGTCGCAATCTCCGCCGCCTGGTGCTTGTGCGAATTACCCACTACCCACGTCACACCCGGCAGCGCTGCCAGTTCTTGCGGCGCCCGCTGCGCGTAGCAGCCTGTCACCAGAATGCGGCAATCGGGATTCACTCGCCGCAGTCGCCGTATGGATGCGCGCGCATCTTTATCCGCGCCCGCGGTCACCGTGCAGGTGTTCAGCACCACAATTTCGGCGTCGCGAGCCACCCTGGCGCGCTCCAGTCCACGCTCCAGAAATTGCCGCTCCAGCGCGGCCCCATCCGCCTGCGTAGCGCGGCAGCCAAAATTCTCTATGTAGAAGCGAGCCACGTTCCCATAGTAAACGACTGGATGCGGCTCAAGCTCTCGGGATCGCCCGCATGAAGGTTGCTGCGAGCTCTTGCCGCAGTGCTTGGCGCAAGAAGCCAGCCGCCACGCTGGATGAGCATCCCGCTGGCCCGCCTCCCAAAGTTCAAAGAATAATCAGGCGCTCGCGGTCTGCCGCCCGTGCTGAAAGCACTCGCGGCACAGCACGGGACGTCCTTGGGTCGGCCGGAATGGCACCGTGGTCTCTTTCCCGCACTGCGAGCAGTTCGTCCGCGTCTCCGTCTTCGCGTACGAATGCCCGCGCGAGGGTGCGTGCGACGTGGCTCCAAGCACTGCCACCCGCTTGCCCTTGCAGTTCTTGCAGCGTTTGGGTTCGTTCTTGAACTGCTTGTCGTGGAAGAACAGCTGTTCGCCCGCTGTGAACACGAAATCCGTGCCACAATCGATGCACTTTAAGATCTTGTCCTGGTATTCCATTGAAGAGGCGCTCCCATTTCCGCGTCCCTGCTCTGCACGGGAGACCCGAATAGGGAAGGATCCGGTTCACATCGTGGGCAGGGGATTTACATCCCCCTCATGCTGACCCCTGGATTCGGCCCGCCATACGGTATGCACCGCATGGTTACTGATTTATCGCTACTGATTTACTGATTACGACAACTGCTGGGGAAAACTCGATTCTTCGCTTCGAACCATTTTCGATCCTAACTATTTTCGAGTGCGAGTTTCGAGTGCGAAGAACGGGCCGTCCCCATCAGCGAACGGCCCGTTTTCCTTAGTCCTGTTCCTTGCGTGCTTTCTTGCGGCTGCGCTTGCGAGCCAGCGCTTCTTTTACTCGCTTTCTCTCGCCGGGCTTCAGGTAAAACGAGTGACGCTTTACTTCCTTAATAATGTCCTCGGTTTGTACCTTCCGCTTGAACCGCCGCAGTGCGTTTTCGAGGGATTCACCCTCTTGAAGTCGAACTTCCGCCAACGGACTACACCCCCCCACTCGCCCAAACTGGACTCGTTAGTTATGGCAAGCATTGCTGTCTCAAGTCAAGTAGATTATGAAAGAATTTTCATCTTGCCTCAAAAGTCGAGCCGCATCGACAGTTGCATCCGTCGCGGAGCAAATGAGCTTGTCGGCTTGATGAAACCTGTAGGTTGCTGATAATAAGTGGGATAATAAGCTCCCCCCGCGGATTGCGAGTACTTAACGAACGCTCCCGCCGAATTGTAGTAGCCGTTGTCGGTCACTCCATACCTCTGATTGTCGCGATTGAACAGGTTGAACGACTCCCCGGTCAACTCCAGATGATATCGTCCGCCTAGATTCATTTTCCTTCCTACCCTCAGATCCATGGTCGCGTAATCCGGACCGAGAAGTGCATTGCGTCCATACTTCGACAAACGGTCATTGCTCGTGTTTCCGTCCTGATTCGGATCACCCGACACCGTAGCGTTCGTCGGGCGTCCGCTGCCATACGTCATGATCCCCGAGATTTTCCAGTGATTGAACATCGCCGCTAGGATCTTCTGTCCCGCCTCAAACGGATTCGGCTCCTCAATCGCTGAAATCGTCAGCCGCTGCCTCTGATCCGTAACACTCGACGCCCGCTCACTCTTTGTTGAGTACGAGTTCTGGA
>Ga0137389_10001641_pt1 | contig 13210 bp, 15 predicted proteins | sample 15con2h14BmetaG_FD_104645 | JGI IMG/M metagenome (GOLD analysis project Ga0137389, IMG submission 104645) | Vadose zone soil microbial communities from Angelo Coast Range Reserve, California, USA - 15con2h1.4B metaG | ecosystem: Environmental > Terrestrial > Soil > Vadose zone > Saprolite...
CGCCATTCCCGCATCGATGCAACCGTGGGAGAAGAAAGGCTCGACAAGTGGTCGAGCTTTTCGTTCGTAGCGGAGAAAGTTCCCAATGTCCCAAAGCGTCGATCCGGAGAATGAGAACTCCCAGTCGAGGACTGCCACCACTCGCCATGAATCCTGCACATGCTTCACCATGATATTCGCAGCGTTAAAGTCCGAATGGACCAGCGAAGTTTCGCCATCTAAATGCGAGAGATGTTCGGACCATTCCCAGGCAAACTTGTGAATGCGCTCGGCCCAGCGCGCATCGACGCGTCTCCTGAATATTTCGGACCCGAGACATGCATCAACTAATCGTGGGATGGTATCGGGACCATCGATTAACCATGGGCTAACTTCGAGACCAGTTCCCAACAGCCCCTGCCGAGGAAACTTATAGCTTGCTATGGTCGTTAGCGTCTTACCAATTGCAGCGGCTGCCTGAGCAATGGCTGCTTGATCTTTTGTGCGGCGAAGAGTGCGAAAGAGAATCCCATCCACATATTCGAGAATCGCAAAACGTGGAAATCCCTGGATTCCGTCTGGCTCCGCGTGGAGAACCTCGGCCACCGGCACATCGCTACTAACTAAACGCAGCAGCGCGACTTCTCTCGCGCATGCAGTTGGTTCGCGCACATAAAAACGCAGAACTACTGACCACTCGCTGCCAACGAAGTGGACACGATAGTTCGTATTCATCAGCCCACCAGACAACAGCTCAAGACGAGCCACAGTCTTACGCGCCAGAGGTGCGCACTCGCCGATCAGCTGAGTGGCCTGTTCTACCGTTAGTTGCTGAGGCGATTGAGCTCTTTGCCAGTTTTCTTTTTCTTCTGCGATGAGGGTTAGCATACGGGCTACGCGACCACCGTCAAGAGCAATGCTTCCGAAGTAGTGTCCTAATTTGAGATTGTATTAGTGCATTCTCTGTGTTCTCCATGCCTCCGTGGTGATAAAAGTGCCGACAACCATTTCACCACGGAGACACGGAGAACACGGAGAACCCCATTGGACCTGAAATTAGGACTCTTCCGCTTCCGATCATTTATTGGCCCCTTAACAGAATCTCAACTAGAATGCCCCGGCTATTGGCTTCAAACTCGTCATACAATTGAAATTTCAAGGAGCGTTCAGTGAGACACTACACACTGTTTACACTCGCATTGATAGTCGCCGCATGCCTGTCTATCTTTGCTGTCCCACAAACTCCAGCCGGACTCATTCGTCCTGAAGCACCAGAAGGAAAAGGCGTCGTCGTATTGCGCGCAGCGCGTTTGATCGATGGGACGGGCGCAGCTGCAATAAGCAACGCAGTTATCGTTGTTAACGACAATAAGATCGCCGCCGTCGGTCCGGCCGGCTCGGTGAGCATACCCGCGAATGCAAAGCTTATCGAACTTGGCGACGTCACGCTGCTTCCTGGTTTCATTGACGCTCATACGCACTTGATTGGTCGCGTGCTCGGAGATCCTGAAGGCGACCTGTCAGTGGTCAGGGACTATGAGTCGTTCGGTGCGATTCTCGGTGTCATACACGCTCGCGACACTCTTCTCGCTGGATTCACCAGTGTGCGTAACGTTGGCGCAGCCGGCCGGTTTGACGATATGGCGCTGCGCAAAGCGATTAACGACGGCTTCATACCAGGTCCGCGAATTGAAACGGCAGGACATGCGATTGGAATCACTGGCGGGCACTGCGATGTGAACGGCTTTCGTCCGGGATTGCTGGAGCCATCAATTGCCGATGGTGTGGCAAACGGACCCGAAGAGATTCGCGCGGCTGTGCGTTATCAAATCAAGTACGGCGCCGATGTGATTAAGACTTGCGCAACGGGCGGCGTGCTGTCTGAAGGCGATGCGGTTGGCGCTACGCAATACAGTTTTGAAGAGTTGAAGGCGCTGGTAGAAGAAGCCAACAAACTAGATCGAAAAGTTGCCGCTCATGCGCATGGCGCCGAAGGAATCAAGCTGGCCGTACGCGCTGGAGTGTCATCAATTGAACACGGATCTTTCCTTGACGAAGAAGGCGCCGCGCTTATGAAAGAGAGGGGAACATTCCTTGTGCCGACACTTTCGGCCGGCGAAGCTGTAGAGCGAGCCGCGAAGAGCGGTGTGTTGAAGGGCCTGCGAGCTGAGAAGGCATTGGCTGCTGCAGCAGCAATCCGCCAGGCCATCAAGCTTGCTGTTGCGAACAAGATTCAAATTGCTTTGGGAACAGATGCAGGCGTGATTCCTCACGGCACCAACGCGCATGAGTTTGTGCTGATGGTTGAGTGGGGTGGTATGAGCAACATGGATTCAATCATGGCGGGCACGCTCAACGGTGCAAGATTACTTGGCTGGGACGCGCATCTAGGTTCTTTGACTGCCGGCAAATGGGCCGACATCGTTGCCGTTGCAGGCGATCCGCTCAAAGACATTCATAACATGCAGAAGGTCGTGTTCGTAATGAAGAACGGCGTGATCTATACACAGCAAACTATGTCGGTAGCATATCCATTCTATCCAAACGAGATAACGAAACCGTAAAAGACCGCTTACGTTTAGTTTGACGCTTATTCATTGAAAAACTCGAGTAGCGCGGTTAAGCTTCAGCCATGAGTTTCAACGAAGTCATAGCTCAGCTACCCCGTCTTACCTTTGAGGAACGTCAGATTCTGATTCGTTTGGCTTTGGAACTGGACAAACCGCCCTTATCAGCAGTCGATGAGGAGTTGGTTGAAGCACGCCTGGCCGAACATCACGCCGATCCGAGTTCCTCTGTGCCGTTGGATGAACTTAAGAATCGTTTGCGGTCTCGATCGAAATCATGAACTGGGAAGTCGTTGCGCGTCCTCAGGTGGTAGCCGACATCCTTGAAGCAGCAGAGTGGTATAACACTCAACGTGTCGGTCTTGGAGATGAATTCACCGAAGAGATATTGACAATATTCGATGTCCTTGCAATCAATCCGCTCTTGCACTGCCTCCGACATCCAACAAAGAACATCCGTTGGCGCTATCCAAAAAGATTTCCCTAAAGGGTTATTTACGAAGTAATTGAAGCAAAGCGGTTCGTGATCATTGCCGCTGTGCTTCATGCCGCTCGGCAGGACAACGTTTGGCGAGGACGCATCTGAATCGCTAGTGAGAGATTGCCCGGTGCCGAATAGTCGAATTTCTGCTGCCTCGGAGAAGCAATGATAAAGCTGCCATCTCTTGCTGATATTCAGAATGCTCATAGCGTGATCGCGGGCTCGGCTATTCGCACACCGCTTGTGCGACTCAATATCCGTGAAGCGCCCGCAGAGATCTATCTAAAGTTGGAGAATCTACAGCCGATAGGCTCGTTCAAAGTCCGAGGAGCAGCGAATGCTATCGGTCATATGGAACCAGGAGTGCTGGCGCGGGGAGTGCTCACGGCATCCGCAGGTAATATGGCGCAGGGCGTAGCCTGGTGCGCGCGTGAACTCGGTATACCGTGCACTGTTATCGCCCCCGAGAGCGCGCCTGACACAAAGATCAAGGCAATCCAACGACTCGGAGGACAAGTGATCAAAGTCACGTTCGATGAGTGGTGGAATGCTTTTGAGCAACGCGCTTTTCTTGGTGTTGAGGGAACTTTTATCCACGCGTTTGACGATCTAAATGTGATGGCCGGCAACGGAACAATCGCGCTCGAAATCTTTGAGGACCTGCCAGACGTCGATGCAGTCGTAATTCCCTGGGGAGGTGGAGGACTCACGTGCGGTATTGCTTCGGCGATGCGTGCGTTGAGGCCGAAATGCAAAGTATTTGCCGCAGAAGTGGCAACGGCGGCTCCGCTTGCCGCTTCCTTGGCAGCGGGCTCACCGCAGGAGATCGAATACAAAGCCTCTTTTGTAGATGGCATTGGTGGCAAGGGCGTTTTCCCTCAGATGTTTGAGCGCGCGGTAGAGTTGATCGAAGGCTCGCTCGTCGCAGAGCTGGACGAAGTGGCGCGTGCGTTGCGTTTGATGGCGGAACGCAACCGTGTAATTGCGGAAGGCGCCGGCGCTTGTCCTGTTGCCTGTGCTCTGGATGGGCGAGCAGGGAAAGGAAAGGTGGTATGTATCGTTTCGGGAGGCAATATCGACTTCGCGAAACTTTGCACGATTCTTCAGTGAGAAACATCAAGAAAGTGATTATCAGCCAGCCAGTCTGCCAGTCGTTGCGGCCAGCCTTTTATTGAAGCCAATTTCGATCGATTGCCCATGTTGAAGGCATGACTGCCATGAGCGTAAATGTGAGCCTCCACTGGAATCTTCGCATCACGATATCGCTGAAGTAGTTTCATGACGGATGGCGAACAACACTCGTCATCATTGGCGGCAAGCAGAAACGCCGGCGGTGCATTGACTGGAAGAACCTCGGGAATACCTAGCGGACCCGGATAGATCATGATCACGAGTCGTATTCCTCATACCGTCTCTTCCGTCTCCGCACTTCGAAGTGTGTCCATCTCATTCCAGATCAATACATGCTTCGTTTCCTTGAGCAACAAGGAACCAACTACGAACGTGATTCCCGCGACCATAATCGGGTAGTACAAACCGGCGTAGATGTTTCCTGTTTGCGCGATAACACTAAGCCCAATCAGTGGCAGCAAGCCGCCGAAGACTCCGTTGCCAATGTGATACGGCAATGAGAGCGACGTATATCTGATCTTGGCCGGAAAGGCCTCAACCAAATAGGCGGCGATGGGACCATAAACCATCGTTACAAAGATCACTTGAATAAACACCAACAGAATCAGCTTCCAGGCTACTGATGAACTGATGAATGTGCTGAAGTCGGCATAAGTCAAAACCTCTCGCGCTGGTTGTAGCGCACCATTTACCAACGCCTGTGGCGTGAGGCTGATCGCGCCGGTCACTGGGTTTGGCTGAGATAACGCGCTGACGACATTCGATCCAGCGGCGCGCTGCATCGCATGATAGATAGGCATGTAGAAAACGGCAGCCAACAGGCAGCCGAGCATCATGATCCACTTGCGCCCAAGGCGATCCGACAGCGCGCCGACAAACACAAAAAAGGGCATGCCAAGTAGCAACGCGATGGCGATGATGTATGTTGCCGCGCGCCCGTTTACCTTGAGTATCGTTTGGAGATAGAACAGGGCGTAAAACTGTCCCGTATACCAAACGACGCCCTGGCCGGCCGTTGCCCCAAAGAGCGAGATGAGAACGCGCTTTAAGTTCACCCATTTCGTAAAAGCTTCTTTGAGTGGCTGGGCGGAAGTCATTCCGGCACTCTTGATCTGGCGATAGATGGGCGACTCTTTCATGCGCAGTCTGATGTAAAGCGAAATGCCGACCAGGAAGATTGAGATGATGAAAGGAATACGCCAACCCCAGCTACTGAAGGTCTCTTTACTCATCGCGTTCTGCACAGTAAGAACGACGACGAGCGATAAAAAGAGTCCGAGTGTCGCCGTGATTTGGATAAAGCTTGTGTAGAAGCCACGCCTTTCATCAGGTACGTGTTCAGCGACGTAAACGGCGGCGCCGCCATACTCGCCGCCCAGCGCAAGACCCTGCAGAATGCGGATCAGCAAAAGAGTTATCGGCGCGGCTAGACCGATAGTCGCGTAAGTTGGAAGGAAACCAATCATTGCCGTAGCACCACCCATGATCAGCAACGTGACAAGGAACGCATACTTACGTCCAACCAGATCACCGATACGTCCGAAGAAGAGGGCACCGAAAGGACGGACAACGAAACCAACTGCGAACGTCGAAAGGTAAGCGATGAGTGCCAGTGTGTTATTCCCACTGGGGTAGAAGAGCGGTGAGATTATGATGGCCAGGCTGCCGAAGATGTAGAAGTCGTACCATTCAATCATGGTACCGACAGAAGAAGCAGCTATAACTTGCCAGATCTTGTAACCGTGGTCCAGGTCTGCACGCACGCGGCCTGCGGCTGTTGACAGTGAAGTACTTTGCTTCAAGTTTTTAACTCTCCTCTGTTAAGTTCGCAGAACTATTTACCTGGAGTTCTTTCGGCTCCGCCGAGTTCAAGGTGTGCGATTTAGTTCGGTGCGAATCTTAGTGAGGATTTCGTTAATTGCTCGTTACCGTTCGCGGTTTTGCATAGTCTTCATGTCCCTCATTGGCATGGGGAGTTTGCCGTCGGCGCCGCGGGTGAGAGCAACGAAAGAAGGGTCTTCGCGCAAAGTGTCAAACACGGCGTCGACGCGGGCTTCCATCATCTCTTTGCTACGCACCGCCTGGTAGCGCTCGTATTGAAAGAAGTGACGTTTCAAGAGCGCGAGGGCTTTTTCGCGGTGCCCGGTTTGTGTGTAGACAGCGGCAAGGTTATACGAAGCGGGCAGCAGCTTCTGATTAGCGCGCGCGATTTTCAAAGCTTCGTCAGCATGGCCTGAGGCGGCCATGAAGACGGCGGCAAAGACCAGGTTGTATGGATCTCTGGGCTCGAGGGCAAGAGCCTCCTTCGTGTACTCATTGCCCTTCACCAGATCTCCCTCGGAATTCCAATACACGGCCAGATTGCGGTATGCCAAGGCAAGAGGGAATTCTGCGACGGACCGTTCCATCAGGGCCAATCCCTTTTTGAATTCACCTTCATGAATAGTGATTTTGCCTAAGCCGTGCAGCGCGACGGCGCGCGCAAGTGGATCAGCCTGCATGTTCAGGATTGTTTCGAACGTCGCGCGGGCCTTGGTCCAATCTCCAATTTGATGGCGATAGAGTTCGCCCAAGTAGCGCAGCGGAGTCGGATCTGCCGGGTCCATGCGGTTTGCCTGAGAATAGAGTCTTGCCGCGAGCGTATAACGAGCTGCCATTTCCGCACGCAAGCCATTGCGCATGACTTGTTCTATCCGCGCACTTTCACGCGTCTCGAATACTGGTGTCGCCGTCACGCTGCTAATTTCGTCGACGCCTAGTTTCCTGAGTTCCTTTGTCGCTTCCTTCGCCTTCTTGGGGAACATGCATTTCTCTTCCAGCACCTTACGAAGCAATGCGATCGCAGCTGGATTGTCTCCCGCTTTCTCCTTGTCCTTCGCCTCTTTCAGGTGCTCGTTGAGCGCATTCTCCCTTTGTTTCTTCTCACTATCGACGGCTTTTTCCACCGGCTCTGCTTTGAGATAGCCATCTTTGCCTTCGACCCGCTTAATTGCCGAGCCATCGGGCGTTGCCAATACGGCCACGGGTGGTTTGGAATCGCCCAGCACCTTCTGCAGTTGGGGAAGGCGGGGATCTGCGACCTCCATGGCCACGCATTGGGAGGAGTAGAGCGAGAGGATACGCGAGGCGCGAAGACTGGACTTCTCCAACTCGTTCTGCGAGAGCGGGAACCAATACAAAATGAGCCCTTTGCTCGGTGTTTCTTTGGCTGTCCAGACCTTCCATGGGACGTTGTAGACAACCGGCGCAGAACCGGCACCACCACCGCTCGACATGCCACCGCCTCCGCCGCCTCCGCCGCCACCGCAGGTGGCCCAGGCGGGTGAGATAGAGAACAGGATGATCAAAATAGTCGCTAAGGCGTGGCTAGATAGTTTTCTCATGGCGCGCGATTATACCTGTGAATTTGTATCTTGAAAAAGGATTTGCATTAGCTCATTGATGGAGTTCGCGAATCAACTAGAACTTTACATAGCAGCTGAATGGTCGCGCTCATGGACCCGGTCGCTACCGCTCCTGGTTAACGTCCGATTTGACCCCACCGACTTCTGCTGTTGTTCCGCTCACCTCTTGCTCTACCCCTTCCGCGCTTTCTCCTTTCGAAACTTCTTCCATCACAGTTAGAACCTCGTCAGGCTCAGGAGAAAGCTTCAGTGCTTCCGTCTCGGCGTCTGGTGTGTAGTTGAATTGGCCGTGCATCGTGTTGAGTTGTCGCGCGATATGATCCAGGAGCTCCAATACCTTGGCAGTCTTCTGCTCTGCAAGAAGATTTACGTGCAAGTCGAGCTCAGCGCGGCGCTCGCTGAGAGCAGATAGATTATTTTGGGCTATGAGAACGAAGGTCGAAAGAAAGATGGCTTCAAGCGACACTACCAGAGTAAGCAATCCGAAAGGATATGGATCAAACTGTGTTAGATAAGGAACCCGTAGAATACCAATGTTGAGAAGAACCCAGAGACCAAACCATACTGCGTGGATGTAGACAAAAGCCATTGAACCCGAGAAATCGGTCATTGCCGCCGCCAGACGGTCTTGCACGGTTCGTCCTGCGGCTTGCTTGCGTTGCATTTCTACAATCGCAGCGACATTCTTCCTTACTATTTCATTTTGCGAACCTGCCTCAGACATCATAGACCTAATTTCCTATTATCGAATCGACGTTATATTGGAATCCGTGCTGCGGGAGTCTAAAACGGCGAGCCCTTTTCAGAAGCTCGCCGCCCGAAGGAAATGTGTTTGAGCATCCAGCGTTTGTCTGTCGAAAGTCGTGGTCGATTAACATCGTCAGACTAAACTGAATTACAGCATTTGCGCGCGCGCCTGTTTGGCACGGGCTGCTCCGATAGCAGTCTCGACTTCCTTTACCTCTTCCGGAGGCGGGAGCACCGCAGGCATACCCAACGATTGAATCCAGAGTTCACGCGTCCAACCAGCTGTGTGGTAAAGATGCTCGTCTTCCTCCTGTTCGATTTCCTTATGGGCCTCTGCGAGTGCTTGGGCTTCATCACCTTTAAGCTCTTTGGCAACCTCACCAATCAGTTCCCAGTTGAGGTGGTCCTTCGTCTCGGCAAGCACCACACACTCAGCGGCGACAAGCTGGGCCGCCTCAGGCTCACCAGCGCTCAAGGCCATCTCCATTGCTTTAACCAAAGACTCACCAATGTGACGAACGACTTGTCGACCTGGAGTTTCGGCTTCGAGATCCAGGCCCATTGTATTCAGGAGATCTGAAACAACTTTCACGTGATTTGTTGTCTGTTCCTGATACTCTTGCCACTCTTCTTTCAATTCATCGTTGACTGCACACTTGAGCGCAGTGGTATAGACTTCAACTCCCCCCTTCTCGGTTTCCAACGCTTGATACAGTAGTTCTGTGACCTGGTTGTTTTTTACCTTGCTCACCATATCCCCCTCCATTCGAAGTTCATGCAGACACTTCCCCAGTTTGATAATTTCCGCTTTGCAGATAGTTTTCAGACGAAGCAAATGAGGTGCCAAGTCGAACTGCAGCGTCTATAGCTGGATCTGCTTGAAAATCTGAAACTCTTGTTGCCGATCTGATTGAGAGAAGTAGGCAGGACGCGTAGCATAAGCGAACGGTCAGCGAAAGGAATGTAGCTGTTGAAGACTCAGACACTGAACAAGCGCAGGCATTAGTAGCTTGTATGAAACGGTTGAACAACGCAGCTGACAAGGATAGCCGAGCCCCTAAAAATCCAAAGGAAACCCGTGGGTGTCGCCTCCCAGTCCAATAATAATTTCGCATTCTTACATAACTATTACTCACGTCTCTTCTCAATCGGGTCTAACATCGTGAGCGCCAAATCTCCCATCTTTTGCTCGAGATTAGTAACGCCGATCAGGCATTCGTTGCTGTGCAAGTTAGCAGGCTTACTCAACGATGTAGGAGGACGTGATGAAGATTTTATTAGTTAATCCGGAGTTCCCCGACACGTATTGGAGTTTTCGCCATGCGCTGCCATTTGAGGGCAAACGATGTGCTTTTCCTCCGCTCGGGTTATTGACCGTTTCCGCCATGCTGCCGCAGTCGTGGGAGCGTCGCCTGATTGACTTGAACGTGCGCGAACTTAAAACGTCTGACATTGAGTGGGCCGACATGATCTTCGCCACCGGGATGTTAGCGCAGAAAGAGTCGCTGCATGTCGTGGTCAAGCGTTGCAAGAAACTTGGTAAGCGCGTTGTGTTGGGTGGTCCCTATGTGACGAGTACTATTGAGGATCTGCCGGATGCCGATCATCTCTTTCTCGGCGAGGCAGAAACGACGTTGCCGGAGTTTATTAAAGACCTGGAACGTGGCGAAGCCAAGCGATCGTATAAAGCTCCTGAGCGACCACCGTTATCTATTACGCCTATCGCTGACTTCGGACTCGCGGATCTGAAACGCTACAGTGCAATGTCGGTGCAATACTCGCGTGGCTGTCCTTTTTCATGCGAGTTCTGCGACATCATAGAAATATACGGACGGGTGCCACGCACGAAAAGCATTCCGCAGATGCTATCTGAGTTTGACGCGCTGCTGGACCTTGGTTGGCGCGGCACAGTCTTCATCGTTGACGACAATTTTATTGGCAACAAAAAGAATGTTCGCCTGCTTCTACCGGCACTGGCCGAGTGGCAAAAGAAACACGACTACCCGTTTTCGCTGTTGACTGAAGCCAGTGTGAATCTCGCCGACGACAATGATCTGCTTGCTGATATGCGCGACGCAGGTTTCCGCCGAGTCTTTCTCGGCATTGAAACGCCAGTGGAAGAAAGTCTCAAGGAAGCACAGAAGACGCAGAATCGAGGCAACCTGCTCGAGTCAGTAAAGAAGATTCAAGGTTACGGCATGGAAGTGATGGCCGGCTTTATTGTCGGCTTCGATAACGATCCGGCCGATATCTTCGAACGTCAGATCAGATTTATTCGCGAAAGCGCAATTCCTTTGGCGATGGTGGGTTTGCTAAACGCGCTTCCGGATACTCAACTCTGGCGACGATTGGAGCGAGAGGGTCGACTATTAGGCGAGGCCTCCGGAAACAATACTGTTTGCACATTAAACTTTGTTCCGAAAATGGACCCGGCGATCCTCGTTGCCGGTTACCAGTCAATTATGCGCACCATCTACAAACCGAGTGAATACTATCAGCGCGCCCTCGACTCGCTGAAGCGTACCGCGCAGGAGGCGAAAGAGCCCGATCACTATAATGTGTTTAATGCCATTGCGTCCTTCACTCGCATCGCAATCAAGCTGGGCATACTCGATAGTGAACGCAGGGAGTTCTGGCGTTTCTTTGCCACGACTGCCGCCAGACATCGCAACAGGTTTGCCGAAGGCTTGCGCCTCGCGGCTATGGGTTACCATTTCCGGAAGCTAAATGAATCGTATGGTGATGGCTGAACAGGTGGGGTTTTAGGTTGTTTCAACGATGGTGAGGTGCGTTCGATACCCTCTCAAAGATTCGGTTGTGATCTTTCTCCAGTTCTTCACGCTTTTTCGCGCGTCTTCTTCTTCATCTCTGCAAGTCTGAGTATGTCGCCAGGTTGACATTCAAGCGCACGACAGATCTTTTCGAGAGTGTCAAAATTTATGCCCAGCGCTTTATCTTTCTTCAATCGCCACAATGTTGTATGACTAATGCCTGTGTCCTTTGCCAACCAATAAAAAGTTCGCTCCCGTTCTGCCAGTAATTCATCGACCCTGATTTCAATCATAATGTCCGCCTCCGATATTAACTGCATCCGACAAATAGTACATCTTAGATATATCCTACAATTGACATATAAGGATGTCTAGCGTAAAGTTCTTGTGAACCGAGTCTGCTAACTCTCTTCTCAGTTCCTCTGGAATCACCCAGATTACCTGACGTCCACAGCCAGAAACCCCGGGATCCCGAACAGTCCGGAAGGACAAGTTTCGATGGCGACGAGGGTCTCACCTCGTGGAATACCAAGGTCTTCGGGGAAGTAAAGAGGAGTCAGGTGATCAATCTTTATATTAATGAGCGCCGAATAGGAAATGTAAGCGTTCTGGATCTCAAGGGCAGGGTGAGAATAAGCGGACCTAACCTGGCCTTGCACAGATCCATACGCACCCTGGCGGAAGAAGGGAAGCTCCAGGTCCTGCTAAACCTCGCCAACGTTATGTCGATCGATTCCTCTGGGTTGGGCGAGCTTATCTCCAGTCAAATTACTCTGAACAATAAAGGTGGCGAGCTTAAGCTGGTACATTTGACCGAATCCCTTCGCGAACTCATGGCGATCACAAAAGTCCTGACTGTGTTTGATATCTGCGATACCGAGGCGGAAGCACTGAGCAGCTTCAAAGTCTTCGTTTTAAAGGTGAAGGAGCCACAGCCTTTCTTTGTTTAGACGGCTAGTGGGTTTAGATCTCAATGAAAATCATTTTTCTGGTTATCGCGCTCGAGAGCCTGGCGATCACGTTGTGGATGACGGTGATCTGGTTTTCCAGGAATAGAAAACCAAACCTCGCTGGCGTGATTACGGACGAATCGTCCTTGTTCAATGTGAATATCCCTCGCGATTCAGCCACACGGTTGAAAACCGAACATTGGCTTTTTATTAACGGATGGAAAGTGGAAGCTCAGGCCGATGACAGAAGGCCGATGCTGGGCTCTAAGTCTGGGCGCCCCTCAGTAGCGCGACGCACGCAGCAACTGCATTACAAAGAATGGTCCAGGCAGCGTCACGACTAACGTTATTCTTCTCACAAATGTACTAAGATTTGCGAGGTGCAATTGGAACTCAATAGACTCAAACTAGAAGCACAGGGTGTACTTGGCGAACTTTTCAACGAAGAGGCGATGCCCTTCAGACTCACAGCGGCGAAGATCGAGTCTGTGGGAGGCGAGGAATACATAGTGCGCTTTCATGGCAGTCGGTTACATTCCGTCGATGTTTCCTGGCCGGCAGGTGAGTCATTCAAAGATGGTTTTCGAGCCGCCATGTTGGACCGAGTGTCAAGAATGAGTGGCACTTTGCGAAAGCGAACGCAGGTTCCCCAGCTGAAAGCCACGTCAACAATTAAGCCGCACTGGTCTCTGCGCGAGGCGACATGTGGAAGACATAACCCAACTACAAAACCGGGGAGTAAATTCCCCACGAAAGAGTCGAGTTAAGAAATGAGTTACGTAAGAAAAAGTATCACCGGGGTTTGGGCCACTAGTATTGGTGTCGTGTTACTCGGGGCGATTGCCGTCTGGCAGTTTTATCTTTTCGTCACTTTCGCAGGCACGAATGGAACATTGGATGCGCAGGGTGGGCGAGGTCATCTGTGGGTGGCGATTATTTCGGCTGTATTTGCGTGTTTCGCCGCCTTCTTTATCTTCTCGGTATTTCTGCGTTATGACCGCGACGATGAGATACATATCACTTCGATAAGTCCTCGTTGACGTTGTTCTTTTGTTTGCGGAGACAAATGGTGAGTAGTGTTTACGCGATGCAGCGTGCAAACGGAGACTGGTTCGCCCTTGATGATCGGGGACGCTTTCGCGTTCCGGTTTTCAGCAACAGCCGCGAGGCAATGACGGCA
>Ga0137389_10001648_pt1 | contig 13199 bp, 11 predicted proteins | sample 15con2h14BmetaG_FD_104645 | JGI IMG/M metagenome (GOLD analysis project Ga0137389, IMG submission 104645) | Vadose zone soil microbial communities from Angelo Coast Range Reserve, California, USA - 15con2h1.4B metaG | ecosystem: Environmental > Terrestrial > Soil > Vadose zone > Saprolite...
TCATTCGAGAGCTTGCGTACATCGTCCGCGGCGCGCTTGTAATCGAGAACGATCCCTCGTGTCTTCGGCTCACACCCGAGCACGAGATTCTCGGCCACCGAAAGCGTCGACACGAGCATGAAGTGCTGGTGAACGATGCCGATCCCTGCCGCGATCGCCTCATTCGTCGACCATCCCGTCACATCGTGACCGTTTACCTGGACATGGCCCGCATCCGGCTTCATCAATCCGCCGAGTATGCGCATAAGCGTCGATTTGCCGGCGCCATTCTCACCGACGAGGGCGTGGATTTCTCTGGGCAAGACCTCCAGCGATGCGCCGCGATTGGCTCGGATGGCGCCGAACGACTTGTCGATCCCTGCCATCCGAATCGCAGGAATCGCGGGAAGCTGGAAGAGGGAAGAGGGAAGCTGGGGAGCCTGGAATTCGGACTGGTCCTCCTCTTCCCCCGTCCCTCTTCCCCCTTCCCGCTGACTCATAGGGTGCTGGGCACTTTGATGCGTCCAGCGATTATCTCCTGCTTCAGCTCCTCGACGCGCGCGTGCACGCTGTCGGGAATGAGCGCGCGATTGCGATCGTCGTAGATGTAACCGACGCCACCTTCCTTCAATCCAAACGAGTAGATGCCACCTTTGAAAGTGTGGCTCTGAACCCTCCGAATCGCATCGAACGTCGCGGTGTTGACGCCTTTCACCATGGAAGTGAGAACATGTCCCGGCGCCTCGTCGTTCTGGTCGGAGTCGACGCCGATGGCGAGCTTGTTGGTCGCGCGCGCAGCCTCGAATACGCCCTGTCCGGTCGAGCCGGCGGCGTGGAAAATCACCTCGACGCCCTGGTTGTACTGGCTGAGCGCCAGCTCCTTGCCCTTGCCCGGATTCTTGAACGCGTCGGGCGTGACGCCCGCGTACTGCGCGATGACCTGGCAGTCGGGACACACCTTTTTCACTCCGGCGCGATAACCTGCCTCAAATTTGTGGATGAGTGGAATATCCATTCCGCCCACGAATCCGACTTTCTTCGTGTGGCTGACGAGCGCCGCCAACGCACCGACGAGGTACGATCCTTCCTCCTCGCGGAACTTGAGTGCGGCGACGTTGGGTGGCGGTGGAATGACGTTCCCGTTTTTATCCGTCGCGAGCGCGTAGTCGATTCCCGCGAATGCGGTGTTCGGATACTCCTTGGCGAGATTGGCGAGATCGTCGGTGAAGATGAAGCCGACGCCGATGACGAGATTCATTCCCTCTGCCGCCAGCAGTCTCAACCCCGCTTCGCGATCGGCGCCTTCGCCGGGCTCGATGAAGCGGATATTGGAGCCGAGCATCTTGGTCGCGCTATCGGCTCCGGCGTAAGCCCCGTCGTTGAACGACTTGTCACCGCGCCCGCCCACGTCGAGGACGATTCCGATGCGAATCGGAGACGTCTCCTTTCCCTCGGCCTTGGCGCTCCGTCGGGTGAAAAGGAGTGCAATGTGTACGGCTAGCAGGAGGGAGGTGACGAGGATCAGCTTTCTCATCTGAACAGAAGAATCGCCCACTACACAGCCGGTTGCAAGACGAGTGTCGGCTCTCAGAGATCGTGCAGAACACTGCTTCGGTGGCGGCTCTCCGCGTCGCGCAGAACACTGCATCAGCGGCCCCCTTTCAAATGCATCACGTCACGCATTGATTTCAGTGCATGGCCGAGCGGATACGGACGCGCTTTCTTGTGGTGGGGAGCGGAGTTGCTGGTCTTCACACCGCATGGCGCGCTTCCGCTGACGGCGACGTGATGGTGCTGACCAAGCGATCGCTTTTCGACAGTGCGACGGCGTATGCCCAGGGCGGAATCGCCGCCGCACTTGGCGCCGGAGATTCGCCCGAGCTGCACCGAAAGGACACTTTGGCAGCAGGTGCGGCCCTCGCTGACGCGAAAGCAGTCCAAGTCCTCGTCGAAGAGGGTCCCGCGCGAGTCCGTGAGTTGGCGACCGCCGGTGCGCAGTTCGATCTGGAGCCGGGAGGGAATTTCAAACTCGGTCGTGAGGCTGCCCACTCTCGCCGACGGATCGTGCATGCGCACGGAGATCAGACCGGCGCCGAGGTTGCGCGCACGCTGATCAAGAAGGTGACAGAGAGCGAGCGGATCGAGGTGCTGGAGAAGGCACGCATCCTGGATCTGATCGTGGAGGATGGCGTCGTCTTTGGAGTAAGGGCCGCCGTAGCCGGCAAAGCGGTCGAGATCATCGCTGACGCGACGGTGCTGGCGACCGGCGGTTGTGGGCAGGTTTATCGGTATACCACGAACCCACAGGTCGCGACGGGAGACGGCTACGCAATAGCACACCGCGCCGGTGCCAAGCTGGCAGACATGGAGTTCGTGCAGTTTCATCCCACCGCTCTCGATACGCCCGAGAATCCCTTGCAGCTGATTTCGGAAGCCGTGCGCGGGGAGGGCGCGGTTCTCCTCAACGAAGAGGGTGAGCGATTCATGCTCAAGAAGCATCGACTCGCTGAGCTGGCGCCACGCGATGTCGTGGCGCGCGAGATTTTCCGCGAGAAGGCGGGAGGCAGGCGGGTCTGGCTCGATGCGCGGATGCTGGGCCCGGAATTCCGCGAGCGCTTTCCAGGTATCTTCGCCATCTGTCGGGCGCGCGGCATCGATCCCTCCAAGGATCTGATTCCCGTCACACCGGCGGCGCACTACATGATGGGAGGGGTCGTCGTCGATCTGCGCGGCCGCTCGAGCCTTAACCGCCTATATGCGTGCGGGGAGGTCTCACGAACAGGAGTACACGGGGCCAACCGGCTCGCATCGAACTCGTTGCTGGAAGGACTCGTATTCGCCGAGCGTGTCGCGCGCGACATGATCGACACCAGGAAGTTGCCGACACTTCCGCGCAAGAAAGACTGGGACGTTCCGGCGCTGCGCGATCGAGGCGCGGCGCTGGTCGCTGCGGACAGCATCCGGCAGGTAATGTGGGACTACTGCGGCATCGATCGCAGCGCCAAAGGGCTGAGGCTTGGCCACACCAAGCTCACCGAGATCGAATCCCGGCTCCCGGAGGGGGCGACCGAGGAAGCGAACATGGTACAGACATCTCTGCTCATTGCAGATGCCGCGCTGTTGAGAAAGGAGTCGCGGGGAGGCCATTATAGAAGTGATTTTCCGCGCGCAAAACGAAAGTGGAGCGGCAAGCACATCGAATGGTAAGTAAGACGGACAACCCGTACGCCGGGCTGCAGGAAGAGATCAGGCACCTCGCGAGAGAGCGCAACGCAGTGATCATCGCGCACAACTACGAGCGTGCCGAGGTGCAGGACGTCGCGGATTTCGTTGGTGACTCGCTCGGGCTGAGCCGCGAGGCAGCCAAGACGAAAGCAGACGTGATCGTCTTTTGCGGCGTTCACTTCATGGCGGAGACTGCGGCAGTGCTCTCGCCGCAGAAGACTGTGCTTCTTCCCGATCTTGCCGCTGGATGCTCATTGGCGGCAACCATCGACGCCGACCAGCTGCGCGAGTGGAAGGCAGAACATCCGGGCGCCGCCGTTGTGTCCTACGTTAACACGAGCGCCGAAGTGAAGGCGGAGAGCGATTACTGCTGCACCTCCGGCAACGCGGTGGAGATCGTGAACTCCATCCCCATCGACCAGGAGATCCTCTTTCTCCCTGACATGTTCCTTGGTGCGCACGTGCGGCGCATCAGCGGCCGCAGGAACATGCACGTCTGGATGGGCGAGTGTCATGTGCACGCGGGGATTGATCCGGAGGACATCAAGCTCCAGCGCGCGGCGCATCCCGGTGCGGAGTTCCTGATTCATCCCGAATGCGGCTGCGCCACCAGCGTGGTAGAGGCGGTGTCGGCGGGAGACGTCGATCCGGCGGGAGTTCAGATCCTTTCGACCGAAGGAATGATCAGGCGTCCAAAGATTTCCGATAACGACGAATTCATCGTCGCGACCGAAGTCGGGATTCTGCACCGACTCCGGCGCGAAAATCCAAAGAAGACATTCTATCCCGCGAATCCCGACGCAGTGTGCGCGTTTATGAAGGTGACCACGCTGCCGAAGGTGTTGAATTCGTTGGAGCGGATGGAGCACCGCATCACGGTGGCTCCGGCGATTGCCGCGCGCGCGCGCCGCGCCATCGAGCGGATGGTCGCGATCGGCGGGCAGACACCGCTCTCGCCGCTTCCTGAGTCCTCGGAAGATCCTGGCGAATGATCCAACGGGGGGAAAATGAGCTCGCCGCTCATGGGTTCTTCTGGGAGGAAGGACTTCATTTCCCACTGACGAAGAAGGAAACGACCATGCTGGTCGTTTCCGCGCTTCAAGAGGATGATACCAGGCACGATATCACGACGGCGGCGACGGTGCTGTCGAACCGCCGCGCCAGGTGCCGCCTCGTTGCCCGACAGGCGGGTGTGATCGCGGGACTCGCTCTCGCTTGCGAAGCGTTCGAGCAGCTGGACCCGGCTGTGACCATCCGCATCGAGCATGACGATGGCACGCGGGTCAAGCCGGGTACACCCGTGATGTTCCTCTCGGGTCACGCGCGCGGACTGTTGTCGGCCGAGCGGGTCGCGCTCAATTTCGTTCAGCACCTATCGGGCATCGCGACACTCACGGCACGGTATGTCGAGGCGATAGCGGGGACGAGCGCGCACATTCTTGACACGCGGAAGACGACACCGCTACTGCGTCGCCTCGAAAAATACGCCGTTCGCGCTGGTGGAGGACTCAATCACCGAATGGATCTGTCAGCGGCGGTTCTGATAAAGGACAATCACCTGGCAGCGGTAGATGCCGATATCCGCCTGGCCGTAACGCGCGCGCGGGCGGTCGGCCCTGCAGGGATCAAGGTCGAAGTCGAATGTGATACGCTCGATCAAGTTCGCGCGGCGATCGATGCTGGCGCCGACGTCATTATGCTCGACAACATGCAGCTGGTGGAGTTGCGTCAGGCGGTCCAGTTGGTGGACGGCCATGCGGTAACGGAGGCGTCGGGCGGAGTCACGCTCGACACCGTGAGACTCATCGCGGAGACAGGTGTGGACTGGATCTCGGTTGGTGCGCTGACACATTCGGCGCCGGCGCTCGATCTCGCACTGGATTGCGACTGATGGCGGAGGACACGTGCGACCTCTGCGGCTCGACCAATATCAAGGAGATCAAGTGCAAGCTGGTCTGCCTGAACTGTGGAACGATTTTGAGGAGCTGCGCCGATCTCGAAGTAAATAACAGCTGAGGACTGCGAGCTAACTGCTACTTCGGACTGCGGACTAAGTGCGGCCTACGGACTAATTGAGGATTGAGGACTACAGCAAAAACCGCATCGTTATGATTGTAGTCCGCAGTTCGCCATCGGGACGGAATCCTCAATTAGTCCGCGATTCGCAATGGCAGTTAGTTCGCAGTCCTCAGTATCGTTACGCCATCAATCGAGGGGAGTTGATATGGATCGTAGAGACTTCGTGCGGGTGAGCGCTATCGCCGGCACCTTGGCCGTCCGAGGAAAATCGCTAGCGGCGGAGACATTGGCGGATCGTGAAGCGTCGGATGCGCTTCGCGCCGGACGTCGTTCTTCCGTTCCTCCGTTCGAGCTCGATGAGGTAACGCTGTCGGACCTTCAGGCGGGAATGGCGACGGGGAAGATGACCGCGCGATCCATCACGCAGCTGTATCTGGATCGCATCGCGGCTCTGAATCTGAGTGGCCCGGCGCTGCGCCACGTGCTCGAGACGAATCCAGACGCGCTCTCGATCGCCGATTCGCTGGATCAGGAGCGGAAGGCCGGCAGAGTTCGCGGTCCTCTGCACGGTATTCCGATTCTACTCAAGGACAACATCGATACCGCCGACCGGATGACGACGACCGCGGGATCACTGGCGCTCGCGGGATCGATTCCGCTCCAGGATGCGTTCATCGCCGCGAAGCTCAGGGCAGCGGGCGCGATCCTGCTCGGAAAAACAAATCTCAGCGAATGGGCAAACTTCAGGTCATCGCACTCGACGAGTGGTTGGAGTGGACGCGGAGGACTCGCCAAGAATCCGTACGTGCTCGACCGCAACGCATGCGGATCCAGCTCTGGATCTGGTGGAGCAGTCTCGGCAAATCTATCGGCACTTGCAATTGGGACCGAGACGGATGGATCGATCGTTTGCCCGTCGTCCGCAAACGGACTAGTAGGCATCAAACCCACGCTCGGCTTAGTTAGTCGGGCGGGAATAATTCCAATTGCGCACAGCCAGGACACCGCTGGACCAATGGCGCGTACGGTCCGCGACGCGGCAATCCTCCTTGGCGTCATCGCCGGAGTCGACCCACGCGATTCCGCGACAGCAGCGAGCAGTGGACGCGGTCAAACCGATTACACGCGATTTCTCGATGCCAACGGCCTACGGGGAGCCAGAATCGGAGTCGTGCGCAAGCATTTCGGCTTCAATGACGCCGTCGATGCGTTGATGGCCAGCGCGATCGATATCATGAAGCAGCAGGGAGCGGTGGTCATAGATCCAGTCGAAATAGCGAGCGAGGGTAAGTTCGACGACAGCGAATTTGAAGTGCTGCTCTACGAGTTCAAAGCTGATCTTAATGGTTATCTGCAGGGACTTGGTCCAAATGCGCCCGTGCGAACGCTAAAGGACATCATCGATTACAACGAAGCGCACAAGGATCAGGAGATGCCCTTTTTCGGCCAGGATATCATGATCAAGGCGCAGGCAAAGGGACCGCTCACAGAGAAAGCGTATCTCGCCGCGCTGGCGAAGGATCAGAAGCTGTCGCGTGAACAAGGGATCGACGCCACGATGAACAAGAACAAGCTCGACGCCTTGATTACTCCGACCGGAGGACCCGCCTGGCTGACGGATCTGATCACTGGAGACCATTACGGCGGCGGCTACTCCACGGCGTCAGCAGTCGCGGGTTACCCGCACATCACCGTGCCGGCGGGATTCTCACATAACCTTCCGATCGGTATTTCGTTTTTCGGGCGAGCGTACAGCGAGCCGACTCTGATCAAGCTCGCCTATGCGTACGAGCAGGCGACGAAGCACCGGCGAGCTCCGGAATTCACCCCGACGCTCGGCAACGCAGGATGACCGAAGCTAGCCCGGAGCCATCAGCTGTTAAGCCGACAGCCCCCGGCCGGTAGTCGTAAGTCGTAGTTTGCAGTTCATTCGTCGAGAATAGCGTCAGTCACGAAGTAACCCTTTCCTGCCCGCGCGAATCCGGCAACGCCGCGGCGGGTGTCGTCGATTTCTTCCTCACGCGAATCGAGCGTGCTGCGGTTCTCCCGAAAGCGGCGCCCCGCTTCGATACAAAAAAGATCGCAGAGCGCGATTTCCCGGTCACAATTCTCGATGCCCCGCTCGTCGATGAGACTCTGCGTCCGGGCGATCACGGCGGCCGTCGCAAAAAGATCTATTGCCATGTCCGCCAATCGCTCGAGCATAAGCTGGCTGTCGACGATCTTCTCACGGTGACGGATCACCACACGGTCGGTCGCAGCTCCAAGCTCGGCGACGTGCTTCTCGAAGTATTCCTTGTGCTTCTTGAGGCGATCATGGAGATCGATGTCGAGCGTGGATGTCTGGCCGAGTCTAAGCTTTACTCGTGATCTCGCGTAGCCGCCCAGTAGCCCGAGGTTGCGTAGCGGACGCCGCAGCGCCGACCCGACTTCCTTCAAGGCTGCCGCGGGTGCCTGAATGCCGTTGAGTGCAATGAAGAGTCGCAAAACCTCGTTCGCACCCTCGAAGATTCGATTGATGCGCGAGTCGCGTAGAATCCGCTCGTAGGGGTACGGCTTCACGTACCCACGGCCTCCGGCGAGCTGCACCATGTCGTCGGCGGCTCGCCACACCATCTCGCTGGCGAAAACTTTTGCGCAGGCGGCCTCGAGCGAGAAGTCGTTGTCGCCCCGGTCAACCAGTGACGCGAGGATCCCAAGCATCGAGTCGGAAGCGTAGATCTCGCTCGCGATCCGCGAGAGCTTGCGCTGCGTGATCTCGAAATCGGCCAGCGGATGCCCGAACTGCACGCGCTGTTCGGCGTACGATGTCATCTCTTTCAGGGTGCGCTTGGTGCCGCCCGTGCAGCCGGCGGCGAGAGTCAATCTCCCGGCATTGAGCACGTGCACCGCCACACCGAATCCGCGCCCGACTGCGCCGAGGAGGTGATCGGCTGGCACCTCTAGGGCGTCGTAGCTCAGCTCCGCCTGGGTCGATCCCCGGATGCCGAGCTTGTGAACGGTGCCGACCACTTTGAACCCGGGCATGTCGGGACGGATCAGAAACGCGGTCATCCGCTCAACAGTCTCACCGCGGCGAGGAACAAACGCCTGCGCGAAAGTTGCGATAACTCCGGCGCGATGGGCATTGCCGATCCAGATCTTCCTGCCGTTGAGGCGCCAGTGTGACCCATCTTTGCTCAGCATCGCGGTGGTCTTGATGTTCTGCGCATCCGATCCGACTTCCGGCTCGGTCAGCGCGTAGGCTGCCAGGAAGTCACCACGCGCGAGGGGCGGCAGGTAGCGCTCCTTCTGCTGATCATTGCCGTGCAGCACGATCGCCTTGGAGCCGAGCCCGCAATGAACGCCGACTAGAACGGCGAGTGATGGGTCGATCGCGGAGAGCGTCTCGAACACGCGCGCGTACGCGGACGACGACAGTTCCAGGCCGCCATACTTCTTTGGAATGGTGAGACCCAGCATCCCGAGCTCGGCGAATGCACGGATGACATTCTCGGGGATCGTCTCTTCTTCGTCGAACCTGGCCGAGTCGATCAGATTGCCTTCCATCTCGCGGAGGCTCTTGATCAAGCGACGAACCGTGCGCGCCTCTTCAGCGTTCCGCTCGTCGAGTCGGCGCGGATACGGGAAGAGAAGCGAGTCGAGAACTACACCCGCGAAGATTCCGCGAGTGAACGACGATCTCTGCTCCGCCACCGCGGGACGCTGCTCTGTCGCCGAGACTTGCGTGCCGTTCACGCCGAAGCGGGCACGGAGTCACGCTGTCTCAGCCAGCGCCAGTGGATGCCGAACAGTACAGCGGCAAGCAGGATGAGAAGAAGATTGCCGACGAGCGAGCGAGTCGCGCGGAAGCGCGCGTTCCCGATTGCTGTCTCACGCTCGGCGTCGTAAAGACGTTGCAGCTCGGCGTCGGATGCAGTATCGGCCCCTACTCTGGAAGTCCTCGCCGTCGCTGGCTGATCAGGCCTTACTCCCGGGCCTCCTTGAGCAATCATCTCGGCGCGCACGGCGGGCTGGCGCTTCGCCTCTGCCTTGTAAATCTCAAAGTTCGTGATATCGCGTCCCATCCGCCCGTAGCCGCCGCCATCGGCACGAATGGGATCACTCAGATCGAATGCGGCATCGACGACCTGCTTGAGCGCGATCAGCATCACTATGACAGTGATGAAGCAAACCGCGTAGCCATACGCCTGCGCAATACGACTATTCGTCCGGTCCATTCTTGTTCTCCCCTCCTTCAAGCGGTGGCGACGGTTCCGGCCTTTGCTGCATTCTCCAGTTGATCCGAAAGCGAATCTGGATCCGTGACCGGCCTGTCGCAGGTGTAGCTCCGACAGACATATGCAGTCGGATTCCTGTCGACCAACGGGCGATGCGCCAATAACTTGATCGAGGAGCGCGACTGCGGAACTCCGCCTGTCAGCACGAGTGATGGAACGTACCGCTCGGCTACCGTGCGCTCCAGTGCCTTGAATTGCGGGTCTGAGGTCTCTCCGACGAGAGCAACCTCGATCGCGCCGTAAACTTCCATGTCCGCGCAGCCGAGCAAGTGGCCAAACGCCGTCGGGAAGCGAAGCATCGGCTCAGCCAGCGCCTCCAGGCAGAACACGGCGCGACGGCGATACTCGCTGTCCTGCTGCAGGTCGGCCAGATACAGCAGAAGCTCCACGGCGAGCGACGTCCCGGAAGGAGTCGCATTGTCAGTGACATCACGGGGTCGTGTTATAAGTCGTTCCGCGTCACGCGCTGTATCGAAGAATGCACCGACCTCATCGTCCCAGAACCATTCGGTAATCGCGTCCGCGATTTCGCGCGCCCGATCCACCCAGCGCTCGTTGAAGGTGAGCTCGTAGACGGCGAGAAACCCGAGCGCGACCGCGGCGTGGTCCTCGAGGAAGCCACTTATCCGCGTAACGCCTTCGTTGTGGGAGCGCATTACCCGTCCCTTGCGAACCATCTCTCCCGCAAGGAATTCGGCGTTACGCACCGCAAGTTTGGCAAAATCACTTCGATCGAATGCTCTCGCGGCGGTGGCGATGCCTCGGAGCATCAGGCCGTTCCAGGAAGCGAGAATCTTCTCGTCGCGGGCGGGCCAGACGCGACGCGCTCGCGCATCGTAGAGAATTCGCCGCGCCCGGGTAAGTATGGCCTCGAGAGTCTCCTCGTCCACTCCAGCGCGTGTGGCGGCACCGCGGCGATCCGCCGGCACGAAGAGAATGTTCTTTCCCTCGAAGTTCCCGCCGCGTGTCATGCCGTAGTATGTCTTGAACGCGGGTGAATCGGCGCCGAGGAGGGCGTCGAGCTCATCTTCGCTCCAGACGTAGAATTTGCCTTCGTGACCTTCGCTGTCAGCGTCGAGTGAAGAGTAGAATCCCCCTTCGGGGGACGTCATCTCGCGGTCGAGCCATTCGACCGTTTCGATCGTGACGCGACGGATCTCTTCGTCTTTTGTTGCCTGCCAGAGGTGCGCACCCAGCCGCGTGAGCAGGGCGTTGTCGTAGAGCATCTTCTCGAAGTGCGGGACGAGCCAGCTCGCGTCGACGGAGTAGCGAGCGAATCCGCCGCCGATCTGATCGTAGATTCCACCGCGGGCCATTTTGCGGAATGAATTCACGACGATCTCGAGAGCCTCGCTGGTGCCGGTCCGTTTCCAGTGGCGAAGAAGGAAATCGAGCACCATCGTCGCCGGGAATTTGGGAGCTGTGCCGAATCCGCCGTTCTTCGCGTCGTAGCGCTGCTCGAGAGATCGATATACGCCTTCGAGCATCTCCCGAGTGAGACTACCGCTGCTTCGTGTCTGGATGAGATTGCTTTCGTAGATCTGCCGGAGCTGTTCCGCGCTCTGAGCCACGCCTTCGCGTCTGTCTGCGTAGGCGTCGCTGACCGACCGAAGAACTTTCCGGAACGAGGGCAGGCCGTGTCTGTCGTCGGGCGGGAAATACGTTCCGCCATAGAACGGGCTGCCATCGGGCATGAGGAACATCGTCATCGGCCAGCCGCCCTGTCCGGTCATCGCCTGGACGGCCTGCATGTAGATCCCATCGATGTCGGGCCGCTCTTCGCGATCGACCTTGATGTTGACGAAGGTGTCGTTCATGAGGCGCGCGGTCTCGTCGTCCTCGAACGATTCGTGCGCCATGACGTGGCACCAGTGGCAGGCGGCGTAGCCGATGCTGAGGAGGATCGGCTTGTCTTCGCGCTTCGCCTTCTCTAGCGCTTCGGGTCCCCACGGATACCAGTCGACCGGGTTATCGGCGTGCTGGAGGAGGTACGGGCTTGTTTCGTTAGCGAGGCGGTTAGACATGACAATCGATCGCGGCAGTGTTATTCATTCACGAGTGGCGATGGAGTTCGCCCTTAACCACCGCTCGGGCATTTACGCGGTTAATGACTCCTGCTCGGCTCGACGCCGCGCGGGAGTTTTTGTGTTTTCAGGACCTCGAGACCGGGATCCAATGATCTATCTGATTTTTTGCTGTCCGGATTCGACCTTCTGTGCCCCGCTAATGTCAATCGACCAGTCGTCGGGCTGCTCCTCTTCCTTGGCGTGCGGCCGGTACATGATGACCTTGACCCTCTCCAGTGTGATGAGTCCGCCACCGACCATCTGGTCCAGCTCCGGAAGGATCTCCTGGATCTTCTCTTCGGTGTCGACGCATTCGACAACAATGGGAAGGTCGAGCGACAGCTCCAGGAATCTCGCCGCATGAATGCGACTGCTCGGGCCGAAGCTCATGATTCCCCGGGTAACAGTCGCTCCGGCGTAGTGGCGCTTTCTAAGCAGCTGCACTATTGCCCAGTACAACGGCTCGCCCTCGTACTTGTCCCGCTCGCCGATGTGGATTCGCATCAGCACCCGCTCACCCTTCAAGCCGTGCATTTTTCCTCCTTCTTCACCACTATAATGCAACCTAAATGATCTTCCTGTTAATCGCAGTCGGGGGAGCGGCCGGATCGGTCCTCCGCTATCTAATTGGCGGGGTGGTACAGAGGATGAGCGCGGGCGGCTTTCCAGTCGGGACGATGTTCGTCAACGTCTCCGGATGCTTTCTGATCGGGATTCTGCTGAGACAGTTCCTCAATATGCAGCTCTCGCCGGAGCTGCGCGCGTTTCTCATAGTTGGATTTTGTGGGGGCTTCACGACATTCTCGACTTTCAGCGCCGAGACGGTGGGATTGATCGAGGGTGGCGAGTACGGAAGAGCAACGGGTTACGTTGTCCTGAGTGTGATCCTGTGTCTCGCCGCGACGTTCGCGGGAATGACGGCGGTCCGGTTGCTAGCCGGTACGGGCCATGCCAGGTGATCCACCATGCTGGTCTCACCTCTTTTACGATTACGAAAACACAGACGAGACTGAGTCAATGACCAAGTCAACCAAAACTGTTCGGGGCGCGAGCAAAACTGCTCGCGGCAACACAACCATTCCGGCGGATCTCGAGAGGTTTCTCTCCGACAACGACCCGCGCATCCACAACGAGCTGTTCGAGTTTCTTCGCATCCCGAGCGTAAGCGCGAAGTCGGACCACAACGCTGACACGAGGCGGGCGGCGGAGTGGGTGAAGACGTCCCTCGACAAGATCGGCGTGCCGGCGAAGATCTACCCAACCGCCGGCCATCCTGTGGTCGTCGGCGAGTGGAGGAATGCGCCCGGAGCGCCGACCGTTCTCATTTACGGCCACTACGACGTCCAGCCGGCCGAGCCGCTCGAGTTGTGGACATCTCCGCCGTTCGAGCCGACGGTGCGCGACCGAAAGATTTTCGCGCGTGGATCGGTGGACGACAAGGGCCAGCTCTTTCTCCATGTAAAAGCGCTCGAGGCGCACCTCGCTACGCGTGGGAAGCTCCCGGTCAATGTCGTCGTAATCGCGGAGGGCGAGGAAGAGATCGGCAGCGAGCATCTGGCGGCGTTTGTGAAGGAACAGAAGAACCTGTTAAAGGCCGACGCGGTGGTGATCTCCGATTCATCGATGTTCA
>Ga0137389_10001651_pt1 | contig 13187 bp, 10 predicted proteins | sample 15con2h14BmetaG_FD_104645 | JGI IMG/M metagenome (GOLD analysis project Ga0137389, IMG submission 104645) | Vadose zone soil microbial communities from Angelo Coast Range Reserve, California, USA - 15con2h1.4B metaG | ecosystem: Environmental > Terrestrial > Soil > Vadose zone > Saprolite...
CCAGCAGCTCCCATAACAATCCTGAGCAGCCTGTCCCCCTCGTCAATTTCCTCGTAAGTGTCGAAGCAGATGAGCAGGGGAACGTTTCTGGCGAAGTCATGCAGGTCACGTCCAAGCGCCAGGCCGAGCCGCAAGGTAGGTTCCAGGAAGTCTCCGAAGCGATCACCTAGTCGATCATGCAAACGCTGTTTTACCTGCGCCAATAGCTCTCCCGTGAGCTTCACACCTTGGCTCGCAGCTCCCTGGACCTTGTCGCTACCTACTATCTTGCCCACAGGAGCAGGGGCAACGGTGCTGACCGCGGTGAGCAATCCGCCAACCGTCATGTCACGCAGAGCTGCGTAGCGGTCATCGCTCTTCAAAGAGTCTATGACGCCGCTGGCCTTTTTTCTCGCCTCCTCGACGTCCCTGGCGGCGACTTGATACTCCTTAAAGGCTTTGGGCGGCTTATCGAGTGCAATCGCCAGTTGCCCACAGAGGGCTTGAAAGTATGCAGAGGCATCTATCTCCTGTCCCGCTGGCGGATTGAAGAGGCCGCGTTTGCCTTCGATGGCGAACTCCCAATCAACAATGCTGCTGACGGTTACTGCACTCTGTCCAGGGAGGAGATTCTGGTTCTCCGCCAGCACTATATCGCGATACCGCCTAAGCAGCGTGCTTTTGCCGAATCCTCCACGCCCATAGAGAAGCACAACCAGACCCTGTATCTTGTTGTTGGGGGAAGGCGCGGTCGTGACGATAGTATCATCTGGATCAGCATTGAACATGTGTTGCTGCCAGCGGTCGAGGTATATCTTGAAAAGGTCGAGTTGCTGCTCGCGACCGATGAAAATATGGCTCAGGTCGAAAGCCTCGTCGCTGGTATCGAATGATGTGTGGGAAGTATGACGTGCCATCTACATACAACCTCGTCACAAATGTCTTTTTTGCCTCTCCCGTTATTGACATCCTCCCCATGCCTAGAAGGCAGAGGACTCCACTCCTCACAGAGTGGTTTTCCTGTTTCATTGGAGGTTGCCTTCTACGATCCCATCCGTATTTGGTCTTACACCGCCTCCGCAGGCATGACTTTCCGTGAGCCCCACGGTAGTTACTCATTCTGGTGATTCAACAGTGGACGTGGTTCTTGTCCACTGGCAAAGGAGAAGAGTGATGTACATTGGTCAGCACGCTAGTGCTTTTACCCAAGCGAGCGATTTAGCTTGGAACCCACAAACACTATTCTGTTGTCAAGGTACTCGAACAAGTCTACCAGAGAAGAGGACCGATGTCAAGCATCAATCCGGCTTGTAGACAGGGTTGAGGCAGGTGGTCTACCCCAGCCATCTCCAAACAAGGAATGCTTTTCATCCCCATAGCTAGAAGCTAGGGGTCTTCAAACGATTGAAAACGATAATAACCGATTTCGCTAGGTTTAGCCACATTTGCAATTGTGATGTGTGTTTCATTTTTCTGTGCGTCGTCAGCCTGAGCGGGGGCAAGCCCCGCCAGGCTCCCTTGCCCCCGCCAGATTCCCCTTCCCTACAAAATTATGAACTCAACCTTATTGGCTGGATCTCCATCCTTTAGGGGGACGGCGGGCGACCATAAAGGCCCACCCGGCCACTCCTCACCACTCTCGCCCCTACGGTAAGGGAATTTCCCTCGGAAGAATGGAGAGCCGCTTGTATGCAAGGTTTGACTTTCATTTTTTGATGGATTATCATTTGAGCGGGGAATAATCCCCGGTATTTGTTGCTGTATCGCCCCAGCGGGGGTACAGGAAAGGAGAGGTGCAATGGCCACCGGCGCACTTGTGATTGGATGGGGCCCTGCTGTGCGGGGCCGGGAACACAAAGCCCTGCAGGTCTTCAATGAGGCTATCCAGTTTTACACATGATTGCAGCAGCAGGGCACGATCGAGAGCTTCGAGCCCGTCGCCCTGGAGCCACATGGCGGCGATCTTAATGGCTTCCTGCTCATCCGCGGAGACCGCGAGAAGCTGAACGCGTTGCGCACCAGCGAGGAGTTTCTCCGCCTCAGTAACCGCGCTGCCCTGATTGTCGACAACTTTGGCGTCATCACCGCGTTTATTGGGGAGGAGCTGCAGCGCCTGTTCGCGGACTTCGGGACTCAGGCGTCTGAGTTGAGTTAGGCGACCCGGTACGGGGTACGACAGACAGCCTCATTTCCGTAGGGAGCCAGGACACGAAGAGTACGGCAGTACACCGCTGCTCTCTTCGTGTTCTGGCTCTTGTTGCTTCCGGTACCCCTGCTTCCTCTGTTTCCTTGTCTGCTTGAGATAGCGTTTCTAGTTGAGTCGAAATGGCTGTGCGCCCGATTGAATGCAAAAGAGGTATGGTTTCGGCCATTGCGTACTTTGGGCCGTTCCATGCCGGCTCCACAACTTGACAACACCCTCTTCCTGAAGCATAATTAGACCATCTAGTCTAACCACATAGTCTATTTTTCCCTTCCCTAAAACACGACTGCCTGCCGCGCGAAAAGGAGAAGAACGATGCCATTTCCACGATTCCACAAGCTGGAACGCAAAAAACGGGAGCGGCTGATGGAAGTGGCCGCGCAGGAATTCGCCCGCTATGGCTTCGAGGACGCCTCGATCAATCGCATCCTTGAACGCGCACAGATGAGCAAGGGAGCGACATACTACTACTTTGCGGATAAGGTCGATCTCTTCTTCACCGTCGTGCAGTATTGCAACGAGCGCCTGAAGCTGATTGACCAGGAGATCGATCCTGCCACGCTCACCGCCGAAACCTTCTGGCCGACCTTTGCCGAACTGCATCGCCAACCATTGATCCGCTCGTTCGAGCAGCCGTGGTTGTTCGCAGCAGTCAACGCGGCAAGACGTCTGTCGCCTGCTGCACTGGAGCGCGAGCCACTTGCCAGCTTTGCCAGGCAGCTTATAGCCTGGGTGATGACTATTGTGAAACGCGGGCAGGAACTCGCTGTCATCCGCACCGATATCCCCGATGAACTCATCTTTGCATGGCTGCAGGCGCTCGATGAGGCAAGCGATCAGTGGTTGCTCGCGCACTGGAAAGACCTGGATCGCGCGGCTATTGCCCAGGTCTCTGACCAGACGGTTGATGCTATGCGGCGCGCGTTGGCATCAGATGCTTTACACGACGGAGGACTCTAGCTATGAACAAGCAGACACGATTAACACCGATAAGCCGTTGGCGGGAACGCCTGCTGCGCCTGGCAAACGATACCGAGTGGGGAGAACATCTTGCCTACTGGGTTGGCAAGGTGGCAGGGGGCCTGCAGCTCCGACTGGAAAGGCTGAGACCGTCCGGTGAGATTCCCTGGACACCTTTGAGACGGCCGATTGCACAGGCGACGGTGGCCATTGTCACCACCGGAGGTGTTCATCTCTGTGCTGATAGGCCGTTCGAACTGAGGACCGATGCCTCGTTTCGCGCTATCCCGCGCGGCGCCAGCAGTGCGGACCTGTGCATTACGCACGAGCACTACGACCGCCGGGATGCCCTGCGCGACCTGAACCTGATCTTCCCGCTCAAACGGCTACTTAAACTGGAGGCAGAAGGCATCGTCGGTCGCGTAGCCGATGTCCACTACAGCTTTGGCTTCACCCAGGATCCTCGTGATCTCCTGGCCCCGGGGCGCAAGCTCGGCAGACTGCTTGCCCAGGCACACGTCGATCTTGTGATCCTGGTGCCTGCTTGACCAATCTGTACGCGGTCCGTGGGACTGCTTGCACGAGAAATCGAGGCATGCGGGGTGACAACAGTTTCCCTGGCACTGGTACGGGAACTGGCAGTGATGGTGAAAGCACCGCGCATGCTCTATCTCCACTGGCCCTTCGGCCATGCCCTTGGCGAGCCGAACAACCGCGATCAGCAGTACACCGTCCTGCATGACGCCTTCTCTATGGCACGCTGTGCGCCGCGACCCGGGCTGATTGTCGATCTTCCCTACCCCTGGAAGCGGCACATATACACGCCCATCTCCGACTGGACAGAGGAGAGCCAGGCTTTTCTTCAAGGCCTTGCTCAGGCCCTCCAGGAGGAGAAAACTCAGGTTTAGGTTCTACCACAAACCGGAGGTTCAGGGCGGGGGCGGGGCTCGCCCCCGCCCTGGAGATCAGCCCCTGATATTTAGTGGAACCCATTGAACACTCTACACCTGCTTCCTGCTAGCCAGTAGCTCATCTAGTTCGGGCAGAAGAACCACGCTTTCCTGCTCATTGGGATCGGTGCGTGCAATCAAGGCGTGGCACGGTTCCGTCTGGCTGCGGTTGCCAGGCAGATGGGGCATGCCAGCCGGAATGTATACGAAGTCACCTGTGTTAACGGCCATGAACTCCTGCAGCCCCTCGCCATACCACATCTCGGCCTCACCGCTGAGGACATAAATAGCGGTCTCATGGTTTTCATGCAGGTGTGCACGGGCGCGCCCTCCCGGCGGAAACGCAAGCAGATGCATGCATATGCCCTTGGCACCAGCACTCTCAGCAGAGATACCGGCAAAATATGTGAGACCTTGTTTGCCTTCGTAACTGTCTTTGGAATGAATGATGGCGCAGGTCGGTGCAGAAGACGCTGACATGAGTTGTTCCTCCTTTTATCGAAGCAGGGTGTTAGTTTGCTGATAATATGGTATCATATGGCGGAGTTACTGGCAGAATCTGATAGATGGGAGAGTCGTTTCCTTTGAGTTACCCGACAACTTTTGGCGATTTTCTCGCAGCCTTTTTCGGGCTGTTTTCCCAAAAAACCTTTCGCCGTGCTGATTATCTCACCTATTTAAGCCTACCGGATAAAAGTCGTAGTGGTGATGAGGCACCCATTATAGATACAGCAATAGTTAGTCCCCTTTTAGGATTGCTAGGCTTTGAGGCAGCAGAACGTATTTATAACCAGCAACGCCAGAACGGTCGTCCTGATTTTGCCCCCACTGATTCAGTATACGGCACTTGTTTTGTTGTTGAGGATAAAAGTACATCATTGCAGCTGACTTTTGACCTGAGCAATCCTGATAGCCATCTTTCACAACTGGCAGGATACATACGCTCCTCCGCAGTATACCTTGGTTGGCTGACTAACGGCAAGCAGTTTACTGTCTGGAGCTTCAACAATCCCCAACATCCTACATGCATTATTGACCTGGATATACCTGCGACCATTCTTGATTGGCGTAGCCACAATCCACCTGAGTTATCACCATCTAACGAGAAGTCGCTTCATGACTTGTTCGATCTATGCCGTAAGGAGTCGTTTACTGATATGCAGCGGCTTGAACATGAGATGGCTACTAGCATTGAGGAGTGGCATACTCAGGCACTCCCGTTGGGTACAGGCAGTGGGAATGAGGGCGTTCTAGTCGAGACATTACAGCTATTGGTGATGGAATTGCAAAGGGATGCACGGCGTGTGCTTGATGGTCATTTGAGGCGCTACGAAGAATACACTGACAAAGTCAGTCGTCTCACCGATGATGCGCCTGAGTCAGCTATAGAAGAACTCAAGGAGATACGTAGCAAGATTGTTTCCATCCTTGTAGATACGTTTCAACTCGTATGGGGGCTAGAGAAAGAAGATATTGAAGCAATTGAGGACATACTGATTAGATTAGAGCGGGACGCCAGGTTATTTATCAGTCCAAAGGAAATGTTTCAAAACGTACTTGATATTATCAATACGGCACGTCAGAGGAAATACTTTCCTAAGTCTAAAGCAGCACATCCCATGTCAACTCTCGAAGATCTTCCTACACTGCATAATCCCCTACAAGTTTACATAGACAAGGGATTTGCCTGGCACCAAAGACAAGCTGCGCTACGTCAAGAATATCGCAATGACTTGAACGTCTACGATGATTACGTTGCCTGGAAATCGCTCGTACAGGAGACCATGCTAGGTGGGTTGGATGAAGAACGGCGTAGAGACGAGTTTGCATTACAGGCAGCGTATGTCGTTTTTATTAGATTGCTGCTAATTCGCGTCTGCGAGGACAAAGGCATTTTCCCACATCGTTTCATTTCTGATGGAGGACTGAAGCACTGGCAAGAAGATATGAAAAGATATCTCGTCTTCGCAAACGGAAATCCCTATTCTCCTCTGTTGAATATGGCTTATGATAATGCACAAAATATTTATGCTCACTTTTTTACCGGACGTGAACTCTTCAACTGGTACCACCTGGATCGACAGCGTCTTGTGATGGCACTCCACAGGCTGAGTCGTTTCGATTTTGCAGGTGTTGACTCGGATATCATCGGGACGATTTATAATACATACGTCAATCGCAAGGAGAAGCGTGAGAAGGGGCAATACTATACACCGCCAGCAATTGTCAACTACATTTTGGATACTGTAGGTTATAGTGGTAGGGCAATTATTGGTTCCAACAAACGTCTGATCGATCCTGCCTGCGGCAGCGGTACATTCCTTGTTTCCGCTGCCAAACGTTTCGTCGCAGCCTATAGTGGTACTGATGGGAAAGTAGGTGACCCGCTAGCAGTGCTGGAACGGTTGCAGTCGAACTTGTTTGGTTTTGATCTCAACCCTTTTGCATGCTACCTCGCTGAAGTGAATCTGCTGATCCAGGTGCTTGATCTCATCAAACAAGCACACGATGTAGGCCAGCGCCCAAATATTCAACGCTTCTATATCTACAATGTAGATGCTCTCACCCGTCCAACGGGTAGACACTATTACATGCACATCAACACATTATTGGCGGAAGAGAGTGATACCGTCGAGCAGATTAAAAGCCGTACCCCCGAGACGCCCTATGCCACAGGCTTTGCCTTTGTCGTCGCCAATCCACCATATGGAGCAACCCTTAGCGATACCTACAAGGTTAACTTGCGGTCTGAGTGGGCCGATATTTTCTATGGGCAGCCAGATACCTACACTTTTTTCCTGAAGCTTGGTCTTGAGTTGCTGGCAAACGACGGTAAGCTTGGTTTTATTACACCCAACACCTATTTGATGGGAACCCATACGGCAGCCTTGCGCAGCAAACTACTTACTATGGGACGCATCGAGCAGATTGTGGATCTACCGCAAGGTATCTGGCCAGATGCAAATGTGGATTGTGTGTTGCTCTTTCTCGCGGCAGAAATCGATGAAGAGAAGCGCAAGGTACAACAGGTGCAAATCAATCTTCTAGGTTTGCGCGATTCGCTGGATAAACTCACGGAACGGGCCTGGACTGAGACGATCGTGCAACAACAGTCGCGTTGGATGGCTGATGCAAAATGCGAGATCACTATTCGTCATAATGCGTTGTTGCGGCAAATAGAAGATGCTTGTCGTATCTCCGCTAACGGTGGTCCTTCTGCGAAAGTCCTGCGGCTTGGAGATGTGACAGAGAGTAGCCAAGGTATCATTGTCTACAAAACGAAGGCAGAAGGTCAGTCCAACCGCTATATTAAATCTCGCCGTGATGTTCCACCCACCGAAACTGAATGGAAGCCACTGCTTGACGGAAGTGCATTCGTTGGACGCTACGAACTACGTTGGGGCAGTAAACAGCCTTATCTGAAGTATGGTAATTGGCTCTGGCGTCCTCGTGAAGCAAAATATTTCGAATCGCCCAAACTGATTCTTGTTCGGCTGAGGAACAAAGCACTTAGACGACGACTTATAGCAACGTTTGATGATAGTGGTTTCTTCAACCGAGACAACTACAACAACCTCATTGCAAAGGAACAAACTTATGACCTGAAATATCTTCTGGCGCTGTTCAACTCCTCTTTGCTCAATTACTGGTATAGTAAGACATTCGATAACGTCAATATCAATCCTGAAAGTTTTCAACAGCTTCCAGTCTATCCCACTGACCTCGAAACACAAACTGTGATAGTGGCATTGGTAGACGAAATTTTAGCAAAACATGCCGAACTCAACAAATTGCGAGCACAGAGCTACACTATCAGGCATAGACGTGATGGCAGTGCATTGATCAACGTACCGTATGATAAACTGCTGAGTGATCTCCTTAGAAGCCGTAGCCTTCCCACACTAACCCTATTTGATGCGAGAGCGATAGGATTGTTCAGCATTCCAGAACCTTGCGACCTTCAAAGAAACATAAGTAGCAACATCTATATTCCAGATAAGTATCCTACCAGCCTTGTGCTGCGCCATAACAAACTATGGTTCGAGGTGCCAGATGAGAACGTACGACGCTACCTGCTTGGCTACCTCAGTCGTCCACAATGGCATGGTAAAACATGGGATGACCTTAAAAATAAGGCGCTGATTCCTGAAGGTACCGACGCTCTAAAAGCCTTTTTTGCTGCTGAAGCGCAGCAAATCGATACTATTCAGATTCTTCTTGACGAGATAAAGCGCATTGATGAAAAGATTGACGAGCAAGTGCTTGACCTATATGGCATAACAAATGCAGCAGATAGGCAACGTATTCTGGGTAGCGCACCTACGGAGGAAGAGGAAGAGACCGGCAGTGACGAGGAAACAATTGCTTCTGACCCCCTTTAGCGTGGTTGCCACGCATACTTGTGGTAAATCTCCAATGTCTGCCGGTCACCAGGCACATAACTCACCATCGAGTAACTATTGATGCCGGTGAACACCGTTGTTGCTGTACGCAACGTCAGGCGACCAAGTTCACTATGCTGGAGCTGAAAGACGAAGGACGGAGGAGGCCTCCCTTCAGGATATGTGGCAGAAGCAATGCGGCGAAACTCAGGCAGTTCTCGTAAACGCTTCCATAGCTGTTTGTATTCCGGCAGGTGGGTAATGGTACGTGTGTTGTATTGGAAGTCGCTTACCAGCCGGCGAGCCAGGTTCTCCCAGTCATAAAAGTGATGGCGGAGGCGGGCGTCAAAGACCAGTTCCAGGAGATGGCGCTTCTCGTTTCCTGCTATTGCTTCCTGTACCTCAAAGAGTGTGATCGCAGCATCATTCCATGAATGCAGGAACCAGAGGCGATCAAGTGAATGGGCCGGATATGAGGTATTGCGAACGAGTAGATGGGCCAGTTGACCCAGGTCGAGGAGCGTACTTTCAATTTGTTCATCGTCGATCTGACGACCTGTGAGTTTTATGTAGGCGTCGTAGAACTGACGCCTTTCGCCAGGTTGTAGATCCAAAGTGCGTACGATGCCATGGACAACGCGCTCAGACGGGTTTTTGCGCATGCCCGCCTCCAGGTGATAGATGTATGTACGCGAGAGGCGCGTGGCTTGTGCGAGTTGCCCCTGCGAGAGACCACGTTGCTGCCGGTAATGGGCAATGAGTTGTGCAAACTGAGATAGGTTATTCATATCGTTAGCTACCTGTTCATTATGCCGCAAAATTTGTTAGCTGGCAACATGCCTTTCTCACGTCGAAAGTCATATAATTGAGGTAATTGTTGATTTTGTTCTCTATCCTTGCGAAAGGCAACCATTACTGAATGTCTGACTCACCAATGACTGATGATGCTCATGTGGGACAGGAACTGACGCTCTATTCCTCACGTCCTTGGGTGCGCCACTATGAAGAGGGTGTGCCCGCCGAAATCGCTATCCCAGAGCAACCTCTGACTTGGCTGCTCGATCAAACTGTGAGTAGCCATCCAAATCATACCGCATTAATCTACTATGGAACGAAGCTGACGTACGCTCAGTTTTCCTCGCTGGCCAATCGCTTTGCTGCCGGATTGCAGCGATTAGGTGTACAGAAAGGTGATCGTGTGGCAATTGCGCTGCCAAATATACCGCAATTCCCCATCGCTTTCTACGGTGCGCTGCGGGCAGGAGCCGTGGCCGTGCCAACGAATCCCTTGTATACCGAGCGCGAGATGCAGCACCAGCTGGCCGACTCAGGGGCGCGTGTGATGGTTATACTCGATACATTCTACCCTGTTGTGCGTGCAGTACGAGCCAAAACTGCCCTGGAGCATGTGATTGTGACAAGTCCGGCCGATTTTCTGCCGCCTGTGCTGCGTACTCTCTATCCCCTGAGCCAACGGAACGCCAGGAACCCAGAACCACGTCTGACGAAGCAGGAAATCCAACAGGACGCAAGCCTGCACTCCATGAACGTCATCCTGCGGCCACGTACAAAAGGCGCGGTAGAGGTCTTCAATTTGCCCGTGCGATCTTCTCCTGATGATCTGGCGACTCTTCAGTACACCGGGGGGACGACCGGGCTATCAAAAGGCGCTATGCTGACCCATCGCAACTTGCTGGCTAACGCCTTTCAGACTCACCACTGGGCTCCCAAGGCACGCGAGGCCGACGAAGTAACATTGTGCGTGGCTCCATTCTTCCATTCGTATGGCTTGACCGTGGGTATGAACCTCTCTATTCTGGCGGCTGCGACGATGGTGCTGGTGCCGCGTTTCAATGCAAAGGATGTTGTAAAGACGATCTCGCGCTACCACCCAACGCAACTTCCGGGAATACCAACGATGTATGTGGCTATTATGCGCGAAGTGGGCAAGCACACAGAACAATTGCGCTCGATCAAGTATTGTATCAGTGGTGCAGCACCCTTGCCTGCGAAGGTGCGTATTGACTTCGAAGCGATGACCCATGGCAAGCTGGTTGAAGGGTATGGGTTGAGTGAAGCGGCACCGGTGACGCACTGCAATCCGCTGAACGGAGATATTCGCGATGGCAGCGTCGGCCTCCCCTTGCCAAATGTGGATGCAGCTATCCTGAACCCTGAGACAGGGAAACCCGTACCAACCGGCGAGTTGGGTGAAATTGCGGTCAAGGGGCCCAATGTGATGAAGGGCTACTGGCAGCGCGACGCAGAAACCGGCGCGATCTTCGGGCGCGGAAAATCGTACGAAGGGTGGTTGCGTACCGGAGACGTAGGAAGAATGGACGAAGAGGGCTACTTTTATGTGGTGGAACGCGCCAAGGATATGATTATCGCCAGTGGCTTTAATGTCTACCCACGTGAGGTTGAGGAGGTGCTGTTCCAGCATCCGTCTGTACAAGAAGCCGCTGTAGTCGGCGTACCTGACGAGTATCGTGGTGAGACGGTCGTTGCTTTTATTGTATTGAAACCTGGAGTTGCTGCATCGGAAGAGACCCGCCAGGATATTCTCGCCTATAGCAAACGCGAACTGGCAGCATACAAAGTGCCCAAGAAGCTCGAATTCCGTGAAAGCTTGCCAAAATCCCTAATCGGCAAAGTCCTAAGAAGAGAACTGCGGGAAACCGCACCATAAAGGAGAAAACATCTACATGACGACAACAATGAAACCGACGGAGACAGGTACATCGTTCTTGACCACGCCTGTAAGTGAGAGTGCTGACAAAATCTTTACTTTAGAGCAGCGTGATGAAGAACAGCGCTTGATTCAAGAGTCAACCGCAACGTTTATTGCACGCGAAGTCTTGCCCAGGGTCGAGGCCATTGATCACCAGGAACCTGGCCTGATGCCCAGCCTGGTGAAGAAGGCAGGTGAGCAGGGTCTGTTGATGATCGATGTCCCGGAGGCATATGGAGGCGCAGAACTCGGATTGTTGACGAGTTCACTCATTGGCGCAGAATTGCGCGAAGGCTCCTTTAGCGTGGCCATCGGCGCACATACAACGATTGGCACGCTACCCATCGTATTTTATGGCACTGAAGCTCAGAAGCAACACTATTTGCCGAAGCTCGCTTCGGGCGAATGGATCGCCGCCTACGCGCTGACCGAACCGGGAGTTGGCTCAGACGCGATGGGGCTGAGCACACGTGCAGAACTATCTGCCGCTGGCAAATATTATATTCTGAACGGCACGAAGCAATGGATCTCGAATGCCGGTTTCGCCGATATGATGATTGTCTTTGCGCGTATCGGCAATGAAAAGCCATCGGCCTTCATTGTTGAGACGAAGTGGCCGGGCATTTCGACCGGTGCAGAAGAGCGCAAAATGGGTATCAAGGGCTCCTCCACGCGCCTGGTTTTTTTCGAGAACGTGCCTGTTCCCGTCGAGAACCTGCTCGGAGAGATTCACAAGGGTTACAAGATCGCCTTCAATATCCTCAACATCGGACGTTTGAAGCTGGGTGCAGGTGTTGTGGGCGGCTCACGCGCTGCATTGGGTATGGCCGCTGCATATACGACCGAGCGCAAGGCCTTCGGCAAACTCCTGCACGAGTTCGGCATGATTAAGAAAAAGCTGGCGCGTATGGCTGCGGAGACGTATGCTGCGGAGAGTGAAGTTTTTCGCACGGCTGCCAATATTGAGCAGGCAAGGCGCGGCGCTGGTTCTGACACAGAAGCTGCTTTCAATGCGATCGAGGAGTACGCCATCGAGGCTTCTATTGCCAAAGTGCATGGCAGCGAAGTGCTGGCGCAGGTTGTGGATGAAGGTGTGCAAATCTTCGGCGGCTATGGCTTCATGCAGGAGTTCCCTATCGAGAAGGCCTACCGCGATGCACGTATCCAACGCATCTTCGAGGGTACCAATGAGATTAACCGCCTGGTTGCTGCTGGTACGCTCTTCCGCCGCGTGTTGACGGGTAAGCTAGACCTGATGACGCGCTATCCCACGATTGAAGCCCGTGTCAAGTCGGGCCAGGCTCCCGATTTCGCCGGTGAGGCGATACCTGCCGAGCTGCATGATGCTGTCAACACCCTGGAACGTGCCAAGGATGCAACGATTTACGTGGCTATGAAGATCGCCATGAAGTACATGCAGGCCTTGGAGCAAGAGGAAGAGTTCATCGAATATCTGGCGAACCTGCTGATCGACCTCTATGCCGCCGATAGTGCGCTGGCCCGTGCTGTACAGTCCGTGCGTCGTGGTGATGAGAACAGTGCCACACACGTCAAACTTGCACAACTGGCGACCTGGCTTGGCTTCGCACGCATCCGCACGAATCTCGACCAGATGATGATGACGAACATGAGTGAGAGCGAAGTGCAAGAAGAGCTGCCACGTGTACGAGCCTACATCGGTGACTACTCGCTGAACGGTGTCGCCGTGCAACGTGAACTGGCGACGATCATCGTCGAGAAGCAGGGATATCCAGTGTAAGCCCGCAAAGCAAACTGTGTAAAGGACCCGGCCAGGTCCCCATACATTGTTGATGAATTTTAACAAAATACTCGGGATACCACGAACGGAGACGACACACCCGTAGGGGCCGATTATGGACATTAACGAAATACCCCGGACACCGTGAACGGGGACAAAACGCCTGTAGGGGCCGATTTATCGTGCCCACCGCCGATTTATCGGCCCCGGCAAACCCAATAGC
>Ga0137389_10001653_pt1 | contig 13180 bp, 10 predicted proteins | sample 15con2h14BmetaG_FD_104645 | JGI IMG/M metagenome (GOLD analysis project Ga0137389, IMG submission 104645) | Vadose zone soil microbial communities from Angelo Coast Range Reserve, California, USA - 15con2h1.4B metaG | ecosystem: Environmental > Terrestrial > Soil > Vadose zone > Saprolite...
CGGGTCGCTCGGAGCGAACTGCCCGAAAGTGCTCATGCCGATCGGCGGTCGCCCGTATGTGGAGTACTTGTTTCAGTACCTCCGAGAGCAGTGCTTGAACGAGATCGTCCTGTGCACCGGATACCTTGCTGAACGGATAGTCGAGTACTGTGGAGATGGGTCCAAGTGGGGTCTCGCAATTCGCTACTCCCACGAGGAGACTCCTCTCGGGACTGGAGGGGCGATCAAGAACGCTCAAGGTCTCGCGATAACGGACCCGTTTTGGGTCATTAATGGCGACACTTTGATGGGAGCGCAGTTGGAGCAGGTCCATTCTGATCATCTTGCAAGTCAAGCGGCCGCAACGTTGGTCCTCGCTGACGTGGGGGATGTCTCCCGGTTTGGAGCCGTGGTTATGCCTGGAGAGCGTAGCGGGTGGATTCAGTCGTTCGGCGAGAAGGCTGGGACTGGGAGGGGATTGATTCACGCTGGCCTGTGTCTGGTGAGTCGCTCCGTCGTCAGTGATCTACCTTCAGGGCGCTTTGTGTCTTGGGAGCGAGACGTGTTACCGAAGTGGGTGGGGAGAGGGCTGCGAGGAGTGGTCGCACCGGGGCCTTTTGTTGACATCGGGACCGAGGACTCACTCCGACAGGCGCACGAAGTTCTGCCGACGTGGTTGGACGCAGTGCGAAGCCAAGCGTCATCAGGAACTCACCCCCGGTGACTCTGCGGAACTGGCAAGGTGCCGTCGCTTTGAAGGGTAAGCTACGTTCGCTGAGCACCGATCTATGAGTGGTGAACGGGCATGATCATTTCTCGCGCTCCCGTCCGAATAAGTTTCTTCGGCGGCGGTACGGACTACCCCGAGCATTTTGTCAGGCATGGCGGCGCCGTTCTGGCCACTGCCATCGACAAGTACTCCTACGTGACTGCCAGTCCGTTTCCCAGCAAGCTGTTCGATTACGTGCTCCGCCTCTCCTACCGAAAGAACGAACTTGTCAAAGACGTGACGGCGATCGAGCACAACGTCTTCCGAGCGTGTCTGCAGCTGTGCGGGCTCGAACGTGATCTCGAGCTGCACACGGTAGCAGATCTGCCGGCTTTCACAGGACTGGGCTCTTCATCAGCGTTCACGGTGTCACTCTTGCATGCCCTACACGCCTTTAAGGGTGAGTTCATAACGCCCCTTCAGCTAGCCTACGAGGCGATTCATGTCGAGCGGCAATTGTTGAGGGAGTGTGTCGGCTGCCAAGATCAGGTAGTGGCGGCAGTAGGCGGCTTCAGTCTGATCGAATTCAGACGGGAAGATAATATCTTGGTGCACCGGTTGCCGATATCGCCGGACCGACTTCGCGAGTTCGAGAGCCACCTGCTCGTGGTGTTCTCGGGAATCAAGCGTAGTGCGGCGGGACCAGCGGCCGCTCAGCTTGAGAAGCTGGAGGAGAATACATCCACGCTAAAGCACATGCGCGCGATGGTCGACGAAGGCTGGGACATTCTAACGAGCAGCCAGCCCATCGAGAAATTTGGCGGCCTGCTGCACAAGGCATGGCTTGCGAAACGCAGCCTAGGCGATGGCGTTACGAACGCTGAAATTAACCACATGTACGATGTTGGTCTGTGTAACGGAGCGATGGGCGGGAAGTTGTTAGGTGCCGGTGGCGGAGGGTTTCTGCTTTTCTTTGCACCGCCCGAGGCGCATCCAGGTCTCGCGAGCGTTTTTGCCAAGCGTCAGGTCCTCTCAGCGACAATCAACGCGCCGGGATCCGAGATCATTTTTGCCTCACCGGCATGACGGGGGCGTCGCGGGCTGCGCTCTCGAGATTGCTTGGTTCGAGATGGCTCGGCTCTAGGTTCACCCGCGATGCTGCTTGGGGCCTGTTCTTCAATCTACTTTCCAAACTCGTCGGATTCCTCGGGACAACTTACGCTTCGCGGTGCCTCGGGCCCACGAACGTTGGGATCTCAGCTCTGATCCAGACGACGGCTCAGCAGGTAACCCTTGCCTATGACGGCGGATTCGCGATCGCAGGGGTCAGGAAGATCGCTCAAAACAAAGTCGAGGCGGCACCGGCGGTGACTGCCATTACGACGTTCCAACTCTTGATGGCGGTCATCGCCCTGGGTCTGTGGGTCGCCGCAGCTGTATTGTTTGCGCCTTTGGAAGTTCGTACGGCCTGGATCTTCGGAGCTCCCGCATTGGTTTATTTTGCTGGCAACTTGACTTTTGCATTCCAAGGGCACGAGAAACTGCCGGTCCAGAATGCCATCAGTGCGTTGGGCGCTCTTTTAATGGCTGGAGCGTATTTCTCCTTTTTTCGACCAGGGATGCCTTTGGGGGCGGACCTGAAAGTCATTGCCGGCGTGGGATTCGTTACCACTGTAATTGCCTGGTGGAGCTATCATCGCCTCTTTCACTCCTGGCCCATCGGCAGGACCGATTGGCGGTACGTCGTTAGTCTTCTGCGGGAGTCCTGGCGCTTTTGGCTGTTGGTAGTCTCTGTTTATTTCTTCAGTCAGTTCCAGACACAACTCATAGCCACCGTCCTCGGACCACGAGAAGCCGGGATATACAGGTCTGCTTACGTTCTGGCACTCGGGCTCTGGGCATTGTTCAGCACGGTCGGGAGTCTGCTTCTGCCCCGAGTCGTAGCCTGGAGGGAAGCTGGCTTGCGCGTCATGTGGCGAAAACAGCGCGCACTGTTTCCGCTCTTTCTTGGGGCGGGCGTGCCCTCCGTTGTGGTGGTCGTCCTTGGGGCGCCCGCCCTCTATGGCGTTTTTCTTGGTCCAGCTTTTCTTCGAGGCATTCCGGTGTTTCAGATCCTAGCCGTGCAAATGCTGATTGCGTTCATTAACCAGATCAGCGCCTGGGGACTGACAGCAACCGGGCAGGATTCGGAGTTGTTGTTTGCCTCAATAATGGGGGCGGCATCCAATGTAACGCTGAGTTTACTCGTCATGCACTCTCATGGCATTGTGGGCGTCGCAGTGGTAGGCCTGTGCTCGGAGGTCCTTATTTCAGTGTCATGCTTTCTTTTTCTGAGGCGTTACCTTGTGAGGCAAGGGGCGATGGCGACATAACGAGAATCCCGCTTATTGAGCGGGCGGGGGCGGCCAACCATCGCGGCTGGCGCCTACGGTATACGAGAGCGGGGGAGCTTTGGTTGAAATTATCAACTGGCTGAAGGACCGCTTTGTCATTGTGGACTTGGGGTCTGCGAATGCATCCGACCTTGCCTTGGGGGACGCCACTCGCTGCGCGACTCTAGTGGAACTCGATGCCGGCGGTAAGTCGCGAACCAATCCGGCTAGGTATCACAAACACTTTAGGGTACAGACGGCAGTTAGTGGAACACAGGGCAAGAGAGTGTTCTTCCGTCGCAAGTTCTCTGAATGCTCGTCCATCCTCGAGCCCAATGCGACGCACGTCAGAGACTACGGCCTTGACCATGGCTTTGCGCTTCAGGAGGCTGTCGAGCTCGACTGTGACACACTCGTCGGCGTGTTGACCTCGATCGGCGTTCGGAGTGTCGATTTTCTGAAGACCGACTTGGAAGGCCTCGACTACGAGATCTTGGTTAGTGGTAGAAGCGTATTGACGGGTACATTGGTGATTCAGAGTGAGCTACGATTCCAGCCCTTCTACGTTGGGGAGCCGCCTTTTCATACAGTCGCGGGCTATCTCGCGGACTTGGGGTTCGAACTAATTACATTGAGGCCGGAGGTTTGGAAGTACAACACTTCTGGTCGAGATCTCGCTCGTGACGGACGTCTCGTATGGGCAGATGCGATCTTCTTTCTGAGGCCAGATAGAGTTCACTATCTTTTCAAGGATATGGCACCGCTTGCCTTCGCAAAGCAAGTGTTGTTGGCGAAGGCCTTGGACCTACACAACTACGCCGAGCACATTCTGGAAGACCTAAGCCCTCAGATCAACCCGCCTGTCGCACGCGAGCTGCGGGAACTCCTGCGTATTCCATTCGGGCGAAGGATCACGTTCAAGCTCATTAACCTCCTGTCGTCGATTCCAGGCGCCGGTCGTGTCTTTGCGAAGGTGCGGCAGGCACTCAGAGTTCTCATCCGTGCCCTGACAGTGGACAGAAGAGTGAAGCAGCTCGGATCACTCTAGTCTTATGAGGAATCGGAGAGGACTGGGAACCTCCTTGGAGCTGGCTTGCCGTATCTGCGGCTCTACACGCATCGACCTCGCCTTGGATCTCGGTCTCCAGCCTTGGTGCAACAACTTTCTGACTGAGGCGCAGATCGGGCACGAGCCTGTCTATCCGCTACGCCTCGTGTATTGCCACGACTGCTCCGCCGCGCAGCTGGATTACACGGTACCCAAGGAGGTCATGTTCGCTGATCATACTTACCTGTCGGGAATGACTGCGACGTTGAGTCGACACTTCCAGACTGTGGCGCACGAGGTTGATGAGACGTTTTTCAAGAGCATACCTGACAAATCCGTGTTGGACATCGGTTCGAACGACGGCACTCAGCTGAAACACTTTCAAACACTCAACTATAACGTGCTGGGTGTGGAGTCCTCCAAGAGGATCGCACAGATCGCGGTCCGAGCAGGTGTGCCAACAATCAACAGGTTTTTCAACGACGCCCTTGCGCGCGAATTGGGTAACCGTTTTCACGTGATCAACGCGGCGGGCGTCTTCTTTCACTTAGAAGAACTTCATTCCGTGACCGAGGGGATCCGCCGAGCGCTTCGGGAGGACGGAGTATTCGTTGTCCAGTTCTTGTATATGAAGAGCATAGTCGAGAATTTGGCGTTCGATCAGATCTACCACGAGCATTTACTCTACTACAATCTGCAAACGATCGAGAAACTCTTGGGGCGGCACGGGCTCGGTGTGTTCGACGCATATCTTGCGCCCATTCATGGGGGTTCAATCGTCGCATTTGCCACGCATACTGGTCGTCGACAGCCGTCACCGCGATTGGAGGCGCTTCATCGGGCGGAGCAGGATCACCGCAGCAACGAGTTTGCAACGTATGTCGATTTCGGTAGGCGGATTGATCGGATGAGAGATGAGAATGTCGCCTTTCTCGAGACCGCCAAGACAAACGGGAAGAGAATCTTCGGATTTGGCGCTCCTGCAAAAGGCAATACGTTGTTAAATTACTTCGGGGTGGGAACGCAATACCTCGACGTACTCGTCGAAAAGAACGCTCTCCGGCGCGGCCTATACTCTCCGGGTATGCATGTGCCTATAGTCCTCGAAGGCGAGCTCACTACGTTGCCAGACATCTATTACGTGCTTGCGTGGAACTTCCGGAACGAAATCCTGGCAAACAATCGGGCGCTGGTCGAACGTGGTATCGAGTTCTACTTCCCTGTGGTCCCGAAGGAGCGGTAGCCTTGAGGATCCTCGTGACGGGCGGAACCGGGTTCCTCGGGAAGCGGCTCTGCGCAGCGCTGGTAGGGCAGGGTCATGCAGTCGTGCCTCTGAGCTCGAAGAACTGCAATCTCACACAACCCATGGCGCTCAGTCGCTACAGTGATGGCGCCTACGATCGAATCTACCACCTAGCAGCTTGGACGCAGGCGGGCGATTTTTGCTTGCACCATGCCGGCGAGCAGTGGATCATCAATCAGCTGATAAACACAAATGTCTTGGAGTGGTGGCAACGTTGCCAGCCTCAGGCCCGAATGATCTCCATGGGAACCAGCTGCGCATATGCTCCCGACCAAGAAATGGCGGAGGAGAATTACTTGGTCGGCATGCCGATTGATAGTCTGTATACATATGCTATGACCAAGCGCATGCTCTATGTTGGGATGCAGGCATTGAGCAAGCAGTTCGGAGTGAAGTACGTCCACTTCGTCCCTTCGACGCTATACGGACCGGGCTATCATACGGATGGTCGGCAAATGCATTTCGTTTTCGATTTGATCCGCAAGATCCTGCGCGGGAAGCTCTATGGCGAGCCAGTAGTTTTGTGGGGCGACGGGTACCAGAAACGAGAGCTCGTGTACGTGGAGGACTTTGTTGGTTCAGTGATCGCGCTCAGTGATCGAGACAATGAACTCATCAACATCGGTGCGGGCCAAGAGTTCACCATACGACACTTTGCGGGAGTCATCTGTCAGAAGGTTGGCTTCGATGCGGAGAGTGTCACCTACGACACGTCTCGCTATGTCGGCGCGAGGTCGAAGTGTCTGTCGGTCAGAAGGCTCAGGAGTCTTCTTCCCGGTTTGGAGTTCACACCACTCGAGCACGGGCTTGGCCGGACGATTGAGTGGTTCGCGGAAGATCGGGCACGGCTTCAGTAGTGCATCACTCGAGCGCGGAATGACTTGATGTCAACATCGAACGATACCGTATGCGTCGTAATGCCCGTGCTGAACGAGCAAGCCTACATCAGAGAGGCCGTGGAGTCGCTTGTGGCGCAGGAGTACGAGCCGCTAGAGATCACCGTCTACGACGGTGGCTCCACGGATGGCACACTCGACATCCTGAAGCAGTATCCGCTGCAGGTGACTGTGGAGCTGGGGTTGGGGCAAATGGCCGCGATCAACCGTGGTTGGTCGCGGACCTCAGCGCCGTTTGTGACTTGGATGGCGGGAGATGATAAGCTGAAGCCCGGAGCCATAGCACGGCTGGCGAACGAGCTTCGGGATCATCCCGAAGCGGCCGTGGTGCACGCGGACGCCGAAGCGATCGACGCGCACGGACGTGTGATGGCCCAACTCAAGCCAGGTAATGTCCAGCTTCCAGAGCTCGCATTTTGGTTCACTCTGGTTCCACAGTCGAGTATGATCCGACGCCAGGCCCTCGAGAGATCAGGGCTTATGGACGAGGGACGCCGCTTTGCTGCGGACTACGACTTGTTCCTTCGATTAGCGCAGTACTACCGGTTCCATTACGTTCCGTTTTCTGCCGCCCAATACCGGAGTCATGCGGATAGCGAGGACTCCAAGAATTACGAGAAGGTTGGGGAGGCCGTTGTTGACGTAGTGGACGCCTTTTTTCGGCGTGCGGATCTTACAGAGGTGCAACGGGGCCTCTGGCCCAGGGCTCGGACTGGCTCTCGCTGCTTTGCAGGCGGCACGTTCTGTCTTGCAGGGAAGCGTGTGAGGGCATGGAATATGCTCTGGCAGGCACTGCAAGGCGACCCATCTCTCCTCTGGAGGACTCGTTTGGGACGTCATTTCCTCTTACGCCTCATCTCACCCGTGCAGATACCTCCCTTCCGTCTCAAGGGTCGCTCGTTAGTCTTTCGTGGGATTGAGTGAACTCCGCCCATGGGACGTCCTGAGACTGTGGAACTGCGGGCCGAATCTCAGGTGGCGGCAGAAGTTCCGTCGATCGCAGCTCTGATTGTCCCGCTATTGGCACATTGGAAGGTAGTCGTAGGCTTGCCTCTAGTCGCGGGCGCGTTGACTGTCGCGATCAGTGCTATCGTACCCCGGACGTACACGGCGACCGCGACCTTTACGGCGGAAGTTGGAACCGGAAGCGTCCTTCCCTCGAATATAGCGGACCTCGCCGGGAGATTTGGTCTGGCCGGAGGAAGGACGGGTAGTTCGCAACCGGACTTCTTCGCAGAGGTCCTCACGAGCCGTGAGATTCTGATCCCCACCCTTCAAACATCCTTTGTCGACGATCGATACTCGCCGCCAAAGCAGTGGGAGCTACTTGATATCCTGAAGGTAGGAGGTACGACCCCTAACGAGCGCTTGGGGAAGGGCGTCATTCGACTCCAGGAATTGGTTCACGCGAGCTTCAGCACGAGGACGGACATCGTTACGCTCAGCGTGGACGCACCTACTGCTCAGCTTGCAGCGGACATAGCGAATCGCATGGTCCAGCTCCTTGATAGCTTCAACATTGTTAGACGGCAGTACCAGTCGAGAGAGCTGCGGCGGTTTGCGAGTGAGAGACTTTCTCAAGCTCAGCAAGAGCTGCGGGCCGCGGAGGATAGCAGCCTGCGTTTCCTTGAGGCTAATCGGAGTTTCACTGAGTCGCCCGTTCTGCTCTTCAAGGCCAAGCGCTTGCAGCGCGAGGTGGACCTTCGTCAAGAAATCGTGCTCACTCTCGCTCGGGCGTACGAGGAAGCGCGCATCGCCGAGCACCGAGACGTTCCTCTGTTGAGCATTATTGACCCCGCGAGACCACCGCATAAGAGGAGCTCCCCGCGCATCTTGCTCTACGGTCTTATCGCAGTCTTTGCTAGTGGGGTGGTCGTCGTCCTTGGGGGCTATGCACACTCGGTGTGGACCAGAGAAGCCGTAGAGGATCCAGCGTCCCACGAGGCCTTGGCGGAGGCTTGGACCTCGGTGCTTGGCGGAGCGAGGCGGGTGGTCGGTCGTCGTTAGGCTCCGATAAGACCTTTGTTAGAACTTCCGCCGGGTCAGGAGCACGACACCTCAGATGACCCTTGAAGAGGTCGGTATCTATGGGCTGATCGCCGCCACTGGGTTTCTCTGGGTGCGGTTCAATCACCGTACTCTGAATGATGCTTTCTCGCCGTTGAGTCTTCTGCTGTTCTTCTGGGTGCTGCCGTACCTCGGTAGCCTTCTTAAACTGTCAGGATTCCAGCATGGGTTGACGTTCGAAGGTCACGCGCTCGTACTCAGCGCGACCCTTGGTATGATATTCCCGTCGCTGGCCACCGCCTACGTCCTGAGGCGATCGCGCCTTACCTTCTCGCTCGACCGTTTCCAGGTCTCGCCCCTGCAGTACTCTGCAGGACGCCGACTGGCCATAGTCCTCCTAATGGCAGCTGTCCTGGCCTACGTGCAAGCAGTATTCGTAGGGCGGGGAATACCGCTGGCGGAGTATGCCGCGGGGCGCGCAACGGCGGCAAACTTGCACCAGGCGGGGATGAGATCGAAGCTGCAGGTTCTCGCGTTCGCAGTGCACATCGCTGGTGCAATGGTCCTCTATCTGGGACTGACCAGCAGACAAAGGTGGACACGATTTGGGTTCTTCGCACTCGCCGCAGTGCCGCCGATTCTCGGGATCCTGAGGGCGCTCAAGGGGGACGTCTTCATGAGCCTGCTCTACTACGCGGCTGTGCTGTACTACTACCGGCGAAGCAGAAACCTTCGTCTGCCGATGGTCAGGACCCTCATGGTCGGAATCCTCCTGGTCTCGGCGCTCGCTTTGATTACCACGCTTCGCTCCTCTGGTCAGGGCAATCCTACCTTTTACAGTCAGCTCATCGCGTTCAAGTACAGCGGCCTCCCGTTTCCGGTGAATGAAATCCTAGGGGTCGTCTATGGGTATACGTCGCTGACGTTCGAGAACTTTGCCAGGTTCCTCGAATACGGCGATCACCAACTCCGCCTAGGTACTTCCATGTTTAGGCCGCTCTTTTCCGTCTTTATGCAAGGCAGGATTCCGGACAGTATGCTGGCCGGTGTTGACTGGCACTTCGTGGCGCCATTCGCCAATGCCCCCAACGGTCTCACGGAATTGTACGCAGAAGGCGGACCATTGCTAACCATCATCGGACCTCTGGTGTATGGACTTCTCTTCAATCTGATCTACCTTCGCTTTCGCCGGTCAGGCTCAACCACGTGGCTATTCATCTACATCAATTTCCTGTTCCCCTGGGTGTGGATGTTCTTTACAAATGCTTTTTCCGTTCTGGGGTTCTACGTCAATGCGTTCTACGTGGTAGCAATCGCCGCGTGCGCCGAGTGGATTGTTCGTTGGGTTCACGTCACAAGGGGGCAAGCGGTCACTAGAGTCGCGGCGCCGCAAACGCCCTAGAGCATCTTGATATCGTGGGCGGTCACAATTCTCCGCACTCTGTGGGAGACCTTGACTTTCACTGCTGCAACGTCAATCCAGCCAGGTCTTGTGAATTAGAATTGCTTGGCTCGGAAATATCGGAAATACGGCCCAGCATCGCCTCTCCCTGGAGAACTCACTAATGGCCCTGTTAACTCCATCAGCGCGTCTATTGTAGTCGTCTAGCACAATTAGTGATTTCTCTATCATGCGGTCGTCCAAGAAGAAGAGCGTCTCAATCGTAGCTTTGTAAGTATCGACGTCGACATGAGCAAATGAGATTGGCTGGAGATCCACGCCCCGGCACGATTCGGGGAAGTATCCCTTGATCAGCCTCGCATTCCTTTGTTTTCGTTGGAACAACAGCCTTACCGCTTCTTCTCCCGTGTCTGTGAACATCGACATCTTGAAGTTGGTATCAACCTCCGGGTCGATGAGCTCAAACCCTGTGAACGAGTCACAGACGATAATCCCTCGATCAGGACAACTGTTCGACAGATGCAATGCGCTTCCACCTCTGTAGGTACCGACTTCGATAATGCTGCCGTTGGGATTACTCAGTTGGCATAGGTGCCACAGATTTGCCAAACGTGGAACATCTAGCAGGGTCAATCCCGCAATTTCGCGGCAAGACGATTGAAACTGCGAGTTACTCAGAATTTCGACACCCACTGGATCAATCGCCGCTAACAGAACAGGATACTCAGGATGGATTTTCTCAAGCTGATAGCCGAGCTTGAAAAGAAGGTGCTTTACAGCCTTCTTGGCCCTGGCCATAAGTGCCAAGCCCACAAGCTCCGACCCCGTGTGTGCGGGACTCCTAATATGGTTCTCGGCGCCCGTGGAGACAAACGCGGCAGGAGTTGTGGCGCCCTAGCCAGGTAGACGGAAAGGCCGCTCCCCTGGCTGGATCTTGCCTTCCCTCGGGCTTCTCGTCGCGTGCACCTACGCGCAATCGACTTAGGCGGTAACGTGTGCGGCTGCTGCTGAGTGGGTTCACGTTGGGCGAGCGGCGTCCGAGGACAAGCAGTTACTGAGTCTGGCGCACGGTAGCAGTCTAGAGGACAAAGTCGCCTTGAATGCTACTGCTTCACAAAGGATCCGATGACCGCCTGGCCCAAGTCCTCAAGCCGGGGGACCCTGTTAACCACCTTGTGAAAGAGCGTTCCAAGCACGTAAGTGAGTCGCGAGAACTGTAGGTAGGCGGGATCTCCCGACTCGACGCGGAGCATCTCCGCTTTGAACCCTGCTTCGTGTAGTAGCCGCCCGAGTCTCCTTCTAGTATTCGCTCGATAGTACGTAGGGAATGTGTCGCGGGATTCCCTCCCCGTTGCCCATTTGACTATGGGAGCGTGCAGCCGGTTAGGGACTATGCGTGCGAGAAGCCCTGCGTAGAACCATGCGTTCATGGTGATAAAGACAAATCGTCCACCGGGCCGCACCACGCGTGCTATCTCGTTTAGCACCGATTCCGGCTCGGCGATGTGCTCTATCACCCACCGTGCCACGCAAAGGTCGAATGTAGCTGTGTCGATGGGCAGTGAAATACCGTTGTAAAGAACAGCTCCATCTAGGTACGGGTTATCTTTGATCGCCGAGGTAACGTCGATCCCTATCACCAATCGAGCGCTAGCTCGAAGGTCCCGTTCGAAAACTCCCCGGCCCGCACCAAAGACCAATACCCGGCGCGCCTGAGAGAGAGCTGAGTCGACGAGCGCCTCAAACGGTGATCCGGTGTTGGGGTACCACCGTTGGCGCAGCTCTGCAACGGTCGGCACCAAGGGACTGGCTCTACTTCCCTTAGCCATCTGTTCTACCACTCGATCCTTGTCTCGGCTGTCGCAGGTTCAATGACTGAGTCGCATCCTCCAGTGTGGCCGCTCAACGGCTGCGGCGAGTACCCAGCTACTATCATTACGAGTGCGTCGCTACGATTGCCATCGTCACTCCGATCGCAAGTATTCGCGCGCCCAACGACCGGAGCCTAGGCCGCGCTGCCCAGTACGATCTGTCCTGTTCCGCGCTTCACCTCCAGCACGGAATGTAGACGACGGAGTTATCACTTGAGAGCACCTTCAGCCAGGTATAGGGCGCAGCAGGTGTGCCAGCCGGGCAATTGGCACCCAGCGTGGCCGCACCACCGCCGACCGTCCCTTGGTTGAACTTTGGGCTGTCGAGCGTCACGATGCCGTAGAATCGGGATGCGCTGGAGCCGTTAATGATCACTGGTTGGAAGCCGAAATTGTTTCCGTCACCCAGCCGGACCGTCGTTCCCGCGGCGGCCCGGACGGCTGCCGTTTGATTCCCCGTGATGTAAGAGTGCTCGAGAGGGAGGTCGTCGACCGACAAGTCGAACCATGTCTGATCGCCGCTGTTGGCATAGCGGCCCGCGGCGTAGAAGGAATCGATGAGGAGGTGCTGGGGCCGAAGGCCACCGGCACTCGGGAGGACGGCTATGAACGGCACGCCCGTCCCTGCCACCAACGACGTAACGTGGTCCAAAGTGACGTGCGTGGCGCCCTTAACAACGAAATGTCGACATGCTTGCTGACCGACTGTCGGCACAGGATTCCCAATTGAGTTCACGCCGGGGAGGATGCCGTGCAAGATGGAGTTCGAGATCTTGATGTCCCGCACCCAAAACCTCGGCTTCCCAGCGATCGTATCCAACAGGAAATGGTCGCCATAGGGAAAGACTGAGAAGACCTGGTCGAAGTGGAGAAGGTTGTGTGCATCCGTGCCCGGTCCCCTGTCCTGAGCGCTTCGGTCGTACAAATTGATCGCCGGCGTGTTCGTGTCTCTGTCCCCGCAAAAACGCATGTGTATGTTCCTAAAGACGCACTCTCGGACCGAGGAGAAGAGATCAAGCGCCTCCATGGCAAAGCTCTCGATGATGAGATCCTGGACCGTGCTGTGTTCTAATGCGGCGAGACTCATCGCGCCATAAGATGGTTGGCGCAGGTTCCCCTCGAGCCGGAGTCCTTGAACGTACACGCCCTGGAGGTGACCCTCGGGCCCCAACGTTGCCCCCACCGGAAACCCACTGATATTCAGCATATACCCGGCTGCGCCCTTCTTCCCTTTGAGCAGGGAACCGAGCCCGGGTGACCCTAGGAGTGTCAGTGGTTTTTTGATCGTGAGGCTCGAGATGATGTACGCCTTTCCAGGGTCGCAGGGGGGCACATAGACGGTGCTCCCGTCCGGGGCCGTATCGATTGCCGCCTGGAAGGCTTGGGTATCGTCGTCGGCGTTGTTGCCCTTTGCTCCGAAGGCGGGATCCCTCACGCTGTACCACCCCAACGCCTGGACGGCTTGGTAGTGTCGTAGCGCGTCTTCGCTCCCCATCCGTTGGGCTGGGAAAATCTGCGGTACCTTGCTGGTCGTCGGACCGATCGCTCCAAGAGCTGACATTCCAATGAAGGATCTGCGATTCATCCCCCCCC
>Ga0137389_10001665_pt1 | contig 13134 bp, 9 predicted proteins | sample 15con2h14BmetaG_FD_104645 | JGI IMG/M metagenome (GOLD analysis project Ga0137389, IMG submission 104645) | Vadose zone soil microbial communities from Angelo Coast Range Reserve, California, USA - 15con2h1.4B metaG | ecosystem: Environmental > Terrestrial > Soil > Vadose zone > Saprolite...
CTAGCCGTCGCCGGCAGAATACTCGGCGCGAACTTTCCGAAGATCCACAAATTCCTCGGGCCCGGCGGCTGGACAATTCTTGGCGTCTTGCTTGCAGCACTCGGAGCCTGGGCGATCGTGCGACAAAGGAAGCGGGCCCGCTGACATCGCGGCGCAAGGTTCCGTCACTTGCCGCCAACCCATGGTGGCCGTACGTTCGTCCGGACCGGCATCACGCCAAGCGAAGCCGTCCGTCACATCTAACGGGGGGTTCTATGTTCACGCCGCACCGCACCACCCGCATCGCGATCTGCTGCTGCGCAGCGGTCCTCGCCGGATGCGCAAAGAAGGAGAGCGCCTCGGTAGACAGTACGAGCGCAATGGCGTCCTCCACGACCACTTCCACCACCACCATGGCTCCGGCCCCGGTCAACCTGGCCAACGTCGCCGGCAAGTGGAACATGCGATCGGTTCCGATGAGCGGAGACACATCCGCTACGACCTACGTGTTGACAGCGACAGCGAACACGTCGGGCTGGACCATCACGTTTCCCGGGCGAGCGCCGATCCCAGTGAAAGTCAGTGTCGACGGCGACAGCATCATGTTGTCGGCCGGCCCGTATCCAAGCGTGCGGCGCAAGGGAGTCCAGGTCACGACCTACGGCGTCTCGCGAGTTCAGAATGGCGGTATGGTGGGCAGCACTACCGCACACTATAAAGTGAAGTCGGCGGATTCTGTTCTCGTTCTAAGCACGACGGGTACTCGCGCCCAGTAGGGGGTGGATCGTGTTCAGACCTAAAGGACCAGCGTGTCAGAGCTGCGGAATGCCTCTCAGCAAGGACCCGCGCGGTGGTGGAACCAACGCGGATGGAACCCTTAGCAGCGAGTACTGCAGTCACTGCTATAGCAAAGGAGCGTTCACCCAGCCGAACATCACCTTGGAACAAATGACGGCGCTGGTGGAAGGGAAACTGCGATCGATGCACTTCCCGGGATTCCTTGCGCGGCGTTTCGCGAAGGACGTCCCCACGCTCAGACGGTGGCGAAAAAAGACCGCGAGCCAGACATCGGCGCGCGCGTCGGCGAGCGAGCTACAGCCGCGCGCCTGATTCCGCCGGCGGCTTGATCGGGGGCAATGCCGCCTCGATCTCGCCGCGGTGCGACTCGAGCCAGGGAGGGAGCACGAGGTGCTCTCCTAACGAGGCTGGGTCTTCATCGATGGCGAAGCCCGGTCCGTCGGTGGCGATCTCGAACAGCACCCCTCCTGGCTCGAGAAAATAGACCGACTTGAACCAGAAACGATCGATCACCTCGGTCGGACGGCGACGCGCGCGATCGATCCGCTCGCGCATCTCCAGCTCGGTTTTATCATCGGGCACGCGCCACGCGACGTGGTGAACGCCGCCAGTGCCCCACCCGCCGCGATCAGCGTCGGCAATCTCGCGGATCTCCAGGTATCGTCCCGAGCCGCCACCACCGATCTCGAAACCGAACCAGTCGTTTTCTGCGCCAATGTCAACGAATCCGAGGACTCCGGTGAGGAAGCTGGACGTAAGCGCGAAGTCACGCTGCCAGAGACGGACGGAGTGCAGGCCACGGATCTGCTTTTCTACCGGAACCGGGCTTTCTTTCCAGGGGGTGAAGTCACGGTCGTCACCGGTCTCGTGCAGTACGAGAGGCAGCCCATGCGGATCGGTGAACGGGAGCGCCGATGTGCCACGTCTGGTCTCGATCTCTCCTACGCCGAGCTGGTGTTCGGCCAATCGCTCCACCCAGTAGTCGATGCTGCCGAGCGGAATGGCGAGCGAGACTTCCATCGCCAATCCGACGCCCGGCTTGGCGGGAGGCATCTCGGGCCACGGGAAAAAGGTGATGTCGGTTCCGGGGTGGCCCTCGCCGTCAGCGTAGAAGAGATGGTAGGTGCCCGGTGAATCCTGGTTGACACTCTTCTTGACGAGGCGCATGCCGAGCACGCCCGAGTAGAAATCGACATTGTCTTGCGCGTCGCCAGCGATGCAGGTGACGTGGTGGAGTCCGGTTATGCCTGTCATGAAAGTGTCCGCCAGGTAAACGTCCGAATTACTACGTAGCGATACGTACAGCGCTTCCTTCAGGCCTAAAGCATTCTTTGGTCAGCAATACCGGGGCTGCCGAAACCGAATCGTTCAAGCGACACCAAACAGTAGCTGAAGATTGATGGAGGCTGCAATGACCGCACCCAAATGGCTCGCAAACTACGACGATGGAATCCCGTCGACGCTGGAGCCCTACCCAAACCAAACCCTCGCGGACTACCTGCGAGAAGCCGCCATCCGGTGGCCCGACCGTCCGGCTCTGCTGTTCAAGGGCTCGACCGTAACGTACCGGAAGCTCGAGGACGAGAGCAACGCGCTCGGCGTTGCACTCAGCGAAATGGGTGTTGGGCGTGGCGACCGCGTCGCTATCTGCCTTCCCAACTGTCCGCAGTTTCTGATTGCCGAGTTCGCTGCCTGGAAGGTGGGCGCGATCGTAAGCCCATTCAATCCGACGTACAGCGAGCGCGAGATGGAGGACGCCCTGCGCACAACGGGTGCGGAGACGGTGATCGTGCTCAACCGCTTCTATGGAAAAGTAAAAAGCGTTCAGTCTCGAACATCGGTGAAGCGGGTCGTCGCCACCAACATCAAGGAGTACCTGCCATGGCTTCTCCGCTTCGCCTACACGCTGTTCAAGGAGAAGAAGGAAGGTGATCGCATCCAGCTGGCGGGGGATGATTTCCGTTTCGCGAAACTGCTGCGGCGATACCGGCGTTCGGCGCCGCCGAGCTCGGGTGCGAGTCTGGATGATCCGGCGGTCATTCTGATGAGCGGCGGCACCACCGGAACGCCAAAAGGGGTGGTGGGATCACACCGGGGAATGGTGGTCGCGGGACATCAGCTTCAGTCCTGGCTCAGTCCCGCGATGAACGCGTGGACGGATACGATCATGCTTCCGCTGCCGTTGTTCCACGTCTATGGGAATACGGGTGTGCAGAGCCTGGCCTTCATCAATCACAATCCGATCGCGCTGATTCCCAACCCGCGTGATCTGCGCGATTTCCTGAAGGAGATAAACCAGGTCAAACCCGCGTTCATTTGCACAGTGCCGACGCTGCTCAACGGAATCATGAACCACGCGATGGCGCGCGAAGGCAAAGTGGACTTCACCTCGATCAAGCTGTGTTTCTCCGGAGCCGCACCGCTCATGGCCGAAACGAAGAAACGATTCGAGGAGCTGACGGGCGGCGTAATCGTGGAAGGCTACTCGCTTACCGAGGCGCAGATGGCTGTCGTCGCAAATCCGGTTCGGGGCGAGAAGAAAATCGGGTCGGTGGGCATGCCGCTTCCCGACGTCCATGTCGACATACTCGACTCGGACGACGGAATCACGCCCGTTCCGGCGGGCGAGGTCGGCGAGATCGTGATCAGCGCCCCGCAGCTAATGCGCGGCTACTGGCAAAAGCCCGACGAGACCAGTGACATGCTTCGCACCAATGACCGCAGCGAGCGCCGGTTGTACACTGGCGATCTCGGATACCTTGACGAAGACGGATACCTGTTCATCGTCGATCGCAAGAAAGATCTCATCAAGACGTGCGGCTTCCAGGTGTGGCCGCGCGAAATCGAAGAGGTGATCTCGTCGCACCCCGCCGTCGCAGAGGTCGGAGTCGTAGGCGTGCCGGACGACATGCGCGGTGAGATCGTGAAGGCGTGGGTCGTTCTGCGAGCGGATTGCGCGCTGACCCCTTCCGATCTGAAGGTGTACTGTCGCGACCGGCTGGCGCCCTACAAGATCCCGGCGAAGTACGAGTTCGTGTCCGACCTGCCGAAGACGCAGATAGGGAAAGTGCTGCGCCGCGTACTCCGACAGACGGAGGACAAAAGCGAGGAAGTCGCCGATGCCAGCGCAGACGCCCTAGCGCCGTGATCTCCACGTAGCGCTAGCGCGGCTCGGCGCCCGGTCCTTTGTAAATCACGCCGCCTTTCATCACGAAGCTGACTCGCTCGGTGACGTGAATATCCGCGAGCGGATCGCCGGGAACCGCGACGACATCGGCGAGCTTTCCCGGCGCGAGCGAGCCGACCCTCGCATCCCAGCCGAGCAGCTTCGCCCCGTTCAACGTGCCGGCGTTGAGCGCCGCCATCGGCGTCATCCCACCCCACTCGACCATCAAACCAAACTCACGCGCGTTCGTGCCATGCGGGATTACTCCGGCGTCGGTTCCGAGCGCGATCTGAACGTGGTTGGCCACCGCGATACGGGTCGCCTTTCTCACGGCAGCTCCCGCAGCCAGAGCCTTCTCGGCGCGGAGTCCTTTGAGCACTCCGTTCTTGGCGAAGCGCTCCACCGCCTCGCCGGCCATTATCGTCGGCACCAGAAAAGTGCCGTGCTGCGCCATCATCCGGGCGCCTTCCTCGTCGAGGAACGAGCCGTGCTCGATCGACGACACTCCAGCGCGAACGGCCAGCTTGATTCCTTCCGTACCGTGAGCGTGGGCCGCGACTTTTCGGCCCAGCTTGGTGGCCTCATCCACGAGTGCTTTCATCTCTTCGTACGTGTACTGAGTCGCGCCGACGGCATCGCCTTCCGAGAGGACACCGCCCGTCGCGCACATCTTGATGACGTCGGCGCCGGATTTCACCTGGTATCTTACAGCGGCGCGTATCTGCTCCGGCCCATCCGCGACTCCGTCTTCCGGGCCATAGTGGATCAAACCAGGCCGGAATCCATTTTCGTCGCAATGACCGCCGGTAATTCCGATCAGGTTGCCGGCGTTTTCCATCCTCGGACCCGGCACGCGCCCGTCAGTAATCGCCTGGCGGAGAGCCATGTCATCAAAGTGCCGCGTGCCCACAACACGTACAGTCGTGAATCCAGCCATCAGCGTGCTGCGAGCGTTTGCCACTCCGACGATGGCGGCATAAGACGCATAGTCCTTGACGACAGCGACGTCGGCGAGTGGATCACCGAGCGTCCTGCCGATGAGATGAGTGTGCGCATCTATGAACCCTGGCAACAGCGTTACATCACCGAGATCCAGCACACGAGCGCCGGCGGGAATTGCCACCGTTGAAGCGGGGCCCATGGCCACGATGCGATCGTCGGTGATGACCACCACGGCGTTGCTCACGGTCGGAGCGCCCGTGCCGTCGATCATACGCGCTCCTCGCAGAACTGTGGTCTGCTGAGCGAGAGCGGGAATGGCCAACGCCAACGACAGCGCGGCGAAGGAAGCGATGGACGTGCGACGCATACTGTGCCTCACTGTGATTGATCGCGGAGCGTTCCGCGGGGAGTTACGGCTTGAGCGCCCTTGTCGCCAGCTCGTCTTCGAGGCGCGCGGTGAAATCTGCCACTGTCATGATTTCCTGTTTCTTCCCCGCTCCCCGTACTCGCACCGCAACCGAATCCGACTCGGCTTCGCGTTTCCCAACGACGGCCATGTACGGGATTTTCATTATCTCGCCTTCACGGATCCGATAGTTCAACGTGTCGGAGCGATCGTCAAGATGAACGCGGACGCCGCGCGCCTTGAGCCGATCGACCGCTGACTTCGCAAATTCTTTCAGGTCATCGGCGATCGGAATGACGCGCACCTGCTCCGGCGCGAGCCACAGCGGGAACGCGCCGGCGTAGTGCTCGATCAGGCCGCCAACGAATCGCTCCATCGATCCGACCAGCACGCGGTGCAACATCGTTGGGCGATGCGCCGCGTTATCCGCGCCAGTGTACTCGAGCCCGAATCGCTCGGGCAGATTGAAGTCGAGCTGGACGGTGGGACCCTGCCACTTTCGCCCGATTGCGTCGATCAGCTTGAAGTCGAGCTTCGGCCCGTAGAAGGCTCCTCCTCCTTCGTCGTACGTGAACTCGCGACCGCGATTGTTGAGAACGTCGGCCAAAACCTTTTCCGCCTCCTTCCACTGCTCGGGACTTCCCAACGCTTTATCCGGGCGAGTGGCGAGCTCGATCGTGTACGGATAGCCGAACGTCTTGAGCATCTCATCGCATAGCTCGAGCAGCCGCTCGATTTCCGCTGGGACCTGTTCCGGCGTGCAGAAGATATGTGCGTCGTCCTGGGTGAAACCGCGCACGCGCATCATTCCATGCAGCACGCCACTCCGCTCGTACCGGTACACCGCGCCGAATTCGGCATAGCGGAGCGGCAGATCGCGATACGACCTTGGATGCGACTGATAGATGCAGATGTGCCCCGGGCAGTTCATGGGCTTCGGGCGGTATCCAACGCCCTCGACATCTATCGAGCCGAACATGTTCTCCTTGAAATTCTCGAGGTGCCCAGAGATCTGAAACAGCCGCTCGTTCATGATGTGCGGAGTAAAGACCAGATCATATCCGTGGCGAAGAATGAGTGCCTTCTCGTAATCCTCGATCTCGTTCCGGATTATCGCGCCTCTCGGATGCCAGAGAATCAGACCTGGTCCGACGCGTGCGTCGGTCGAGTAAAGGTCAAGCTGCTGCGCCAGCACGCGATGATCACGCCGCTTCGCCTCCTCGAGGCGATGCAAATGCTCCTCGAGATCTTCCTTCTTCCAGAACGCCGTGGCGTAGATGCGCTGCAGCATTTGCCGGTGCTCGTCGCCACGCCAGTACGCACCGGCGGTGTGCAGCAGCTTAAAGTTCCTGAGATAAGACGTGTCGGGGACGTGCGGACCTTTGCAAAGGTCGATGAATGGACCATCGGCGTAGGTCGAGATGATCTCATCGTCCGGGAATTCGCCGAGCCGCTCGAGCTTGAGCGGATCGTCGGAGAAGCGTTTCCGCGCCTCGCTCTGGGATACCTCTTCCCGGACGAACGGATACTTCTCCGCGATCACCTTTTTCATCTCGGACTCGAATTTCTCGAGGTCTTCGGGGGTGAACGGCTTATCGACTTCAAAATCGTAGTAAAAGCCGTCCTCGATTGCCGGGCCGAAGCCGATCTTGGCGTCCGGCCGAAGCCGGCGAACGGCGGTCGCGAGGATGTGCGCGCCCGAATGCCTGAGCACGGCAAGGGACTCCGGGTCTTTTTCGGTGAGAACCCTGAACTCGCCGCCCTTTCGGAGCGGGGTGTTGAGATCGATGATTTCGCCGTCTACCTGCACCGCGATCGCGTCGCGCAGGAGCCGGGGCCCGATGGATGCGACTATATCGCGCGGCAGAGCGCCTTCGGGAACTTCACGGGTGGCGCCGTCGGGGAGCCTCAGCGTCAACATTTTTTGGTATGATTTCGAGTACTGCGGATGGCCTTTATTTTGCTCCCCGTTAAGGTATCGTTTGGAGATACCCTTCGCCACAGGCCATCACGCTATGCTGCCCTTCCGCTTTCGTAACGAGCCACCGTACATCTACGATGAAGAAGAGGAAGAGTCTTCGTCGCGCACTGCGATCTACATCGCTATCGGAGCCGCGGCCGGCTTTGCGGCAGGGGTTCTCATGGCGGAGCGATTCGGAGGATTCAAGGGATTGACTGACAGAATCAAGGACACATTCGGAGGCGGCACCGAGGGAGAAGAAGAAGACTTCGATTACGAGGGACTGGATGAGGATGAGTTCGATCCGGACTTCGACGAAGAACTCGATACGCCCAAGGGATCGCTCAACGGCACCGAAGTACTGGAGGAGAGAGTGCTCGAGGCGTACAGAAACGATCCAACGCTGAGCGAGCGCGCGATCGATATCGGTGCCGTGGAAGATGGCATCATCGAGCTCACCGGCTGGGTGAACTCGGAAGAGGAGGCGCACCAGGCAGTCGTTGTAGCACGCGGAGTTCCAGGTGTCGCCACGGTGGTGAACCGTCTTGGCATCCGTACCGACGAGAATCTGTTCGACGACGCGGCGCATCACTATCAGGATGGCGATCCGCCATTCACGGAGCGCCATTGGGATGGCCAGCAAGTCGGCACGGGCCGTCGCCGGCAGGGCACTTCCGAAGAGGTCGACCGGCACGCCGACCCAAAGAACGTTCTGGAAGACAGATCTCTGAAGGAAGACAAGGCGTTCATGGCCGCCGCCGACGAGATTCCGGACGCGGCAGTCCGGAAATCAACGAGGAAGGGACGCGGCGGACGCACCGATGGGTCCGCTGTGGCGCCGAGCGGAGTTCCAAAGGCCGATCACGTCGCTGACGACTAGCGCCCCGCACCGGGCAACGGCACGCGCCCCGGATCGAGCGCGTAGCGGCACCGGCGCAGTGCTTCGCGGGTAAGACGCGCGGTCTTACCCGCGAAAATGGCGCCCGTTAACTTGCGCCGGAGATGAGCACAACACAGGAGCTTCACGAGCTGCCGGCGCAGTACGACCCCGGCCAGACCGAGCGCGCCGTTTACGAGCGCTGGATCGAGGCCGGAATTTTTTCCGCCGACGAGAAGCGCAGCCGCCGCAACGGTGGGGACCGCGATCCATTCGTGATCATCATGCCCCCGCCGAATGTCACAGCGGCGCTGCACATGGGGCATGGGCTCAACAACACTGTCCAGGACGTGATCATTCGCTGGCGTCGCATGGTTGGCGACGAAACGCTCTGGGTTCCGGGCACCGACCACGCCGGCATCGCCACTCAGAACATCATCGAGAAGCAGCTCGCCGCCGAAGGCAAAACGAAGTTCGATCTCGGACGCGCGGCGTTCGTTGAGCGCACGATCGCATTTGTCGAGGAGACCGGGGGTGAAATCCTGCGGCAGCTGCGCGCGATCGGCGTTTCGGCGGACTGGAACCGCACAGCCTACACGCTCTCGCCGGAGCTGTCTCGCGCGGTGCGGGAAGCGTTCGTCCAGCTCTACGAGCGAGGGCTCATCTACCGCGGCCACCGTGTCATCCACTGGTGCCCGCGCTGCCTCACGTCACTCAGCGACGAAGAGGCCCAGCATAGCGAGGCAATGGGCACGCTATATCACATCACCTATCCCATCGTCGGCGCGAAGGACAACGCCAGTCTCACAGTTGCGACCACGCGTCCGGAAACAATGCTCGGAGACGTCGCCGTCGCCGTTCACCCGGACGACGACCGCTACAAGAAGCTGATCGGCAAGTCCGTGCTGCTTCCAATCGCTAACGTCAAGATTCCAATCATCGCCGACGAGTACGTCGATCCCGCATTTGGAACGGGCGTCGTGAAGATCACGCCGGCGCACGACCCAAACGATTTTGAGGTCGGCATGCGCCACAAGCTACCGATGCCGGTGATCATGGCGCCCGACGGCACCATGGCCAACGGGGTCGACGCGGGCTCACGCGTGCCCGCCGAGCTACTCGGCGCCGACAGATTCGAGGCGCGCGAGCGGATTATCAGGTCGCTCGAACACTCGCGTCAGCTGATCAAGGTCGAGCCGCATCAGCACGCGGTTCGTCACTGCTACCGCTGCGACACCGTTGTCGAGCCGCGACTGTCGGATCAATGGTTCGTAAAGACGACGCCCCTGGCCAAGCCGGCACTCAAAGCGGTTCGCGATGGCACTATTCGCATTTTGCCCGAGCGGTGGGAGGCCGTCTACATCAATTGGCTCGAGAACATTCGCGACTGGAATATCTCGCGGCAGCTCTGGTGGGGACACCGAATTCCAGTCTGGTACTGCGACAAGTGCGACAAGCAGATCGTGAGCCGCACCGACGTGACGGCCTGCGACAAATGCGGTGGTCCCGTTAGCCAGGATGAAGATGTCCTCGACACCTGGTTCTCGTCGTGGCTGTTCCCTATCTCGACCCTCGGCTGGCCCGACAAGGACTCGGCTCCGCTCGCCGCGTTTTATCCAACCGACGATCTGATCACGGCCCCGGAGATTCTTTTCTTCTGGGTCTCACGGATGATCATGGCGGGCTACGCGTTCATGGACGCGGCGCCCTTCCACACTATTTACCTGCACGGAACGGTGCGCGACACCAACCACGTCAAGATGTCGAAGTCGCTCGGCAACGGGATCGACCCACTCGACGTCGTCGCGAAATACGGTGCCGATGCGCTTCGTTACACGGTGATCGCTGGTATGGGCATGGGCGCGGACCTCATGCTCGACCCTCTCAACCTCGAGCGCTCGTTCGCGCCGGGCCGCAACTTCGCGACGAAGCTCTGGAACATCGGAAGGTTCCTGCTCGCCAACGTCGGCACTTCCCCGGTGAGAAGCGTCGACGAGCTTCGTGACAACGAGCTCACGCTGGCCGATCGCTGGATACTCGGCCGATTGAACGTCACGATTCTGGAGGCCGATGCTGCGCTCGGCCCCGCGCGGCCCGAGAAACAGAAATGGCGCCCGGAAGAGCGTCACTCCGGACTTCGTTTGAGTGAATACGCGGAAGCCGCACGACGCTTCGTCTGGAATGACGTCGCCGACTGGTATCTCGAGACCACAAAGGGACGCATCGGTGCGTCGGGAAGCGATAGCGAGGTCGCGCGGGCAGTGCTCACGCACGTCTTCGACCACGCGCTCCGACTGCTGCACCCGATCATGCCGTTCATTACGGAGACTCTCTGGCAACGCCTTCCTTTCCCGGTGGCCGCCGAGCGCTGCGAATTCCTGGCGATTGCGCCGTGGCCGATTCCCCATCCTCGCTCAAGGGATGAAAGCAACGAGATGGCGCGCTTTGACCTCGTTCGCGAAGCGGTGAGTGCTGTCCGGCAGATCCGCTCCGACTACGCGATCCCGCCCGGGAAATCGATGGATGTGATCGTTCAGCCACGAGCCAATGGCGCTCTGTTCAAGGAGCACGCGCCGCTGATAGGGCGGCTCTCGCGCTCTGCGGTAAAGGTGGCTGGTCAGTCTGCCGGTGCCGGCGCGGCGCATTCCGTTCTCGCAGACGGCAGCGAGGTGATCGTTCCCCTCGGCGGATTGGTCGATCTCACCAAGGAATGTGGCAAGCTGCGCTCGGAGCTGGAACAGCTCGAGATTCAGCTTGAATCGCTGTCAAAGCGCCTTCGGAATGAGGGATTCACGAGCAGAGCGCCGGCAAACGTCGTCGCGGCAGAGCGAACAAAAGAAGAGGAATGGATCAAGCGGCGCGAGCAGCTAGCGGAAAAGGTGAAAGCGCTTTGCGGCGGCTAGTCGCCGTCGCGCTGCTCGTGTCGGGGTGCGCTTCTCCCGGCATTCCGCCCGGTGGACCAGTCGATGTTGCGCCACCCCAGATCGTCGAGACCATTCCCGACTCCGGCAGCGTTGGCGTCAAGCCGAAGGAGGTAATGTTCCGCTTCGACGAGACCGTGGCCGAACGCCCGCCTTCCGCATTGACCCTGAGCGATCTCTTCCTGATCTCTCCTCGCGACGGCGTTCCGGAAGCATCATGGCATCGCAGCGCGATCGCAGTCAGGCCCACGCACGGGTGGCGCGCCAATACGCCCTACACGGTGATCATGATGAGCGGGTTGGCAGACCTTCGGGGAAATGTCCGCAAGACGGGTGCATCGATGTTCTTCTCGACAGGGACCACGATCCCACGCACGAGACTCGCAGGCAACGTGTTCGATTGGGTATCCGGTACGCCGGCCGCTGGCGCACTGGTTGAATCGTTCGTGCCGCCCGATAGCATTCATCCGTTCGTAGCGCTCGCGGATTCGAACGGTGCGTTCGTCATCGAGCACGTCCCGCCAGCGCGCTACACGGTTCGCGCGTACGTCGATCGCAACAAGAATTTGACGATCGATCCGAGCGAGCCGTGGGACAGCCTCTCGATCAATCTTACCGACAGCGCGCGCTCCGACCTCGTGATCTTTGTGCATGACACCGTCGCTCCGAGGCTTCGCGACGTGAGGCTGGTGGATTCCCTCACGCTGCAAGTGACCTTCGACAAACCCGTGAATCCGAGCCAGACACTCAGCGCCGCCAACTTTGCTGTGATCGCGCCTGACTCCTCGCGGATTCCAATCGTGAACGCGGGCCCGCCGCCCAAGGACACAACGACGAAAGTAAATCCGCCCGTCACCGCTCCCGCCCCAATTCGTCCACCGGCGCGAGGTCGCGCTGCGCCGCCAACTCGGCCCGACACGACTCTTGTGCCGAAACCAGTGATGCCCCGCCCCGTTCCAATTAGCGACGCGGTGATAAAGCTGCAGCATCCGCTTACACCCAAGCTCGTCTACCACGTGCGCGCGATTGGGATTCGGGGATTGCTCGGACGGACCGGGGATAGCGAGCGCACTTTCTCGCCGCCTGCGCCCCCGCGTGTCCCACCCGCGAAGCCGGCAGCCACTCCGCCGGCCTCGCCACCTCCGGTCACACGATGAAGGACTCGAGACGCGATCTGCCCAGCGTCAACGCGCTGCTCGAGACGTCGGGGGTGAAATGGCTTCTCGAGCAGCACCCGAGAAGGGTCGTGCTCGATGCGGTGAGAAACACCATCGAGGCCGCGCGTATCGCGGGTGGCGCCCAGCGAACGGAGGAGCAGTGGGTCGAGACGATCACGTCAGCTGTGCACGACGCAACCCGGCTATCGCTGAGACGCGTGATCAACGCGACCGGAGTTGTCCTCCACACCAATCTCGGTCGCGCTCCTTTGGCTGACGTGGCGATACGCGCGATCGGACACGTGGCGGAAGGTTACAGCAACCTCGAGTACGACATCGAGACGGGACAGCGCGGATCACGCTATTCGCACTGCGTCGGTCTGTTGCGCCAGATCACGGGCGCGGAGGACGCACTCGTCGTCAACAATTGCGCGGCGGCAATGGTGCTAACCCTCAACGCGATTGCGCAGAAGAAGGAAGTTCTGGTCTCGAGGGGGGAGCTGGTCGAGATCGGCGGCAGCTTTCGCATTCCAGACATCATGGCACGCAGCGGCGCCAAGCTCGTCGAAGTTGGGACCACAAATCGCACCCACGACGACGACTACCGGCGGGCGATCACACCGAAGACGGCCGCGATAGTCAAAGTGCATCGAAGCAACTTCACGATCGAGGGGTTCACATCTGAGGTGAGTGTCGAGCGCCTCGCGTTCATCGGCGCGGAGCACGGCCTGCCGGTGATCCACGATCTCGGCAGCGGACTGCTCCTTCCCTTGGATGACTACGGACTATCGGGCGAGCCCACGGCGTCGACGGCGCTGGCGTCGGGCGCCACACTGGTCCTGATGAGCGGAGACAAGCTCCTCGGCGGCCCGCAAGCCGGGATCATACTCGGCAGCGCATCTATCGTCGCCAAGCTCCGAAAGAATCC
>Ga0137389_10001667_pt1 | contig 13133 bp, 14 predicted proteins | sample 15con2h14BmetaG_FD_104645 | JGI IMG/M metagenome (GOLD analysis project Ga0137389, IMG submission 104645) | Vadose zone soil microbial communities from Angelo Coast Range Reserve, California, USA - 15con2h1.4B metaG | ecosystem: Environmental > Terrestrial > Soil > Vadose zone > Saprolite...
ACATCCCTTTGCCGCCGATCGGCGAAGGTCGTATTTCGATGCGTGGGTCAATCCATGATCGAAGATCGTATTTTCTGTTTAGCACGTTACGTTCAGTGGTTGTTGTCATTACAGGCGAAAGCAGCTAACGCTGCGCTTCAGCGGCGAGCGATCCACGCAAGCTCCATTTCAAATTACTACTAACGCAACGCGCAACCGAGTCCGCTGCAAGCGCTTGTTAGGCGTGTCTTGCGGATAGACGGCTGTGCAACTCCCACAAAGCGGTTTTGTTGCTGTCCCACTCAAGACGATTACGCGCCGTTTCGTAGTCCAGCCAAGCACACTCGTTGTGTTCGCTGGATAAACAAACTTCTTCATTTTCAACTTCGACTCCGAAACTATATTCAGGAATAACAAATGTGTCAGTTCCCCAAAGATGATGGTCTGCAAAGTGCATCGCCGGAATCGAAGCCACAGAATCCAGCCGAATCAAACGAGCGTCTTCGGGAATATTGGCTTCTTCGAGAACTTCACGGCGGGCGGTCTGTTGCGGTGTTTCTTGGTTCTCACCGCCACCAGCAATCCATTGCCAAACATCGAGGTCGGAACGCTCAAAAAGCAAATATCGTGGCTCACCGTCCGCCATAATTCGATAGGGAATAACTAGAACTTGAAACGCTGCACGGGTCATAGTTGATCATAACCGCGAAACAACGCCGGAGTTGATCCAGCGCGGCGATTAGCAACAACGTCGAAAGCAAAGCAGAAGTTAAAGAACAAGACGCGCCCCGATCCAATTTGTTAGTTGCGCTTTACCGGGGTGCGACACAGGAATATCACTGTGATCCAAGAATACCTCTAATCTTTTCGGCGACCGCATCTAACTCTGTCCGCTTGGGCTTTTGTGAATACGTCGGAGGGAGTACAAGCCGGAAGCCATCTCCCACATAGCGAGGAAACACGTGTAGGTGAACGTGGAAGACTTCCTGGCCCGCCGCCTCGCCATTCGCCAGGAAGAAATTCACCCCTTCACACCTCACGACACCACCGCTTAATACCGCTGTCAAGCGATGCGCGACTCGAAAGATCTGCGCACCTTCTTCCTCTTTCAAGCGGGCAAGATCAGCAGCATGTCTGTTCGGGACGACCAGCACATGACCAGGAGTGACAGGCTGAATATCCATAAACGCTGAGCAGCAATCATCCTGAAAGACCATGCTGACTTCGAGCTCACCTGATAGAAGCTTGCAAATTATGCAGTGATCTATTTCACTCACGAGAATTCAAGTTAGCAGCCCAACGGTTAGGTTAACCGGGCGCGGAAACAACTGCGTGACCAAACTAGTTGTCGATAACAAGCTCGCTGATTCGCGCTCCGGTTAGCGAGTCGTTGGGCGGCAGTCCAAATACAATATCGTGCTTGCCATAACATAAACACGTAATGCTACGGACCAATCTTACTACCCGAAGCTCGCGCGTGTTTGAGGATATCACGCGGGAATCGGCAATCCAGAGCCGTCCGCAGGTGCAGCCACATCAAGGTGGGTAGGCAGCGGACTATGAATGCGAACGACGGCCGGTACTCACCGCGTAGAGCCAGCAACTGCACCAGGGTGCGGCTCGGCCCAAGTTGCCCCTGGAAGAAGGCGACCTCCTCCTCAAGGGGAGCCCGGCGGCCGTGATAGCAGAAGAAGCAGTTATGTAATGAACGCTTCAGCACTCCCATCGCGTACTTGGTCGCTCCGGGGAGCACGGGGAACACCGCGGCACTTAGCAGCGCCTGACCGCAGAGCCCGAAGAACGCCTTAAAAACGTCAAAGCGGCGAATCGACGCCATTGGGATTTGCGAGAGCAGCTCTTCCCCCCAGACTGTCACTGCAGAGGTCACGATGCTAGGGATTACCACGCGGTCGACAAACAGCGCCTGCGACGGCCGGAGATCGAGAATCCGGTCCACGCGCCCCGAGAGCAGGTCGCTTCTAGTGCAGACGAAGAACGACCGTACGTTGGCAGTGACTTTCTCGACGAACACTTCGAGTGGTCCCCGCGGACGGGTAGGGTTCTCGCGGAAGCCGTGGAGGACCTCGATGCGCTTGATACCGTCGCGCAGCCGATTCTTGTCCTCCCCGCTAGTGCCGTCCGGAACGACCAGGATAAGGTCCACGTCGGAAGCTGTTGCTGAGAAGCCTCCTGTCGCCGCACTGCCGAACAGTACTACGCTTACCAGCGGTCGGCCGCTGTCCAAGCATGTTCGAACGAGCGCTTCGAGATAGGCCTGAACAGGAGGAGGAATCGGCGGCGCGGCTGAGAGAGCAATCATGTGGTGTCAGTCTTTGTAGATGCTGAAGTGAATTTCGCCGCCCAACGATCGAATTCACCGGGCGAAACCGCTACGCGCAACTTCGGGTTAAATAAAATATAGTTTTATGAAGCGAGCTGTTTCGCCTCTTTCATTGGTTTGGTCCCTCAAAGGGGACAACAAGTCTGTTTAGCTTTACGATTCAGAAGCTACGAATGTTCTAAAGGTAAGCTGCCGAACGTCAGGCATCGGCGGCGCGCACAGGGCTTCAGCTTGAGAAGGCCGCTTGATTGCGCGTCCGCTGCGTGCCTTTGTTGGGCGGCGGGCGGTATGCCCGACTCGTCCTGAAGGACGGCTCTACTTCCACCATTCGGAATAAAGCGGCGTGACCACAAGGGCCCATGCGTCGATTGCGGCGTGAGCAACGATCATCGTGAGGAGGTCACGCCGCCAGATGAAAAATGCCGTGGTCGCTACACCGCCGATGAGAAAGGCGAGTGACGGCCCGGCACCCCATATGGGGAGATGCAACGCAGCGAAGACCGACGCCGACAGCACGGCCGCCAGCCACAGGCTTCCCGTGAGCCTGGCCAAGCGGGTCACGGCGTAGCCCCGAAACAGTGTCTCCTCCACGACCCCGGCGGTGACGACGGCGGCAACACGAAACCATATGGGCAGGGCCAGCGCCTTCTCCATCCCGGCTGTGTAGCCGGGCAAACCCACCGCCTTGCGGACCCACTCGGTGACTGGGAAGAGGAACAGGATGCTCGCGAGGGCGAGCAACCCGGCCCACGCCACCGACTGCCAGTGAAACGGCCTCAGCCACAATGAGGCCAGTGGCTGCTTCTCCCAGAGGACGACTATCCCGACTACGGCGGCGAGCAACAACCACAGGGCGACCTGCCCGAGGCACTTCGCTACAATGGAAGAGGGGTCGCTAAGGGATCGTGCGACCGGGCTCACGAGAAGCGCCGTACCGCCCCAGGCAACCAGCAAACCGACTACGGGAGCAACACGTTTCCAACCGTCCATAGCTCTTCGCCGCCCAACCTCGGAGTTCAGGTGGCGCGGGCAGTGACACGCAAGCCGCGCCGAACAAAGCTAGTTGAGAAAGGTGCTATCCCGCGCTCACCTGAAACGAATCGTTGGGCTGCCTTCAGCTCGGCTCTATTTCTGTTTTATTCTCCGTCTCAAGTCACTCTCTTTTGGAAGATAAATAAATCCACAGGTTCATAAACCGCACGGTCGCGCGGCTGTAAGCGCACCCAATCGTGGAATCGCTGCAATCCACTTTGAAAAGACTCATCGCTAATGACTATCAACGATGACAACCCTCGCTGACTTATCTTATTAAAATATTCGTCATAAGAAGAAGCAAAGAACTGGTTAATGGTCCGCTGTGAAATCATGGCAAAGGATTGACTGCACACCAGCTCCTTGAGTTCTTGCTTAGATGGTGTGCGCTTATCTTCAATTTCCAAAGCCTCGGGAAAACAATTAAGCCATGCAAGCTCCCCGTTATGCTCCCGCGTGCCGTTGCGGATTGCTAAATGGCCAGCAGGAGTCAACACACGACTGATTTCCTGGAGGGCCTGCTGGGGTTGAACAAGATGATGAAACACCTGAGACATGAAGACTAGATCAACGGTTCGGTTCTCCAAAGGAATATTTTCGGCTTGACCTTGTTGCCATTCAACATTCGGCTCGCCTCGAGATAAAGCGATAGTGAGCATCGCCGCGGAAGGTTCAACTCCCACCGCAGGACACCCGAAAGTCTCAGCGAGCGCGGCCGTAAAGCGCCCTGTGCCACAGCCTAAGTCTAAAACCTTTCTGATCTCTTGCTCTGGAAGAGAGGACCTGAGCGCATGAAGCCATAAGTTTTTCGTTTGTAACGGCAGACTGCGTGCTGAGTCGTAACGGTTTGCCGTTTTGATTTCGCTGTAAGCGTTTTTCATGCGATATTACCTGTCGCGCGGCAACCCAACGGTTGAGTTCAGGTGGCGCGGGCGGTGGTACGCAACCTGAGCCGGAACCAAGCTAGTTGAGAAGCACTTACTGCCTGGTATATCAAAGCCACTCTTTACTTCTTTGGCGGCTCAATCAACCGATTGTATTTCTTCATCACTTGTCTGAGCCGGTCATGCGAGATCGCCTCAACTCTAAACCCGTCTATACCAGTCATTGACTCAGCCGCAACCAGCGCGTTAATAATTGCCTCCTCGGTCGCTAGCATAGTTGCTCCGAATACGCGGCTAATCTTATCGTTTGAAAGCATCTGCAATTGAGCAGTGGCGGCGGAAGGCGATGCTGCTCCGGCATTAGCTGTGGAAAAGGCAATGAAGATATCACCGGAGCCGTTGCCAGCCGCACCTCCGGTTCTCGCTAACCCTAAAGCCGCACGTCTCGCAACTCGTTTCAACTGATGAGGAAGTAGCGGAGCGTCCGTGGCCACAACAATAATGATCGACCCTCGTTCGTTATAGTAATCAGCTCCCTTTGTGAATGGAGCATCTTCTGTGATCTCCTTTCCAACGGGAACGCCCGCCACTTGCAGTTGATACCGCAACCCATGATTTGGCTGCACTAAAACTCCGACCGTGTAGCCGCCATCTTTTTCGGCCAGCTTTCTCGAGGCAGTGCCTGTTCCGCCTTTGAACTCGTAGCAGATCATACCCGTACCGCCGCCGACATTACCTTCGGCTATCGCTCCTGATTTAGCGCTATCCAGTGCCTGAAAGACGTGTTCTTTCTTCACATGGAATCCATTAATGTCATTCACCTCACCGTCGAACGTCTCAGCCACAATAGGTAAGGACCACGGTTGGAAAAGTTTATTGTTTTTCGCTTGCCACTCGACGACGGCATCTCGGACGACGCCCACGCTGTGTGTGTTAGTAATCATGACGGGACCTTCCAGGAATCCGGATTCTTCCACCCAAGTCGTTCCAGTCATCTCTCCGTTGCCATTGAGAGCAAACCATCCGGCAAAGACAGGGTCTTTGGACTGCTTGCCGCGCGGCAAGATAGCTGTCATGCCGGTGCGGACAGGTCCAACGCCGACGTTTAATTTGCCCTCACCGGAAATGAGAGTTACATAGCCGACTTCAACGCCTTTCACATCGGTAATGGCGTCAAATGGTCCCGGTATCCCGTCAAATGGAATACTTAGATCACGGGCTCTGGGTTTATTTTGCGCTATGCCACTGTGCTGGACGATGAATAAACTTAATGTGACGAGTAAGAGCAGTTTCCTTAACATAAACAAAAGACTCCTTCGTTTTCAATCTCGATTGACTTTCGCAAAGAGAAGCTGCCCAACGGTTGAGTTGACGCGGCGGCGAGCAACTGCGTTACGGGCAAGTTGTCGATCAGAGGCGCGCTAATTCCGCTCGCGTCCAACGAATTGTTATAGGCGTCACCGGCCGGTGGTCGACCACTCGCCCCGTCGGGCTGAGCCATCCCGGATAGTCTTAATCCCTTGAACAGAAGCCAAAGGCCCAATGCCATTTCAAAGATAACCATAGGCAAGTCGAACCAGTACGCGTTAACCGTCGCGTCGAAGTGGGGGAAAACGATGAAAGCGAAAGCACAGATCACGCACCATGCAGACGAGATCACACCGAAGGCAGCCAATGCTCGCGGGATATACCTTGACTTGAACCACAGGTAGCTGCAAACCGTGGATGCCAATCCCCAGAACGGCAGGCCAACGTAGTACGCGTCGAAACTCGAGGCGATGTGCAGCCTCGCCAAGGTCTGCAATTGATCTGCCTCGAAGACTGGCAGGTAAGCAGCGTCACCCAAGAGCCGCAGAGCGCCAAGCGTGTTGAGCGCGGTAACACCCCACATCAAGGCCAATACCAGCCTGCAGAATGCCGCAACCAAGGCAAGGTTCCGATTCAATTGCTTAAGGATCACGTAGAGCGCTGCGAGCAGCACCACGACGTTCACAACGTAGATCAGATTGCAGGCGATGTTGATACGAAACAGTGTTTCGTGCGCCATGATGTTCCGGGCGGTATCCACAGCGTTGCCCGGGACGATGAGGCGAAAGTTGATGCCATAGTTCGCAAGGACAACGATCGCCATCGCGAACAGGAAAGTGAATCCCGCGACTCGTGCGGCTTTGCGTTGTGACTCGTCGATGCTGTAGATCGCCATGTCATTTCCTCCCGACTATAGATTTCTTCTCAGGAAGCGCTGAAGTATCGGCCGCCCCTGTTCTTCAATGGATTGCCATGAGGAACAGGCCGATTAGACCCCATGTAACGCCACTCGCAAAGTACTGCCACTCCCCCACATTGTCACGGTGTCCTTAACGCCTAACGTCGGAGTTGACGCGGCGGCGCGAATCAAAACACCCTTCGCCGCACCACGCTAGTTGCGAGAGGCGCTCCCCGCCGCTCGCGTCCAACGATTTGTTAGACCTCGCCTTGCACATGAAAGATTTCGCTTAGAGCAGACGCACTTTACCGGAATCGAACGACATTATTGTTGAGGGGCATTTCCAAAATATGCCGCCGCGTCTGTCCAATTACATCGAAAGAATCAAAGACGAATGGAATGCCTTCGCTGCCATTCAGGGAATTTGCATTGCCGATATGAAAATGAAGATGTGGACCGACCGCGTTGCCAGAGTTTCCAAGCAGACCAATCACCTGGCCTTTACGAACTCTGTCGCCGACCTTCACGCGAATGCTGCCCGGCTGAAGGTGGGCATAGAAAGCATAACGGTTCTTGCCCAAGTCAATACTTATCCAATTGCCGGATACCGTTTCCCGTGTGATCGGCGCGGCGGGCTTAATCTCTCCCGATGCTTGAGGAACATTCTCCGGGATGCCGTCCTTAACCATGGCGACAACACCATCGGCAACGGCGAGAACTTCAGCGTCGTAGCCGTAAAACATCTTGTTTGTGATGTCATCTGGAAAGGGGCTGGGTAGGATGTTGCCTTCCGCATCAACTTTATTAAAATCAATGGCGAAACGCTGGGCATTCCTGACCTTGCCCTCGCGGATAGTCAAATACTGATGAACAGAATTGTATGCCGGACCATTGCCGCATCTCCAAGACCCGCCGCGTAGCGGTGCGCCTATCACAATGGGCTTGTCGTTGCTGACCCTAACCTTGAAGTTATCCAGCACCATACCGCCGCTATTATCTGGGACAGAATCGCGGAGCAATTTAATGAGCGGATTCGCCTCGAAAGTTAAGCGGTGTTCCAGCGTTAAAGGAATGGCGGTCGGTGCGTCAACTGTCAACCAAAAGAAAAGGACGCCTGTCCGTCCACTAGCAATTTGGCGCGGATACATCTTATTCGGCATCTCTGACCTCGGCGGTGTTGGAATAAGTGACCTGAACCGATAGAAGTCAGAAAGCTCCTTGTCCTCATAACGCGCTATGGTTTTGCCATGTTCTCCATCCGAGACTTCAACACTTTTCAAGGTTAAGTCGGAAAAGCTCCAGTTGGTTATGAATAAATGATAGACGAGATACCATTTACCATCAGTGCCTTTTACGGGAATAGGCTGAATTGGGGATTCAATGTTGATAGGTAAATCGAGATACTCTCTCGGTTGTTGTGGCACTCCGCCTTGCGCTTGTGCGCCGACTCGTTGGCTGTGTAACGGCTGCGCGACCGCGATTGCCAGCACAACCATCGTTGACAGCAACCATGTGTGTGATTTCATCTCAATCCTCGTCATCAATTTGATTCGCTACTCGAAGAGGTCTAACGGTTGAGTTGACGCGGCGGCGCGAACCGAAGCACCCTTCGCCGCACCAAGCAAGCTGAGAGAGGCGCTCCCGCCGCTCGCGTCCAACGATTTGTTATCCCGCCGCCCCCACCGAGCACCTGCGCAGAGGACAAGTCTCGCGCTCAAAGCGAAACCACGCAACCTGCGCCGCACCGAGTGGCCTTAACTTTTAGGTTTGCGGCGCGATAACGTCTGAGTTCAGGTCGCGCGGGCGGTGACACGCAAGCCGCGCCGCACAAAGCGAGATGCGAAAGGCGCTATCCCGCGCTCTTACGCAACGAATTTTTCGGCGGCTGTTGAGAATGAACAAGGTACTTTACGTCAATTTATGGAGCGAATCGCTTCTGAAGCCGCTGCAAAGTGTATGCGTTGTCGCGATTGAAAAAGTCGCGCATCTTCTTTGACTCATCGTCGTTCCCAAACTCCGTGTTGACTTCCCGCACGCGAGTCGCTTTGACAGTTTCATGAACGAGCCGAGAGTCGTCCTGTGCGCGAGAGATATTTGGCAAGAGCGCCAGGACAACGAAAATCAAAACCACGAACATGGCTTTTTCATAACCTCATCCTTTCGTCTGAAAGACCATTATAGCCGCCGAACTACCATTGCAGGCACTACCAGAGAGGCAACGCGCTAGACCTAAACGTAGTTGAGAAGACCAATTACTTCAACGCATCAAGCGAGGCGCGTATTTCTTCATTCATTGGACGCTGTTTGTAATCCGACTCGATCTTGGCCCACGCAACTTTTCCCTGCTTATCGATCACGTAAACCGCGGGATGCGGAATGCCGTAGACTTTCTGTCCTTCGTAAGCCGGATCGCGCAACCCGTAGGCGTCGATGATCTTATGTTCAGGATCTGAGAGAATCGGAAATCTAACTTGGCCTTTGCCATCCGATGAAATCTTATCGGCGAAGTTCTTGCTTACGTCTGGCGGGTCGACACTAATCGCGAACAGTTTTACATTCTCATCCTTCTTCAGAAGAGTTCTGAATCCGGCTAACTGCCGGGCACAGAACGGTCACCAATACCCACGATAGAAAACGAGCACAACAGGGCTTTTGCCCCGCGCGTCGGAGAGCGTGACCTTATTATTATTCTGATCCTGTAGGGTATAGTCTGGCGCTATATCTCCGACTCCAATTGGCGAACTGCGCATTGAGTCGGTCGGCGATTGTGAATTCCCGGTGACTACAAGGAAAAGCAGAACCATTAGTAAGAAAGCTGCTGACATCTTCACGAGCATTTCCTCCTAAGAATGGGTTTGGCAATAATCTATTTCGAATGATGATAGTTGAATTCATGCGTGAGCTTAGTGTTTGTGCTCGCTCTCAGTAGGCAACCCTGCATCAATCCAGTCCTGCTTGCCTTCGGCATAGTCTCGCACGTTCGTGTAACCCAGCGCCGCCAGTTCACGGGCGGCGTTCTCAGAAGCATTTCAAGTAGGACTGGCACAATAAACCACGATGTCCGCTTCCTTGTTCGGCAAAAGTGTCGGCGCAAGTTGCGTTACTTGGTCGGGTGGCAAATTGATCGCGCCGGGCAAATGCGCGTGATGATAAGTAGCCGCAGGCAGAGTCTCGACAAGCAGAAACGTTTCTCCGCGATCAATCTTCAGCTTCAGGTCATCCCGTGAAATTGAAGCTACCATAAGTTCTCCTATTCTTTTCTTCGAGGCTGTGGTCGTGGCCTAATTTGAAACTCTCACCCTTTTAACTGTCCAGTCAAGCATTGTATCGAGGAAGTCAGGAGCAGGTTGAATAGTGTGATTGGCCTTTGGGAAGATCTTGATGGTTACATCCCTATTTCCTGCAACCTTCAAAGCGTCTGCGATTCGCTCGGCGCTTGTCTGTACCGGAACAACGTCATCCAATTCGCCGAACATGACCAATGCTGGAACCTTGATCTGTTGCCAATAACGTACCGGGTCAAGGTCAAGATTGCGCCAACGTAACCAGGAGTGAATCTCGTCAGCACTCGGAACTCGACGGGGCAAAGTCGTTTGCGACGCCCAGGGTTTACGCCAAGCCTCGTCAAGGAATAATTGTAGCGCCTGTTTATTCCCACCATGCCGCGCGTAATCGTCAACCCGCGCGAGGTCTTCGGTCGCTTCACTGATGTCCGTTTCTGAAAAACCGCGGGCGCGCAGTCTTGTTGCATCCGCGTATTTGTTTAGTTCCGCATAGGTGACGCCTGGACCGGAAAAACTAATGACGAACGCCACATCTTTTGATTGAGCTGCGGCAATTGGCGCGACCCACCCGCCTTCACTGTGTCCCCAAAGCCCGATTTGCCGTGCGTCAATGTCGTCGCGCTTTTTCAGCAACTCAACTGCGGCAAGAGCATCCGCTGCGAGGTCGCGCATATCAACTCGACTCGCCCCGCTGAGGTCGGCTCCGGCCCGTTTGTCATAGAGAAGTGCAGCGATGCCTTTGCGAACAAAGAGGTCTCCGTAAAACCGAAAATCATTGCGGCTCGGAGTGCTCGAACCATGAATCAGAACCATTGCTGGATGACGGCCCTTTGTTGGCGGGATGAGTAGAGTACCGGAGAGCGTAACATCACCATTGCGAAAGCTCACTTCTTCTTGCGCATAAGGAGTGGGCGGCGTAATACCCACATGCTGTAGAGAAAGAGGCCCGGAGAATTCGCCGCCGCGAACAGTACCGGAAATAACTTCTCCGTTGCGCGATCCGTCAAAGATGATTTTCCGCTCGGTAGCCTGTAACTCGAAATGAACTTGAGGTGGTTCGTAGCGAACACTGGTAAGAGGTTTACCTAGCAGTCGGTCGTCAGGCACGCTAATAACGGCGCGCAAGGGCTGGCCCGGAACTTGGGTGAAATCAATAATGGCTTTCGTCTTCTTGCCGGGAATTTCGGCAACTCCTTCCCATCGCCCCGTCAGAGTCGCTGGTGTAGTGCGAGACGACGCAGAACAACCACACAGCAAGAAGATTTCTGTTAAGAGGATTATTGCCCTAAACATCTTTGCGTTTCCCAAAGAAGCGATAGTCGCTGAACGTCAGTTGACCGGGCGCGGCGATTAATCACAACTTCGATTCCAACAATCACTTAAGGAACGCGCGACCCCGCGCCCCGGTCCAACGAAGTTCGGGGGCGTCGAACTGAAGGGGCGTGAGCGAACGCGCGTTCAATATTCTCACTTCTCAACGGGCGCGTCTTGAATCTTCATGTAATAGCCACGACGTGCCAGTACGATAAACTTTCGCTCCGTGCCCTTTGCGTCACGCACCTTCGTTCTTACCTCCAGCTTGTGCATGCGCCCGTCGTCCTGCTCATTTTCCTTGAGCGTGAAGCCGAGATTATAACGCGCCGCTAAACTGGCAATCAGCTTTTCCAGGGCTACGCCATAGTCTTCCGGTTGGTGAATAAGCGTAGTCTCACCGCCAGTTTGCTGAGCGAGATATCGCGGCGTGTGGCTGTCCTGTCCCGCTAAACGTGCGAGCGCGTCAAGGACGGGAAGTGGCGGCGCGGGGTATTTTCCAGGAACTTTAGCTATCCGCATAGTTCCCTTACTCACGTCGCTAATCAACGGACTGTAGAAGACGTTGGCTCGAACTAGTCTGGCCGCAATCCTATCGCGCCGAGCAATGGTGGCCGGCGCGAAAAGAATAGTAGTAGGCAGGACGATGATTTGGGAGTTGGGTCGTTCCTTTGCCGCGCGCTCAGCCATTTGAGTGACATTCTCCAACTCCTCGCTGTAGTACCTGGGCTGCGGCGCCGGAAGGTCCCGCACCGTCGCCAACGCCTCCGTCATCTTCGTCCGGTCGCGGGTGAAATCAGTTAGCGTTTTCAGCGGCGCGCCGGGGCCCCCGAGCGAAGCCACAACTGCCACCTCATCTTCTGGAGACAAATTTTTCAGCGCCCTGCTCACCGACTCCAGGACCTCCGCGCGGCGCAGATATTCGCCTGTATCACGGCCCACCAGGTCTAAGACAAGCAGCAGCGCCAGCGGACGCCGGCGGCCCTCGCCGGCGCGGCTGAAGTAGGAAAGCGTTCGCGGCTTTCCATCGGCTAATACCTCAAAGTTCTCGCGTGTCAGGTCAGCGACCGGCGCACCTGTTTTCTTGTCCTTCACGAGAGTATCGACGAATACGACGCGCGTGCTGACGCGCACAATGTCCTCTTTGCTGCCCTGGGCCCTGGTGGCAACGGGAAAGCAGAAGAACGCCACGACCACGATGACGAATGAAAGCGGCTTGCTTTTTACCCTCGTTCGCTTCTCCACAATCATGGGATTGACCTGCTAATTGACATCACAGAAGAAACTTTATCTCAACAAGCCGTCGAACGCTCGAATTCAGCGGGCGCGGGGCGAGCAGCATTCAAGCGGTACGGAACTAAGTTGCGTGAAAGGGACGCTATCACGCGCTCCGCCGCAATAGATTGTTCGGCGGCGGCTTTGCACACAAACGCGGTGAAATTCTTTCTGCAGCCTCCTTCGAGGAAATGACTGGGTAAACTTCGAACTCGACAAGATCATTCCAATTGACAGCCCATTCGTCGAGAAGTTTGCGATCCTCAGCTTCCATCAGTTGAAAGCATAATTCGAGCTTTTCATCGACCCAGCTTGATACATATCGCAAGCCTTCCGGCGCCAGACGACCGCGATCCCGAAAGCGTCGATATACGGGCACCGGATCCTGATTCTTAAAGTGCTCAACAATCATGTGGACCACGGTTCCTTCCTCCTCCTCTTAGAACTTGCGAATGAACAGATCGGCGGTTCGATCCAAATACCGACGAGTCCACATTATCTCTTTTCCATTCTTCAAGATAATACGGTACTCGCCATGAAACCACGGCTGTAGCTCTTTAATGAAATTTGCACGGATAACATGTGACCGATTCACGCGGACGAACTTCTTCGGGTCAAGTTTTCGGCACAACCCATCTAAAGTGCCGCGTAACAGGTGAGTATCCTTGCCAACGCAAAGGCTGACGTAGTTCTTGGCGGCTTCGATCCAATCAATCTGATCGATCGGTAATAGAAAAGCGCGTTCACCATGATTAATCATTAGCCTTTCGGCAAACCGCGAAGTGCTACGAATTTCATCTAGTAATTTTGATAATTGCTCG
>Ga0137389_10001674_pt1 | contig 13099 bp, 10 predicted proteins | sample 15con2h14BmetaG_FD_104645 | JGI IMG/M metagenome (GOLD analysis project Ga0137389, IMG submission 104645) | Vadose zone soil microbial communities from Angelo Coast Range Reserve, California, USA - 15con2h1.4B metaG | ecosystem: Environmental > Terrestrial > Soil > Vadose zone > Saprolite...
GTATCGTTATATCGGTGCACGAGATGACCCGCTGAGCGAACATGGGCAAGCCCAGGCACTCCAGCTCGCCGAGGCATTGGTGGCGCTGCCGGTTGCAGCGGTCTACAGCAGTCCACTACAGCGCGCGTACAATACGGCATTGCCGATAGCGGCGCGGCACGGATTAGAGGTACTAACGCTGGATGATCTGCGTGAGAGTAATTTTGGGACGTGGGAGGGCTTGAGCCATGCTGAAGTCGTTGCACGAAGCCCGGAAGATGCCCAACAACTGCACACCTGGGAACAAAATGCTTCCGTCGCGCCGCCCGGAGGGGAAAGCTTCGAGGCTATGCAGGAGCGTGTTTGTGCTGTTGTCGAACGCCTGGTACAGGCGCACCCCGACCAGACGATTGTGCTTGTTTCTCACGTGGGGCCGATCAAGGTGCTGCTCTGTGCCGCACTGGGAGCGCCTTTTTCTTCTGCCTTGCGTATCTTCCTCGATCCTGCCACAATCAGTGTGGTTGACTGGCGACAGGCGGGATACGCTATTGTGCGCCTCGTCAATAGCCATGCTCACCTCGGCTGGCTGCAGGCACGCTGGATGTAATGCTGCGCGCCTCGCTCAGGGCGGGGGCGCGCAGGTGCGCAGGGCGGGGGCAAGCCCAGCCCCTACTATACGCGGATCGGCTGGTTTCTGTTCATCATAGCAGCTAGCTTACCAAAGCAGTCAATTGAGGGGAATAGAGTAACGAACCCAACACCTCTGCTCAGACCGAAACAGATGATCACCCCTGTGAGTGGAGCGTGTAACGAGGTAAAAGGTGCATGTATCGGTATCGTTCCTGCCAAGCAGGGGAGGCTTTGGCTCCGCTCTGTTACAAGCAAACGTTACGAATGGTTCTCGAGGGACGCTTTGTAGTCATCCAGCCAGTTCTCGAACTTCAAACGCAGTGATTGCAACCAGGCTGGATCCCCTCCATGAGGGGGAAGATCCAGGGTGCGAACGAGCCGTGCATAGGTGACTTCGCCATTCTGAGGAACAGTGGCAACTGCGACACGAGTTCAGCATGCAGCCCATGCTGCGTACGATAGCCGCGGATAAAAGCAAGGAACGATCTCTTGTTCAGGTCAATTCCCTCGCGAAAAAGATCCCGGAGGGCGAAAGCGATATCCATGATATACCAAGCATATGCACAATCATCGAAGTCACCTATTCCTATCGTCTGGTTCTGCCAATACAGGTTATCCAGCTCGAAATCGAAGTGGACCAACCCGTAGGTGTCATGCGTTACTGGGAGCACCTGAAGCGAGGAGGCAACCTGCTCGAATTCAGACCGAACCGCCGACTTCTCTTCAGGAAGAGATGCTCTGACCAACTCCAGATGATCTCTCCAGGTGCTCCGTGCGGACAGAGCAGAGCCTCTATAGCCCTGTACGGTTGAGTGGAGCTTCCCTAGAACCGCCCCCACTCCCCAAATTGGGAGTCATCGAGGTCCTCAATATCCAATTGGGAACCTTCCAGTCCGGCGAACACGACGGCGTGAAAGGTTCCCAGATGAGTCATAACCGTTTCGACGAAGTTCCCGTTTCTGGACGGAAGGGGAGAGGTAACTGTCATTCCCCTCTGGGCTACCCACTGGAGGATGCCAATCTCTGCCTCGATAGTGTCTCTCCTCCGCTCCGAGGTATCAGCGAAACGCAGAAAGCACGGTTTCCCTCCTTGGCGGAAGCGGTAGACGAAGTTCGCACTGGACCTGAAGAACCGTATAGATCCCTGATCATGATCCCATGACGTCAGGATCTGCTCTGCAATTGGGCTGCCCCCATGTGTATCTACAGTGCTATCCACGGTGCGCATCGTACTCAATTTCATCATAGGAAAGCGTCCTTCTTCATTCTCACTGATCGTTCGGTAGGTGTAGCTTCGGCTTCTATCTTACGTTGTTGAAGGAACCAGGGCAAGGGGTTTTGTGCCAAGCAGTACGAGTGCTCCCTGTGACGTATCGTAATATTGTATTGGTTCCCTTCACCATCTAGGATAGTAATGAAATAGGTTCGTTACTCCATTACCCCCATTTCCGTATGATATTTTTTTACAGGCTCTTAGCAAATCGGTGTGAATGGCGTAGAGGGGTACTACTCCTGCATATACGCAACTCCTAACCGGCATGAGCGTACATATTATTGAGAAACCAGCAGGGTAAGCCTTGCTTTGCACCAGTACAAGAGGGGGATGTAATCGGCCCCATACGATATAAAGAGGTAGGATAGTTAGTTGGTTCGTTGTCTGAATCCACGCGGGGGGCACGAGAATCCCGCAAGCGCGACATACTGTCAAAGATGCGATTACCTGGTACAGGGAGCGCACATCGGCATCTACGAAGTTGTTTCTTTCGTTGGCACAGGAACGTATGGCCATGTCTACCAGGTACGTGAACCGGCGCCGCTCAGTCGTATACTGGCGCTCAAGGTGCTGCGTGTTGACCAGTTCAACGAGAAGGCACAGGACAGCTTTTTTGCTGAAGCGCAGCGTATCGCCAACCTGCAACATCCCAATATTCTACCGGTTTACAACTTCGGCCAGTTAGATGATGGACGCCCCTACCTGGTGATGGAGTACGCGCCGAGAACGATTCATGACCTCTTTCGTAGAGAAGACGGCAGCAAGCGGCTCGCTTACGCGGAAGAGCTTGTGCCGTATCTCCAGCAGGCGGCATCGGCGCTTTACTACATCCATGAGAACGGCCTCATACACCAGGATGTCAAACCCGGTAATCTACTGATTGGGCGCAATGGACAAATCCTGCTCTCAGACTTTGGCGCGACGTTCTATCTTGGCATGCAGACACATGCCTCGCTGGGAGAAGTCACCGGTACGGCTCCATATATGCCACCGGAGCAGTGGCAGGGCAATCCGCGACGCGACTCCGACCAGTACGCTCTTGCCGTCTGCATGTACGAACTGCTGGCAGGGCGCCCGCCTTTTAGCTACAAATTTATAGAGCAAATGTGGAATGCCCATTTGAAAGAGCAGCCGCCAGCGCCACAGCAGTGGAATCCGCGTATTCCTGTCGAGGTAAGTGCCGTCTTGTTGCGCGCGCTGGCGAAGGATTATCACCTGCGTTACCGCACCATCATAGAATTTGCCGAGAACTACACCGGCGCGGTCCAAACTGCTTTGCAGCGCTACGTCTGCCAGCGCTGCGGGTACCAGAATCGCAGCGGCGCGCAGCGCTGCAGCAACTGCGGCACTGATTATGATGATCGTCTCTGCCCCTATTGTGAGACGCCCGTTCGTTTTGGGCAGCGCTGTTGTTCTGTCTGCGGCCGGCTGACCATCCCACCAGCGATGGTGGCCCATAGTCCACTTTCGGGCGTCAGCGCTCGCCAGGGGCGCTATGTCATCAAGCATGTTCTGAAACACGCGGCAGAAACAAAAGTGATGACAGCCATCGCCATTGATACGAAGGTCAATGAACAGCGGGTCATACTGAAGCGCTGGGAGTGTACCGATTTTCCTGTCGCTCGCCGCGCAAAAGAGCTAATCTACTACGAGAGGGCGAGCGAGCCGCTGTTGCACCTGCACCATCCGCTGGTTCCCGCCGTGCTCGACCGCTTTGTTGAAGGGAAACATTATTACCTGGTGCTCAAATATATCGATGGTGAAAACCTGGAGGAATTGCTGCAAAAATTGCTGAGGCCTCTCTCAGAACGTGAAGTTCTGGGCTATATGAATAACATGCTGAACATATTGATAGCGCTGGAGCAGCAGCGGCCTCCCCTGCGTCACTATGACATCTCGCCGGCCAACATTGTGATCGAGAATACGCGAGGGCGTGCGATGCTGACAGGGTTTCAGATTCCCGCGCCTGCGCCCGAAAAATTGAATATGCTGAGCAGTCACCGCACAACCCGCAAAATAGCTGTTTCGCCATATGTACCGGTAAAAGATATGCCCTATGATCATCGCACCTGTATTTATATGCTCGCGGCAAGTATGCATCATGTACTGACGAACTATGCTCCACCACATTATCCCGCGTTTCCAGCAGTACGCACGCTGAATCCGCTCGTATCACCTGCGCTTGAGGCAATCCTCGCTCGCGCTTTGATGGAAGAGAGAGAGGCGAGGTATCAGAGCTATGCAGAGATGCAGAAAGATGTGAAGCGTCTATTATAACTACTCCCGCTTACCCTGGCTGATACCGGGGTAAGCGGGAGTAGTTAATGCGCTCTTTAGGCAAGGTTCAATTTGGACGAATTGTCCTTGACCGTTTGAACAGTCACATCGTGTCACCCCTTCGCTTCGCTCAAGGGCAGGCTCTGAGCCCATTCGCTCCGCTCAGTGTAAACTCCGCGAAGGGTCTGTCGCGATGGGCAGCGAGATGCTTCGCTGCGCTCAGCATGACAGAGCTGGACCTTTCTGTTGATGAGGAACTGTCAAGTGCATTTGAACCTTGCCTTAACTATTTAAATCAGGCTAGCGGAACAGCCACCAAGGGCCGATAAATCGGCGGTGTGCGCGATAAATCGGCACCTACTGCTGATCGAATTATTTTGTCAATGTGCAATAACGGTTGACGCTATCGCCGCTGTCCAAGCGGTACGTAAGGCACGTTTTTGGGGCCGACATACTCGGCGCGCGGGCGAATCAGGCGGTTATTGGCGTATTGTTCCAGGACATGAGCAGTCCAGCCGGTAATGCGGCTACAGGCAAAAAAAGGCGTATCCAGGTCAATCGGAATGCCCATCGTGTAGTAGACCGAGGCGGAGTAGAAATCAACATTGGCATAGAGGCCTTTGTGCGTTTTGATATATTCCTCGATGATGCGCGACATCTCGTACCAGCGGCTGTCACCGGTGCGCTCGCCAAGTTCTTTTGACATCTGGCGCAGGTGGGTGGCACGAGGATCTTCAGTTCTATAGACGCGATGTCCAAATCCCATGACGCGCTCGTGGCGTTCAAGCGCTCCTTGAATGTATGCCTCAGTCCGGTCAACTTCACCAATTTTCAAGAGCATACGCATGACCTGCTCGTTTGCGCCACCATGCAGCGGGCCAGAGAGAGCGCCGATGGCTGATGTAACGGACGCATACATGCTTGCCAGGGTGGCAGCCGTCACGCGAGCAGCAAAGGTGGATGCGTTGAGTTCGTGGTCGGCATGCAAGATTAAAACAACGTCTAACATATGGGCCTTGCCGGCATCGGGCATCTCGCCAGTTAGCATGTAGAGGAAGTTGGCAGCATGGCTTTCGCTCTCGAGTGGGGCAACCGACTCTTTGCCATTGCGCAGTCGATCCCAACTTGCAACGATGGTTGGCATGATGGCTGTCAGGCGAATTGAACGGCGGTGATTTGCTTCAGGAGAATTGTTGCCTGCATCGGGATCAAAAGAGGAGAGGGCTGAGACGGTAGTTCGCAGTACATCCATGGGAGTAGATGTGGTGGGCAGTAATCGCATCAACTCGCTCACAGGGCCAGGGAGCGCACGGTTGGCACGAAGCTGCGCAGTCACATCCTCAAGCTGTGATTTCGTTGGTAGGACACCATACCAGAGCAGGTAAGCAGTCTCTTCAAACGAAGAATAACGCGCTAAGTCGTGAATATCAATGCCAAAGTACGACAGTTTGCCAAGCTTGCCATCCAGGTCACAGATGCTGGAATGCGCTGCTACGATGTCTTCAAGTCCTTCGGTGATCGGCATTTGGGTTTTTCCTCCAGGGATGTACGCTTCGCTGCGAGCAGAAGCGTAGCGTCGGGCATCCGATTGGTTGGCGGGTGTCGCGAAACTGTTGCTTCCACGGCGAAGCAGACAACTTTCACTACAACAAACACTATGCGGTTCTGTAAAGTATTATAGTCAGCAATGGAGTGCAATGTCAACGGAGAAAGCAAGGGAGCATGTCAGAATCTTGAAATGGGTCTTGCTTGTAACGGTTCCCCGAACCGTTCTTGACGCGACTGCGTCGCTACGGACTGCGTCCGTCAGGCAAGACCAAGGGAAGTACTCTGAATTATTTTGTAACGGCCTCTTGCGGTACAGCGGTTCTTTGCTCTGCTTCTTGCTGATGTGCAACCTGCGCTTCGAGCTGCTTCAGCCTTTCCTTGTGATTCTTTTCGATAATCACTCGCCATTGGTCGCCCAGCTTCATCCAGGGCTTCTCAATGATGAGATAGGAGAGAAAGGCAATTGGAAAGATGATCAGCAATGCCCATAGCCAGAGGAGGCTGTAAGATACATAACGATTCGAGATGTGGAACAGTGGCAGGAGACGGGTCTGGAAAAGGACGAGCAGTGGCAAATGCCAGATATAGAGGCTAAATGAAATCAGACCTACCCAGCGCAGCGGCTTCCACTCGAACATGCGACGCAATCCAGAGCTGCCATAGAGGATAGCAGCAATACAGGCACCGAAGCCAAGCGCGAGCAGGAATTCATTCAGCCAGTCCCACACGGGCAGGAGAGGATTCAAGAACGGCCATCCCTGCATTTCATGGTTGAAATGCCACATTGCGCCGAAAACCAGCACCACGATGCCAACACCCCACAACCACTGACTGTAACGTTGCCAATTTTGCGCAAGTTTGCCACCCGCCGAGGGATTTTGCGAGTAGATATAAAGGAGACCGATAAGCATGCCAATGGCAAAATCTTCAGTGTACTTGCCGGTTATACCGAACGTAAAGAACATGATGATATCAAGCTGTGAACGGGGTACCAGGAAGGTCTGCGAGGGGTGATCGAGAAAGTAAAGTCCCCAGAAACGCACAAATAAGCCCAACGCGATGACTCCCAGGAGGCAGAACGATACTGCTCGCAAGCGCCGTTGAACGGGGACACGACTGACGATGAGAGCGATGGCGAGGCAAATGAGCGGCAGGAGCATGTAGAATTGCCACTCTGTTGCCAGCGTCCAGAACGGGCCGTTGATCTGCCGGAATGTTGTACGCGTGGAGTCCATAAAAAAGGTCGCAAATAGGAACAGGTCTTTTAAGTGATCGCGGTGCAGGTATTCCGGGTGAGTAAATAAAATGAGCAGAAAAAGCGACACATAATATGCAGGAATGATGCGCAGGGCGCGGCGCAGGTAGAAGACACGCGCCAGGGGCCACCTGGTCTTATAAAGGAGCGCTTTAGCAAAGGGCATGAACAGAAGAAAGCCAGACAGCACGAAGAAGAGCGTTACGCCCGTGCCTCCCGCGGTCGAGATGGAGGTGGCCAGGGGGTACGTGACCCTGCTCCAGAGATTATCCCCGGTCATGCGGTCGATATGGAATACCATAACCATCAGCACGGCCACCCCGCGCACCCCGTCCAGCACTGCTATCGTATTTTTCTTACTGTCCGGTTGTTTATCCTCTAATAGAAATGATATCCAACGGCCAAACCACTGAAAGATGCTTTGTAGCCACAGAAACGGGTACTGGACATATTTGATCATCTTGGCAAATCTCTCATTCAACACAGATCATAGCATAGCATTCCTTATTACTAACGAGCAAGGGCCACAGAAAGGCTTATTTTTGTACTTTTTGGGAAGGTTCTTCGTATGCCTGCGAAATCTTGGCTCCAACAGGCGTATGTATCTATAGAAAAACACTCTCACTTAAAGGATATGCAAACAAAAAAATGGGTACCCATACAAACTAAATTATGTTACACTGGCAAAAATAGTAATTGTAAAGAAAGAGGCAGCGTCATGGGAGAGCTATTGCGCGAAGATGAAGCGCTGCTTATCTCTCGCAGCCAAAGCGGGGATGTCAATGCATTTAATCAGCTGGTGCTGTATTACCAGCAAATCATTTATAACATGATCCTGCGTATGCTTGGAGACCGTGATACTGCTGCCGACGTGGCACAAGATACGTTTATTGCCGCCTTTCGAGCTATTCAATCCTTCCGTGGAGGGTCCTCATTTCGAGCCTGGCTGCTTCGTATCGCTTCCAATCAGGCCTGTGACCACTGGCGACGCACTCATCGCCACCCAATAGACTCACTGGATAGTGCCATGGACGAAGATGAGCCACACGGGGGCAGTCTGCTGAGTACACTGGTTACGACGGACCAGGCAGTAAACCCCGAGGAGTTTTTACTGAACCAGGAATTGCAAGAACTGATTCAGAAAGGACTGCAAGAACTGCCCCTCGATCAGCGGGTCGCGGTCGTTTTATGTGATGTACAGGGACTTACCTACGAAGAGATTGCTGCAAACACACAAACCAGCCTGGGAACGGTGCGGTCGCGTATCGCACGCGGGCGAGCGCGGCTGCGCGACTACCTGTACAGGCACAAGGAACTTTTACCACGTAGTTATCGTCTACTAACTGATAGAGAGTAATAGCTTAACGGAGTATATGCGTGGCACAACAGGATGAGCATCTGACAACCGAGCAACTTTCAGCATTTCTCGACAAGCAGCTTTCTCCAGCGGAGCGGGCTGTTTTTGATGCTCATTTAGCTAACTGCCAGCAGTGTCAAAGCAGGCTGGCCGATTTACGGCTGACAGTTGCCCTGGTGCGTGCATTGCCACAGGAGGAGGTCCCCCGCTCTTTCGTTCTACCCAGCAGGTTAGCACCTGTTGCAGAACGCCCTACCCCCCGGCCAGCAACAGTCACACCTGTTCCGCAACAGCGGCGTGCCAGGGTCTCTGTCCTACAGCGCACAGTCCGCACTGTGAGCACGCTGGCGGCTGTGCTGGCACTGATCTTTATCTTATCGGGCATATTGCCGTCGCACTTAGGTGGAGGGGGTGCCTCGACAGCTTCTGAAACTACGGCTGGATCGAGTAACCAGAGCGCGCCTTCTAATAGCGCAAATACTCCACACTTTCAGGGAACGGCCACGCTTGGTAGAACCCCGGCAGCGGATGGCACAAAGACACCTGTCCAGACACCAAAGTCAACCCCGGCAGCCAAAGTGCAGTCAAATACCGGTTCGAGGACCCCTCCAGCAGTTCAACCCCCGACTTTGCCGCCATTCCTGGACTTGAGCCAGCCGGAAGGGCGTCTCGCTTTAGGGGCTTTGCTGCTCGTGCTGGGTATTATCGGCCTGGTTGTCACGAGGCGCAGACGAGGCACGGTGTATTGATACGCGCTCCGCTTCGCTGAGCCACTAGCTCAGGCCAGTTTCCAGCATTCCTGGGCAATGGCCCAATCTTCCTGCGTACTGACTATCAGAACCGGGACAACCGAATCGGCAGCGCTGATAAACTGGTCGGCAGGAGACTGAGCATTTTTCTGCAGATCGAGCTTGAGGCCCAGGAAGGCAAAGGATGCACATGCTGCTGCTCGCACGTCAGCGGAATTTTCGCCTATGCCGCCTGCAAAGACGAGCGCGTCTAAGCCTCCAAGTGTTGCAAGCATGGCGCCGATATAATAGCGCAAGCGATGCACGAACATATCGAAAGCCAGCCTGGCCTGTGTATTACCCTCTTGCATGGCATGCAATACCCCCCGCATATCACCCAAGCCGGCGATACCTTTGAGACCCGACGCTTTATTGAGTATGCTATCCAACTGTGCCACCGGGTAGCCTTTTTGTTGCTGCAAGTAGAGCAAGATGCCGGGGTCGACCGAACCTGAGCGGCTGCCCATCATCAGCCCCTCCATGGGAGTAAAGCCCATGGTAGTGTCTATGCTGTGGCCATCACGGATGGCCGCTAAAGAGCAGCCATTGCCGAGGTGACAGGTGACGAGACGCAGCGCTGCCAGGTCTTTGCCGAGCAACTGTGCTGCACGGTGGGCGCAGTATTGATGACTGATACCATGAAATCCATAGCGGCGAATTCCCTGCTCAAACCACTCGTAGGGTACGGGATATACCACGGCAGGCAGAGGCATCTGCCGGTGAAAGGCCGTATCGAACACAGCAACCTGCGGGACGGAGGGCAAGATGCGCTCAATCGCCTCGATGCCTTCGAGATTCGCAGGGTTATGTACGGGAGCGAGAACGGCCAGACGCCTGATCGCCGCTTTCACCTCCGGCGTAACCAGGGTGCTCTCCTCAAATTCCTGCCCGCCATGGACGACGCGATGGCCTACGATATCGATGTCCGAGACCTGAGCGATGACCTGTGTTTTTCCGCCCCAGAGGGTCTTGAGCATATGCGTAATCACCTCTGGACGCGCATCCGTGGGCAAACTCTCTTCGAGGGTAACGCCGCCGGCAGTGGTGATCTTCAGTTCCGTGGTTTCCTGATTGTGCGTCCAATCTGCATCAGCCTGCCAGAGTGGCGTGGGCGCAAGTTCAGGCAGGGCACCAGGCACTTCGTACAAGCGACTCTTCTGGCTACTTGACCCGGCGTTCAGAACGAGAATTTTCATGCAATCAACTCCATTGCCAGTTGGAGATTTCCTCCGGATCGACCCCGTTCTCATCAATGTAGCGGCGGAAAGCGAGGAGGACATACTCATAATGATGTACGCGCTCGCTGGCTCGTACAGCTACACGTGGATTACGAGCCGCTGCCAGCCGGATGGCCTGCATGATGAGGTGGTAACGGTCGGTACCATTGCGCACGTTCATATCAAAGGGTGTGGTGGTTGTACCCTCTTCCTGATAGCCGTTGATGTGGAAGCGACGAGTATGGTCGCGCCCGAAAAGCAACTGTTTCACCGCGGAGGGATAGCCGTGGAAGTTGACGATCACGGGGATATCCGGCGTGAATAGGGCTTCAAACATCTCGCTATCCAGGCCATGTGGATGGGCGGTCTCTTTCTCCAGTATAAAGAGATCGGTGACGTTGACCACGCGTACGCGCAGCTCGGGCATCTCATTGCGCAGGATATGAGCGGCTGCCATGACCTCCAGCGTCGGGTTATCGCCGATACCCACCAGCACGACATCCGGGTTAACGCCATCATCTATGCTGGCCCATTGCCAGACCGAGGCGCCGGCGCGGCAGTGAGCAATAGCGTCTTCCATAGAGAGCCACTGGGGCATAGGAGGCTTGTTCGCAATGACCAGGTTGACATAGTCCTTGCTGCGCAAGCAGTGATCCACGGTACTGATCAGGCAATTGGCATCCGGCGGCAGGTAAACACGCGATACCTGCGCTTTCCTGTTCAAGATGTCATTGATTAAACCAGGACTCTGGTGCGAGAAGCCATTGTGTTCCTGCCGCCATAGCGTAGAGGTCTCGAGGTAGTTCAGCGAGGCAACAGGTAAGCGCCAGGGAAATTCTCCGGACATCTTCAAGAACTTGGAGAACTGGTCCATCATAGAGACAACGATGTTCAGAAAGGCCTCGTAGGAGGGGAAAAGCCCATAGCGGCCGGTCAGGAGATAGCCCTGCAGCCAGGCCTGTAGCGAGTGCTCGCTCAGGATCTCCAGCACGCGCCCATCCTGCGAAGTGATCTTCTCGTTATGAGGTGGAACAGGCCACTGGTAGTCGCGCTTTGTCACGTCGAGCACCGCGGTCAGTTTGTTCGATTCCAATTCATCAGGGCTGAAGATGCGGAAGGTACGCAGGTTACGGAGGATGACATCGCTCAGATACCTGGCCAGCATCTCAGGACCGCTGACAAGGCTATTTTTTTCGGGGCCAGCCTCGCTTGCGGCAACTTGCTCAACGCGAACTGCATACTCGAAAATATCAGGAAGATCAAGGTCTCGACGTATCCGGCCACCGAAGGTGTGCGGGTTACTGCCCATGCGGCGATCGCCCTTTGGACACTGCTCGAGAATCTCTGGCTTCGGGCGGCCCTGTTCATCAAATAGCTCCTCGATGTGGTAGGAACGCAGCCAACCTTCTAATAAACGCAGATGCTCGGGATTCGTCTTCGGGTCGGGGATCGGACCCTGGTGGGAACGGTACGAGCCTTCGATAGGTTCTCCATCCATCTCTTTTACGCCCGACATACCCTTGGGTGAACGCATAAGAATCACGGGCCAGCGCGGTTTCTCAATGGGTTGGCCGAAACGCGCCGCTTGCTGAATGCGGCGGATCTCGTGATATGCCCAGTCCATCGCTCCATACAGAGAGGCATCCAGATCATCGCCCTCCACGAAAATCACCTGGTAGCCGTAGCCTGTGAACAGGGCCAGCAGTTCCTCGTCACTCATGGTCCCATAGATAGTGGGATTGGCGATTTTGTAGCCGTTCAGGTGCAAGACAGGCAGTACTGCACCTGATTCTGCGGGGTCGAGGAATTTATAGCTATGCCAGGCGGTAGCGGTAGGGCCAGTCTCTGCTTCTCCATCGCCGACGATACAGGCTACGATCAGGTCAGGATTATCCATGGCCGCGCCAAAGGCAGTGGCCAGGGCATAGCCTAACTCTCCACCTTCGTGAATAGTTCCCGGGACACCGGGATACAGGTGGCTGGGAAAACCTCCGGGCCAGGAGAAGCGCCGCACAAATTTTTCAACTCCTGCCCGGTCGAGCGTCAGTTCTGGATAGTAATCATGCAGCGTGTTCTCTAAATACAGGTTTGCCAGGTTCGCCGGAGCGCCATGACCCGGCCCCGTGACCAGAAACATATCGAGATCGTAGCGCATGATGAGGTGATTGAGGTGGGCATAGACCAGGTTGATGCCGGGGCTGGTGCCCCAGTGACCCAAAAGGCGATCTTTGATATGCTCGGGTTTCAGCGGTTCTGCGAGCAGCACATTGGATTTGAGATAAATCTGCGCTGCCGCGAGGTAATTGGTAACACGCCGGTAGCGGGCTATGGCATCCAATTCCGCTCCATGAGCCTGGCGAATTTGCTCAACCGAAATATCCAGGCTTGTGGACATAGAAATCTCTATTGACATTTGTGTTCCTCCCAAATAGATAGATACGTTGTTCTCCCTCCAAATTATACTCATTAAGTGCCACATTTGAGTACCGTGAGCGCATACGAATTGGGATAGGGGTTATGAATGCAAGATAATTCTTACCGAGGACATTCCCTGCTGCATGGTGCTGGGAGTGAGTTGCTGCGCAAAGACCGAGCGAACAATGCCTCTCCAGAGTATAGGATAGGTGAACAAGGGCGACCGCTGGCACCTATCCGTCCGGCCAACGCTGCTGCGCTGGCACCAATCCGTCTCACCAACGCTGCTGCGCAGCTACCCTGCGGGTCAGGTGAGACGCAAGGAGAGCTAGTGCTTCGCACTCAGGCCGGACGAAAGGA
>Ga0137389_10001679_pt1 | contig 13089 bp, 9 predicted proteins | sample 15con2h14BmetaG_FD_104645 | JGI IMG/M metagenome (GOLD analysis project Ga0137389, IMG submission 104645) | Vadose zone soil microbial communities from Angelo Coast Range Reserve, California, USA - 15con2h1.4B metaG | ecosystem: Environmental > Terrestrial > Soil > Vadose zone > Saprolite...
CAATGCCTGGGCTGGTCTGACCCTGCCGAAGAATGAATGTATTATTGACGAAACGATACCGCCCGTTAGTGTAGCCGGTTCCGTCCCCGCCAACTCGCGCCATGCGAGTGCCTTGCGTCGAGTTGTGCTGGAAAACGTTGCCCACCACATCGGAATCTTCACGAGCCGTGTCGGTATTGACGTTGTGATTACCATGTGGATCTGGACCAATCAATTCGATCTCGCCGTAGAAGCCGCCTGAGACCCAGTTGTAATAAATCTCGTTGCGCTCGGCTCGGCTTTTGATGTTGTTGCCGCCATTCTGATCGTGCAGATAGCAGTACTGCATACGAAACACTGACCCTGGGTGAGCAAATTCATCGGTCGCCATGTAGAGAGGGTGTTGCCCCGTGCCGCTTCCGCAGTGGTAAATCTCGACGTACTCGAGCGTCAGCGAACCAGAGTCGGTATCGGCGCCGAGGATGCCGTGGGCAGGACAATCATGAACGACTGTGTCGCGAATTGTGATGTCGTCCGCGTGATGGTAAATGCCCCGGAAGCTGCCGCCAGTTACATCGAAGCCTTCAAAGATGTAATGATCGGACAGACGAAATTCTATGGTGTTGGTCCCGCCGGAAATAACGGGACGCAGGCCATTGACGCGAAGTCCCCGGATTGTGATCTTGCTTACGACCGTGCCGGGTCTTGTAAGGATGAGATCGCCGGGATAGGTTGCGTTTCCGTCAACTTCTACAAGGTCGCCTGGCGCAAGCAGGGCAGCCACATCTTGCAGCTTCTGGTACGTTCTGCTCGGCCCAACTTGGTATGTGATAGCAGACGCGCTACTGACGCAACAGGCAACGATAAACAAAGTGACGATGAGGTGTTTCATGAGTCTTCTCCTTACCGCATAGCGGTGTAACTGAAAGTGTTAAGTCGGTTATGTCAAAACTCGGATGCGCTACCGTAGCTACACAAAGTCAGAACCGGAAGCGGTAGCGACCGGGTCGTTTCCGTGATGCTCGATTACGCCGCTCATTACAAAATCTTGCCTTATTGCAAAAAACGAAACGATTGGGCATGCGTTTCGACCCGGTCGCTACCGAGCCTGTGTGAAAACCGGCATTCAACAAATAGTGTTCGGTCTCAATGGTGCGTTAGTCGGTTTGGGCCGTAGCATTCGAGAGGGAAGTTGCGCAGGCCAATCCTTAAGCCAAACAAGGATTTGCTTTTGCCAGCGAGCTGATCATTTGCTCGACCCCCATTATGTTCAGCACCCGTTTCAGGTTGTAACTGAGAACTGTTAAGCCGGTTTCGGTTGTGACCTTGCTAATACCTTTCAGTAAGAAGAACCCTTGATTCATGCCCCACTTGATCGTGCCGAAAGGATGCTCGGCGAGCGTCTTGCGCTGTTTTAGCAACTCCGGCCGACCGCGGTTGCGCGCTTGTAGTCTGTCTATCACTCCCTGGTCCACCCAGCGCTCGATCTTTCTTCCATACTTGCTGGTAGTGCATTGCGCTCGCAGCGGACAAGCTGCACAAGCCTTAGTCTTATAGACCTTGAACTGCTTGTCGCGCTCCTTTTTCATTGACCTGAACCGCAACTCTTCACCCTGCGGACAAACATATAGATCGCGCTCCTGGTCATAGCGGAACTGCTTCCGCTCGAAGATGCCACGACGCTTCGCTTCGCGTGATTCCGGTTGCGGCACATAAGTGGTAACCCCAGCTTCCTCGCACTCTTTGAGCGCATTCCCTTCGAAGTAACCGCCATCAGCCAAGACCGTCAACTCTTCGACCTGCAGCGCCTCCTTCGCTTGGAGAGCCATCACCGCCAACTGGCCCAGGTCATTGCGCTCATTCGTCACTTCGTAGGCGGCTATCAGCTTATGTTTGCTGTCCACTACCGTCTGCACGTTGTAACTCACTTCGCTGCCCTTGGCCGTTTTCATCAACTTTGCTTCCGGGTCAGTCAGAGAGACTTGGCTTTCTCCGCTGGCTGCCAACTGCCGCTCTAACTCTTCGTGTTCTGCCAGATACCTTTCCAGCCCGGCGATCTTCTCTTTTAACTGCGCCGCGCTCAGCTCCGGCTCTTCACTTTCTGTTTCATCCGCGACCGCCACCGCCTCCAGGTACTCGCTGATCCTGGCTCGCTCACGCGCGATTATCTGGCTCAGCTTTTTCCTGGTGAAGTTTCGCTCCTTGCTGTTCACCGCTTTGAACTTGCTCCCATCCACCGCCACTATTTCTTTCCCATATAGTCCGGCGCGCAAACACCAGAGGCGGAACTCCACTACCACTCCTTTGATCCCTTCCCCGTTGTCTTTGCGAAAATCCGCAATCGTCTTGAAATCCGGCCGCAGGTTCTCGCACAACCAAATCACTTCCAGATTGCGCTGGCATTCCCGCTCCAGCTTGCGCGATGAGCGAATCCCATTCAGGTGGCCCCACAGAAACAGTCCCATCAGCAAGCGCGGGTCGTAACCAGGTCGCCCCGTCCCGGCCGCCTGCCCGCGCACAAACCTCAGCTTCACGAAATCCAGCCGCCCCAGAAAAGCAGCGATCGCACGCACCTCATTGTTCTCCGCAATGTATTCATCAACCGTGCCGGGAAACAGCACGCTCTGGCTTCGTTCTTTGCCTTTGATGTAACCCATCAGCGTTGCTCAGCGCTCCTTTCTTTATCTCCTTAAGCGCTGCCATTCTACAGCCACACCTCCCAACCTTTATCTCTTTTCTTTACTCCCCTTCCCACCTCGCGTGCTACAGTTTATTCTCACCTTGAGTCCTGAGTTTTCACACAGGCTCTACCGCTCCCGGTTCTGACTTTGTGTAGCCATCCAGTGACCATATCGTTGCCATCCGAGTTTTGACTCGGGCTCTAATCCCCAGGGTTTACGCCCGCCTTCGCGGGCCGGTCTGATGGCTTCTATTCTTTGGCGATTCTTGTGTGATGCGATTGCCTGCGCCAATCTGTAACGCGCATGCTCGTACTCGTTACCCGTTTCGGCGAAGCCGATCGTGCTCTTAGCGTCTGAGAAGACACGCGGAACAACCGCTTGCAGAGCTTCGTTGACGAGCGCGTTCAAACCGAGTTGGCGCGCCAAAGTCAGGTATTGATGGTCTTGCAGGCCGCGCCGAAAGTTTGCGAGCTGAACCGTATTAATCGGGCCCGCGATTCCGCGGTCTTGATCTGGATGTAGTTTCTCTTCCCCGGGATACATGAGGACGCCGTCGCCATTGATATAACCCTGATCATCGATAGGCTTGTTCGGCTGCCCGCGATTGTCGAATGTGATAGGGTTGGCCCAAACGTCCTGCCGGCGTTCGCCCACCTTCTGCCAGTTGTGCTGCCAAGGCACTCCGTTCCAGAAGAAGTAATTATCCACACCATGCTTGAAGCAGACCCAGATCGTCGCCCGCGGATCTGTGGCTGGAGCGTCGATCACGATGGCCCCGGCGGCTGGCCGGCCACCGTTATAGATCCAATACTTACGACCGCGCGAACGCTCCTCCATCGCGCGCTCGATGTCGTAACCAAGTGGTCCTGTGTCCCAGATGTCGATAGAACCGTCGAGTTCTTTTCCGTAGCGTTTAGTCACGAAAGTGGACAAGGTTTTGCCCGGTCCTGGATTGGAGTGCAGGTTGTCAGCGAGTTGACGAATGTAAGCATACTCTGACCTTCCTGGCTCATCAGGGAGGTAAAGAAAAGTAAGCGCGTTGGGAAACTTCTTCGCGAGGAAAGTTATCCACTCGTCGGCATGTCGCCACGCGCTTGTGCGTTCATCGAAATCTTTGCCTGGCCCGTAAAATGTGCGCGGGATTATTCGGTTACCGACAGCTTCTCCGGGCCCTTCGTATCCCAGTGATCTTGTGAAGTCCTGGCCGCTAAAAAGTCCCATCGCAGCAGTTGCAGTTTGAATGCTGTACTCGTGAACAAGTTCGATCCGTTGGCGATGCGCAAAACGGTGGTACTGCGCGTCGAGGTTGCGCCCGTGATACATGACGGGCTGCAAACTTTCGTAATAAACCATCGCGTCCATGCTGTTCTGATCGGGCAACGTGAAATCAAAGAGCTCCAGCTCAATCGGGATCATCTCCTTCTGACCGTCCGCGTTGACATTGATCTGCCCATGATAAATGCCGGCCGGAAGATTCCTGTTAGTGTAGACTTCGATCCAAACAGCCTGGTTCTGCGCCGGTTCAACCCGCAGCGGAAAACCGCCACGTCCGGCTCGTGCATTCTCGGGAACGATTTGCACCGGTTTCCAACCTGTCGCATTCCTCGGAGCGGCTGACGAGGCCGGTTTGAAAACCCAACTGGCATGCGACGGCGTTTTGACGTGTATGTAGTTTACGGAGAATAGTTGTATGGGCCGCCCGGCATAGTTCGTCGGGTCAAGCGCGGGCGGTGCGTACCTGATCCTGGCACTCCCACTGTGCTGTCGAAGTTCGGGCAGCGCCACAGTCAATTGTTTAATTCCCTCGTCTCCAGCCTCGACGATCAACTGGAAAGCAATAATTTCGTTCCGCGCCCCAAAAATTTTTATCGTGTGTCCATCCCAGGCAGAGTTAGCGCTCTTGTTCGGGTTGCTTAGATCGTTTCGATCAATCTTTTCCCCATCATTGACGGCCCAGATTTGTCGCACAGATGCCAAGGCACTGACAGCCAACAGCAAGTGTGTAAGAAGCAACACTGCAGTCAGGTTTCTAGCCTTTGCCAACATCATGAAAAGCGATCTCCCACGCGGGTTTCTTAGTTTGATTAGTTTCATCGGGCATTCCAATTTAGGTAACCATGGTCTACTCATTCGCGTTAGTTAGAATTTTGATGTGTTGTTGAAAACCAATAACGTTTTCTTGGTCAAGCAGTAGCAAGTCAATCAACTCAAAGTGGTGTCGTTGCCAGGTGACAGCTCCTATTCGACTAACTTTGCAATCGGTTCGGCTCCCTTTTGAATCGGCACGGCGGCTTGTGGCCCACGACCGGCGGCGACGAAGGCTAAGCCGACGAGCGTTGTGACTAGGGCGTAGATTGCCGTGATCATCCGGTCACGTCCCGGCGAACTCACAACTACAATCAAGAAACAGGCAAGTCCCATCCCTGTTGTTACCTTGCCCACAAGTGCCAGTTGGCCACGTCCCGAAAATCCCACCGCTCCCAATTCCGTCTCTTTATTTATCGGCGTGTCGAGTTTCCGAAAGAAAGCGTCGACGCGCTCAGCAAACTCGCCCGTTGGCTTGAACAGCATGACGGGGATCAAGAATGCGATAGTTGTTGTGATCGCCGGAATACCGATCAGGTAAGTTTCGTTCAACCCCATACCGAGATGGCGATTGAGGTAGAAGTTCACGAAGAGCGATGTGATCGCGCCTACAATGTACGCGCAGACGGCGGACCACCACGGGCCGCCCTTGATTAGGAACCCATAGAGAAGTGGCAGACCGAGCGGGATCAGGAACATCGATTCGAGGATGAAGAGCAGCGTGAAGATTCCGCTCGCGCCCTGCGCGAACAAGAGCGCAATGCCTATCATTACGAAGCCTACGGCCAGCGACGTAATTCGGCTCGCCTTTAGCATGTGGCGGTCCGACGCATTCCTGCGCAGATAGCCTTGATATAAATCCTTGGCGAAGATACCCGTGATGATATGGTTGTGCGCCGACAGCGAGGCCATAGATGACGCGAGCATTGCGGCTAGTAGCACGCCGATCATCCCCGGCGGCAGCACACGCATACCCATCGCTATATAAGCTGCTTCCGACGGCTGCCTGAGACCGTTTGCTGTGGTGCCGAGTTCTGGCAACACAACTCGCGCGATCAAAGGCGGCAGGTAAAAGATGCCACTCCCAATCGTGAAGAGAATCATGCATAGTACAGCAATCCTTTTTGCGGACTTTTCGGTATCCGCGCAGAAGTAACGTTGCGCATTCCCGAAGTTGTTGTAGCCGGTCGTTTGAGAGATTGTGTAGACGATGAGAAACAGCCAGCCATACTCCCCTGCGAGCGGATTGAAGAATCCCTGGGGCGCATGCGCGACAAAGTTGCCCAGGCCGCCTACGTTTGAAAGTGACAGCACCATCAACATGCAGGCGATCGGAAAGAGAAACATGAACTGAAACATGTCGGTGAAGCACACCGCCCAGTAACCGCCAAGCGACGTGTACGCCAGCACCACTAGTCCGCAAATGATCACGAGGTATTCGACCGGCACGCCGAGCGCCACCGACATGAAGCTCGAGAGTGCGAAGAGTCTGACCGAACCGAACATTAGCTGGCTCGGTCCTGTCAGCCAGGAAAATGTCTTGTGCGTGCCTTCACCAAAGCGACTGCGGATATACTCAACTACTGTAGTTACGCGCGAGCGCCGCCAACACGTTGCAAAAACGATGTAGCCAAAGAAAAACGCGGGCACCGCCAAGGCCATCAGGAAAACCCCAATCACACCCTGACGGTAAGCAAACCCGGCTCCGCCAGTGAAGGTCCAGACGGAGAATCCGGACATGAATGATGCCATCCCAGCGACCCACCACTCCACGCGGTTTCCGCCTTTAAGGAAATCCGTCCCAACTCGCATGAAGCGCATGAAGAAGGCGCCGACCCCAGCCATCAGCAGTAGATAGCAGACCAACACGACGTAGTCTATGGTCTGTACTGAAGAGCGAATGACGTTCTCCTTGTTACAATTGCCTCTTTCAGCGTCGCGCTAAAAGCGATGCCGAATCGCTATCAATGAAAAGATGCGCATCCGGGTGCCGGCGCAAGATAGAAGCCGGGCACGCCGTATCTAGTGGTCCTTCTATCGTATTCTTAATCGCGTGCCGTTTGGCCGGACCCGGTACAATTGCGAAAAGCCTCGGGCGCGCCATGATCGTTGGAATCGTCAGGGACAGAGCATGTCGCGGTACGTCGTCAATCGTTGCAAACGCACCGTCGTTTACTTGTTGCGCGCGGCACACATCATCAAGCTCGACTACCTTCACTCGCTGTGGGTCGTCGAAGTTACAGAAGGGCGGATCAATAAAAGCCAGGTGACCATTCTCGCCGATGCCGAGCACCGCAAAATCGGGAGGGGTTGCCCTGAGCAGATCACTGTAACGTTTACTCTCAATCGCACCATTCGCAGAATCGCCGCGCAGGCCGTGAAAATCGCTCAGCGCCACTCTGCTGACAAGACGGTCTATGAGAAAACGCCGGAAGGATTGTGGGGCGCGATCGTCCATACCGAGATACTCATCGAGATGGAAGCCAACAACTCGCGACCAATCAATTCCTGGAGCTTCGACGAGTGCCGCCAAGAACTCATTCTGCGACGGTGCGGATGCGAAGATGCCGACGGCTTTCCCGCGTGATTGGATTAGTCGTCGAAGTTCCGCGGCGACGACAGCCGCCGCAGCCGCACCCATTGTCGGTCTCGAATCGTAGACATAGACATTGAGCTTGTCCGCGCGAAAGGTTTCGACTAATCCATCCCCCGTGATTGGCATCCCAACTGATGATTCCATGTTTCACTCCTAAAGAACGAATACCCATCTCAGCCAATCTCCGGGCCGGCTATAGCGAAGACTGATGGGGAGGAACCAGCCTCACTTCCCTTCCCATAAGACATGCGAATCAGATCGCGCTGTTTAACTAATCCGAGTTTCGTTAAAATCTCCCGGCCTTCACCAAAATTTGTATTCAAGTCGATATAAACACGCTGCCCTGACATTTCATTGAGCAACCCGTTCAGAAGTGTCGTGGCCACATTCACACTGCTTGCCAGCAACGGACCTACGTAAGCAGCAGCGCTCCCGCGGCGGGCAAGTGCGTATCCTATCAATCGTCCATCTGCCGCCTTTGCCACGAGCGGTCTGACATAGGCATCTTCAATCAGCATCTTAATCAGCGTCGAACGATCGACTCCGAAAGCCTGGCGATCCAGGACTAGTGCCTCACGACGCGCTGAACTGTCCAGCACCGAACAACCAACAGTCGGCGAGCCACCGGCAACTCCCTCCCAACGCTCAATCAACGAATCGACTTTGAAGTCGAGATTCTCATAGACCCGACAGCCATCCGGCGTCGCATCAAGTTTTACCGTTGCGACCCCGGTCCGAATCAGATAGTCGAGCGCGGCGTGCATCAACTTTGTCGCGATCCCAAGCCGGCGGCATTCAGGGTCAACAAGAACCATACCGATCCAGGCCAGCTCGCGACCGTAAGTCGTTGTGGTCGTCGTCGCCACCACCTTGCCACCGATCGTCGCGCAGAAGCACCCACTCGGTTGCAGACGAAGCAAGCGCCGCCAATCATTCTCAGTCTGGTTCCACAGCGCCAACTCTTTTAGCCGCAACGCAGCCGGAATATCCGCCTCGCGGAGCAAACGCACTTCAATCTCCATCATTTCAACGCGCGCGCTGGTGTAGAAGCTGAAGCCCAGACATGATTTGCCGGGTCCACGCAGAATTCAGCCATCCGCTTGATATTCCAGATTGAAGGCCAGTCGAATGCCAGGCGTAAGTGCAGTAGCCAGGCGATAAGACCCTCTTCGGGATGGAAATAAAGTTCGTGCAGCGCCCGCGTGGTCTTGCTGCCCGTCCGCATCTTGTACTCACTACTCGGCAACTGAAAATACGTGTGTATCTGAAAACTGCTGGCGCCGCGTAACAGATACTCGACCGCTATCCGCCCCGACACGATGTTTCCGGTGGCGCTAATAGGCAGAAGACAAACTGGAATCTGATGGACTTGTTCGAGAGCACGCATGCGTCCGAGAACCGAAAGATTGCGTGCACTTAGATCAGGCCCGCCGTAAGCGATTCCGATCACACCGTCGAACTCACGATCGGGATCGAAGAGGCGGTTGCCGTAGACTAAGAAATCCGGCGCGTCTCCCCCCTCGCAGCTTTCATTGATCGCGCGCAACATCTCGAGTTGAAAGGCATCTTCGAAGTTTGCGTTAAAAACTTTCAGCCCCACTCTAATCTGGGTCGGGTTAGCGGCTTGTCGGATCAACCCTGTCACACGCATTAACCATTGCAGAATGATGTGAGTTTGCGCTGCGCGGTCTGAGCCCGCCAGTGTGGGACTGAAATCCTTTTCGATGGGCATACTAAGGCCTTGCGGGCCGTGCCGTTGCCAAACCTCGAGCAACCGACGTGTCGTGTATTGGTATTCGCCGAGTTTCCATTCGCCTTCACCGGGCCGCGGCAGGTGATACTTGCAGGAAGGTACGACTGGCATCCCCGTGTCTCGCACTGCTTCCAACGCCTCGCCAAAAAATTCCAGATACTTTTCGAACGTGTCGTACCAGCCCCTTCCCTTCCATGACACTGTCCACCCCTCGCTGCCGTTTGTCCCCTTTATCCGCTCAACGATCATGCGCGTCTCGTGAATCGCCCATTCGCTCATTGATTGAGCACCTCGGACGTCTTCGGCAATGATCGTCTTGAGGACGACGAAACCAAGACCGTCCTCTGCGTCGCGTCGCACCTGTGAGACGTTGAGAGACAATTGTCCCGAAGCTTTGCCAAAGGGATTTTTTATGGGTAAGCCGCCATACTCGCTTTTCAAATCTATCCCGTATCGCTCTTGAATGTAGTCTTCAAGGGGGTGCGGCAGTCCAGACGAAAAACGTTCGTAGTCCTCCGCGAGCGCCGATCGCGAGGACGAATCAATCTCCAGTTCTCTTAAAGGCTCAGGCACTAAGTGTGACCTCTTCAACATTCCCGCGTTGCGGGTGCTAGCGCGGCTATTGCCCGACCAACGTAGTCGAATTCGTGCGAAGGCAGTTGCGGTCCCCAGGGGTCGTTAGCTGCGTCCAAAGGAATCACTCCAAGATGAACCAGCGCCCAGAGCAAACGTCTGATATAACCCTCCATCGGATTCACGAAGATGGTTTCGGCGAGCGTGTCGACTGCGTCCGAGAGTGACAGAAAACTAGCGGAGTCACCGACCGTATTGGCCCGCATCAATTCCGCCTGAAGGTTGCAGCAGATCGCGCCCAATCCTATTAACGCAGCACGAGCGCCGCGGCGCAGGCTGTAGCCGAGAAAACGATCTTCACCTGTGATGAAGAGTTTGTCTGGATGCTGCTCTTGTACCAGCCGAGAAACATCCTGGTAGGTCATCACACTGTCAAGCGTTGCCATCTTTATTCCGACCACCTCGGGCAGGGCCAGCATTTCGTCAAGCACCGCACGGCTATAGCTGATGCCGCCTGCTGCCTCATAGAGAAAAAAAAGAATGATCGGCAACCCGACCGCGGCCACCCGCCGGTGATGCTCTGCGATCAATTCGTCTCTCTGCGGGTGCTCGCGCAACCATGTCGGCGGATAGACGAGTAGCGCGTCTGCTCCCAGGCGCGCGGCGTTCTCGGCCATCTGCAACGTGCTCGCTGTGGCGCGCTCGAGGTTTGCATCGTGCGAGCCGACACCCGCAATAACCAGCTTCTCCGGCAGGGCTTCGCGCCAACCGTGTAGGACTATTCGCGCCGTCTCAACGTCGAGGGTTAACCCTCGTCCCGTATGCGCCCAGACGGCGACTCCCGCGACTGGTTGAGCGGCCATGTAGTGCAGGTACGACCCGTGACCAGCCTCGTGCAGCTTGCCGTCCGCGCGAAAGGGTACAGGCGTTGCCGCAATCAACCCGCCCTCTAAACGTTCCCGGACATTCTCTACATTGCTGACAGTACGGGAAGAATTCATGTGAACCTGCGAATTGGCGCTTCTATTGCATTACTTGAGGGACATTAGCAGTCTTCATCTCGTCTTAGTTCAACCGATGTGCGGCACAGACAACAGTTCCTTTTGGATCAGCGTAAGCGCACCTTTTAGACTTGGTCGCACCTCGAATGCCGAACGCCGGATAGCGATACCGTGGGCGCGTGGGTCCAACAGACTTCGTTTGGTCTCCGCAATAATAATTGGCTCGATCAGCCCCCATGCCTTTGTGATCTCTCCTCCGATAACTACCACCTCCGGGTCCAAACCGTTAATCAACCCGGTAATGCCAATCCCGAGGTAGCGTGCTGTTTCGCGCACGGCTTCGGTTGCGGTTTGATCACCTGACTCCACTAGCTCGACGAGTCTGCGCATCGTGACCTGGCGTTTTCCCGTTCCACCGCGCAATTTGTGGTAACGGGCCAGCGTCGCTTTGTCTGAGGCGTAAAGATCCCAACAGCCCCGTTGCCCGCAGCGACACTCCGGACCACTTAGGTCAATCGGGATATGGCCGAATTGTCCGGCTGTATTATTTCCCCCTCGGTAAAGGCCGCCGTCGATAACTACTCCACAAGCCAGGCCCGTGCTGACGCCGACATAGAGCAGGTTGCGGACATTGGCGTACTGCGCCTTGCTGTGCCAGATTTCCGCCAGCGCGGCGCAACGCGCGGAGTTGTCGATTACGACAGGTAGTGCCGTCGCCTTTTCCAACAACTGGACCACCGGAACATCGCGCCAGGGCAGAACCACCGAAATCAGAAATTTGCCGCGGTTGCTATCAACCAAGCCAGGAAGACTGACGCCTATACCTGCAAACTCAATAAAGTCGTCGTGCTTGGCACGCAGCTTGGTGATCTCCTTTCCGATCTTGGAAAGAAAACTGCCCGCATCGTTTGCAGTTTCGAAACTCAGTCGTGCGATAAGACGATTGTTAAAGTCGCTCAGAGCCAGGATTGTTTCGTCAGCACGAATGTCCACACCGAACAAACCGAAACGCAAAGCATTAAGTCGCAAGGGCGTGGGCGGTTTGCCACCAATTGGAGTCGTTCTTCCAGAGCCCTCTTCGATGATGCAACGATCCTTGAGGAGTTCAGTGGTGATAGTTGAGATAGTTGCTTTATTGAGACCGCTTATCTTGGCAATCTCAGCACGGGAGATCGGTTGGCGATCAGAAAGAATGCTGAGCAAGATACGACGATTAACCAGCCGGAGCATGTCGTGCCCCGCCGCTTTGACATCAGCAAGATTGGGTTTACGCGTGAAGGTCTGCCCGAGTTGAGCTGCCTTGATCATCGGTGAATCACCTCATGCTGATCTTCGCTTGGTGCGCGAAGATTGGCATATAGACTTGAGAGTGGGGGCAGAAGGTTGCGCCCTTCCGGCCCGTACTCACGCCTTGTCATCCGCTCTCTTCCTTCAGAATGTGAGACGCGCCCGCAGTCGTATTGTCCGCCGGTTGTCAATGCCCTCCTGCGTGACGCTAGTAGTGATGCGACCAAAATCCGGATTGGGGTCGAACCTGGTGATCGGTAGCAACCGACCAGTCGCCGGGTCAACATCAAGGAAGAATGTGCCGAGGTTCGCGAAGTTTATGTCGGCAGGCGAGCGGAGCGGGTGGTTGAAAGCGTTATTAAGGTCCGCGCCGACCTCCAACCGCACGGTCTCCGTGAAGTTGAAAAACTTGTGCAGTCCGAGGTTCACACCCCAAGTACCGGGGCCTGTGAGAATGTTGCGCTTAGCAAGACTGGGGTTGTCGAGGGCGTCAGCACCAACGGTTGGCACCGCGAACGCAGCGGGGTTGAAAAATTGATCCCCCTGCTTCACGTATGGGTTCGCGCCCGAGACCACGATGGGCCGGAAGCTTGTGCCGTTAAAGCCCCCAACCGCGTCGAGAAACTCACTGCCGATGTTACCTGGAAAAACGGGATCACAGTTGTCGCAGGTCCAATAGGGAGTAAAACCCGTACCGCTCTTGGCGAACATATTCCAGGAGAGCTGGAAACCGCCGAAAGCAAAGTCGGCCCATTTTGGAATGTCACTGCCAAACTTCCGGCCTTTGCCCCAAGGCAGTTCATAGATCCCGTAGGAGACAAAGCGCTGTCCTGAGACGAACGCATCGCGTGCGAAGTCGTTATTTGGGTTGAACTGGTTGTAAGACGTGCCGCCCAGGCTCGAGTTCCCCGTGTCAAAGCCGCTGCCCTTCTGACTCAACCACGTGTAACTAGCGTTGAAGGTGAAGCCGTTGGCGAAACGGCGGTTGACCTCGGCCTGGAGCGCGTGCGAGCGGCCGCTACCAAAATTCTTGTAGCTGGCGAGGAAGGAGCCGAGTTCCGGGAACGGGCGGCGGGCCGCATCTGCTGCAGAGATAGTGCAGTCGCCATCATCCGGCGTACATGGATCACCATC
>Ga0137389_10001682_pt1 | contig 13084 bp, 8 predicted proteins | sample 15con2h14BmetaG_FD_104645 | JGI IMG/M metagenome (GOLD analysis project Ga0137389, IMG submission 104645) | Vadose zone soil microbial communities from Angelo Coast Range Reserve, California, USA - 15con2h1.4B metaG | ecosystem: Environmental > Terrestrial > Soil > Vadose zone > Saprolite...
CCAACCGACGCGATACGGACATACTTCAGCTCCGGCATGGACGTGCTGGTGATCGGCAGGCTTCCTCGTCGAAAAATGAGCATGGTGGAATGAGCGGGCAGCGCGTCGTCGCGCTCCTTGGACGGCCCGACGCACCCACGGACGCGGTCGAAGAATATTGCCGCTACCTCGGCGAAGCTTTGGTTGCGGAAGGTTTCGAATTGGTGACCGAGCGAGTCGATTGGCGCAAGAATGGCTGGGGGCGCGCGGCACGTATGCTGCGGTACCGTGCAAAAGGTTGGCGTGGAGCCTGGGTCCTGGTGCAGTACACGGCGCTGGCCTGGTCCATGCGCGGCTTCCCGCTACGTTTCCCCCGCGTTCTCAAGACGCTCAAAGCCGCAGGTGCTAGGGTGGGCGTGGTTTTTCACGACATTGAGCCCTACAGCGGAACGCGAGTGATTGACGCCGTGCGGCGCCAACTGCAGCTGCGCGTCATGCTCCAGGCGTTGCGCCTTTCGGATGAAGCCGTGTTTACGGTTCCCATGGAACGAATCGCATGGATCAAACGCGAAGTCGGCAAAGGGAGCTTCATTCCCGTCGGAGCAAATTTGCCGGCGTCCAGCAAAGCCAACTCGAGACCGGGCAGCTCGACGGGCGGAAAATTGAGTGTGGCGGTCTTCGGGATTACCGGTGGGGAATCGGGGCGATGGGAAATTGAAAACATCGTGGAGGCTGTTCGATTTGCCGCCTTGCGTGTTGGCAATCTCCGGCTGATCGTTTTCGGCCGCAATGCGCAAAGCACGGAAGAGGAACTCCGGGAGCGCTTCCGCGATGCTGCAGTTGAACTCCACGTATTGGGAGTCGTACCAGCAGAAGATGTGGTGCGCACCCTCTCCATTTCCGACGTTCTGCTCTTTGTGCGTGGACCTATTTCCACGCGGCGCGGCAGCGCGATTGCGGGAATTGCCTGTGGCTTGCCGGTGATTGCGTTCGAGGGTCCGGAGACGGCGGCACCGATTACCGAGGCCGGGCTGGCGTTATTCTCTCCGCAAAGGAAGCGCGACCTGGGAGATGTCCTGCTGCGTGTACTGCAGGACGAGCACTTCCGCGCAGCATTGGCGCAGCGAAGCTGGCTGGCACAGCGGCAATATTTCTCGTGGAACGCTATTGGCGCGCGCTACGCCGAGTTTTTGAGGAGAATGAAATAGACGGAGGCAATCACCGGCACAACGCTTCGATCAAAGTTTCTTTCTTTTTTTCAGCGAGTTTGGTTAGAGCGTCGAGCGAGGCGAAGTAACCACCCACGGCGGCGGCGGCGAGAAAAAGGAAGGCTTCAGCGGGCAGCCAAGGATTGCCGGTCCAGGTGCCAGTGAAAAGAATCACAGCAGAAATGCCGCCCATCAAGATTTGCGAGCCAAACGCAACCAGCACGGCCATGCCGGATTGGCGCTGGCCGCGCATCTGGCCAAATTCCATTCGGCGCGGAAAAGTGATCGAGGACCAGTTGGCGACGGTAAGCTGACCTACGACGGTGAAAATGATGGCGGCACAAGTGGCCACAAGTATGTGGGCCGAAGGCAGACCAACGCGCCAGGCGAGCATCGCCAGGGAAAGCGCGATTTCCACCGAGAGAACAGAGACGAGCATCAGATTTTTTCCAAGCAAGACATCACGGAAGCGCAGCGGGGCGGTGAAGTAGGTCTGAATGCCTCGGCCTTCGTAAGCAAAGCTGTTGTAGGCCGGCGCCATCAGAATCAGGATGAGATAAGCCATCATGCCGGGAAAAAACATCTCTGCAGAGACGCCCTTGCCACCTACAGTCGGATGTCTTCCGGCAAAATTCATGCTGAAGATCAGTATGAGGAGCGGGGGCATTAGCAGCGTGAGATACGCAAAACCGTTGCGAGTGAGATAGCGGAACTCTTTGCGCACGATGCCCGCCACCTGGGGCGAGAGCAAGCTCAAGCGATCGGGACCATCGTCCTTTGCAATGGTTGGGCGAATAACGGCGCGGAGCGGCGCCGCGGTTTCACTGAGTTCTTCGCCGCGATATTGCGCAGCAAAGCGGCGCCATAGGAGACCGCTGAACAACAGCAGATAGAGAAGTAGAAGAACGAAATTTAACAGAAATCCGGCGGGATGGAGGCGAATGGATGCGGTCAGGGCGTGGCCAGCGAGCGAAGGCGGGAGCCACGCGACGTAGGGCAAGAGGCGCAGGAATACCGGCCGGACGGATGCGCCGTAACGCTGGATCAGCGGCGAAAGAAAATTCAGCGAAATCATGGAGAGAACAAAAATACCGAGGAAAAGCTCCCGGGTTCTGCGGCGGGCGAGCAAGCGCTCCAACCAGGAACCAATGAGCCGCTCAAGCGTAACGTTGAGCAGCATGAATGCAACAACGATCAGCAACATGGACGGCAACACGCTAGGCTTGGCAACCGTGGCTCCCGCGGTCATTGCCAGCAGCCAGCAGACTGACGCGAGCGCCGAGAAGTCGGCGAATCCATACGCCAACCCAATGATGTAGAACGCGCGGAGGCTGAGCGGAAAGCGCAACAGGATGCGGAATTCGAAATTCGCCCCGAAACCAGCAACAAAGAGCGGGACAATTTGCCAGAAAAGAAAGATCCCCCAGAAGAGCAATGACATCCATTCCAGGCGGCCTTGGGAAAGAAAAGCGTAGGCGCCCGCGTAGAAGGCAAAACTCAATCCGATCACCAAAATGCCAGCGAAGAAGGCAGTAAAGATCAGGCCGATCAGGTCGAGGCGATTATTTTTCTTGCGCAGGCCGTTGCGCAGGATTCGCCAGCGAAGTCCGGCAACCAGGCGAATCTGCTCGAAGACGTTGACGGACTTCGTCACATCAGCCATGAAAGCTCCTCGAGCTGCGGGCGCTCCGTGCCGCCCTGGCCAACGATCGAAAGGAAAATCTGCTCTAGAGTGGTCTTACTTCCGGCCGCGCCCGAAATCCCCGCGCGCAATTCTTCGAGCGAACCCTGTGCGACAAGGCGTCCCTTGTGAATGATGGCCACGTGGCTGCACAGACGTTCGACGATTTCAAGGACATGGGAAGTCAGGAAAATGGTTGTGCCGCGTTCCGTCATGCGCGCCAGAAGCGCTTTGAGGGCGCCTGCCGCGAGGGCATCCACACCTTCGAACGGTTCGTCGAGGAATAGAATGCGCGGCCCGTGAATTACAGCTGCGGCGAGAGCGAGCTTCTTTTGCATACCGTGCGAATAATCCGCGATCATGGTCTTGGGCCGATCGGCGAGTTGCATGAAATCAAGCAATTCTTCGGAGCGTCGCTGGGTTGTCGTGCGGTCCAGGCCGTACATGCGGCCGACAAACTTCAGATATTCGGAACCAGTCAAGCGCTCGAAAAGACCCATGCCTTCAGGCACCACGCCGATCTGGCGTTTTACCTCGACGGGATTCGCGGCAAAGTCTACGCCGAGAAGCTGGATGCTGCCGGACGAGGGCGCCAGCAAGCCGGTCAGAATTTTGATGGTCGTTGATTTTCCAGCGCCGTTTGGGCCTAGGAAACCGAAGAATTGTCCTGCCGTCACCTGGAGATCGATGGCATCGACAGCGGTGAGGTTCCCGAATCTCCGTGTCAGCTCTTGCGTCTGAATAGCGATTTCGGGCATCAGGATTCCTTTTCCGGCGTAATAGGCAGAATGCAAACTCTAGCACGAGTCGTGTTCCTGTTCGGACAAATGCGGATCGATGTCAGGATGCTAAAGTGGCGTCAGGAAGGTTTTTGAGGTGTGGGCGACGTCGTGCTGAGCTGCAATTCTTTAGCGGGTAAAGCTGCCAGGAGCGCGGGTAGTTCCACACGGAAGACGGCTCCGCCTTCCTGCCGGTTGTAAGAAAGAATTTTTCCGCTGTGCTCCTGAACGATGCCGAAGCAAATGCTGAGGCCCAGACCTGTGCCTTTGCCAACCGGCTTGGTCGTATAAAAGGGATCGAAAACGCGGTGCGGGTCCTTGAGTCCGGGACCCGTGTCCGAGAACAGGATGACGACGTTGCCGCGATCGCGGATGGTTTTGATCGTCAGAACGCCGCCGTTGGCCGCTTCCATGGCCTCCAGCGCGTTGCTGATAATGTTGAAGAAAACCTGCATCAGCTGATTTCCGTCTCCGCGAACGCCGGGAAGAACGGACTCGAGCTGCAATTCGATCCGCGTTGTCCCGGAACGCAGGTCGAGCGCCCGAAGCTGAACGGCGTTGTTCACGACCGTGTTGATGTCGAGGAAGGTACGCTCTGCCGGTACCTGCCGCGCGAAACTCAAGAGATTGCCGACCAGAGTCTTTGTGCGGCGCGCCTGATCGCGAATTTTTGAAGCAGTCGCGCGAGCTTTCTCCGGGACTGTCGGATCGTCGGCCAGGAGATCGGAAAATCCGAGGATAGCGGCGAGGGGATTGTTGATTTCGTGGGCCGCGCCGGCGGCAAGTTGGCCCAGAGAAACGAGCTTTTCCGATTGCACAATCTGCGCTTGCAAACGTTTAAGGTTCTTGATGGATTGTTGGGACCGGGCGAGAAGCCGCGAGCGGTCGCGTTCCGTGAGATGCGTGCGCAGGAATATCAGTAGCGCGAGCGGAAGCGAAGCGATTAAAGTCACCATCAGACGAAAATCGCGAACCGCGGGATCATCGTGGCTAAATCGCAGCGTATAGATCGCGAAAAAAGGCAACGAAATCACCGCGGCCATCGCAAAGCGAGCCGGCCAAACATTTTCTTCCGATGTTGAGTCAAAATCCGAGTCGAATGCATTTTCGGAGGGCGCATCCAGCTTGGCCCGCATCTGGTAGGCAATCACGCCGGCAAGACCGAACCAGAGGAACGTCGCGAGCAGCGGCAGGTCGTACAAACTTCCCGTGTAGTAGCGGTGATTGTCGATGGCAACGTTGATGGACAACGAGGCATACATATAAATGGTAGAAGCACCGAAGAGATTGGCGTAGACCATCCTCCACGCCCCATTCGATTGCAGCCATAAGATGGCCCATCCGACGACGATCACCATGTTCTGAATGTTGGTGATTAAATTGAAGGTGTGATTGTACTGCCCTAGAGACGGCGTTGCGTACATCCACGGCAAGACCACAAAGACGTAAAGGAACGTCCACCAGATCAAGAGCAATGCAAAATCCAGATAGCCAAAACGTAGCCGAATTTCCCCGCGTTTGAGATGCGGACACAAGGCGAGAGCCGCGATCATAGGAATTCCACGCAGGAAAAACAGAATGTCGCCTGGGTACATCTCGGGAAGAGGCCGGTGCAGGTAGACCTCATAGTAGGTCCACTCAAACTGGCCGAGCATCCACAGGCTACAGCTCATCGCCAACAGCATCCAGAAGACGTTTCGCCGCCAATGCGGCGTTCCCGCGTTCAAGAGCAAACCGGCGTTGGCCAGCAGCGGCAGGATGCACTGCACCACGTTTCCAAACGTGGAAAGTGACAGGCCGCCTCGTGGCAGAGCCAGCGAAACGGCGGTATAGATGACGAGGATGAGCAACTCAATCCCCACCACCCAGGCGATTCTGCGGGAAGAAGGCATACTCTGAATGTTTCTAGTGTAGGCGCGCAGGGCAGGGATGCGTGCCGACAATCACTTCGGAATGGCCAAATGATAAACGAAGAGCGAGCCAAAAACCACTCGCTGGAACGACTCGCAACCTGCCCGAGCAGGCGGAGTTTATTTTGGTAGAGCTGCGCGATCGGAAGGACCCGAGGTCGGAATCGAAGACCCGGACAATCGGCAAGGAAACGACCTATCCGCGCTTCTGAGTTTCACTGCATCCAGCGAAACTGCCCTGGCGTCTCGCTTTTCAGTATTTTCACGCGCTCCGATACCTCTTCGCCTGTGAGGATTCCTTTCTCCGCGAGTAGCTCGAAGATTGCTTCAGTCAAAAACATGTTATAGTACGCCACCTCCTGAATCGTTGTCGTCACCTTGCCTGTTTTATCGTCCTGCGCCATCTTGGTCTCCTCAATCCGCTTGACATTACGTACCTATCTGAAATGTCGCTAAGCTGGAGCGCAGCCTTATCGTCGAACGCGTGAAGGCCAGATTGTGGAACGCACGAGCTAAAGGGAAGCGGCTCGGACGGCCGCGGGTCATCCTGGATGTTTATCGCATTGCCGAGCTGCGCAATGCCGGGCTCTCGTGGCCGCAAATTGCAAACCAACTGGGTTGTGGCCTGGGGGCGGCGTATCAGGCCTTTCCCACTCTTTCCAGAAACCAAAAATCGAAACTCCTTCCTCAATGGTTGCCCCGCAGGTGTAGTTCGGGGCCTGATTCTTATGGTCGTACACGTTCCCAAAACATGCTGCTTCCGTCCTCAGGGTTTTGGTATTTCTCAGCGTCCAAACATGCAACACCCGGATTTCCAAAAACAAGTGTTCTATGCCCGGGGCGAGTCTCGTCTCAGGCCTTATGGTCCGCGCCAGTCGCGTCCAGATGATGGTTAGGCACTGCGTGTCGCAGCATGTGCCGATGCCAAAGGATGGATCTTACAGCGGAAACCAGAGTGATTAGACCCAGCGAAAGGCAGACCGCACCGCCGATCAGGATAGCAGCCTGATTCGAAGATTTGTTCAAGCTGGGCTCGTACAACATATAAAGCCCCGCGACCAACAGAATTGCGGACATCATGACTTCCAATAAGGTCGGTATTCTTCTCATGTGAGATCTCCTCTTCAAGCATCCATCCTGATTGCGGCTCGACGAGGGCTGGCAAAGCTGAGATTCCCGCTCAAAGCGTTTATCAATTCCTCGCGTGGAGAACGTTTACGGCAGCGCCCAGACGCGAGTTGGCCTCAGCTCTGGAGAGTTCCCGAAAGACCGGCTCTGAGTAAACCTTCTTCATTACTGAGCCGCAGATACACCTCGGATTTGAGTTTTCTCCGTGTCTCCAGCCGGGCGGCAGCTCCATTTCACGGCGGCAGGTTTTTGACTGGCAGATATATATTTGTCGGGAGCACACGACACCCTCCACTAGATTACCTGGCTGGAAGAGACGCACAGGAAACCTCCCTGTGATTCGGCTGAGGCTGCGAGTAGCTAGATATACCCTTACTCACGGGGGTATACTAAGCTAGGTACTGTAGAGATGTCAATCAATAACGGACTTTATTTGAGATTCATCACAAGGAACGATTGATTCGCCAATCCAATACTATCGCATGCGACGGCATCCCTGGACTTTTTTTGAGGGTCCGCGGCCTGCCTAATCTGGCGGAGGTACCGATACAGTGTTGTGCGCCCAATCCCCAATACCCGCGACGCCTGCATCTACGACCACGAGGGCTTTTTGCTTCGATTTGGTACGACTCTCTTGAACTCCGCCGCATCCCCGATCGAGGATCGCACGACTGGGAAACGACGGTTTTTGAAGATGGGCGCTTCGACAGCCGATTGTATATGGCAAATAGCGGAATCGATTCCTGAGTTTTGAATCATTAGCTCACAATGGAATCGCGCCGATCCGGTCAAAAGGTATGACACAGCGATACTGGAACGGCCATCTCGACGTTGGTTCCATTCCCTGACTTTCAGCAGACAACCCTGTAGGAGTGACTCTGGGATCATTCCGTCTTACTCGAAGCTCCGCCATCGCAAGTCTGGTAAGGTTCTAGCCTGGAAAATAGCTTGTTGAGATACGCTCATGTCGGAGGACTTGTGAGAATTGTCTTGCGCGCCATATTCCTAGGCATCGTTGGCCTTCCTATTCTCATTCTGGGGAGGCTGCCTGCGGCTGAATTGCCGCACATCAAAATGGAAAACGGAGTGGGGCAGCTCGTTGTAAACGGACGCCCGTTTCTGATCATGGGAGGTGAACTGGGCAACTCTTCGGCGGGGACCGCCGCACAGGCAGATTCGATTGTGCCCAAGCTTTCGGCCATGCACGTCAATACGATCCTTGTGCCCGTCGCTTGGGAGCAGATCGAGCCAAAAGAAGGCAGCTTTGACTTCAGTATCTTGGACCACTGGATGGAAACCGCGCGACGCTGCAACATGCGTCTCGTGCTCCTGTGGTTCGGGAGCTGGAAGAACGCCTTCTCGAACTATGCCCCTTCCTGGGTGAAATCGGACCAGAAGCGCTTCCCGCGTGCCGATTCTGCCGATGGGAAGCCGCTGGAGATTCTTTCGACTTTGTCAGCGGAGTCCCGCCGGTGCGACGGTCGCGCCTTCGCCGCACTGATGCATCACCTTCGCGAGAAGGATTCCCAGCAACAGACGGTGCTGATGGTGCAAGTGGAAAACGAAGTCGGTTACCTCGGCCGCGGACGGGACAGGTCTCGCGAGGCAAATCGACTATTTCACGGACAGGTACCAGAGATATTGGTCCGTACTCTCGCAGCAAAGCGTCTCCAGCTCTCGCCGGAACTGGCAGCGCGCTTCAACGAACATGGGCAAAGCTGGAGCGAAGTGTTTGGAGATGCCGCGGACGAAGTATTTATGGCGTGGAACTATGCAGTCTATATCGAGGCCGTCGCTCGCGCCGGCAAAAGTGAATACGCGCTTCCGATGTACGTGAACGCACAGCTTCCCGCTCCGCTGGAGAGGGCTGGCGAGTATCCCAGCGGGGGACCGCACCCCTACTATCTGGAGGTCTGGCACACGACCGCACCTAGCATCGATTTCTACTCTCCCGATATCTACTGGCCGAATTTCGAATATTGGGTTCACGAGTACCAGGTTCCTGGCAATGCAATTTTCATCCCCGAAGCGCGAATGGAAAGCGCTCCGTACAACGCGTTCTACGCCTACGGCCAAGCTCGCGCCTTCGGCTTTAGCCCATTCGCGATTGACAGCCTGAGCCTGCCAGAGAAGGGCGACGACCCCAAGCCAGACATGATGCGGGTGTACGAGTTGCTGGACAGCATGCGCGATCTCTTGCCAGCCGCCCAGGCCGCCGGATCGACGCGCGGTTTGGTCCTACACGCAACGAGCCCCCGTCCCACCCAGACAGTTGCTTTGGGAGGGTACTTATTCGAGGCCACGCTCTCGCGCTCCTGGCCGACGAGGACCATCCTTGCTGATGATGGTGCCATGCTGATCTTGGAGGCGTCTCCCGGAGAGTTCTACATTGCAGGCAGCGGTCTGACCGTCACCTTTGCTCGTGACCCCGACGTCGACGCTGGCGTCGCGGGGATCGAAAGCGCTGAGCAAGTCTCCCGAGCTTCCGGACAATGGACCACCGAGAGGCGCCTTAACGGCGATCAAACCAACCAGGGCCGCCAGTTGTTATTGGATGCGCATCGGCCACATATCTATCGTGTGCGGTTGTACTCCATCTTCTCGGAACAGAGCCATTAGTCAGTACCAAGGGACCCGCTGCAGGTGTTATTGTCGGGCGTGGATTTCGAATGTTCAGGAGCAAGTCTTGTCTACTGTACGTTCTCTGTGCAACTTGCGAATGGGCGCAATGTTATTGTGCACGGTTGTACTCTTGCTCTCAGGTGCGGCGCATCGTGGGGATGGCAGCGAAACCCGAACACGCTGGATTGGCTCCTGGGCTGCATCTCAGCAGCTCGTTGAGCCAGGCAATGCACTAGCTCCAGAAGACGTCCGCGATGCTACCCTGCGCCAAATCGTGCATTTATCTCTCGGCGGTACCGGAATTCGCCTGCGGCTTTCGAATCGGTTTGGCGCTACGCCGCTGCTCGTGATGGCTGCGCACATCGCGCGACCGGTCTCGCCGGGTTCCGAAAAGATTGTGCCTGATAGCGACAGAACCCTCACATTCTCTGGCTCGCCAGACGTCACGATTCCTTCGCACGCCGACTACCTTTCTGATCCGGTCTCTTTTCCGGTAAATGCGCTCTCCGATGTAGCCATCACGCTGCACATCGGCGCGGCTCCCGACGAGCAGACGGGCCATCCAGGTTCGCGAGCGACTTCCTACATCAAACATGGGGACTTGGTTTCGGTGGCAGAGCTCCGCGGCGCTAAAACCGTTGAACACTGGTACTTCATCGCCGGAATTGACGTATCTGCTCCCGCCCGAGGCCAGGGCAGTCGTCGTCCTTGGGGACTCTATCACCGATGGGCACGGCGCCACGACCAACGGCAATGACCGGTGGACCGACACTTTGGCACAGCGGCTCCAAACATCACCGACTACCCGCAACATCGCCGTTCTCAATCATGGGATCGGAGGAAACCACCTGCTCACCGATGGTTTGGGACCGAATGCATTGGCCCGTTTCGAGGATGATGTAGTTGGCCAGGCCGGGGTGCGCTACCTGATCATTCTTGAAGGAATCAACGACATCGGTTTGCTCGCGCGGAAAGGCGAGGTTGCGCCGGCTGAGCATGAAGCACTGGTTCGGCGGATTGTCGGGGCATACGAACAAATGATCGCGCGCGCCCACACCAATGACATCAAGGTCATCGGCGCGACCATCATGCCCTTTGCCGGGTCGAGCTACTACCGCCCTGGACCAGCCAGCGAGGGAGATCGGCAAGCCGTTAATGAATGGATCCGAACTCCTGGACACTTTGATGAAGTCATCGACTTCGACAAGATCGCCCGTGACCCCGAGCATCCGGAGCGCCTGCTGCCCGCCTTTGATTGTGGTGATCATCTTCATCCTTCCCCGGCCGGCTATGCCGCAATGGCTCAGGGCGTACCACTCTCCCTGTTAGCCCCGACGGCAGAACCAGGGCCGAAGATCGCGATTACTTTTGACGACTTGCCGGCACACGGCTCTCTGCCGCCGGGGGAGACCCGAATGGAATTGATCTCAAAGATTATCGCGGCATTGCGGGAGGTCCATGTGCCACCGACCTATGGCTTCGTCAATGGAGCACGCCTTGAGCAACAGCCCGCCGAGGCTGCCGTGCTGCAGGCATGGCTCGCGGCGGGAAATCCGTTGGCTAACCACAGCTGGTCGCACATGAATCTGAATCAACATTCCCTGGAAGACTTCGAGGAAGACGTTGTTCGCAATGAACCTGTGCTGATGAACTGGACGAAGGACGAAAACTGGCGCTGGTTCCGCTACCCATTTCTGGCGGAAGGGAACACTCCTGAGAAAAGAGCGGGCTTTCGTAATTTTCTTCGCAAGCGTGACTACAAAATTGCTGCGGTAACCATGAGCTTTGGAGATTATCTTTGGAACGAGCCGTACGCCCGCTGCAGAGCCAAAGCCGATCCATCTGCCATCACGACCCTGGAAGACAGCTATCTCGCGGCCGCCGATCAGAGCATCGGATATTATCGGAGCATCTCGCAGACTTTGTATCAGAGGGATATTCCGTATGTGTTGCTCATGCATGTAGGCGCATTCGATGCGGAGATGCTGCGGCGCTTGCTGCAACTGTATCGCGCCAGAGGATTCCAATTCGTGACTCTTCCCGAAGTTGAGCGCGACGACTTCTATCGCAGCGTGACCGATCTGGACCTTGCGGCTGGCCCCGAAACACTCGAGGAAGCAACGAGCGCCCGCCAACTATCTCTGCCGTCTCGGACGGATTTTGCGTCTCAACTTGATTCCCTCTGTCGCTAGCCGGGCGTTTCATCAGTACACGCCAACATGATGGAACGAAGCTGCGTAGTTCCAGCCTTGACGGCAATCGAATAGCCAGACCGGAATCCGAGTTCCGAGCCGCTCATTTGCCTCTACGGCTCGCTTCAGTTCTTCGACGTTCATCTGGACGGCACTTGAGGTAAAGAGGGCTAGTCCGGAAGACGTGTCTCATCATGAATCCACACTTACGCTGTCAGCAGCAAGAAGCGGCGAGCGCAGAGCAAAGTGGCGGAAATGATTCTGCCGGAACAGTCACAAGCGGCAGCGTCGGCGGGTGTCGCTTAATATGTGTTTTCTTGTGTACCGCGTCGATTTTCCAAAAAGTCGCCAAGCTCTTTTGGGAATGAATGGCGGGGACGACGGGACTTGAACATTGACCTCCTTGCGTGACAGGCAGGCGCTAGCGGTCGGGCGTTAAGCCGTCTACCCACAGCAAGCGCAAAACACGTAATGCTCGCCTCGGTTGCACTGGCATGTTTCGTTCTCATGACCCTCTACTCAACGAGCAGAAGGTCAACGGTGAAAGAGCGATTCCTCTTACTCTTTTCAGTTCAATGAGATGGCGCGCCCAAGGGGACGATCTTAGAACTTTTCTCTGCGATTTCGTGGCGTGTTTGCCGCAGGTCGAGTGCCCTGCTGCATTGAGTCTGTAGCATGATTCGGGACCCAGGGGGCACTTGTCCGGCAACCCGACTTACACGGCAGTTTCCGATTTCAATCGCAAATTACCGTTTTACTGTCCGATGACGAACAGCACTCCCTTGTTCTCGGTGTAGATCTTGCCGTCAGGTCCAATCGCCAGAGGGGTGTAAGCTGCCCCCAACGCAAGGTCGAGGAAGATGTTCCCTTTCAGCGTGCCACCCTGATTGATCGCGTACAGATTGCCATCTTCGCTGTTGGCGTACACGACTCCCTGTTTATCCACTACGGGAGCATTGATGCACCATTCGAAACCGATGTTCATGAACTGATTTCCGGAGCTATTGGGAACGCAGGTAATTGAGCCATCGGAGTTGCGCGTACATTTCTGATTATTGGTGTTCTGAAATTTCCACTCCACGCTCAGATTGGGGCCGAGCTGGGTGATAAAGAAGGGGCCGTTGTCGCGGGGCGGACAAATCGCATCCACGTTGCAATAGGAGCCGAACTGCGGGCCGCCGCCATACTCGTTGTCCTTGATCACGATGGAATAAGTTCCGTTGTGCTGAAAGATGGCGGGTGTGGAATCCCAGCCAAAGCTATAGGCGCCCAGGAATTGGCCCGCTGAGCTGAAATGCATCAGATGGCCGCGGGCGAAATCGTAGCGCGTATAGGCACCGTAGAGAATGCTGCCGTCCGGCGCAACAGTGATGGACGAAGAAGCGTCATCAAGAACGCGCCCGGCCGGCTGGGTGTTCTGCGCCGGGTCCACGCCCGGCGTGGAGCCGAGCCGACACCCGCCGGGAGTGCCGTTGGCCGGCAGGAGCGCACCGGGAAACGTGCCTTGATCGTTGTTGCAGCCATCGTTGAGGCGGTCGCGCAGGGAAGCCCACCACTTGGGGGTCAGATCAGGATTGACGGCGGC
>Ga0137389_10001683_pt1 | contig 13082 bp, 11 predicted proteins | sample 15con2h14BmetaG_FD_104645 | JGI IMG/M metagenome (GOLD analysis project Ga0137389, IMG submission 104645) | Vadose zone soil microbial communities from Angelo Coast Range Reserve, California, USA - 15con2h1.4B metaG | ecosystem: Environmental > Terrestrial > Soil > Vadose zone > Saprolite...
GCCAGCGCGATAGCCGCCAGCGTCGGGAGAAGCCGCGCGCTGCGGACACGTATCCAGTAAGGCGCACCAAGCGAACGCGAGAGCTGTATTCAGCCGCCTTAGCGGGTGTTGTCGAGGTAGTTCAGCATACTGGGAATCTGCGCGAGGTAATCAATACAAGTTTTGCCATAGTTTCGGCACCGGCTCTGAGTTCGGCTGGCCGCCGTCGACATGGCAGCTGCGTTGGACATGCTCCAATCCGCATTTGAGGTTGGTCGTATGGGCCATCCAGCTGGACCAGAAAACATTGCCATCCATGTCAAGCGCTCGGAACTCTATTCGCGATACGGTGTCAGCCAGAAGGCTACGGAGATAGCCAAGATTGAGACGATGGTCAGTGGTGCAATCGTCGCAGCTCAAACCTCCTTTCGAGCCGCCGCCAGGCACTTCAGCCATGGTGTCGACGACCCGACATACCGAGAGCTATGGGCGAGGTTCCTTCGTGTAATGGGAAGCTTTATGCTGTGGAAAGGTTCTGAAGTCAGGTGGCTATCCACCCCAAAGGAGGAGAGGGTCGTGGGTGGGCCGGTACATCAGGAGTGGGTTCGCGCCGACGCTCGCTTCTACTGGTATGGCAATGCCTTCAGAGCCAGCCTGAGTCAATTAGTTGGCACCATTCCGTCAGTTCCTGCGGACGTACTTAGAGTGTTTGCGCGCGACCGATCCTATCCAAACTTTATTGAATGATGGTGCTCGCGCGGGGAGTCGAACCTGAACCTCAGGTTCATGAGCCCCAAGCTGTCGACCCACGGCGCGCGATTTCGTTGACTCATGCCGATGACCATACGCAGACGGTTTGGCAAACCATCGCGAGCTGCGGATGGGCGCCCATCTTGAGCACAGCGAGTACACCAGCCGTCGCATACACGAGATATGGGAGACGCAGGGCAAGCGCCTCCCACCGCCGCTTCAGATCAGCTTCGTTCGTCCAGGGCTGTGCTGAGGAGAGTGATTCCCGCACCCGATGGTTCGAAAGAGACACCCTCGGCTTGCAGTGTGAAGCCTTCATCTTTGCCGGTAGAAAGCGGGACGGCATCGATGTTGCACACGACCTCCAGCGTCGCAGGCACTACCAGCGGGCTGGGGAACTCCCTGACGAGCTCCACTTCGAGCTCTAGAACACCGGCGGCAAATACTCCGAAGGTTCCGATCGAGTGGAAGCTGACCAGCCGCTTGGCCTTCCACGTCCCAGCCGCCAGGAGCGGCCTCGGAAACCCGTCGACAACCTTGAAGTGGTTGAAGCTCCCACCACCTTCGACCTGCGAAGAATTGAACTTGCCGTCGCCAGCCATCGTGACCTGGTGGGACACACCGGCGACGGTCGCGTGGCTCCGAGCCGAGAATGTGAATTCGATCTGATCCCCATCGTTCGCCCAAACCGGGATCACGCGCTGGCCAAGCGCCGCAAGAGATGCGAGTGCAACCGACCCATACCCAGCCCGCTTAATGAATCGCCGTCTGTCGATTCTTGCCGAGAGCCCATCTCCCTTCATAACACTGACCCCCACTGTTCCCAGTTCATTTCCAGCGGCACTGATGCCGCCAAGGCGACCGCAGTCTAGATCTGACCTGCAGATCCGTCAATCGTCGTTCAGGCCTGTGGGAGCGAAGCGAATCTGTCAGCCCGCCTGCGAATAAAGGAGAGAACCGACCGCCGCGGGCCCGAAATTGCTACCGGGCGGAGGTAACTTCTCGCTCACTGATATCAGCCCTTTCATCTGGACGAATTTTTCCGAACCCACAAGCAGGACTCAGCAAGCTGGACGAGAGCGACCCAGCCCGAGAGACTTGTACAGAATTTGTGCAGTGCTACCGCGGGGGCAGGCACGTTCCTTCCTCTGGCGAGACATTTCTGAATTCAAGTTTTGGTCGGGGGCGAGGGATTTGAACCCTCGGCCTCACGGTCCCGAACCGCAATAGCGGACGGTTCGGTGTGTGCCGCCAGAGGTCGTTTGGGTTCATTCCGTCCGCGCTTGAAGTCCGCCGGGTGCCGCTGAGTGACGCCGGATGCCGCCTGGGTTGCTACACGCGTTGCTACATTGGCCCTGATCCATTTGCAAGAAAAGTCTTCTTGCTAAAGGTACTCGGCGGTCAGAAGGTCGGAACGCCGCGCTATGGACGATCTTCAATAAGTCCTTAGATCAGACGGATTGACCTCATCCGCGGGCCCGGCGGCAGCGATCATGAGCGCACTTTCATAGCTAAGGCCTCGGCGAGCCGGCAGTCTGGGCCCGCCTACCGGCCGGAACCCGGTCTGTCGGGCGGCCTCGGCGATCACGATGCTCGCAGTCAGTCGATAGCGATAAGGAAAAGCCGGAACCGGGAGGTCCACCCGGGCTGGCTGTAGTGAGCCTCCGAGATCGCCGAAACTCCGATCGCGCGGCTCGTGCTCGTCGGGAATCACCAGCAAGGTATCGCGTCCGGTCAAGTCCACTCGATGGATCGCAGGACCATCGATGTGAGCACCAGCGACGACGACTCTGCGGAAACCAAGGTTCCCGCCAGTTCTCATCGGCGAAACCCGGATGAAGTTCCGATGAGAACGTGCCGCCGTAACGGGTGGCCAGAGGCAAGCCACCGCCGGCTACATCGAGTCGCTACGCCAATGAGTCGGCTGCGCTCTGACCGGGGGAATCGTCGTCATCTCTTTCCAACATCCACCTATTCGCCGGTCGGCGGCTCCCAAGCAGCTGGACATCTAGACCACACGATGATCGTTGGCGCCTCAGGCGCCCGCCGGCGATATCACCTCGCTAGATCCCGAGCGCTGCTCGGCCGACCGTGCCGAGCACTTGCTGCTGGTAGTAGATAAGCCCGCCCTCGTCGCCAGTCACGTTCGACGGATAGTGCGTCGAGACGAAAAGGCTATAGATGTTCGTGGTCGAGATAGCGACACCGAAGTAGTCGCCGATGAAGCCGCGCCCGTTCGGGCACGGATCCCGCGCCCCGGTGCACGGGTACTGCGACAGCCCGCCGAGGTGCTGCCCCGGCTGCTCGGGATCCCACGCAAACTGGGTGACCCGCCGGTTCGTCCCGACGGACAAGGCGCCGCTGCCGCTGTCCTTGTAGGCCTGGAGCGAGACATCAATGCAGAAGTTCGTCCGCCCGACGTCGGCCCCCAGGACGCTTGCGTCGTTGGGGCACGCCTGCCGGCGGTCGTAGAACTCGATCGCGACCGCCCCGCCCGGACCGGCGGCCACCTCCGGCTGGAACTGGTCGGTGGGGAGGCCTGCCGCGTCTACGTTGTCGTTCACCCTGACAGCCGCCGACCACGTGGAGCCGGCGTCGCTCGACTGCGTGAACTTGATGTCCATTTGCCCCAGCGTCGTGTCCCAGTCCTCGTAGACCAGGTAGAGGTGGCCGGCGTGCGTGGGGCTGGTCACGAAGCTCTCGTTGATCCCGTCGCGGAACCTCGTGTTGGGGAGGCCGCTGGTCGGGATCATGCTTGGAGTCGCGACGGCCACGAAGGGCATGAAGGTCTGGGCATCGTCGGTGGAGCGCGTCACGAAGATGGTCGAGGGGCCTCCGTTGGGCGGGAAGGAGACGACCGCGACGTAGAGATCACCGACCGCGTCGATCGAGGGGTAGACGAAGGTGGCCGCGGCTCCGACCTGCGACGGCGGGCTGATCGTCACCGCCTTCGCGAAGCTGACGCCGCGGTCGCGCGAGACCGCGAGCCGCACCTTCGTCCCAGCGCCGTTCGAGGAGCCGTTGAAGACCGCCCACGCCGCGTACACGTGGTCCTGGTTGGGGTTGCCGACGATGTGGTTGACCGCGATCCACTGCTTGTCCTCGACGTGGCCGGCCTGCCGGGCCGAGGCGTTGTTAGGCGGCTCTAGTGGCTGGCCGCCGTTGCCCTTGACCCAGGTCTTGCCCAGGTCATTGCTGAAGGACACGTCGATCTCGCCGTCCGGGTGCAGCCTGGACGCGTCCCAGAAGGCGTTGAACGGCAGCATTACCTGGTAGACGCGGCCCTTGGTGTCGAAGTCGAGGTTGGGGTCGGTGGTGTCGGTCCAGCTCGGCGGCATCTCCTGGGTGCCGGTCGAGAGGCAGTCGTAGCCCTGGACCTGGTTGTTGCCGCTCGGGGTTCCGTTCAGGATCTGGTGCGCGCCCAGGTAGAACATATAGAAGGTCGAGAACTTGTCGAAGAAGAACTTCGACGAGCCGACCAGGTTCTCGCTGTTGGGTTGGACCGCGATCCAGGACTCGGAATGGTTCGCGTTGAACGGGCCGGACCGGCAGGTGCCTGCGTCGGGAACCCTCGAGCCTGCCGGAATCGGATATCCGCCGCCGCTGGTGGGCGAGCTTGCTACCTGGTTCGTACCGATCAAGTTCCACGTCCCAGCGGAGGCATTTGCCGCGGGGGTGATTGCCGCGGGTGCGAATACGGCCAGCGCGGCGACGGCTGCAGCAATGGATCTCCTCACGTTCTCTCCCCCTTCGTTTGGAAGAACCAACTCCGGTCCGCTCCCTTCATATCACGGATCGGTGCCTCTACGTCTGGGGCTTCGATGGTGACACTTGCTACCCAGGCGATTACCGGGCGCCACTATGGTGATTTGAGCGCTCTGCTACCTGCTGTAATCAACTCGCATTCACGGTCACCGACTCGAATGGGAACTACGGGTTGACCGTACCTAGTGCCGCCGGTTAGCCGCACACCCTGAACGTCAGCCTTCGCGACCTAGACCGAGCCCTGTGGCAATGCACAAGGAGACCAGATGCCTCGGGAAACGGTGATTGTCGCTGTAACCAGCTCCATATCGCTCGACACCGCTCCACTCTCCTTGTGAACTGCCCTCTCGCAACAGGTCAAATGAGGCCCTGCGACACAGCGATTTCGTGGGCGGTCTGCTACACGTGTGCTACACCAATACAGCGACGTTGTCACGTTAACTCCGGTTAGAGCGAGGCGTCTGAATTCGAAAGTTGGTCGGGGGCCCGGTATTTGAACCCGGGGCCTCACGGTCCCGAACCCTGAGACTCTTGGCGATCAGCCAGCATCTCCTTGCCGGCGACCGCAGGCGTTCAGGACAGTGGCGGCTATAGTCTTGCTCGTGGGGCGATCATCCGAATTGCTGATCCTCAAAGGCTGACGCGGCCACGAAAGGTGAGGGGCGCAGGTGATCCGGACCGGAGATGAGTATCGCGAGTCAATCCGTGACGGCCGGGAGATCTGGATCGACGGAGAACGGGTCAAGGACGTAACCACGCATCCGGCATTCAAGCCGATAGTCGATTTGCGGGCGCGAATCTATGATCTGGCGCACCAGGGAGCGACGCACGACGCGATGTCGTACGTCGATCCCGCGTCCGGCGAACGCTGTGCGGTCGCATCCAAGCTCCCGCTGACGAAATCCGACTGGCATGCAAAGCGACGCGCAGTCGAGACAGTTCTCGACGACGTCGGTGGGATCGTCACCCGCGTGGGGGACGAGACGGTTGGCGAGATGTGGTCGCTCTACGACGGCCAGGACGTACTGAACGAGATCAACCCTCGCTTTTCCGAAAACATCCGGAGGCATGTCCGCCAGGCCGAGGTCGGCGACCCCTTCCACGTTTCCGCCAATACTGACCCAAAGGGTGATCGATCGAAACGACCACAGGATCAGGATCCCGACGTGCTCCTGCGCGTGGTGGACGAGACCGACACCGGCATCGTCGTTCGGGGCGCCAAGTTCGAGACAGCCGCTGCGTATGCAGACCAGGCATTCGTGAAGCCAACCATCGGTGATTGGGGGAGCGAGGAATTATCGGAGTACGCGGTGGGCTTCATTGCACGCATGGGCGCGCCGCGAATGACGCACATCTGCCGTTCAAGCTTTGGCGGCCGGCACTCAGTCGAGGACTATCCGCTGTCGAATCGATTTGATGAGATCGAGACCATGATCGTGTTTGACGACGTGGTGATCCCTTGGGAGGACGTCTTCTTCTACCAGCACACTCGAGCCGCCGCCTTCATCCGGGCCACACTGCATCGCTACAGCGCGTTCCCATTCGTGCAGCGTCATTTGCGGCTCGCTGACTACTTGATCGGGATCGCTTACACCAATGCGAAGCAGACCGGCGTCAAGATGCATCAGGGCGTCCGGGAGAAGATCGGGCAGCTCGTGTGCTATCGCGAAGGCATCAATGCGCACCTGACCGCCGCAATCGAACTTGCGGAGCCCAGCCCTGCCGGCCTCCTGATGCCTAACCAAGCGCTGCTCTACACAGGCCGTGTGCTGGCATGCTCTCAGCTTCCCGAGATGTTGCACCTCACACGCGATCTCTGCGGCGGCCAGATAAGCGTCATGCCCGACGCGGCAACATTCGCTCATCCCGTGCCCGGGAAGCTGCTCGACAAGTACTTCCGTATCGGCGACATCGACGCTGATGAGCGGCGACGATTCATGGTGTTGGCTCGAGACTTGTTGAACTCCAACTACGCCGGCCACCGGCTGACTTTCCAGCTGTTTGCCCAGTCGCCTGCTTTCTCGCACCTGCTTGCCGTCTACAACAACTACGACTTTGCCGGGCCGGTCGAGCTTATTCGGCGGTACATAGAACCCGACGAGCCGGCGAACCAACCGGCGTGACTTCTCGCCTCACCGCCGGCGGTCATGTCCGCGTACGTCCTTTCAATACAAAGGACACGTACCCAGACCAGCGCCTGGACAACGACCTCTGCCAGGCGGTGATAGCCGGCAAAACCATCTATCTGCGCGGCCAGGTCGCGCAAGACCTCGACACCAGCGCGAGCGTCGCCCTCGACGATCCCGCCGGGCAGGCGCGGAAGATCATGCAGAACATCAAGCAGCTGCTCGAGGAGTGCGGTGCCGAGCTGGTGAATATCGTCCGCTGCGATGTTTACCTGTCCAACATCGCCTACCGCGAGGCCGTCTATCAGGAACTGGGGCGCTGGCTTAAAGGCGTCTACCCAGTGTTCACCGGGGTTGTGGTGTCGGCCCTGGCGAGACCTGAGTGGTTGGTCGAGGTGACGGCGATCGCGGTCCTTCCCGGCGACGCGGGGTGACTTTCTCGCTCGCCGGGCGCTGCGCCCGAACCGGCATGCTCGGCGCCGTCGTGAGCTCGTCGTCTCCAGCCGTCGCCGCGCGCTGTATCTACGCACGCGCTGCGGCAGGCGCTGCTTGCTCCCAGAATGTCACGGACCCCAGGCTCGGTCCACGGATGCTCGACCTGGTCGCCAAGGGAATCGATGCGCGCAGTGCGCTGGACGAGGTAGTCACCGATGCTCCGCATATCGAATACAGGCAGCTTTGTCTGATCGATACAGCAGGGCGCGGGGCAGTCCACTCGGGGGCGAAAACTCTTGGCCGGCACAGCGCTCGGATCGGCACTGACTGCGTTTCCGCCGGCAATTTGCTCGCCTCTGACGAAGTGCCGGCCGCAATGGTCGCTGCCTTTGAAGATCGACCAGGCAGCCACCTCGGGGATCGCCTCATCAGCGCGCTCCGGGCCGGGCTGGCCGCGGGTGGTGAGACAGGCCCGGTCCACTCATGCGGGCTGGTCCTGGTCCACGACGTCTCATGGAACGTCGCCGACCTTCGCGTGGACTGGGCCGAGGACGACCCCATTGCCGAGCTCGCGGCGCTGTGGGAGTTATATCGCCCGCAGCTCGATGACTATGTCCAGCGGGCCCTCGACCCCTCCAAAGCGCCCAGCTTCCCTGTGCATTGAGGCGCGAATAAGGGGGGCTTTTTCGTGCGAAACGCACAGTGGGATGCACAGGAGTCGGGTTACGATAGGGTCTTGCGGCTCCGCTCCAGCGCCGCCGAGGGCCGCTCCGTATAGGGCGCTGACTCTTGTGGGGAGGGCTCATGTTCGCAAGGCGATTGGTTCTGCCTTTGTTCATTCTTGCTGCCCTTGTTCTGTCGGCGTGCGGCGGCTCCTCGAATCCCACCAGCACGAAGTTCACGGGAACGATTCACATCTCGTCTTCGACCTGGACGGGATACGCGGTCATCTACCTCGCGAATGCCAGAGGCACCTGGAAGAGCCATGGCCTGGACGTCAGCTTCAAGCTCGTCGAGGACCCGAACGATCGCTTCATTGCGATGGCGGCGGGACGGCTGGAGGGCATGGCAACCACAGTGGACACGTACGCCCGGCAGCAGTCGGCCGGCGTGCCGGCGGCTGAGATCTTTCCCATCGACGCCTCGGTTGGCGGGGATGGCATCCTCGCCAGCAAATCGATCAAGACCGTGGCTGACCTGAAGGGAAAGAGCATCGCGGTCAACCAGGGCTCGGTTTCGGAGTTCTTCTTGGCCCAGGTGCTGCAGGCGAACGGCCTCTCGCTGAAAGACGTCAAGGAGCTCAACATGAAGTCCGGCGAAGCTGGTGCGGCCTTCGTCGCCGGTCGGGTTGACGTTGCGGTCACCTGGGAGCCCTGGCTGAGCAAGGCCAAGGCTCGCGCAGACAGTCAGGTGCTGGTGTCCTCGAAGCAGTATCCGGACCTGATCATGGACAGCTTCGGGTTCCGCAAGGATTTCATCCAGAGGTATCCGGACACGGTCAAGGAGTTCATGAGGGCGTACTACGACGCCTTCGACTGGATGCAGAAGAATCCGGCCGAAGCGGACAAGATCATCGGTGACGCGGTCGGTGAATCGGCGGACGACGTCAAGGCCGACCTGAGCACTATCGCGATGTACGACCTGGCGACGGGAAAGCAGATCATGGGCACGAGCAGCAGCCACGGAAAGATTTATGACACTGCAAAAGCGGCGGCCGATTTTTGGAAATCCATAGGCAAGATCGACACGGTAATGAACCTGAACGACGCAATCGATCCCAGCTTCATCAACAGCTTGTAGGGATTCGTGAGTGAGCGGGTCCCTGTGACCCAGGCGGCGCTGGCGCGTCCTCCCGGAGGGCAGCGCCGGCGCCGCGGCCTGCTGCGTACCTACCTGACGCCCAAGCAGGCGATCCCACGCAGGATCGTCTTCGGGCTAGGGATCGGGAGCTTTGTGGTCATCCTGGCCAGCTGGAGCCTGGCGTCGGTCCTCATCAACAGCGACCTCTTTGCCCCCAGCCCAGCGCGGGTTTGGACGTCGTGGGTCGACATGATCCTGCACAGGAGCTTCCTGTCCGACGTCGGGTGGAGCTCCTTCCGGATCATCGGCGGCTTTCTGATCGCCGCCGTGATGGCGGTGCCGCTGGGCCTGCTGATGGGTTCATTCGAGGTGGTCCGGTCGTTCTTTCAACCCCCGATCAACTTCATCCGCTACATGCCTGCCTCCGCCTTCATCCCGCTGCTGATCCTGCTGATCGGGCTCGATGAAAACGAGAAGCTCATCGTCATCTGGATCGGCGTCTTCTTCCAGCTCGTGCTCATGGTGATGGACATCGCCCACCGGGTCCCAGACGAGATGCTCAACGTCGCCTACACGCTTGGTGCCTCCCGCTGGAAGGTCTTCTACAAGGTTTTTCTGCCCGCCACCTTTCCTGAGGTCGTGGATGCGCTGCGCATCACCATGGGCTGGGCGTGGACCTACCTGATCGTGGCCGAAATCGTGTCGGCCGAGCGCGGGATCGGCAGCTTCATCTTGGTTTCCGAGCGGTACCTCCGGTCGGATCGCATCATCGCCGCGATCATCACAATCGGGATCCTCGGATTGATCACGGATGCGGTCATCGCCGCGATCCATCGCCGGGCGTTTCCCTACGTCGAAAAGGTCCACGCATGAGCGAGATCCGCTTTGTCGACGTCGCCATGCGCTTCCCCACGCGTCGCGGGGAAGTCAGAGCCTTAGAGCAGATTTCGCTGACGGTCCCGGACGGACAGTTCGCCTGCATCGTCGGGCCATCCGGCTGTGGCAAGTCAACGCTGCTAAACGTCGCCGCCGGCCTGGTGACGCCGACCGAGGGCGAGGTCCTGGTCGACGGCAAACTTGCGGACTCGCCCGGCCCCGATCGGGGAATGGTGTTCCAGTCGTATTCGCTCTATCCGTGGCTCTCGGTGCAGCGCAACATCGAGTTCGGCCTCGAGGTCAAGGGCACGCCCAAACCCGAGCGGACGCGTCAGTCGAGCGAGTTGATTCGCCTCATGAAGCTTGACGGGTTTGCGGAGGCGTACCCGAAGGCGCTGTCTGGTGGCATGAAGCAGCGGGTGGCGATCGCTCGGGCGCTGGCGAACGATCCCGAGGTATTGCTGATGGACGAGCCGTTTGGCGCTCTGGATGCTTTGACCCGCCAGATCATGCAGGAGATGCTTACCGAAATCTGGCAGCGATATCGCAAGACGGTGCTTTTCGTCACCCATGACATAGATGAGGCAATCTTTCTCGGCGACGTGATCTACGTGATGACCAACCGGCCGGGCCGCATCCGCACCACGCTGAGCATCGATCTTCCAAGGCCGCGGACTTTCGACATGGTTGGAGGTCCACGCTTCGCCGAGCTGCGCAACCAGGTGGTCGGGATCATCCACGAAGAGAGCATGAAGGCGGTCGAATCGGAGCTGGCGAGTGCCTGACCCGAAGCGCTATCGGCCGCTGGACGCGATGCAGTACCCGCGCTTCACGGGGATTGGCAGCTTCATGCGCCTGCCGCAGGTCAAGGACATGGAGGGTGTCGATGCGGCCATCGTCGGCATTCCCTTCGACACCGGCGTCAGCTACCGCGTCGGCGGCCGATTCGGGCCTGCCGCGATCCGCGAGGCTTCACGGCTGCTCCGCCCCTTTCACGCCGAGCACGAGATCGAGATCTTCGACCATCTCTCGGTGGTCGATGCGGGCGACCTGCCGGTCATCCCGGGCAACATCGAGGCGACCTACAAAGTGATCGTCGATGGGCTCAATCCGATCCTCGAGGCCGGTGTCGTGCCGCTATCGATCGGCGGCGACCACGGGATCACGCTTGGCGAGCTGCGCGCGGTCGCCAAGCACCATGGCCCGCTGGGTCTGATCGACTTCGATTCCCACACCGACACGTGGGACAGCTATTGGGGCGGTGAGCGCTACACGCACGGCACCTGGTGCAAGCGGGCTATCGAGGAAGGGTTGATCGACACCCGGCGGGCGGTGCAGATCGGCATCCGCGGTGGCCTGTACGGATCGGAGGACCGCGGCGGGGCGAGGGCGCTGGGGCTTCACCTAATCCCGACCGAGGAACTCCTGAGGCGGGGCGTCGACGAAGTTCTGCCCGAAGTGCGGCAGCGCATCGGCTCCGGCCCGGTCTTCCTCAGCTTCGACATCGATTCCATCGACCCGGGATTCGCCCCGGGCACGGGGACGCCTGAAGTCGGGGGGCCAAGCAGCCGGGATGCCCTTCGCCTGGTTCGCGGCTTGCGCGGCATCCAGTTTGTGGGCTTCGACCTGGTCGAGGTCATACCGCAGTACGACTCGGGTGAGGTGACTTCGCTGCTTGCGGGCACCCTGGTCCACGAGTTCCTGGCACTCCTCGCCCTCCGCCGGCGGGACAGCTAGATAGAGCTGCGGCGGGCGAAGACCGCGAGCAGGTCGTAAGCCACATGGGCCGCCGCGATCGCGGTGACCTCGGAGTGATCGTAGGCGGGGGCCACCTCCACGATGTCCGCCCCCACGAGCTCGAGGTCGACGAGGCGCCGGAGCACCGCGAGCAGCTCGCGCGTACTCATGCCTCCCGCCTCGGGGGTTCCGGTCCCTGGAGCGTGCGCGGGATCGAGCACGTCGATATCGACCGAGATGTACATCGGGGCATCCCCAACGCGGCGATGGATTCGATCCACGACCTCGTCGACACCGTGCTCTTCGAGGTCCATCGTGGTGACGATCTGGAAGCCGAGCGCGGCATCGTCGATCAGGTCCTGCTCGGAGAAGATCGGACCGTGCACCCCGACGTGGATGCAGCGATCCAGCCGAAGCAGGCCTTCTTCAGAGGCACGCCGGAAAGGCGTCCCGTGGTTGTACGAGACGCCGAAGTGACCCTGCCACGTGTCGAGGTGGGAGTCGAAATGGACGACGGCCAGTGGCCCAAACTTCCGGTGGGAAGCGCGGAGCAGAGGCAGAGCGATGGTGTGATCACCGCCCAGGGCAAGGAGGTGACGGCAAGTTCCGAGCAACCGATCGGCGCCTGCCTCGATTTGCGCGATCGCTTCGGCGATGACGAAGGGATTGCATGCGATGTCGCCCGCGTCCGCAACCTGCTGGAGGGCGAACGGCTTCACGTCCATATCCGGGTGGTACGGCCGCAGCAGCCGGGATCCCTGGCGAATCGCTGCCGGCCCGAACCGCGCACCAGGCCGATATGTGACCCCGCTGTCGAAAGGGACTCCGACGACTGCTATGTCACATGCGCCGACTTCATCGATGCGGGGCAACCGAGCGAAAGTCGGTGCGCCTGCAAAACGCGGGACCGCCATTGCATCGACGGGTCCGCGCGGTGGTTCAGCAGGCATCAGGCCGCAGAAAGTATGTCAGGCAAAGGCCATAGGAAGACCAAGCCACCAGGTCTGGTCGCTAGTAAAGGTGATCATCGGCTCAACCTAGCGGCACAGGGTTGTCGCGAGGTTGGGCGTAATCGCGAATCATGCACAAGATGGTCCGTGCGAGGCTGGGAACACCCGAGGGGTCGTCCGCTCATGGAAACTACTACAGAACTACTACAGATGACAGGGATGTTGTTGCATTAGGTGCTGAGCCTGAGTCACTTCTGAATTCAGAAATTGGTCGGGGGCGAGGGATTTGAACCCTCGGCCTCACGGTCCCGAAATCTGGGCGGTCTCGTCCACGGAGAGCGTTTTCGAGGCTTTTGAGCTGGTTTGGCGGCATCGGGCATGCGTGTTAGACCGGTTTCGAGCCGTTACAGAGCCTTGGATTACTACATGAACTGCTACATGAGAAGGGCCAAAGTTCTTGTGCTTTCCCCCATCGCCAACAAGAAGGCGCGCGCGCGAAATACGGGCGCGTCAACGGCGACGCGTTGCGTGAATGCGCCATTATCGCTAGAACTTCCTAGTTGGTGAGTAGACCGTTGCGACGTCAGGGATAGGGGTGAGTTTTGATAGCTCCTCCGGTCGGCTGGCGACAGGGGAATCCACTGAAGTCGAGCTCATCGGAGCA
>Ga0137389_10001684_pt1 | contig 13077 bp, 7 predicted proteins | sample 15con2h14BmetaG_FD_104645 | JGI IMG/M metagenome (GOLD analysis project Ga0137389, IMG submission 104645) | Vadose zone soil microbial communities from Angelo Coast Range Reserve, California, USA - 15con2h1.4B metaG | ecosystem: Environmental > Terrestrial > Soil > Vadose zone > Saprolite...
AACATTTCAAGGAGCAGCCTGCTCATGAAACAGGCACAGAGATCTACAACTCTCTCGAGTGAACAATCGGATACAACACAGCGTACCTGGCCGGGACGTCTTCTCTTCTCTTTGCTTATTGGGGGAACGATGACGGTTCTGCTGACGCTTATCGAGGTCAGCCTTGTCCTACTATTTAATCCTTTCCATGTGGTAGGGAGTGTGCAGAATCGCATCTTTTTCATGCTGCTGCTTCTTTTACATATGCCAATTAGCCTCTTGGTGCCTTCAAGCGAACTGGTAGTAGCTTCTGTTGCAACCTTTCTGCTGACCAGGGCTGTTGCGTTGATGGGCTACTTGCGAGCTGTCTATCGTGCCCAGGAAACCTATCACAAACTGTACATACCTTTAACAGCGGTCGCAAATATCCGTAAGACAAATGAGTCCTATCAAGCGAGTGAATACTATCAAGAGCCCTCTACTCTCTATCGCCAGGACGAGCAGGTCTCTATTCTGGATCTTGTTCAGCAAGAGCGGTCTCATCAGTTGATCCTTGGTGTGCCTGGGGCGGGTAAAACAATGGCACTTCGTGTTTATCAGTATGTAGCTTCTCAGTCTCCCTTCTCGCTCGCCTTCTCCCGCCGACACATTCCTGTTTATATCCCGATGAAAAATTACAGTCTTTTCCTCAAACAGAAATTTCCTCTGGAGCAAGAGCATGGTGACCAGGATATACGGCCTGAGACGCTTTTTCGCTATTTGCAGAATTGTGATCTTCCCGGTATGCGCCAGCTGAGACCATACTTGCAAAAACTGTCTGAGCGAGGTCGTCTGTTATTACTCTGCGACGGGTTGAATGAGATTGATAGTAATTATCTGCCTCTGGTCAGCAAAGAATTGGTGCATTTGATGCGAGAGACGCAAAATCGTCTGGTCATGACCTGTCGCGAAGTAGACTATCGTGAGCAGCCTGATTTTGTGCAGGTGGTGGATGAGGGACAGGCGGTGTGTGCTGTCATCTATCCATTGCAGCATGAGCAGATTCATGAGTTTGTCGAACTCTATGTTCAGAAGCAGGACAAGCAATGGCGGCATACTGCTGGGCAGATCCTGCAGGTGATTGATCGGAGCCGCTTACGTTACCACTGCACAAATCCCATGATGCTTTTTACGTTGATGGGCATCATCGATCGGATCGGGATTGAACATGGTAAACAGATTGATACACGTGGTCGTCTCTTGCGCGAGTATGTAAAGCAATTAATTGATTATGAAGGGCGACAGGCAAAATGGAAGCGTGGTGCTCCGGCACAACAGGATGTCGTCAGCTGCTTGAGCGAGGTTGCTTGCGCGGCCCGTTGGGCGAATGATCGCAATGCCATTCAGCTTCATATCTCTTCCCTGTTACCTGTGTCAGGTAGTCAAGTCCGTGGGAAGATGGATTTTCAGGAACTCGCCGATGAATTACGCTTCTGGCTAGATGAACATCCGGCGCAAGGACCGTTTGTCGTTGAGGAGGATGGTGCCATTGAGCCTGCTGTGCTCTATGACGATCTCCCCCGGCTTTTACAGTTTGCCCTGAGTGCCGCGCTGATCGATATTAGCCCCAGTGGTGTGCTCAGTTTTCGTCACGAGCTTATCGCCGAATATTTCGTTGCTGAATATTTCTTTGCGGTTGCTAGTAGGCAACAAGCGTTATCGCTCTCTATACGGCCAGAGCTGCTTGAGAATGTTGGTCGTTGGAGTGAACCTGTAGCTATCTGGGCTGGTCTGTTTGACAATCCGCTGGAACTGGCGGAGCGTTTTGGCTTGCTTGGATTGCACAATCCTGCCTATGTGTTGCAGGCTTTAGCACTTGGGTTGATCTGTGTCAGCGTTTTATCCTCTTCTCACGTCATAAGACCCCATACTGTAATCGGTAGGGAGATGAATGATGCGTCCTTTTTTGAGGCAGAGGCAGAGACACAGGGGTTGACATCTCGTCTATTTTCCTCTAGAATGGCAATGTACCGCGGGGCTCGCGGAAACTTAGGCCTGTGGAGGCGACGTAAGACCGCGTTGGGCGAAAGTTCGATGCAGGCAGTCTCCAGTGAAACAGGAAAATCAACCCGTGAGGGTTGGAATCCCCTGGATTTATCCATGGGGGTGATGTCACGGACTCCACCGCAGGTCGATATCCCACGGATACTAATCTTACCTCCAAGCGTAGAGGAAGCGCTTTCTATCGCTGTACGCAACGGGGCGGCTCGTGAAGAACTAGCACGCATCTTTACCCGTTGCGCGGAGGAGGGAAGTCAGGAAATTTATGGCTCTCTTTTATCGCTGATCATGGTAGAGGGAGTTGATGATCTCCTCACTTTGTTAGATCATTCGATTGTCCCCGATTTGCTTTTTACACACCTGAAGGATGCCGCTGATAATATTGCTTATGAGACCCAGGTGAAACGTCTCACGCGTGTTCTGGGACGTTTTGGTGGGGTTGTGGTAGGACAAGCTGCTCAATTGAGTATCCCTTCTCCTGATCGCAGTGCTCGCTTGCGTGCTGCGGCTGTCAATATTCTCGGCGGTACCAACGATCCTCGGGCTGTTGAACCTCTGCTTGCACGTTTGAGAGATGCGGACCCCTTTATTGTTGAGCGAGCAACAAATGCCCTTATTCGTCTAGGACCTGGCTTAACTCTGGTACATGTGCTCCAGAACTTGGAATATCAAGCTGAAAATCGAGCTGTGGATCCCTTGACGATTCGCGTACACTATGCCGCTTTGGCTATTCTGGGACGTTTCCTGGAGGAGCAGGATGCACAGCGACAGGTTTCTCTCATGCAGTATCAGCATATTCTAGAGCGCATTGTTCCTGTGCTGACCTCTAATTATCAAGCAGAGCCGAATGTACAGTTGCAAGCTCGCAAAATCCTGGTACGGGAAGGTCGCGACACTACAGGTATAGCAGCTCGTGACCATCGCTGGGAAAAAGTTATCGAGGCTCTTATCGCCTACCTGCCATCGCAAAATGATGTAGTTGGGTCCAACGTAGTCCTGGCTTTGCAAGAGATCGGTGAGCCTGCCACACCGCGCTTGATTGATCTATTGAACCATCCTGCAGAAATTGTACGTATTCGTGTTGTCAGTATTCTACAGGAAACACGTGATATGCGTGCTTTACTTGAAATACTGCGATTATTGTATGATTCATCACCTGCTGTCCAGCAACAAGTTGCCGGAGCGCTTCGCTCCTATGCACCTGAGAGCATTGTTGGTCTGGTTGAAGTAGTTACTCATGGACCGAGCGATGTGGCCGCCGAGCACGCCGCTCAAATCCTGGCGAGTATTGGTGCTTCTGTTATAGAAGCAGTGATAGATGTGCTGCCAAAGATTATCCCTGGGCGTACGCGTCTCCTGGTTCAGGTCCTGGAGATCGTGCATAACCCACGTGCGGTTCCTGCGCTCATAGCTTTATTGCAGACGCCTGAGCTAGAACCGCTGCTTTCTGTCGCAATTGTGCGTGCACTTGGACAATTCCAAGATCCGCAAGTTGTTCCTTCTCTCCTTTCAGTCCTCTCCTCTGGGAATACGCTACTTTATGAGCAGGCTATCACAGTACTTAGTCAGCTGGGTAATGTGGCTCTTCCTGGCTTGATTGCAGCTCTAGATGTGGAGCAAGAGTCTCTTGTGACACAGCGAGTGCAGCGTGCTATCCTGGGGATTACACCTTTCCCCGGTGAGCGGTTGATTCAGGCCCTTGAGGAGAGCACTGAGGTGCAAGTAGAGCAGATTATGGCTGTCTTTGTCCAGCAGGGTTCTGATGCTGCTTTGGTATTAGTTAAGCATTTGTTATATCCTAATGAGCGTGTTCGTAACGCTATTCACCACCAGGCGTTAGAACAGATGCCGGGAGCCATAGCTGTGCCTGCCCTATTGGACGCCTTGAGTCAGCAGAAATTGCGCGAGCTTTCTGGTATCTTTTTACTCAAGTATCCTGATGCTGCTATTCCTCCACTGGTGAACCTGCTAGGAGAGCCTGAACGTGCAAAGATTTCCGCTGCCATTTTGCCACAATTTGGCCCGATGGCTCTCAGGCCGTTGATTACAGGGCTGGATGATCAGAGACAGATGGCCCGCACGTTTGCGCGTAATATCATTGTTACCCTAGCTCGCGAGAGCCCAGATAAACAGATTATTCTGCGTGAGATCGTGCATCTGTTTAACCCTCCTCCTCCCGTACACGCGCACGAGGAGTTAATAGGCATACTAACACAGGAACTGGCTGATGTCAGTCTTGCTGCGCTGCTTACAGGATTAGAGGATGCACACCTGATCGATAGTGTCGCCGAAGCTTTCGTACGTCTAGCTCGTAAGCCTGAGAATCAGACGGCTGTATTGGATAGTCTCATAGAGTCTCTTTTTATGGATGAGCGGCGGCGGGGAGCCGAGATTGCATTGACGCGTATTGGTGCTGCAGCAGTCTTGCGGGTAGGAGAGCTGATTATCGACCAGAATCAACTCGTCGCCAAGTCTGCAAAGCAAATCCTGCGAGACATTGGTGTTCCAGCTTTGCGTTTTATCTGGACAGCGCACAGCGACCGGAGTAATACGGCGCGGCGGGACGCTGCCATGGAAGTCTTTCGTAGTATGCGCACCGAAGTCATCAAAGATGAGCTTGTTGAACTGCTCGTGAGTGATCAGCATGATAATATTGCCATGGCAGTCGCTTTACTCCTAGAGCGTATCGACGAGGAAACCAAGCAGCGCTATGAGGAGCGGGTCATGGTTCCGGAATTGGTTGAATATGTGCAGACGCATATGGTTGAAAGCCTCAATCAGCGCATCATTGCTCTGCTCTTGCTTTTGGGTGAGCATACCATTGTCGATCACTTGATCCAGACCTTGGAAGATTATCCGCATCCACGCAAGCAACTTATTTACATATTCCTGCTGTTGGGTAACGAGACACGGCAGCTCCTATTGCAAGTATTCAATCATCCTGATACAGCTGCGGAAATGCGCTTCGAACTGGCTGCTGTGCTGGGCATGATGTCAGCTCCCCAAGAGATTACAGGCTATGCTCAAAATATCAGTAGGTATGGCCTGTCGACTAATCGCACAGGTGTTATGTTCCCGGAGCAACTTTCAGTTGCCTTGCGTGCCCTTGGAGGTTTACTGGCCAGTGGCCACTGGAATGCCCAGAGACTGCTGGAATTGCGTGATGCAACCAAGAGTGGAGATCCTGCCCGCGAATTGTTCAATATTCTCCTTGGGTGGCGTTATGAGCCGCAGATTGCCAAACTGCAAAGCGATTTAGAAGCGCAGCAGGATACATTCAAGAAGGAGATGCTGGCAATGACTGGGCGTATCGTTGGGGAGCAAAGACGTGCACAGATGCTCGAGAACGACTTGGATAGACTTCAACGAGAGCATGGTTTTCGTGCTGATGAACTCCATCAGGTCACTCGAGAACGTGATGCCTTTCGTGCAAAGGTCGATCAACTTGCTAAAGAAAGAAGTGCTCTGCAAGCAGCTCTTGATCGGGCTGGCAAGGAAAAAGCATCTCTCTCTGCTCAACTTGAACGTGTTCTTGATGCTCAAAGCGGGTCGTGAAGGAGTGCACAATCTGAGCCTTTGTGACACTCTGCGCAAGGAAAAGTATATTATGAATAAACTGAAAAAGTCAGTTGCTTATGCGATTTTAGGAAGGGTATGAATTGCGTGCGGAGCGCTATCAACGCCAGCAAAAGTTAGGCGAAGGGCAGATGAGCGTTGTCTGGTTAGCATTAGATACCTCTACCCAAAATCTGGTTGCCCTGAAAGTCATGACAACGATTACAGAGGACGATCGACGTAATCAGAAAGCCAGGGAGCGTTTCCAGCGTGAAATAAATATTGCCTGCCGTTTGCAACATCCACATATCTTGCCAATTCTTGACTATGGATCTATGCTGTATGAGAACCGTCCTGTGCCCTATCTTGTATCTCCCTACGTGCCTACTGGCTCGCTCGCCTCACTTATTCAAAGGCGACCTCCCTGGCTGCATTGGTCGTTGTTGCAAACAGCTGATGTGATTATGCAAGCTGCTGACAGCCTGTGGTATCTCCATTCGCAAGATCCGCCAATTGTACACGAGGATGTTAAACCCGGCAATTTCCTGTGTGATCTGGTAGAGCATCCGGAGCGTATAGCCTACCTCTATCTGTGCGATTTTGGCATCTCACGCTGGATGCAGGATACTCCTGCAGTGGCAAGCGAGCTGCTGGGCACTTTTCAATTTATGGCACCTGAGCAATTTGAGCGCGAAGTCAATTGTGCTTCTGACCAATATGCGCTTGCCGTTATGGCCTGTTACTTGCTTACTGGAAAGTTGCCGATCCAAGCACCAACCCATGATTTATATCCCGAAGCCCACCTGCATCAGAAGCCTTCTGCTCCCAGTATGTTAAATCCTGCTCGTATCCAATCTACTGCTGTAGACGAGATTGTGTTGCGAGCTCTGGAGAAGCGTCCAGAGAAACGATTCCCGTCAATTATTGGATTTGCTCAGGCATTGTATCAAGCTATCATGCACTATAGGCAAGAACAGACAGGAGCCCATACTCAAGGATATGATATGTCTCTAATGGGCACAAAATATGTTCATGAAAGTAGGATGTTATCACCAATGTCTTCTTTACCGTTTCAGCCAGATATCTCTATTGCACTTGATCCACCGGAGGCAGATGAGCATCGTATGCTCGATGAACCACTTCCTATGAAATCCGTAAAAATTGCAGTATCCTCTATCAAAAATGAAGAAATGCTCTTTGCGCCGCTCATCTTAAAAAAACCTGTGCAGATCTTTTTGCCTGCCCGTCCTAAGCTGCTTGCCTGGTCTCGCGATGGTTGTGGAATGGCATGTATATTATATGGGCGTATTCCGCTATTTGTGGACCGAGATGGAAGTATGCAGGAAATCCGCACAGCCCATACGTTGCAACCAACAAATTTATGTTGGTCCCCAGATCAACGAACACTGGCAGTCGCTGCTCAGGGGGAAATACGTTTTTGGGATACTACAACGCAATCTGAGTTACCGCTGGTTTTGCGTTTCAATGTGCGTGCAATTGATGGGCTGGATTGGTCCATCAATGAACAGCTCGCTGTATGGGTAGAAGACCAGATCCTGGTGTATACATTATCTCGTGCACATCTGACGAGTCTACAGACATCTATGCCTCGACAAATTGCCACCAGTGGATTGCGTTGTGGCAATGTGGGAGTGTTGCGGTGGTCTCCCGATGGATCAGCACTTGTTGCTGGTGCAAGCAATGGAAGCGTTGTGTGCTGGTGTTCCTCCAATCAGCAAAATAGTACATGGCGGATTGCAGCGGCGGGACAAAAAGTGACTGCCGTGACCTGGTCACCTGATGGCTCGCTTCTTGCTGTGGCATTTAGAGATAACCGTGTAGTGGGCTGGGATTCCCATTCTCAACAGGAAGTGCTACTCTGGAAGAATTTGCCTGCCATGCCTCGCACGCTCAGTATTTCTACAGGGAGGCGCATTGTCATCGCATCCGGTGAGCGTCGTTTGCTGCTGGGTACTCCAGACGATCCATTTCCTTTGGGTGTATTACCTGGGCAGCAACTTGCAGTCTGGTCCCCGCTGCGACCGGAGCTAGCTGCATTAGACGAGCAAAAAGAGCATGCGCTTGCTCTCTGGCAAGATTAAATGTGTGTTTCTTCACTGCACAGAGGCATGTGCCTGTATCCAGACGTCCTATTTTTCCGTGTACTATGTGTGTTTGCAGTATCCTCAATGCGGATCGTAAAAGGAAGCAGGTCCCAGCATCTGACCGTGCCTCTGTACGAGGAAGAGTATATATGGATAAACCGAAAGGGTCAACTGATCATAGAACAGGAGCCTGAGCATGAGTCATCAGAGAAAAAGCATGAGCGATGTAAAGTTATTGAATGAGAAAATCAAAGATGTTCGCATTGCTATGTTAACCACAGTTGAGCCGGATGGTATATTGCGTAGTCGTCCAATGGTGACGCAAGATACGGAGTTTGATGGTGACCTCTGGTTCTTTACACTGGCGAGTGCATCTAAGGTTGGAGAAGTACAGCAGCATCAGCAGGTAAATCTCAGCTATGTCAAGCCGAGTGAGGATCTGTTTGTCTCTGTTTCTGGTACAGCCCAACTGGTATCTGACCGTAAAGAGATCAAGAAGCGGTGGAAGCCTTATTATAAAACCTGGTTTCCCAATGGCGAGGATGATCCCAATCTTGCCTTGCTGAAAGTGACCGTTAGTCGTGCCGAATACTGGGATATGCCATCAAAGGGTGTATTGTCCTCCATATTCAAGGGTCATGCTGCCAGTTCACAAGAAGCAGCTGGGGCAGATGTGAAATTGAATATAAGATACTAGTCCAATTCGGGTCAGTGCGGTAGTGATACTATCCCGTTGCCATTGGCTACCTGGCACACAAATACGGTGATTTCGGGACGACAATTCATGCGGACCTGAGGCTCGACCATCCCCAGACCACGATTGGTGTAGTGCTGCAATGTCCCGGTGCGATACATACCACAAGGATACTTAAGGCCAAGAGGAGGTAATTCGAGTGCCCCGTAAAAGGGAAGACGTACTTGACCGCCATGTGAGTGTCCAGAGAGTTGCAAATCGAAACGTCCATTGGCTGCAGCCACATCTGCAAAGTCTGGTTCGTGTACCAGAAGAATTGCTGCTCCAGTCGTTGGGATAGTTTGCGTAAGGAGTTTGAGCATCTCTGCGTGTTGCCAAACAGGCTCGATATGATCAGGATCTGGCCAGAGATCATCGAGTCCGACAATATGTAGCATAGCAGCGTTATGTCGGTAGATAGTGTGAACTGCGTTTTTGAGTTCGTGAATATGGTTGGCTTGTAGTAGTTGTCGTAGCTTATCAGGATTACTCCAATGGTCGTGATTGCCAAGGATGGCGAAAGTGCCATCGCGTGCTTGCAAATGGTGTAAGGCAGCAAGGGCCTTAGGGGAACTCGGCAACATACGAGTGACGAAATCACCTGTGATCACGACCAGATCAGGCTTTTGCTCATTGACGAGTTTGACAATTTGGGCCACACGCTGGGCGGTCATCCACCTATTATCTGCATGGAGATCAGAGATCTGTACGAGGCGGTAACCATGAAATGCCGGATTGAGGTGCGGCAACTGCACTGGTATGGTGTTAATATCAATCCATGCCGGTTCGATCTGGTGAGCGTAAAAAGCTGCACCACCTCCAGCCGCAGTGGTAGTAGCAGTAGTAACAAGAGCGGTTTTTATAAAAGTGCGTCTTTTCATTGTACCTCACCAGCCGTTGTCCCATTGATGAGAGTGGGAAGCCCTATGGGTAGGATGTTAAACACCGTGCTCTTCCAGATACTTTGTAAAGGACAATGGTGTAAAGCCAAAGTCGCGTTCAACGCTATCGAGGTCAGTGATATTATCAAATGAGAAGAGCGTCATGGCTGCCTTTGTCAGGGGAGGTTTCGGAAGGACAGCTTCCATCGCAGCTGCGCCAACACCTACCAGAGGGCGAGGAGCATAGACCTTGAGCCGCTTTTTGTGCATCGCCTGCAGCAGTTCATCGAGTATCTGGGTAAATGAGTAATATTCTGGACCACCTATGGTATAGATTTTTCCTGCGGCACGTCCAGGATCGTCAAGGACCGCAATAATTACAGAAACCACATCTTCCACATAAATGGGTTGGAACAACATCTTACCACCACCGATGAGCGGGAGCACAGCAGTAGTTTGGATAAGCTCCACCAGCCCCTTGATAAAAGGAGCCCCCTTTCCAAAAAGCACCGACGGGCGAATGATCGTCCACTCCAAACCACTTTCCATCAACATCTTCTCGGCAAGGTAGCGCCCTTGCATATACGATCTAGGCTTATCGGGCTTTGTCCCCAGACCACTAATCTCTATCATCCGCTTTACCCTGGCATCCTGTGCGGCTTGAATGAGATTCTGTGTACCCACCACGTTCGTCTCTTCGTAATGTTTCCCTGGTGTTTCTTTGCGGTCAGCAGTAATAAAAGCTGCGTGAACAATCGTATCTATGCCCTGGACAGCTGCCGCCAACGAATCTGGCCTAGTTGTGTCTCCCTGTACAAACTCCACTTTGTCAGCAGATAAAATCTGCGACGCACGGTCAATATCGCGCACCAAGCAGCGAGGTCGATTACCTCGATCGACCAAGCGAGATACCAAGTGACGCCCAATATAGCCTGTTGCACCAGTGATCAGAATCATGAATAACCTCCTTCCGTCCCGGTAATAAGAGTGCTTGCTAATGATGCTTTTGCTGAGCATATCCTAGTAATTAGATTTTATCAGACACGGATCAATACATCCAGCTCAAGTTCTTAAAAACTAAAGTCCTTGATTGAACCTGCTTCTGAGAAGTGCTCCATAAAAGGCATCTACTGCTCGTAAAGGATTCTTGCAGTTCAAAATGTAACCTTCCATCAAAAAGGGTATCTGAAACTCCAATAGAAAAGCTTCAGCAACAGACTCATCAAGTGAACCATTCATGAACTGCTCTATATCACGAATGACGATATCAAAGCATGAAAGTGCTAATGCATGACCAACGTAGTTCTCCAGCCGAGTGATGATTTCCCATACAACAGTATCCATTCTTTGTACAAATTTTGGTTGTGGTAGTTGTGCGTACCCACCTTTCCCAATATTGGCTGTATGTGTCAAAACGACATTTTTTCCCATTGGTGGAATAACTAACAACCTTCTCCAATTCCAGTATACATTTATTAACCTATTATGAAGCGGAAGCCGTAGTTTCAAAATGAGCCAGAGTAAACGAGATTTCCCATCTCCAATCACCTTTGGACAAAGGCGCTCAAAACATACCCGCTGTACTCCTAAAGGATCTTTTAAAACTACAACACGCACTTCTAAACTTCTTTGCACACACTCTTGGACGATATACTCTTTTTGTTTGTTTTTGAGTAGTATGGGAACTTCTTCTAAAGGTACCTTCTTTATGCCCATTCCTTGAGATCCAAGGCTATGCTTGCAATATACGTTTTCGTTTCCACTGAACTCTTCCACAAGTCTTGCTACCTGTTTTAATGAAGATTTGGCAGGGATGCGGACTTGTTTTGGAGCAGACAATCCCTTCTCCCGACATACCTCAACAAATGTGCCTTTATAAGCAAGCTTTTCAGTATTATGACCGTTGATAAACAACATTGCCTCTGAAGAGAGGCCAGTATCGAATCCAACGAGTCTTAATGGGAAACTAAGCACCCACCTTACTAAAATCCACCAACCTTGCCAAAAAGAACGTGATAAACGTAAAATTGACTTACGAGTTGTCACCTCATGCGGCCAAAGCATTTTCGGCATAATTATCTCCTTATACCGACAAAATGAGGATAAAAAGATGGGTAATCCCTATATTCATTACTAGAGCTTCAGAATTACCTAGAATACAGAGGACGTTTCGTAACTCAAAAGCCCTCTCGCTATCAGGTCTCTCTTGTGGAAAGAATAGCTGATGAGAAAGTCTTTTTCTAGGGATATCTAGGGACAACTTCCTCCGAAAAGAGGACAAGCTGCGGCAGACAACGGGACATCTGAGTCCAAGGTTAGCTTCATCTACTCTGCCAAGTGCCCCATCTGTTAGGGTTAGGAAACGTTCTCGGACGTGATCTAGGCGATCTGCAAAGCAGTTCCATACCATATCTGCGATTTTTCCTTGGCTTTCAAGGTGCGTTTGCCCTCCCTAACGAATGGACTCGATAGGCAGAAAGATCCGTACCCTCACCCCTTCACCAGGAGCGCTTTTGACCGTCAGACTGCCACCTGCAATTGCTAGCAGGGCACTGTGTGTAAGAAGACCACCACCTGTTTCCGTTGTGGAGCTACTGGCCGAAACAATGCCAACGCCATCATCAGCCACCATTACCTCTAGATGAGGATTGCACCTTGCCTCGAATGTGAGTCGTAGCCGACGATGTACATCGCTACCGCGTGCGTGCCGTGCGGCGTTGCGCAAAGCTTCCTGAACTGCGGCAAAGACTAATTCTGCAATGGCCGGAGGAACCACCTCATCAATATGGCTTGCTATCTCATCCGATACCTGCCATTCGACTTCGTCAAATGAATGTTGGAAATCCTGTGTCAGCATGGTGTGAATAGCTGATATTAAGCCGTCACGCTCTAAGCGGTGTGGTGCACCGGTTGACATCGCACGCATCATAGCCGCCAGTCGGCGGTGCGCATCACTGATAGAAATAATAGCATTCTCGAGAGCCTGATCGGCACGCGCATTTGTCTGCTCATCTGCGGGACTCGCACGTAGCGTCTCCATATGCAAAAGAGCGAGATGCAGCATTGGTAGAATCTCGTCGTGTAGAACTCGTCGTTGTTGTGCTCCTAGCAGTTTCACATCGACGATGCGACGGCGTAGCAAACCAGCTACGGTTACCATCGCTTCGTGATCACGCAAGGTGTCAAGGATGCGTTGCCCACAGACCTGAGCCAGATCCATATCCTCATCGGTAAAGACACTGCCATCTTTGCGAGGACCCAGGTAGAGATTGGCAACCAGACCTAGTTCATCGTAGAGTGGTAGTACCCAACAGATCACCGATGCTCCTCGCAATGTCATATGCATTCTATAGAAACGCCGTGTTTGCAAGCCTTGCGTCAGGCTGTCTTCTGAATGAGTTTTGTAAGAGCGTTGATCAAGCTGTGCCTGTTCCACAATCTTCTCTGGCCAATCCAGGATCGACCAGCGATAATTGAAATTCCGCCGCACTGGCCCAGCCAGCACAACCAAGATTGCACATTGTACCTCTAACACATCTTTACAGAGATGAGAAAAGAGTGCTTCCATACTCTGCTCGGTCTTTTGCAGATCAGTGTTCAGCCAGTGCCGTACATGAGTACTGCGCAAGAAAGGAGCCAGGAGGGCAATATAACGGTCGTGTGCAGTATAGCTGCTCCAGGTAAATAAAGCATAGGCTCCTGTGGCAATCGATGTAATTAGCAGCATGCCCCCAAGAGAGCTGCGAGTGAATTCAGCGAGAAATGCAATAAAGATGGCTATCGT
>Ga0137389_10001694_pt1 | contig 13029 bp, 9 predicted proteins | sample 15con2h14BmetaG_FD_104645 | JGI IMG/M metagenome (GOLD analysis project Ga0137389, IMG submission 104645) | Vadose zone soil microbial communities from Angelo Coast Range Reserve, California, USA - 15con2h1.4B metaG | ecosystem: Environmental > Terrestrial > Soil > Vadose zone > Saprolite...
GGTCAGCCCGTCGGTCAGGAGAACCGCGATATCACCACTTGAGAATTCCACGTGAGAACTCGCGAACTTCTGCTCTTTGAAGATTCCAATGGGTGGATTGGGAGTGGAAAGTTCGCAGACCAATCCAGTGGCGCTGCGGAAGTGGAGAATGGGCAGGTGACCTGCAGTCGCGAAATGGAGATCATTCGACTTCCCTAGCGACACGAAGGCCAGCGTCACAAACATCTCCGCCGCTATCAATTCGGAGATGACGCGGTTCAAATCTTCGAGGAGCACCTGCGGTTCGGATGAAGTGGGGAGCCTCATGCGCACGGCGCTCTTGACCATGGCCATCAATACGCCGGACGGCACGCCGTGGCCGGAAACATCTGCCAGATAACCAATCCATTTGTCGCCGTCTTGCACCAAGTCAACCAGGTCGCCACCCATTTCCCCGCTGGGAGCTGACACCCCATAGAATTCGTCCTGTGAGGCGTGACGAGCGATCGGAGGTACCAGGCTTCGGTGTATCTGTTCGGCAAGCCCAATCTCCGTCTGGACCCGAAAATAGCGCAGACCTTGCTTTCTGACGAATCGAACGAAGAAAACATACCCGAGTAAGATGGCAAAGAGGCACCCAATTACATCAACCCCGGCTGCGGTGCTAGCGACCTGGGCCCAATCCACGGCGAGCGATCCCAGATGAGGGGTAAGTACGAGAGCCAAGACGACATGCAGAGCTACCAGGACCGGTAGAAGCTTAGGCGTCCGCATGAAGCAGAAGCCGTAGGCAACACCGATCGCGCCACCCATGAAAACCAAGAAAACGATGTGTACGGTCCGGCCGGGCCTAGGATTGGCCAAGTCGAGTAAGAATCCTACGCCGGAAAACGTGAAAAAGACGGCTTGCAGGAATTGCAACCGTGCTTCCCACGGCATCCTGTCCCAAATTCTTCCCGAGCTTGCAAAATAAGTGAGGCGCATGCTCAGCACATGATAGAAGAAGACGGGGCTCGACAGAAGACCGGATGACTCGTGTGCCCTTCTCACCGAGTTCTCTTCTATGGAAACAAAACGACGCGCGCTGCGACCAATCGCGTCACTCACTAGCTATGGCGATGCACGCAGACTATCCGGAAGTTGATCGTTGCGGGCAACACTACCGAAAGGCAATAGCGATCCGACAGACCTGAACCCCAGAGCACAAGGCGGCCTATTCAGTCTAGTTAACAAGGAGTAGAGTACTTCGAATTGGGTGAAAACCCACACAGCGGAATTAAGGAGCATGCATTATGAGATCATTCCGAATTCCACGATTGGCTTTATTGTTGCCCCTCGCGCTCACGACCTTCGTACCGAGACAGGCGTTCGGCAATGGTGACCTGCACAAGGTCAAGCACATCATCATTGTGATGCAGGAAAACCACTCATTCGACAACTACTTCGGGGCGCTGTCCTACGCTCCGGGCAGCCCTTATCACACCGGCTTCGGCGGCTGTCGAAAGGACGACCACAATTGCGTGGATGGATTGTCTTGCAAAGTGGATGCGGCTGGTAATTTGAGTTGCTTCAACTCCAATTTGGACGACAACGGCAGCACCGTGTTTGCGTTCCATGATACCCGGCGGTGCGCGCCACCGGACCTCAATCATTCCTGGTTCCCTACGCATCTAGAAGCCAATTTCTTGAACCCCAATGGTACGCTCAGCGACACATTGAGCGATGGATTCGTGCGCGTAAACGACGCAACGGAGCAGTTGGACAATGGCGTCGAGAACCCCACCGACGATCAGACCATGAGCTTCTACACACAGGACGAAATCCCGTTCTACTACGGCTTGGCGGCAACCTTCGCGGTGAATGACCGCTACTTTTCCTCGGTGCTCGGGCCGACGTTTCCCAACCGTTCGTATTTTATGGCGGCTACATCATTTGGGCATTTAACCACCAACGACACGTTTCCGCCGCCGGGAGGTTACAAGCCGATCACTGGAACGATCTTCGACTTGCTCGATAAGAATAAAATCTCCTGGGCCGACTACTTTCAGGATGCGCCGCAGGGAGGCAGCTTCCGGCTGTTCGGCGCTACAGGCGTGGATCCGCACTTCCTGCCCCTACCCGTGTTTTTGGCTCAGGCTGCCGGACAACCGGGCCTCGGTCCGCTTCCGCAAGTGGCATTTGTCGATCCCAATTTCGGCTTGTTCGGAAGGCAACTCGAAAACGATGAGCATCCGCCGACAGATATACAGAGGGGGCAGGCGTTCGTTTCGCAAGTCATCAACGCGGTGCGCAACGGGCCGTTCTGGCAGGATTCGGTCATCTTCATTACTTATGACGAGCACGGCGGCTATTACGATCACGTGGCGCCGCCGGAAGCGCGTCAGGGACATGCGAGGACGCCGGACGGAATTTCGCCCGGACAATGCGCAGACTCATCCAATCCTCCTTTTAGCCAACAGCCGGGCGGAGGAGCGGAGTGCGCCCAGAATCCATTCAGCACTACGGACACCAGCGTAAAGGACGCGGAGTTGCTCTGCCCGGCGATGGCAGCGAATCCAACGGGCCCCTACCCGGACGAGTGCGCCAGCTTTAACCAACTGGGGTTCCGCGTTCCGTTCATGGCGGTTTCGCCTTTTTCCAAGCCGCATTACGTCTCGCACACGGTCGGGGACCACACCTCGCTGCTGGCGTTCATCGAGAAGCGCTTCTTGAGCCCCGACGATGACGACGGCCGCCTGCACCTGACCAAGAGGGACCAGCATGCGAATACACTCGAAGACATGTTCGATTTCGAGGATTTGCCGTCGCTGAACACACCAGTGGGCCAGGCGTTGCCGCCCGCGGTCGACTGCACACCTCATTAACCGGGATTGACGGACGATTAGAAGCGCGGCTGGCATTCTCACACTTGCCGGCCGCGCTCTTCTGCTTTCACGGGCCGCGCTGATTGGGACACCGTCTTCCTCGATTCACCGACGCTGGGCTACGTCGATGCCATGCACCAGAGCCTCCGCACTCACGTCGACCACACCGTCTGGACCTTTTACTGGGCCCTCGCCGAAGGCGCGCCCTCGCAAAACTGCAAGCTTCTCCTCGATAAAGATTGGGCTTACTGGAAAGAAGCCATTCTCCACGACCTCGAGCGCGTCCACTCCGACATTCGCCAGTACGTCTCCCGCATTGACGTCATGCGCATGGGCCACGCCATGATCCGCCCCGCCGTCGCCGCGATTTTCTCCGAAGAACGCCGCCGTCTGTCGCGTCTGAATGACCGCATCCTCTTTGCCAACTCCGACCTCAGCGGCATCTCCATTTTCGAGGAAGCACAATTCCACTGCGTCGAAGCCGTCCAAAAGGTGCTCAAGAAACTCCACGGCTAGCCCCCAGCAAAGCCCTCCAAGAACAAGGCTCTTGCCTGTAACTTTTTTCCGACATAGGACTCTCACTGACGAGACCCAGGAGCCAGCGTGTCCTGCCCCCCAATGGCATGACCGCCTGGCGAAGTTCCAGCATCCAAACTGATTAAAGGGACGTAAAATGGTACGGAAGCTGGAATGTTTCAGGAGATCGTGAGGAAAGAGATGTTAATCCGCAAAGCCCCCGATTTGACTTACGCCGACGTCACGCCCAAGTCCGACTACCTGGACCGCCGCAAATTCCTCAAAGCCATGGGCATAGTTGGCGCGTCTGCCTTTGTCGGGGAAGGCCTCTTCGATTTGACGTGGCCGCCGCAAACCGCGTTTGCCGCGACGAAGCTCACTGACCTCGTCAGGAGTCCCTTCAGCACCACGGAAAAGCAGAATACCTACGAAGATGTGACTCACTACAACAATTTCTATGAATTCGGCACCAACAAAGGCGACCCGGCAAAGAACTCACAGAAATTCCAGACCGCTCCGTGGACCGTCTCCGTTGAAGGCGAAGTCAATAAGCCCCGCAAGTTCAGCATGGACGAAATCATGAAGATCGCCCCGCTCGAGGAACGCATCTACCGGCACCGTTGCGTCGAAGCGTGGTCCATCGTAGTTCCCTGGATTGGATTTTCCTTTAGCAATCTTGTCAATCTCGTCGAGCCCACGCCTAAGGCCAAGTTCGTCGCATTTGAAAGTTATTTCGATCCCCGCCAGATGCCCCAGGCTAGGTACGCCGGGATCGACTTTCCTTACGTCGAAGGTCTGCGCATGGACGAAGCCATGAATCCGCTAGCGCTTCTCTGCGTCGGCATGTATGGCGAAACTCTCCCGCCACAAGACGGTGCGCCCGTGCGCATCACTCTTCCCTGGAAATATGGCTTCAAGAGCGCGAAGTCGCTGGTCAAAATCAAATTCCAGGAAAAAATGCCGCCCACCACGTGGAATCGCCTTGCTTCAAATGAATATGGCTTCTACGCCAACGTGAACCCAACTGTGGACCACCCCCGTTGGAGCCAAGCCAAGGAACGCCGGCTCGGAGAAATCTTCAAGCGCGCCACCCTCATGTTCAATGGCTACGGCGATCAGGTTGCTGCCATGTACAACGGCATGGACCTGAAGAAAAACTACTAGGCCGGAATTGCCACGTGCGCTCACTCCTCGTCAGCAAATGGACCAAAGTCGCAATCTTTGTAATTTGCTTGATCCCCTTTTGCGATCTGGTCTGGCGCATCATTAAGAGCAACCTCGGCGCGAATCCCGTTGAGTACTTGCAGCACGCCACCGGTGACTGGACGCTCCGCTTTCTCGTCTTCACACTCTGCATCACGCCCTTCCGCAAGCTTTGCAAGCTCCCCGACCTCATCCGCTTCCGCCGCATGCTCGGCCTCTTCGCCTTTTTCTACGTTTGCTTGCACTTTCTAACCTATCTTGGTCCGGACCAGTCCTTCGACCTGGCCGGCATGTGGAAAGACGTCGCCAAGCGCCCCTTCATCACCGTGGGCTTCACTGCTTTTGTGCTGCTGATTCCTCTGGCGATTACTTCCACGGCGGGCTGGATTCGGCGTCTCGGCGGCAAGCGCTGGCAAATGCTCCATCGCTCCATTTATTTTGCGGCTGTCTTTGGTGTGATTCACTACTACTGGCTCGTGAAATCCGATGTGCGCAAGCCGCTTTTCTACGGCGCGCTCGTCGCGATTCTTCTTCTGTGGAGACTAGGCGACTGGTTTTTCAAGCGGCGGAGCCAGGCGCCGGTACGCGTGGCTGCTCCCAGCGTTTCAGTGAACGGGTGAAGAATCCTCTGCCGGCGGGGTCTCGACGAATTCCACGCCCCAGAAGCGCGGCGAAGGCGTAAGAAACTCCACTCCCACGCGCTGCCCCTTGTCCCCCAGATCGCCCAGATAAACGACCCGGCATTCCAGCTCTTCCTGCGTCTCCGGGTTGGTAATCACCAGCATCTCGCCGTCGTCCACCTCGTGCTTCAACAGCAAGAGGCCGCCATGGCCGTTGACGACCAGTGTTTCGCACGTTTCACGGAACTTCTTACCATTGTGGCCGCGGCCCTGCGCCTGTACGCGCATCTTATGAAAAACGCGCGAGCTTCGCCGGGGTGAGGCTGCAGTGACTTCGCTCATGGCCCCATCTTCAGCCGCCCCTGCTCTACCGTCAATCTGTCCCTCCGTACAGGTGTTCCCCACCGGCAACCTTGCGTTAACAACGCCGATGCTATCTCTCCCACTTGGGAGGTGTACAATGGCAACGCTTTCAGTGCCAGGTGGAACAAATTTCACTGGCAGATGCCGATTCTGCTCGGGCTTCAACCTTGAACAAGAGAACCTTCATCAGGCTCATTACTTCGTTAGCGGCAAGCCCTGTGATCTCGCCTTTGTCGGCTTGGGCATCAAAAAGCAAAATGAAGAACTGGGCGGGTAACCTCGAATACAGCACGGACCGCTTGTACTCCGCCAACTCGCTGGAGCAAGTGCGGACTTACGTGAGGAAACAGCGCCATTTGAAGGTGCTCGGATCCCGCCACTGCTTCAATAATATTGCAGACAGCACGCAGAATCTCCTGTCCTTGAAGTCCATGGACCAGGTGGTTGCGCTGGAGCCGGAGGCGCGCACCGTCACCGTGGAATCTGGCATGACTTATGGGCAACTTTGCCCCCTCCTTCATGCCAAGGGCTTTGCGCTGCACAATCTGGCCTCGCTGCCCCATATTTCTATTGCTGGAGCGTGCAGCACCGCTACGCACGGTTCGGGGGAGAAGAACGGCAACCTCTCGTCAGCGGTGTCAGCGTTGGAATTCGTCACGCCAAGCGGCGAGGTGGTCAAGCTATCACGCCAACAAGACGCCGAATCGTTTCTGGGCGCCGTAGTTGGGCTTGGTTCGCTTGGCGTAATCACCAAGGTCACCCTCGATATTCAGCCGACCTTCATGATGCGGCAGTACGTGTATGAAAACATGCCGCTCGCGGAAATGAAAAATCACTTTGATGCCATACAATCCAGCGCTTATAGCGTCAGCCTGTTTACCGACTGGCAGAACCAGCGCATTAGCGAAGTTTGGCTTAAAAGCCGCGTGGAAGGGGGTCTGGCGTTTGAGGCAACACCGGAATTCTTCGGCGCGAAGCTCGCAAGCAAGAATCTTCATCCCATTGCTGAACTCTCCGCGGAGAACTGTACGGAGCAACTAGGCGTCCTCGGTCCCTGGTACGAACGGCTGCCGCACTTTCGCATGGGCTTCACGCCTAGCGCTGGCAAGGAGTTGCAATCGGAGTATTTCGTGCCTCGTCAGCACGCGATCGAAGCTATCTTGGCGGTGGAACGACTGCGCGATCAGGTCACTCCGCACCTGTTAATTTCAGAAATCCGCGCGATTGCTGCCGACAACTTGTGGCTCAGTCCTTGTTACCAGCAACCTTGCATTACCATTCACTTTACCTGGAAACAGGACTGGCCAGCAGTCAGCAAGCTTTTGCCCATAATTGAAAAAGAGTTAGCTCCATTTGACGCCGTGCCTCACTGGGGAAAGCTATTCACCATCTCTCCGGCAGTGCTGAAATCCAGGTACAAAAAGTTGCACGACTTTATTCAATTGAGCAAGAAGTACGACCCTCAGGGGAAATTCCAGAATGAATTCCTGCGCACAAACATTTTCACCAGTTAACTCTCGTTTTGCGTTGGGACACAAAATATAAGAAGTCTTAAGGCCCCTCTTTGCGGAGTCACTTTGTTGCCAGAGAGCTGCGGGCCTTGGCGTATCCTGGCTTGATCACGGAGTAGATAAAGTCGCAACGCCGGTCATACGGCAGAAAGGCGCTCTTCATCGCGTTAATGGTGATCTTTTCAAAGTCCTCCAAGGACAGACCAAAAGTATCCCGAGCAGCCTCGAATTCCTGGGTCATGCTCGTGTCGCTCATCAACCGGTTGTCGGTGTTCAGCGTGACGCGAAATTTCTCCTGATAAAAAATCTTAAAGGGGTGCTCGGACAGGCTGCGGGCCGCCCCCGTATGTACGTTGCTGATCAAGCAGATCTCCAGCGGAATCCTCTTGTCGAGGACGTATTGTGCGAGGTCGCCCAACTTCACCGCCTTGCCCTCCGCGACGGCCATGTCATCGATTAATCGTGTCCCGTGTCCGATGCGGTGCGCTCCGCAGTATTGAATGGCCTGCCAGATCGATTCCTTTCCAAACCCCTCGCCAGCGTGAATCGTGATGTTGAAATTCTGCCGCTGAATATAGTGAAAAGCGTCTACGTGCTTCTTGGGAGGAAACCCGCCTTCCTCACCCGCCAGGTCGAATCCCACAACTCCGCGCTCACGAAAGTCCACGGCAAGTTCGGCCATTTCGAGCGACACATCCATATTGCGCATCGCACAGATGACTAACCCTGAGGAAATTCCGAAGTCCTTTCGGCCTTTCTCCAGGCCTTTTAGCACCGCGGAGACTACCTGTTGGTGGCTTAGTCCTTTCCGAGTATGAAAAATAGGAGCAAAGCGAGTCTCAAAATAAACAACGCCGTCCCGGCTCAGGTCTTCCGCTTGTTCATAAGCCACTCGTTCGAGCGCCTCTTCGGTTTGCATCACCGCGATTGTGTGCGCAAAGCCTTCCAGGTACTTCGGCAGACTGCCCTGGTTCGCCCCTTGGTGGAACCAGCGTGCCAGCTCCTCAGGATCTTTGGTGGGGAGTTGGTCGTATTTTGCGCTTCTCGCCAACTCGATTACCGTTTTCGGTCTTAGAACGCCGTCCAGGTGTTCGTGCAACAAGACCTTGGGCAGACTTTTCAATACTCCGCCATCCAGTTTCATGGAAGCCTCCAGTTTCCCCGCGCACCGCCGCCAGAGCTACAGGATAAAACGCTTTTGACCTGATATGACGGCCGGGCTTAAGCGGATCTTTTTTTGGGCACCCCGACCATCGAAAATTTTGCTTGACACTACTTAAAAGTCTAAATATTGTTCGAGACACGAATTTAATGATGTTGCCTTGGTTTCTTGGGAGATGCAATTCAGACATGATGTCCTCGTTCTATTGGCACTTTCTATTATTCGTTGCCAATTTAGTTCTGGATAACAACTAAATGAAGCGCATTGACTTCACCAACACGCAGGTCGCTTCGAGCCAAACCGCTCGCGACATCAATCGCGGTGTTGTTCTGAACCTCATCCGGCGCCGCCAGCCTATTTCGCGTGCAGATCTTGCCCGCGTCTCCGGACTCCAAAGAAGCACGGTTTCGCTCATCACCGAGCAGTTGATTCGTGAAAGATGGGTGGTCCATGGACCCATCGGCCGACTTCCTCGCGGGAGGCGGCCTACCTTCCTTCGCTTGAATGATCGGCGCGCGATTCTGGTCGCGGACCTGCGCCCCGCTCAAACAACGGTAGGGGTCGCCGATGTAAATGGGAATTTCCTCTCCCAGGAAACCATGCCCACCAATCGCGATCCTCGCCTCACTGCGGAAGCTCTCGCAGCGAAGATTTGCCACTTGATGACGGTTTATTCGGACCGGGTTTTCGAGGGCGTCGGAATCAGCATACCGGGGCGTTTTAGTGAGAGTTCTCAGCGCATCGCCTTTGCCCCGAACCTGGGGTGGCCGGAATTCGACTTCAAAGGAACCATCGAGCACGCCACGGGCATGCGCGTGGAGCTGGAAAACGCGGCAAACGCCTGCGCGCTCGCTGAAGTCTGGTTTGGACACAGAGAAAAGGTCCGCGACTTCGTGGTCGTCACTGTTTCCGAAGGGATCGGTACCGGCGTGTTTGCCAACGGGCAATTGATCCGCGGACTCAATGACATGGCCGGAGAATTTGGCCACGTGTCACTCGATCCAACCGGGCCGCCGTGTTCCTGTGGCGGCCGGGGTTGCTGGGAGGTTTACGCATCCAACCGGGCCGCCCTGCGCTACTACCATGAATCGGCCAAGACATCCGATGGTCTGACTTTCCAGGATTTGCTTGCTTTAGCCGAGTCCGGAGATCCCCTCGCGGTCAAAGCCCTGGACCGCATGGTTCACGGACTCGGCAGAGGGATGCGCATGCTCGTCGCCGGATTTGCTCCCGAGGAGGTCGTCGTCGTCGGCGAGCTCACTCGCCAATGGCGGCGATTTGGGCCGGCGATTGAAGCGGAACTGGCAGTGGGCCTCCCCGGCGGCCATCCTCCTCGCGTGCGGCCCGCTGAAGGAAATTTGGCGCGCTTGCGTGGAACCGTCGCTTTAGTGTTGCAGAAACATTTTGGCCCGTCGGCAGGCCTGCAGGAGCTTGAAGACAAGGAGTCTCATCGCAAGCAGACTTTGGCAGGTTAGAACTACCTCCAGGCAAAGTGGCGGGGTGCTGCGGCGCTTGGATCGCTAATCTCAGTTGGGTGGAGGGGGTCATGTCCAAACAATCTCTCGTCCGGAGTGCGATCATTTCCCTCACGAAGGTCTCGCTCGGAACAGTAGTTTGCGCGCTGCTGCTTTTGGGTTTATGTCTCTCACCTGTCCTGGTAACAGCGCAAGTGCTTTACGGCTCGCTGACGGGGAACGTAACTGACCCGTCGAACGCGGTCGTGCCTGGTGCGCAGGTGGAAGCGCTAAACATTGCAACTGGCGTGTCGCGTGTGACGACCGCTGACTCGGCCGGCGTCTATCGGTTCGCCGAACTGCTACCCGGCCATTACAAAGTAACGGTAACGGCCACAAGCTTCGGCACTTTCCTGGCGGAGAATGTCCGCATCGATGCCAATACGACACGCCGCATCGATGTGCAGATTCAAATAAAGCAACAGGTCGAGACTGTAACTGTCACCAACGCCGCGCCCTTGCTCCAGACGGACCGCGCCGACGTACATACAGACCTTGATGCAAAGGAAATTTCGGACTTGCCGCTACTGGCTTCCAACGGTAGAAACTTCCAATCGGCCTATCGCATCGTGCCGGGAGCAGGCTTGCTGGGAGAAAACAACTCGGCCGCAGGCAATCCCCAGCGGGCCATGACCACGAACGTCAACGGGCTGTCCATTAACAACAACAACACTCGCATTGACGGCGCCACGGACACCTATACCTGGCTACCGGCAAACGTCGCCTACATCCCCTCCGCGGACGCCATTGAATCGGTCAACGTCGTGACGAACAACTTTGACGCGGAGCAAGGCATGGCCGGTGGCCTCGCAGCGAACGTGACTGTCAAATCGGGCACGAACCAGTTTCACGGCACTGCCTACGAGTACCATACGGACAATGCGCTTCGCACCCGCAACTACTTCAGACCAGCAGTTGTACAACCCGTGAAGCCCAAAAACATCTTCAACCAGTATGGTGGAACTTTCGGCGGTCCCATCAAGAAGGACAAGTTGTTTTTCTTTGGGGCTTATGAAGGCACCAAAATCCGCACCGCCGGTGGATCGGCAAAAAACGTCGCGCCAACTTCCATCCGAAACGGCGACTTCTCCGCACTCTTGCCGGCCGTGGGCTCCATCATTCCAGGTTCCAACGGCGTTGCATTCGATAATTGCAATGCCACGCCAGCTACAGGATGCATTTACGACCCGAATATTGGAAATGCCAACGGTACTGGGCGCACGGCGTTTCCGGGAAACATCATCCCTGCGAACCGCCTCGATCCCGCCGCGGTGAAGATGGCTTCCTTGATTCCGGCGCCGAATGTGGGCGATCCCAACAACGCAACCAATATTACGAACAACTTCATCCCCGTCGGGGCACCCCAATACAATCTGAGCAGGATTGACGCGAAGGTCAACTATGTGCCGAGCACCAAGTCCATGGTGTTCGCCCGGTACAGTATTTCGCCTTCGTTCATCTTCGACCCGCCGGCTCTGGGACAGGCTGGCGGCGACGCCACTGGCGGTGGACAGAACGGCAACGCATTTAGCCGGGTCCAGAGCGTGGCGTTGGGAGGCAGCTACCAACTCTCTCCGAACATGCTGTGGGATGTGAACGCCGGATACACCCGCCTGCGCCTCAACGCAGAAAACGTGGATATTAATACGAACTTCGGGTTGGACACACTGCACATTCCAGGCACCAACGGACCCGACCACCCGTACGGCGGCATTCCGGCGTTCCAGTTCGCTGCCAATTCTTTTGCCAATTTGGGGAATGCGAATACCGGCAATCCTTTTATCTTCCGGGATAACCAATACGTGGCGAACACGAACCTGAGCTGGATCAAAGGACGGCACGACCTGCGCTTCGGTCTGGAGTACTACCACAGCGGGATCAATCACTTCCAGCCACAGGGAGGAACCTTTGGCACGCCGCGCGGCACCTTTGGGTTTGACGGAAGCGTGACCTCTCTGAATGGCGCGCCGGGGTACGTGGCGGGGACGGGCAATGCCTACAACAGTTTTGCCCAATTCTTGCTCGGTCTCCCTCAAAGGGATGGCAAGGTCGTTCAGAACATCAACCCGAACGCCCTGCGGTTCACCACTTGGGCCTGGTATGCGCGCGACCGCTGGCAAGTGACTCCCAAGCTCACGTTCACCTATGGCGTGCGCTGGGAATACTATCCGTTCGCAACCAGCGATCATACCGGCGCGAAGTTTTTTGATCCTACCACCGGCAACGTTTTCATCGGTGGGCTCGGATCCGTCCCGGAAGACGATGGCGTGGACATAGGCCACGGAATGTTTGCTCCTCGCTTTGGAATCGCCTACAGGTTCAAGAGCAAGACGGTGATCCGGGCGGGATACGGAATCAGCGTGGACCCGAATAACTTCCGGGCTCTGCGGGATACCTTCCCCAACATCACAAATATGGACTACCAGGGGAATAAGCTCTTCGGCAGCACATTCGCTCCCTCAGCAAGTCTTACAGGCACAAACGCGAATCTTGCTCCGTACCCCGGCCTTGTAACCGGGATAACTCTCATACCGTTCACAGGGCTCGGCAACGGCGTGATTCGGCTCCCCAACAACGTGGGGACAACTACAGTGGCCAATCCTTTTCATCGTGGGTATGCACAGTCCTACAACTTGATAGTGCAGCATGAATTCTTCGGTTGGGTGGCTGAGGCTGGCTATGTCGGAACCCGCGGCATCCGCATTCCGTTGGGGCTCAACATCAACGCTGGTCCCCCAAGTGCTGCGGCTACTTCGAGCCAGATGCGCCTGCTCAACGCAAATCCGGTCGCGTGCCCCAGTGCGAACTGCTGGGGCGATCTAAATGCCGTAACGCCCTTCAAAGTCACCTACTACGATTCTCTACAAACCAAGCTCACGCGGCGGTTGAGCGGTGGATCGATAGTCGGTTTTGCTTACACCTTCTCCAAGGCCATCGACTACGGTGAGAACGAAGGAGCGGTCTTCCATCCCTTTCCCGCCAATTGGGGAGATGACAAAGCCCTTGCGGGTTTTGACCGCCCGCACAATATCCAGGCCTACGGTGTATACGAGCTGCCGTTCGGCCGCACCAAGCGCTGGGCGCAACACGGCATCGCAAACATTCTCGCCGGCGGTTGGCAATTGAACTGGATTATGAGCCGTTACAGCGGTATTCCTTTGACCGTCACCGGCGGTACGGACAATACCCACGCGGGAGGAGCCACTCTGACACCCGACCTGATCGGCCCGATCGTTATCACCGGGAACGTCCAGCACCGGGATCCGACCACGGGCAAATTCGTGAACTGCGCTCTCA